>Ga0209102_1001197_pt1 | contig 14389 bp, 9 predicted proteins | sample ConPoolayeHmetaG_FD_185483 | JGI IMG/M metagenome (GOLD analysis project Ga0209102, IMG submission 185483) | Hot spring microbial mat communities from California, USA to study Microbial Dark Matter (Phase II) - Cone Pool mat layer H metaG... ... | reverse complement strand
GCATCACCCTGCCCCGCACCAGCGCGGTCGGCCCGGGCGCTGGCGGCTCCGGCGCCGGCCGCCCTGCCAGCGCCGCCTCACAGGCCCCGATCACCGCGTTCGCGCGACCGTACAGGTCTGCCTTGGCCAGGCGGCTCGGAAGCTCATGGCCTCTCACCGCGCGCTCCAGCGCTGCCCGCGCGGCCGAGAGGGCGCGCGCGTAGCGGTCCTGTGCGCCCTCCTGGTCCCCAAGGCGCTCGGCGGCGCGCGCCGCCGCCAGCAGCGCCTCCGCCCGCATGTCCCATCCGGCCGCGCGGGAGGCGATGTCGGCGGCCTCCAGTGCCGCATGCGCCTCCCCGCGCCGCAGGTAGAGGGCGCTGAGCGACAGGCCGGCCTCGAACGCCTGTGGGCTGCCCGGGTAGTCTGCGAGGATGTGCTCGTAGGCCTCTGCCGCCGCCTCGAACTCCATCCGCAGCAGCGAGATGGCGGCGATCTCCGCCAGCGCCAGCGGGGCGAACGCGCTCCTCGGATAGCGGGCCACCAGCAGGCGGTACTCCGCCAGTGCCTCCTCGAGCGAGCCCTCTGCGAGATGGGTTCTCGCCTGCGGGGCGTTCGCCTCATAGCCGACCACGAGCAGCGGCTCGGGGGAGGGCCGCCGCGCAGCGTGGCGCGCCAGCTCGAACTGGGCGTTGTCGGCCCACATGCTGTCAGGGTAGCGCGCGAGCAGCTCTCTCATGGCTCCCGCATCGAGGGGGGCCCACAGCCTGCCCTCCGCGGCGCCCAGGAAGGGCACGCCCCGCCCGAGCTCCGCTTGGACGTAGCGCGGGAAGGCCGGCCCGAACAGCCAGGCCACCGGCAGCGGCCCATAGCCCCGAAACTGCCGCTGATACCACAGCCGCGCCTGGTGGCCCAGCCTCCCCTCATTGCGGACCCCATAGGCCACCTTGTACGCCGCCCCGGAGGCGACGTAGGCCACGAGCACGGCCACGCCCAGCGCGCTCGCGCTGGCGATGGCTCGCCACCGCCGTGGGCCGGCCGGGCGGGCGAGCCGACGGCGTGTCGAGAGGTACAGCGCCGCCGCAAGTGCGAGCAGAGCGCCCTTGCTGAGGAGCCACTGCTCCGACATCGGCCGGCCGGCCAGGTGGTCGGCATAGCTGTGCAGCGAGACCAGAGGGTTGAAGTAGCTGCCCACGGCCATATCGAGCGCCCAGTACGCGCCTGCCGCCCCGAGCCCGATGAGCGGGCGCCGGCTCGCCGCCGCGGCCGCCAGCGCGAGCAGCGAAAGGAACAGCAGCGAGGGGATCGAGCCGAGCAAGACCACGCCGAGAGGGAACTCCGGGATGCCCAGGGCGTAGATCACCAGGGCGGGGATGAGCACCACGTAGACGAAGGCGAAGATCGCGCCCAACCTGAGCAGCAGCACGCGCTCCGCGGAGATGGGCCGGACGAAGACCAGCTCCCCCACCCCCTCCTGCTCGGGCGCCAGCGCGTGAGCGCAGAGGAAGGCGCCCAGGATCGGGGCCAGCAACTCGATCGTCTGCGCTGCGCGGGTCGCCGAGAACAGCGTGGCGGTCGCCATGTTCCAGAAGATCACAAGCTGGGTCGCCGCCACCGGAGTGATGATGAGCCAGTACGTCTGCCCCAGGAGGATGCGGACGTTATAGGCCCACAGGCCCGAGCCTCGAGCCGATTGCGCGCGCTCCGCTCGCTTCATGGCGCCGCCAACACATCGGAGATCCGTTGCCTGAGCCACTCCGCACTGACCTCGCCCTCCAGCTTGTGCACGAGTCGCCTCTGTGCGTCGAGCACGAACAGCACCGGCACCCGCTCGACGTCGTAGGCCACCGCGAGGGGCGAGTCCGACCACTCCATCCCGTCGCCGAAGTGCCGGCCCCGGTCCCAGACCATCACCATCTCACCCTCGACCTCACGCGCGAAGGGCCGGAGCGTCGCTGCGTCCCGGTCGAGGCAGACGGCGATGCACACCAGCCCCTGGTCAGCGAACTCGGCCTGCGCCTGCGCCAGCAGCGCCAGCGACCTCGCCGACGGCGGTGAGCCCGGCCCCCAGAAGGCCACCACCGTTGGGCGCCCGGCGAAATCCGTCATCCCGACCAGGCGGCCGTCAGCGCCGCGGAGCCAGAATCCCGGCGCCGGCCGTTCAGGCAGCGCAGCCTGGCTCGCGATCGCGGCCAGCACGGGATCGGCTCGGGTCAACAGGTCCTCCCCGCTCAAGGCGGCCGCCACCGCGGCCGCCGCGGCGCCGGCCAGCAGCAGCCCCGCGGCCCAGGCCACCCGGGCGCCGCCGCGCCGCGGGCCCCGTACCTGCCGCCCATAGCGCGCCGCGGCCACGGCCAGGGCGCCCGCGCCCAGCAGCGTCGCAAGCAGCCGATGCTGCGACAGAGTGGTGTCCAGCACCAGGGGTAGGTAGGAGCGCGTGAGGGGGATGGACACCCAGTAGAGGGCCGCAACGCCGGAGGCAAGGGCAGTGTGAAACAGGGTGGCCAGCGAAAGGCCCAGGGCGCAAGCGAGCCCCAGCGGCGCCGCCGCCCGCGCGAGAGCGTTCAGGTAGGGCCCCGGCCGCCAGCCGGCGCCCCCGAGCCCCGCCTGGGCCAGCGAAGCGGCGGCTAGCATGATGGCCGCGGCAGCCAGCATCGAGAGCCACATCCCGGCAAAGCGCGCCCCCACCAGCAGGGGGGCGCTGCCCTGCGGCTTGGCGAGCACCAGCTCGGCGGCCCCCTGGCGCCGGTCGCGCGTCGCCACCGACCCGGCGAGCATGATCGCGATCACGCCTACCCCCAGCACAATGATCTGTAGCGCCTGGTAGGCCGCCATCGCGGCGCTCGTCCCCGGCGGGCTCGCGCGCCAGGCCCCCAGCGCGGCCCCCAGCCCCACCACCGCCCAGAACGTGGAGCTGCGGCTGAAGACCTGGTGCTCGCGGCGCGCGATCGCGCTGAAGGCCCGCAGCTCAGACCACGTCACCGGCCTGGGCCTCCTGCTTCATGGCCGCCACGTAGGCGTCGTCCAGCGTGGGCTCGGCCGGGTAGCCCCGCGGGTGGGGCATGTCCTCGGCAATCACCCGCACCTGGAGGCCAGTCGCCGAGCGGAAAACGCCGGTGACGAAGAACTCCGCCCGCACCCGGCTCAGCTCCTCCTCCTCAAGGTCAATGATCCACGTGCGGCCGCGCAGGGGCGCCAGGATGTCCCCGAGCTTGCCCGAGAACAGCAACCGGCCCCGGTGCAGGATCGCCATCTCGTCGGCGGTGGACGAGACGTCGCTGACGATGTGCGTCGAGAGGATCACCACCCGGTCGCCCGCGAGCTCGGCCAAGAGGTTGCGGAGACGGATGCGTTCCTCGGGGTCGAGCCCTGAGGTGGGTTCATCCATGATCAGCACGCGGGGGTCGTTCAAGAGCGCCTGGGCGATGCCCAACCGCTGCTTCATCCCTCCCGAGAAGGTTCCCACTCGCCGGCCCGCCATCTCCTGGAGGTTCACTCTCGCCAGCGCCTGCTCGATGCGCGCCCGGCGCTCCTTCGGGCTGCTCACCCCAGACAGCAGCGCGAAGTAGTCTAGGGTCTCGTACGCGCTGAGCGTCGGGTAGAAGCCGAAGTCCTGGGGCATGTAGCCCAGGATCTCTCGCACCGCCGCCTTCTCCCGTCGCACATCGCGCCCACACACCTTGGCCTCCCCCTCGGTCGGCTCCAGCAGGGTCGCCAGGATCCTCATCAGGGTGGTCTTGCCAGAGCCGTTCGGCCCCAGCAGGCCGAAGACGCCGGCGGGGATGTCCAGGTCCAGCCCCTCGAGTGCGACCACGCCCCCAGGGTACACCTTGCGCAGCCCCCTGATCTCGGTCTCCACTCAGCGCCCCTCCTCAGCCAGTTCCACCCGCCTCACGCTGTGGCCGCCGAAGTCCGCCACCAGCAGCGCGCCCCCCAACCCCACTGCCAGCCCGGCCGGCCCTGAGAACCGCGCGCGGTCGCCCGGGCCGTCCACTCTCCCCGGCTCGCCAGGGGCCTGCTGCCCCGCGACCAGGGCCACACCGTCTTCACCCACACGCCAGATGCAGTGGCTCGCGGCGTCGGCGACATAGACCTGCGTGCGCCCCCCGCGCACCACCGCGGCCATCCCGGCGGGGGCCGTCGCTTCCCCCGCCTCGCCCAGCTCCGCAGCGCGCACCAGCGGCCCCTGCCGCGGCCCTGACCACAGCGCCCCCGCCCCGGTGTCAGCGACCCAGAGCCGGCCGCCGGGGGCCACCGTCACATGGGTCGGCGCCGCGAGCTCACCCTGGCTGGAGAGCGAGCTGACGACTCCCTCCGGCGAGATCATCCGCACGCGCCCGTTGCCGGCATCGGCGACGTAGACTGTCCCAGACTCATCCACCGCCACCCCCACCGGGTAGCGGAACTGGGCCTCGCTCGCCCTCCCGTCCCGCAGCCCACCCAGCTCGCGGCCCAGATCGTCACGCGGGCTGGCCGCGCCGGCATAGGTGGAGACTGTTCCGTCCGGGGCGATCCGCCGTATGCGGTGGTTGCCCGTGTCGGCCACCAGCACGCCGCCATCGGGGGCGACGGCCAACCCCGCGGGCGCGAAGAAACGCGCCTGCTCGGCCGGGCCGTCTGCGAGGCCCGGCTCGCCGGGCCGGCCCGCCAGCGTTGCCACCCGCTCCGGCGTGATCACGCGCACGCAGTGGTTGCGGCTGTCCGCCACCAGGACGCGCCCCGCGCGATCGGCCGCGACGTCGGCTGGTCCGTCGAACAGAGCGGCGGCGAGAGGCCCGTCCCGGTATCCCGCCTCTGCGCCCCCGGCCAGCGTGGTCACGATCGCATCCGCGCGGCCGGTCGGCGGCGGCTCTTGCGAGGGCCCCCCGGCCGGCCCCCTCGCGGACGGGCCGCCGAAGGGCTGCGGGCCGCCGATCAGCCCGCGCCAGTACAGCACCTGGATGACCGTCAGTGTCGCCAGGATGGCGATCACCGCAATCGTCGGCGAGGCCTCTCTCTTGAGCCGTTCCACGAGCGCGCTCTCACAGGTTCACTAGCGCCCGCACTCTGCCCCACCATGTCACCGGGCGCCGCGCCACCACCGTCCTCCCCCGGCCTGCCATGATCAGATACTCCTGGTCGCCCACAAGCCTTGCCTCGCGAAGCCCGCCGGGGCTCGCCAGCAAGGCGCGCTGCTCCTCCCGCCGTCGGCCCAGCGACCAGAGGTGGCCCCGGTCCCGGACATAGACCCGGTCCCGCCCCCCCAGCACCGAGGCGCCGCTGGCCAACCAGTCGCCGATGACCTCTACCTCTCCCCCTTGCAGAGGCCGTCGCCTCACCGCCGCGAACTGCCCGGAATCGGCCGCTTCCGCCGACCGCCCCGTCCAGACCAGGGCGTCCCCGACGAGGGCCGCGCTCAGCCGGCCCGGCTCCCGCACAACCGTCTCCGGCTCGCCGCCGGTCAGCGCCGCCCTGCGGATCGCCGTCGTCATCTCGACGCCGAGACCTCGCCGCTCCGTCCAGTAGACGGCTCGCCCCGACACGCCCACCAGCTCCACGAACTCCCCCCCGCGCGGGCCCTCCGCTGCCAGCACGGCAACCGTCTCCACCTGGCCGCCCTCCTGCGGCAGGGCGCGGATCACCGTCAGCGGCGCCGCGGCGGCCACGAACGGCACTCCGGGCAGCCCGCCCGGCCGCTGCTCGCGCCAGCACAGCCAGCCCTCGCCCGAGGATATCTGGGCGGCCTCCAGCGGCAGGGCCGCCAGCTCCTCACTAGCCCCGCCCCGCAGCGAGACGCGCAACAGCGCGGCCGGCCGGCCGCCGTCCGCGGCGCCCGCGCGGGTCACAAACGCCGTCTCTCCGGCTACCGCAAGCCCGGACAGCCCAGCTTCGGCAAGCACCACCCCGGGCCGGCCGAAGCCCCGCCGCACTGCCACGAGCCGCGCCTCCCCGGGGTCGCCCTCCAGCCAGGCCGCCCACCGCCCATCGCCGGTCGGCGGCGCGCGCAGCTCGCCCTGAAGCGTCCAGAGAGCGCGCGGCCGAGCGGTTCGGGCGAGGCCGTAGCAGGTTAGCCCGACGAGCGCCGCCAGCGCTACCGCAGCCGCGATCTGCCGCCCTGTCGTCACCCTGCGCTCCCCGCGCACACGCTCTCAGCCTGCGAAGCCGAGGCCGGCCGACGGCCTCGGCTTCCGTACTTTTCTGTGTTTGCCGCGGTGACCCCCTCGCCCTGCCGAACAGGCCCCCGGGGGCGGGTGCTCTGGGATTACCCTAGTCGGCGCGCCCCGGCTGTCCGAGCCGCGGCCATCCCTGCGGGCTTGAGAGATCTTCTCTAGTGGCCACCGGCGAACTGCGGCAAGTAGTCCGCGTGCACTCGCAGGTAGGCGTCCACTATCTCCTCTGCCTGCTCGATGTCATTCACCATAGGATCGAGCAGCGTCGCCTGGAGAGCCTTCTGCCGCGACCCCGTCGCCCCTGCTTCGGCCACCAGGTTGCAGATGGAGATCTGCAGGTTGCACCAGCCCGCGATGGGTTCGGGCAGGTCGCCCAGCACTACGCCGTGCACCCCGTGCCCGTTCACCAGCGCAGGCACTTCGACGATCCCGCCATACTGCAGGTTCGTCAGATAGCCCCGGTTCGGGATGTTGAGGGCCGGCATCATCACCTCCTCCCCGAATCCCAGCCCCAGGATCAGAGGCACCGTCATCTCCCGCTCCGCGCTGTCCCCGATCCGGCTCAGGTCAGCGCCCCCTTCCACAACCTCTTGTATGCGCCCCCAGAGTGACTCCCGGTCCGACGCGTGCGCCTGGTAGTCATACTGATGCAGCCCCCACCGCTCCCAGGGCTTCCGTTCAGGGTGGTGACACAGGTTCAGGTACTCCGCCACATGGTCATCGCTGGGGTATGGGAAGTACCCCGTGCGCTCCAAGAGCGCTCGCGACAGAGGCGACCAGCTGGCCTCGGGCCGCCGAGCCGCGCTTCTGAACGCGGGATACAGATCCTCGCCAGTGGTGGCGTCCCGGATGTCTAGCACCCAGCCGAAGTGGTTGAGCCCGGCGCCTACGATCCTGATCTGCTTCGCGGAGCGGTTGAGCGCATGGGCGATCTGATGCTCGACGATGTAGACACCGGGGCACAGCCCCACCATCTTGATGGAGGTGAACCGCGTCACGGCGGCGACCATGCGCGGCACCGGGTTGGTGTAGCTCAACATCCAGGCATCGGGGCACAGCTCCTCCATGTCTCGGGCGATGCCCAGCAGGGGAGGGATGTTGCGCAGCGAGTGCGCCATGCCCCCGGGCCCTCCGTTCTCCGCATAGGGCTGCCGCAAGCCCAGCGGCAGAGTCACCTCGAAGTCCAGGCGCCAGCGCTCCTCCCTGTCGAGCGCCACAGAGACCACCACGAAGTCAGCGCCGCCCAGGACCTCTCGCCGCTCGGGGCTGGCCGAGATCCGCATGTGCCGGCCCCACTCGGAACTGAACCGACGGGCCAGCCCCTCCACCAGTCGCAGCCGCTGCTCGTCAATGTCCACCAGCGCGAGCTCAGCCCCCCTGAGTTTCTCGCAGCGCATCAGCGCCGCCAGGTTCCCGGTGCCGAAGTCCGCGCTCCCGGCGCCGATCACGACGATCTTCATCTCTGACCTCTCTCCTCTGTCGCAGCGCGTACGCCCATCCGGCCAGCGTCACCTTCCCCTTGGACGCTAGCCCCCCAGGCGCCACCTCTCCTCCGGCGGCCTCGCGCCCCCGGCTCGTGCGCAGGATGAGCTAGCGCCAGGGCACTTGACAAACAGGAGGCATACAGGTACCATACAAGTCGGTGCACTGTCAAGGGCGTGGACGAGATGTCACCGGGAGAGGCAGCCATGGGCGCAAGTGGGCCGAGGCGGGAGCAGGGAGGCACTGGGCGCGGCCGGACGCTGCTCTACCAGGAGGTGGCGCAGAGCCTGCGCCAGGATGTGCAGGCCGGATTCCATCCTCGGGGCACCTACCTGCCTTCTGAGGCCGACCTGTGTGCGCGCTTCAGGGTGAGTCGAGACACCATCAGGCGGGCGCTGGCAAGCCTGGCAGAGGAGGGGTTGATCCAGAGTGAGCCCGGGGTCGGCCACCGGGTGCGCGGACAGGTGGTGTCGGCGAGGCCGCAGCCGGAGGACCTGGTTGCCGTGATCGCTCCTTACGGTCAGGATGCACTCGCCTTCGCCGAGATGGTCGCCGGGCTGGACCGCACCCTCACGGGTGCAGGGATGCGCCTGGTTGTGTCCACCATGCCAGCCAGCGGGCAGGACGAGCCGCGGGCGGTCACGGGAGCCCATGTGGAGCATATCCTTCACATGCGGCCGCACGCGGTGGTCTGTGGCCTCCCGCGAGGCACCGACGTATGGGAGGTGCAGCGGCTGGTTCGGGCCGGCGTTCCCGTGGTCGTGGTGGGCGATGAGCCAGCAGGTGTCGCGGCGGACTTCGTAGGCACCGACGACCGGCTGGGCGCCTACATGGTCAGCGAATGGCTGGCCGACTGGGCGCGTGATCTCCCCTGGTGCGTGGCCGGCGCGGCCGGATCGGCGGGCCTGGACGCGCGGCTTGAGGGCTACTCCCTCGCTCTCTCGGTCCGCTCCGGGCGCCTTGGTGACAGGCCGATCTGCCACTTGCCAGCCGGCGATGACGAGACGCTGGTCGCCAAGATCGCCCGGTGGGCCCAGGAGCACGGCGGGGCAGGGCGTGTGGGCGTATTCTGCGCTCGGCCCGACCTGGTGCCGGCGGTCGCCGAGGCCCTCGAGCAGGCCGGCATCAGCATCGGGGCGGGAGCCGCCATCGGCTACGTTGGCTCGCCCTGGCAGGCCCCAGTGTCCCTCCGTGTCCCGACCTGCACTGCCGTCTGGTCGGCCTCGCAGATGGGCGTGACCGCAGCCCACCTGGTCATTATGCGAGGGGTGACCGGTGACACCCGGGTGCCGCTTCGGGTGCTGGTCGCCCCCCGCCTCGTCGTCGCGCCCGAGTACAGCCAACCGGGTGTCGCCAACGGCTATGGGCGACAGACAGACGAGGGGAGGTGAGCGCGGTGTGAGGGCCTGATCCGCTGGCTGTGGAGGTCCGCGACGGAGCTGCCGAGGAAGGAGGCTTGGGTGATGAGGAGCGGTCGCAGGGAGGGGTTCACGCTGATTGAGCTGCTGGTTGTGATTGCCATCATCGGCATACTGGCAGCCATGGTCTTCCCGGTGTTTGCGCGGGCGCGGGAGTCGGCCCGCAGGGCCGTGTGCCTGTCGAACGTGAAGAACGCCGCACTGGCGGTACAGATGTACCTTGCAGACTATGACGAGACATTCCCGCCCTGGGAGCACCGCCAGGAGGTCATAGACTACATGGAAGGGTACTGCCCGCCGATCATCAAGGGCACGAACCCATTCCTGCCCTGGCACGTGGTGCTTGACCCGTACGTCAGGAACCGCGACACATACCGATGCCCGAGCTCGAAGCTCGGAATGGGGCCGGGCCCCATCATCCCCGACTACCAGCCAGGCGGGTACTGGGGCTACCTGCTGGAGCACGAGGACATGTGGGGATGGGATGCGTTCCTCCAGCCGTGCCTCAGGTTCTTCCCGCCCGGCTGGGGAGGTGATGTCACCGACTCCATCGCCCAGCAGCGGCTTCCGGGCGCGGGCTTCGAATGGCTGCAGACCACAGGAGGCAGCCGCGCCCCCGAGCTCACCATCGGATTCGCAGAGGAGGTGCTCACCGGCGTGAAGGCCCACGCACTGCTGAACCCATCGAACACGGTGGTGGCTGGTGATGTGTGGCTGTTCGCGCAGATCCTCACCCCGCAGAAGACCCTGTTCGAGGTCTGCCGCCCCTGGCCTGAGTGCGCCGTAGACCCGGCTATGCACAGTGAATGCCCCTGGGCCTCCGAATGCGGCTTGACCCCCGCGCAGGCCGAGCAGTTCCAGAGCGATCCGAGCTTCCGCGATCGCTATCTCCGTCACCTTGGCGGCTCGAACTTCGCCTTCGCTGACGGCCATGCCCGCTGGTGGAACGCCTACACCCTGATGGACAAGACACGGCCCCGGCGGGACCAGGGCGCGGCCGGGCCGGACGGCTGCCCAGTGCTGCTGCCGCTTGACGCGGAGGGCATCTACGGCTTCGTGGGCACGGAATGCCCGATCCCCTACGAATGGCCGTTTGTCCCTCCCGCCTGATCCCAGGTGTATGGTGCTGCCGGGGCGACCGGGCGGCCCCGGCAGCGCTCCTCTGGGGATCGCGGCGCTCGGCGAGGCAGTTGACGACGGGCCCGTCGCGTGGGTACCCTGGGCTGCACGGAATGGCGCGCACAAGGTGCGCATGGAGACGGGGTCAGCGGGGCGACGCGCACGTGGCCCGCGGCAGGCGTACGGCAGAGCGACAGGGGCCTCCCCATGCGCCAGCGTCTGCGCCTGATCCCCCTGCGAGCAGACGAGAGGGAACCGGCCGAGGCGCACCAGGGCGAGAGCCTGCGCGCAGATCCGGGTGACAGTGAACTCCAGAGAGGACGTTTGCGGGCGCCGCGCTCAGGTGGAGCACACCCCAAGAGGGGCTGCTGAAGGGCCCGCGGAGGAGCATCGGGGAGCAGAGTCCGACCGGCCCTGCGTCCGCTGGGGGGTCATCCTCCTTGGCCTGGTGCTGATCGTCGTCAACGCGCGCTGGATCGCCGAGATCGAGAACATCCGGAGCTACACCTGGCCGAGCATGTTCTCGCTCCCCCTGAACGTCGTGGCCGTTCTGTTCGCTTTGACTCTACTCAACCGCGCGCTGCGCCGGTGCGCCCCGCGCCTGGCGCTCTCCCAGGCGGAGCTGCTTGTCCTCTACTCCATGCTCGCCGTCGGCAGCGTCATCGCCGGGTGGAGCTTCGTGCCGCTTCTCCTGTCCTGGTCCCTCGCGCCGGTGCTGCTGGCAACGGCCGAGAATCGCTACGAGGAGCTGTTCTGGCATCTGCTGCCGAACTGGCTGGCGCCCAGAGACGAGCGCTCCCTCCTCGAGTTGCTCTCGGGCGAGTCCAGCCTCTGGCGGGCTGGTCATCTGAGGGTCTGGGCTGCGCCGCTCGCCGTCTGGACCCTCTTCCTGCTCTGCTTCATCGGAGCAATGGCCTGCGTGAGCGTGATCGTCCGACGGAGATGGGCAGACGAGGAGCGTCTCACCTTCCCCGTCGTTCGCCTGCCCTTCGAGATGACCCGCCCTGGCTCCGGCTTGCTCTCCAACCGCTATCTCTGGGTGGGCTTCGCGCTCAGTGCCGTTAGCGCTCTCCTTAGCGGCCTCAACCGCTTCTTCCCCTCCCTGCCGGCGCTCCCCGCGCCGCTGTTCACGTTGGGCGAGTCCTTCCCAGATCCCCCCTGGAGCGCCTTGGCCCAGTTCGGCCTGCCGGTTCGCATCTATCCCTGGGTCGTCGGCTTCGGCATGCTCATGCCGCAGGAGGTGCTCTTCTCCTACTGGTTCTTCTACTGGTTCGTCCTCCTCGAGAAAGTGGCGATGGCAGCCGGCGGATGGGGGGTCACCGCTGATTCCACCTTCATCCGCAAGCAGGTCGGCGGCGCCATGCTCGCCCTCTTGCCCGCCATCATCTGGAGCAGCCGCTCCTACCTGAGAGCCGTCTGGCTGCGCGTAACCGGGCGAGAGGGCGGGCGCGATGACCGGGCCGAGCCCATCTCGTATCGCGTGGCCTTCGTCGGGCTGGTGGCGTGTATCTCAACCATGCTCGCGCTGCTCTGGGCGGCCGGGATGAGCCCGTGGTTGGGCGCGATCGTGCTCGGGCTCTACTTCGCCTTCACCATCACCGTCACCCGGGCGCGGGCGGAGATGGGAGGCCCCGCGAACGAAGTGGGCCTGATGAACCACGACGCGCTGCTCGTGGGGGCGTTCGGCATGGCGGCCTTTCGGCCGCGCGACCTCGCCCTTCTGAGCCTCACCAGCTGGTGGGGGACGGCCTACGGGCAGGATCCGGTGCCGCATCAGATTGAGGGCCTCAAGCTCGCTCAGCTCGGCCGCTTCAGTGGACGCACCATGCTGATCGCGCTCACGCTCGCCGCCGTCGTGGGAACGCCCGTCGCCTTCGCGGCTCTGCTGGGGCCGCTCTATAGGATGGGCGTAGATACGGCCGAGTGCGGGTTCCGCGGCACTGTCTACATGGCATCAGCGTTCTCCTACGGCCGGCTCGCCAACTGGCTGTCGGTCGGCGAGTCGCCTGGGCCAGAGGAGGCGCATACCCTCCTCGCCCTGGGAAGCGGGTTCGGCTTCTCCCTGGCCCTCTATGCCCTCCGCGCCCGGTTCTTCTGGTGGCCCTTCCATCCGCTCGGCTTCGCTATGGCCGGCAACTACTACACTAACTTCTTCTGGCCCTCGGTCCTCGCGGCATGGACGGTGAAGTCCCTGCTGTTCCGCTACGGGGGCGGAGGAGCATACACCAGGGCACTCCCTTTGTTCTTCGGCCTCATCCTGGGCGACGCCGTGATGGGCAGCGTCTGGAGCATCTACGGCAGCGTGCGCCAGATACCGGTCTTCAGCGTATGGATCTGATGGACATCACACCCAGCGGCGACGGCGAGACTGCGAGGAAGCCCACATCGAGGCTGAGGGGACACGCCCTTCCATGACCGGCCGAGAGCGCGTGAGGCGAGCTGTCACCTTCACCGGCCCGGACCGGGTGCCGCTCTCCCTGGGGGTCCCCGAGGCAACCATCGAGAGGCACGGCGACCCCCTGCGCGACCTCATCTCCCAGTTCATGTCGGACTTCGGGTGGAACGGATGGAAGGAAGGTCCGGGCTCGCCGCAGCCTGTTCAACACTCCGACGCCCAGTGGACCGACGAGTGGGGCGTCCGCTGGTGCGCGCCGCAGCCTGGCCTCATGGGGATACCGGTGGCCTACCCACTCGCCAGCTGGGGCGCGCTCCTCTCCTACCGCGTCCCGAGGACGCTGCACGGAGACTTCTCGGGGGTGGCGGAGGCGCTCTCCCCAGCACGCCGCGACAAGTGGGTGAGCGCCTACGGAGGGAGGCTCTTCGAGCGCATGCAGTGGCTCCGAGGCGCCGACAACCTGCTCGCCGACCTTGTCTCTCCTCCGCGCGAAGCCTACCAGTTGCGGGACATGATCGTCGAGAGCTACCTGGAGGCCATCGAGCATTGGCTGCACTATGACATTGACGCCGTCTGCTTCGAGGACGACTGGGGCGGGCAGCAGTCGCTCATGATCAGCCCGGCGCGCTGGCGGGAGTTCTTCCGGCCCGCCTACCAGCGGCTGTTCGCGCCGGTGCTTGCGGCAGGCAGGCAGGTCTTCTTCCACACCGATGGCTTCGTCTGGGACATCCTACCCGACTTCCTCGATCTGGGGGTCGCCTGCATGAACGTGCAGTATGCGCTCCTCGGGCTCAACCGCTTGGGGCGCGAGTTCGGGGGCAGGCTCGCCTTCCACCTCGACCTCGACGGCCAGCAGCTCATGCCCAATGCTGCGCCTGAGCAGGTGGAGAGGCACGTGCATTCCCTGGTGAGCACCCTCGGCTCCTTCAGCGGCGGGCTGATCCTGGACGCGTGGGTCATGCCCGATGTGCCCTGGGAGAACATCGTCGCCATGTTCACCGCCTTCGCCGAGCTGGGATGCGGAAGGCCAGCCGGGGGTCCCGACCTGCGCTCGCCAGCATGACGCGAATGGCAGGGCGTGGTGCAGACACGCGCGCATCGCCCCGCCGGCATGCGGGTGATGCTGGAGCTCACCGGAGGCGGTAGCAGCCGGGCGCCGTCCTCTCCAACTGGTGGTCATGCCCGGTCTTGGCCATGCGTGTGAAGGTCGTCGCCTGCTGTCCGCTGGAGGGTCCCGACGCGGGCTGGGTGGTGGATGTGCTGGAGGGGGCATTCCTACGCCACGGGCCGCCCAGGCATGTCATCAGCGACCAGGAGGGCATGTTCACGGGAGAGGCCTTCGCTGAGCTGCTGGCGGATTGGTACATCAAGCACCGCCTCGGCGCGGTGGGCAAGCACGGCTCCATCGCGGTGACCGAGCGAGTCACCCTCACCCTGAAGTACGAGTGGCCGAAGCGGGTGCCGGTGATCCGCGGCCTCGATCACCTCGGCCAATTGCTGCGCGACTTCGTCGTCCACCACAACGAGCACCGCGGGCAGGCCTGGCAGCGACCCGGCCGATCGGCAGAGACCCTCCTGGGCACCGTCGAGCGACGGCTCTTCCCCGACACCCCGCCTGAGGCGGGCTGGCGGCGTGATGTCAGCCCGGCTCCATGGGCCCCTGACAGGGACAAGGGGGGCAGGGAGCGGCTTTGCAGTTCGCTTAGGGCGGTGGGGACAAAGCCGAGGGCGGCGGCGACGAGGAGCAAGCGGCGGAAGAAGCCGGCCTGGGCGCGGCGGCTGCGGGCGAGGAGGTTCCAGCCGGCGTGCATGACGGTCGAGCTGAGGACGAGGGTTATCGCGAACAGCGG
>Ga0209102_1001196_pt1 | contig 14395 bp, 11 predicted proteins | sample ConPoolayeHmetaG_FD_185483 | JGI IMG/M metagenome (GOLD analysis project Ga0209102, IMG submission 185483) | Hot spring microbial mat communities from California, USA to study Microbial Dark Matter (Phase II) - Cone Pool mat layer H metaG... ... | reverse complement strand
CGACGTCACCCCGCGGCCGCTGCCAACCGATGTCAAGTAAACGACCGTTCACGTACCCATCGGATTCGGGCAACCGAGTCCGCCGAGCCTGCCGCCTCCCCGCATCCGGGACCGCAGGCGGGCAAAACGGACGGGCGTCGTTGAACCGCCCTGCCGGGAATGGTACCTTTTCCTTGTAACGATTCTTTTGAGATATCAGATGAAATCAGCAGGCAATGCCCCGATATCCGGACGTCACGGTTCGACGTCCTTTTATGCGACTACGGTGCTCGTTTTCGCTGCGGCCTTCGGTATCGCCGCCGCCATGGCTCCGGCATCGGCGCCCGGAGGGGCGGGACATCTGGTCGTCAATTTTCTCTATATGCCGCCGACGGAAATCGAGCCCACCTACCATACGGCCATGTGGCTCGAGGACAAGGAAGGAAAGCTCGTCAAGACGCTGTTTGTCAGCCAGGAGCTTTCCCGCAACGAATTCCGGCAGGGCGATGCCTGCCCCGACTGGGTCAAGCAGGCTTCGTGGGCGCAGGCCGATCCGTCTCTGGTCGATGCGGTCACCGGGCCCACCCCCAACGTGGGCGGCGGCACCCTGAGTTTCAACCTGGATGAACTGGGGGTCGCTCCGGGCACCTACCGTTTCTGCTTCCAGGTGCACATCGTCGACAAATACAACATATTGTTTCGCGGCACGGTGGACGTCGGGCAGAAGGCCCAGGAGGTCAAGATCGACGTTCTATACAGCCCCGGCAAGCCGCCGGGAGCCGAGGATATAGTGCGCGATGTCCAGGTGCACTATATTCCCGCCGGCGGCAACTGAAGTCCCGGGCCGAGAGCCCGGACTATCAATCATGAATACCCGACCATCCGGAGGAAGCTCGGAAGCAAGTGGCGACAGCCGGCGGGAACACGAGCTTTTTCGGCTCCGCGCTGGCACCACTGGGTGGAGCGAGATTTCCATAACCAGCATTCGACAAGGAGGACTCGATGAGCGCGCGCAAAGTCAGTCGCCGCGGTTTTTTCAAGAAGGCAGCCACGCTGACCGCATCGACCGCTGCGGTCTATAGTTGGGAAGAACACTACCTGCTGGCATACCAGCGGGGCCAAGGTTTCCCCCCGGGAGAGGGACAGGGGCGCGGAGGAGGTGCGCCGGTTCCTGAAGTACCCGGCCCGATGCCGATGGGCAAGATCGGGAATCTGGAGGTGAGCCGCCTGATCGCCGGACACAATCTGGTGGTCGGCCAGGCCCATTCGCGCGACCTGCTGTGGACTTCCCAGCTTCTCAGGGCGTATTTCACCGAGGAGAAGATCCTCGAGACATTCGCTATATACGAAAAGAGGGGCATCAACGCCTCGTTCGCCCGCATGTCTCCCCAGATGGTCGATCCCGTCAAGAAATACATGAAGGAGCGCGGGGGAAAGATACAGTGGTTCGCCGGCATCAGTGCGGATCAGAACGGCGACGTGTCGCGCGATCTCGCCATGGCCGTCGATATGGGTGCCAAGGCCGGGTACGTTCACGGAAACACATCCGATGCGCTGTTCAAGGCGAAGAACGTCGACGCCATCGGCAAGGCCCTCGAGGCGATAAGGAAAGCCAACCTGGTTGCGGGCGTCTGCTGCCATCTGATCGACGTCCCCATGGCGCTGGAAAAGGCGGGCATCCGGCCGGATTTCTATGTCAAGACGTACCATACCGGGGACTACTGGAGCGCCGGGCCGCCCAAGGAACCGGATCCGAATTGGAAACCCAGCGAGACCGAGCTGGCTCAGGCCGAGCTGGGAGCATGGGGGGTGCGCAACAATATCTGGGATACGACCCCGAAACAAACCGCGGCTTTCATGGCCAAAGTCAAGATACCGTGGATCGGATTCAAGGTGTTGGCCGCCGGGGCCCTGCCGCCGCGCACCGCATTCCGGAATGCGTTCGAAGCCGGATGCGATTTCATCGCGGTGGGGATGTACGACTTCCAGGTCGCCGACGACGTCAACATCGTCAAGCAGCTTTTCCTGGAAAAGGACAAGCTCGCCAGAACCCGCCCGTGGCTGGCATAGCCGGTCGGCGCTCGGAGATCAACGCATTCTCGGGCGGGAAGTCGACAACGATCGAGGATGATCCTCGCCGCTGCGGCCATCAGCTCTCATTTGTCAGCTGAAAGCTGACGGCTGAGAGTTGATGGCCGACGGCTGACGGCACGAACGCACCGGGTTAATACCATCGGAAGGAGGCGGATCCGCTTCGGTTCCGGCTCGTCCGGGGCGACTCGAGCGGCCGCCCGGCGGCGGCTCTCCGGGAAGGCACAGGGCTGGTGCTCACACGGCCGGGCTCGCGGGCTGAAGCGGAATCGTCTCTTCCCTGCCGCTGCGCCGGTACTTCTCCCTCGCGTGGCGGTGCAGCTTGAAGTACGGTTGCAGGCCGTCCATCACCTGGCGCAACCCCAGCATGACGTGTTCCCGCATCTTCTCGACGCACTCTTCGGGCGGGCGATCGATGAAGGTCTGGGCGAGCTTCTGATGGTCCCGGAAGCCCAGGGAGTGAATCGGCATGCGCGGCACGACCGTAGTCAGCCAGGTGAAAGAAAGGGCCTGCGTGACCTCGATGGCCCGCTCCAGCGCCGGGCAGTGGGAAGATCGCGCCACCTGCCGATGAAACCTCTCGTGAAGAACGGCAAATCGAACCTTGTCTTCCTCCCAGGCCGAGTCCACACGCATACCGAGCCGCAATAAAGCCTCACGCTCCTTCAGTGTCGCCTTCTCGGAAAAGAGCTTGGCCGCCTGGCATTCAAGCGCCTCGCGGACTATGAAATGCCCCATCACGTCTTCGCGCGACGGGATTCTCACCCTCGTTCCGGCGCGCGGCCGGCTTTCCACCAGTCCTTCGTATTCGAGACGTTCCAGCGCCTCCATGACGGGCAGCAGGCTCATGCCGAGTTCGGCCGCCGTCTTCCTCCGGGAAATGGTGGCTCCCAGAGGCAGCTGGCCGCGGAGAATCCTGTTTCTCAAAATCATATAGGCCTTGCCCGAAAGGCCCAGCTTTTCGGCGGCATTGCCCATCGCCCCCTCCCTTCGAATACAAACCGATGAGACTCTCTAAACCGGCATCGCTTAATTAGCACACTTCGGAGCGGTTGGCAACATGCATGCCGTCCCATGCCGGCACTTGCCCGCGCCCGCTGCAAACAGGCGCCGGCTGCCTTGACGCAGGCCGGGCATCAAACTAGAATCGTCCTGTTTCCAGTGAAGGATCTGCGCCGCATGAATACACGGCCTTCGGGGCTGAATCCGCTTCTTGCGATAATCCGGAGAGGCACCGGCCCCGCAGAACATCCGGAAAGGGCGGTCGCCACGAGATGACGCGCGGCATTTTTCTCACCGGTTTCAGCGGCTCCGGCAAGTCGACGATCGCATACCTGGTCGGTCGCCGGCTCGGATGGCCGACGTACGATCTCGACCAGGTGATCGTCGAGCGCAGCGGCATGACCATACCGCTGATATTCGAGCGCGAGGGAGAGCCGGGCTTTCGGCTGCGGGAGGCGGAGGCGCTGCGCGCCGTGACCGACTCGGGCCCGTTCGTCGTCGCCACCGGCGGGGGCACCCCGGTGCGCGAGGAAAACCGCCGCTTCATGGCGTCCCGCGGCTGGATCATCTGTTTGGAAGGGCGCCCGGAAACGCTGCTGTCGCGGATCCAGCGCCAGCTCAAGGAATCGGATCCCAACGCCATCCGGCCGATGCTGGATGCCATCTATCCGCTGGATCAGGTCCGCGCCCTCAAGCGCAGCCGCCAGCCGGTTTATGCGCTGGCGGACTGGACGATCCACACGGACCGGCTGACGCCTGAGGAAGTGGCCGCGGAGGTGATCCGCGCCGTCCGCCTGCTGGAAGCTGCGCCGGAGCCGCCCGCCGCAGGGGATGTCGCCGCATTGTCGATGCGCCATTCGCTGAGCCCGGATCTGCCCCCGCCGATCACGGTCGATTCCGGTCCCTGGCCGTACAAGGTGGTCGTGGGATGGCATCATCTGCACCTGCTCGGCAACCAGCTGCGGCGCCTTCTGCCGCATGCCCGCCGCGTCGGAATTCTTGCCGACGAGGCCGTCTGGAATCGAGTGGAGCGCGCGATCCTCGATTCCGTGGAGGCGGCCGGGCTCGAATCCCATGCCTACAGGATGCAGGCCGACGAGCACGTCAAGACCACCGAATCGGTCAATGCCATATACGACTGGCTCATAGACCGGCGGCTGCGACGGGACGACGTCATCATGGTCGTCGGCGGGGGCGCGATCGACGATCTGGGCGGGTATGTCGCCTCGACCTACATGCGCGGCGTTGCGCTGGTGAAGGTTCCGACATCACTCGAAGGAATGGTCGACGCCTCGATCGGAGGCAAGACGGCCCTGAACCATCCGCGCTACCGCAACCTGATCGGCACTTTCTTCCATCCCCGGCTGGTCTGGTCCGACGCTTCGCTGCTGCTGGCCGAGCCGGCGCGGCCGCTGCGGGCCGCTTGGGCGGAAGTCGTGAAGTACGCCATGCTGGAAAGTTCCCTGCTGCGCGACCAGGTGATCGGAACGACGTTCTTCGATCAGCTCGAGCAGCGCGTCGACGAACTCCTGGGTTTGCAGCGATCGACACTCCTCAACGTGATTGCGCGTTGCGTCGCCCTGAAGGCACAGGTGGTCTCGGCCGACGAGCGGGATTCGGGCCAGTACCGCGTTTTTCTCAACTTCGGCCACACGGTGGGCCATGCACTGGAGGCCGCCAGCGACTACGAGCTCATGCACGGCGAGGCCGTAGCCATCGGAATGGCGGTCGAGGCCCGCCTGGCGGTCCGGCTCGGACTTGCGGACGCCTCGGTGGAAGCCCGGCAAAACGGGCTGCTCGGGCGTTTCGGGCTGCCGACCAGAGTGCCGCCCATTCCGCGCGCGTCGTTGCTCGACCGCATCCACCACGACAAGAAAGTCCTGGGCGACCTGCCGCGCTGGGTCCTGCCGGTCGCCGTGGGCCGGGCGGTCGTTTCCGGCAACGTCACCGATGCCGACCTGGTTGCGGCGCTCGAGGAGTGCGCATCATCGTGACGCGTTATCCGACGGGCGCCGGCCTGCGCCCGAGGAGCGAAGCAGCCAGCAGGCAAGGGATGGCGCAGGTGACGCCGGCTACGATGATGGCGAAGAAGTAGCTGTGCGTGGCGTCGAAAATCGCGCCCGCCAGGAACGGTCCCATCAGACCCGCGAGCACGCCGTTGGTCATATACAGGCCCACGGACTTGCCGAGATTCTTCACCCCCAGGAATTCCCCGAGGACTACGACGGCCATCACCGCCCAACCGCCGTAACCGAAACCCACGGCCAGCATCACCGGGTAGAGCACCCAGGGTCCGCTTATGGCCAGCAGCCCGAATGTGGTGACCGACTGCAGTGCGCACGATATAATCAGCGTGGGCACCCCGCCGATCCGGTCCGACAGCCAGCCCATTATGAACCTGCCGGCTATGGTTCCCATGCCCAGGAAGGATAACCCGAGACTGGCCTGCGCGGTCGTGATGCCGATGGTCGCACAATAGGGAACCAGATGCACCACGAGCATCTGCTCGGCTCCATAGCAGAAGACCGCGGTAAAATAAACCACCCAGAAGGCCCGCGCCCGCAGGATCTCCAGCAGGGGATGGCCCTGGGCCGGCGGCGCCGGTGCCGGATTACGCCCCGCTGGAGGCGGTCCCGCACCGTATTCCTCGGGCTTGCGCCCGATCACGCTGCCGACGAGCAAGTTGACCGTGAAGGCCAGCGACCCCAGGAAGATGAATGCCGTCTGCCAGCTGTAGACCCTTATGAGGTAGGCGCTGATCGGGGGAAGAAGCAGCAGCCCGAAACCGAGCCCGCATGCGGTAATCCCCACCGCCAGACCTCGCCGCTTGGTGAACCACTTGGCCGCGGTGGTCGTCGGCACCACAAAAATCGCACTGTGGCCGATGCCGGCGATGACGCCGAAGAAAAGGTAGAGCTGCCACAGCGAAGTCACGCTGTGGCATGCGATCATGCCGCCGCCGAGCAAGAGCCCGGAAAGCCAGAGCGCTATTCTCGGCCCGAACCTGTCGCTCAGCCACCCCATGAGAGGAGCGAAGACCGCATAGAAGAACAACTCGATCGTATAAACCCCGGAAATCGCCGTTCGGGAGGCCCCCAGATGCGACTCGAGAGGTCCGATGAAGGTCCCGTAGGAGGAAACGACGCCGAACATGGTGACCGACAGGAAGCTTGCAAAGACGACGACCCAACCATAGTAAATGCGTTCTTTGGCGGCCATAACCTCCCTCACAGGATGCACCGCGGTCCGGATCGGCGCACCGCCGGGCCCGCAGCGAACGGACCTGCCCGAGCCTGCCGGGTCTCGCGGGCACGGTATTCCATGATGCGCCTGCGGCCCGGAGAAGAAAGCAATAAGCTGAGAATGATCGGCTATGGATCAGCAATTACAGAAGCACGGGCGCCGGGGCGGAACCGGCCCTCGATCGGACCCGCGGCCCGGCCGACCCTGAATATCGTCCTGATTACCCGGCAGCCGTGCGCGGGGACGCCGGCGGCACGTCATTTGCCGGGCAACTCCCCGGGCGGAGTATATATCCATATCAGCCACATCGGCTCTTCCCCGTTATTGATGTGCTGGTGATACACTCCCGTGGGGATGAACATCCATTCGCCGGATTTGAAGGGGTAGCGCGTGCCGTCGTCCACCAACTCCCCGGTGCCGCGAACAATGATATCGATTTCTTCGGAATCGGGATGATTGTGCCAGGAAGAGGACTCACCCGGTTCGAAGATCGTCAGGCCGGCGACAAAGTGCTTCGACCGAACCAGGTCGTGATCCACCATCCGGAAGACCTTGCGGCGAAAGCCCGGCGTATCGAGCCCCAGCCATATTTCCTTCGCATTTTTCCACGGGGAGATGATTCTTATTTGTCCCATAAGTTCTCCCTCTGCCGGTGCATGACGAAAGGAGCTCGTCGAGCCTGCTCACGAACCCTTGCGGTAAATATCGTTGATGTTCCAGTAGCCCGGCGTCGGCGTCGGAGCGTTTTCCATCGGCACCTGGATGACCGTCGGGATGTCCGAGCTGAGGGCATCGCGCAATGCGGGGGCGAGTTCGTCGGCCGCCCGGATCATGATGCCCCGGGCCCCGCATGCTTCCGCCACGGCCGCATAATCGACCCGGTAGGTCTCGCCGTTCCGTTCGAACAGGCAGCCCCATGTCGATCCGTAGTGCAGGTTTTCCAGGCCGGCGATGGTGCCGAAGCCGGCGTTGTCCATCACCACCCAGACCGCAGGAATCCCGGCCTCCATGGCCGTGGCTACCACGGACATGTTGCTGCCGAAGGCGCCGTCGCCCACCAGGGCCAGCGCGGCCCGCTTCGGTTGGGCCAGTTTGACCCCGAGCACCGCCGCAGGGCCGAATCCCATGGTGGCCAGCCCGCTGGGGGTAATGAAGGTCCCGGGCACCGTAATCGGGAACTGCTGGGCCACGCCGTTCTTGTTCCAGCCCACATCGGTCACGATGATGCCGTCCTCCGGCATCGCCTTGCGCACATCGCCGAGAATCCGCTCGGGCCTCAGCGGGTACTGGTTCGACTTCCACTGCTCGGCCCACCTGGCCGAGAAGGAAGCCCGCCCTTCCCTTATTTTTTCCCTCAAGCCCGGGCGCTCGGGGCGCGCACGCCTTCGCGCGGTCTCGGCCAGGACCTTCAGGGCGTGCCGGGCGTCTGCGATCACCCCCAGTTCGGTGCTGAAATTGCGGCCGATTTCCGCGGGATCGATGTCGATATGGATCAAGCGTGTGGGCGGAATGGCGAATGTGTAGCGATTGTCCCAGGAGCTCGAGCTTGCCTCGGCGAGCCGGGTCCCGATCGCCAGGATGACATCGGCCGTGCGGCACATGTCATTGGCTATCGGCGTGCCCCAGAAACCGGTCATGCCGACGAGCAGCGGATGCTCGTCGCTCATCGCCCCTTTACCCATGAGGCTGTGCGCGACGGGCAGTTCCAGGGCCTCGGCCAGCGCCGTCAGCTCCCGGCTGGCTCCGGCGGAGACGACGCCGCCCCCGACATAGACGACGGGACGCTCGGCTGCGGCCAGGATTTCGACGATACGTTCCGCGACCTCGGGCGAAATGGTCGGGCGCTCGATCGGCGCCGGATTCTTGCTGAAAGCGCCGCCGGCCAGGTCGGCCGAGAACAAGTCCATGGGCACATCCACCAGGACCGGCCCCGGTCTGCCGCTGCAGCTGAGATGAAACGCGCGCTCGACGATGCGCGGCAGGTCCTCGACGCGGTCCACGCGGTAGATGCGCTTGCAGAAGGGACGGTAAATCTCGAACTGGTCGCAGTCGAGATGCATGTTGACTTCCTGGTGGGCATGCCGGCCGCAGTAGTAGGAAGGAATGTCTCCCGAAATGACGACCATCGGGACCGAGTCGAGCGCGGCATTGGCCACGCCCGTGGTCGCATTGGTGATCCCCGGCCCCAGATGGGTCATGACCACTCCCGGCTTGCCCGAGGCGCGCGCATAGCCGTCGGCGGCGTGCGCCGCCACCTGCTCATGGCGGGTCGAGATGTAGCGCACCCGGCTGTGGTGCAACGGATCCATGAAGCCGAGAACCGTGTGCCCGCAAAGGCCGAACACGTACTCGACGCCGATGCACTCCAAGTATTCGACCAGTTGATATCCTGCAATCCGCTTGCCTGTCATGATTCCCTCAACACGAATAAGATTCCATGACGCCCCGCCCGGCTCGAACGTCCCGGACCATCCGCCTCCCGCCCTCGCCACGGGATCGGGAAGCCCCCCGCACTCCGGTTCCCTTCCGGCCTGCGGGACCGCACCCACGTCATTTTGTATCCGACGCGGGCGCACCTGTCAACGCTTTTCTGATATGTCAGCGGGTACCCTTGCCTCGCGGCGCCGCGCCCGGGCGGATCGCGGAACGGGCGGCGGCCGCAAACCACGGCTTGACAACTATTGACATATCAGTGTAATATCGGCGCCGCACGGGCGGGAGCAGGAGCCGGCGGGCCCGGCAAGGCCGTGTGCAGTGGTCGGACGCGGGAATCGTTCGAGGCGAAAAATGAAAAAGAGCTTTTTCTATGGCGTGTGCTGTCTGGCAGCGTTGGCTGCCCTGACCGGCGTGCTCAGGTCCCAGGGACCAGGGCCGGAGCAGTCCATAACCATCAATCCCGACGGAACGGTCGTCATCAAGAACGCAAGCCTGCCGTTGCCGGCGCTTTTGAGCGAGGGAGGCAGGAAGGTGCTGATGAGGACCAAGCCCACGGAAGGCCCGGGAGCCCCCGTACCGGTGCCGACGGGAATTCCCGACATGGCCGAGGTGCGCCGCGTGTACAACGAAAACCTCATGCCTAACGTCAACCACATGCGCGAGGTTTTCCCCGTGGACATAGAGGAAACGACCATCGACGGGATCTCCGCGGCCGTCATAACCCCGAAAGGCGGAGTGCCCGAAAGGAACAAAAACCGCCTCATGCTCAACGGTCCCGGGGGAGGATTCCGCACCGGCGTGCGCGGCAACGGCCTGCTCATCAGCATTCCGGTTGCGGCCACACTCGGCGTCAAGGTCGTCACCATCACCTATCGCCAGGGCCCCGAGCACCGCTTCCCCGCGGCGAGCGAGGATCTGCTGAAGGTCTGGAGAGCCATGCTCAAGACCTACAAGCCGCAGAACATCGGCATGGTCGGCTGCTCGGCCGGCGCCGCTCTCATATCCCAGACGACGGCCATGCTCATCCAGGACGACCTGCCCCCCCCGGGCGTGCTCGGCGTATACTGCGGCGGCCTGGGGCCGACTCCCGGCGGCGACTCCCAGTTCTTCGGAGCGCTGTCCGTAACCAATGTGCCCACGGGACAGACGCAGCGCACGGGCGGGCCCATGAGCGGTCCGACTTATTACACCGGCGTCGACATGAACCGGTTCATCGTAAGTCCCACCCTGGATGAGAAGTTGCTCGCCAGGTTCCCGCCCACGATCTTCTTCACGGCGACCCGGGACTTCGCCATGAGCGGCGCCGCTTACAGCTACCGCAAGCTGCTCAAGGTCGGCGTGGAGTCCCAGCTCCTCATCTACGACGGGCTGTATCACGGCTTCATGACCAACCCGGATTTCCCCGAGTCGCAGGAAGCCTACAAGCTCACGGCGGCCTTTTTCGACAAGCACCTGGGAAGATAGGTCGCGCCCGATGCATGCCCTCGACCTATATCGGGCCGGTCGGTTCCGGGGCACTGCGATTCCGGAAGCTGCAACCGACGCGCCGGAGCGCAAGATGGCCGGGGCTGCAGGGCAAAACACATCCAGGCAGGCAGAACGAATTCACATAACGGAATTGCTGTTATTATCACGATCGGTTCGCTTCGTCATGATCCCGCGCTGCGATTCAAACCCTGGCAGGGGTGGAAGCTGTCTTCACTGGAGCTTCGATCCCCGAAGAGGAAGGGCCCGCACCCTGAAGGGGTGCCGGAGGAAAGCCCGGGGCGGCAAGCCCCGGGTCGGCGGAACAAGGGCGGGGAAGCCCCGTAAGGGCGGCACAATCTGCGGCGACCATAAGGGCTCGTCCGCTACCGCGCCGCTTTCCCGGGACTTGCGCTCCGGGCTTTCCCGAGCTGCCCCTGCGCGGCGCGGCGGTGTCTGAATCGTTCCTGATGGCGCGGGACGAGTTTCGATCAGCTATTGCGCATCCAATTCACAGGCATTCGGAGGTAATCCATGGCCAGGCCGATAACGGATGAAGAAAAGCAGTACGTCCATGCATTGCTAGCCAAGGCTCGTTCAGCCATGAAGTCCATAGAGTCTTTCGACCAGGCGACCGTGGACCGGCTATGCCGGGCGGTCGGTTGGGCGACCGCGAACGAACGTACCTTCACGCGTCTGTCGCGCATGGGCGTCGAGGAAAGCGGTCTCGGGGACTGGGAAGGGAGACCGAACAAGCGCTTCAAGATCATGGGCATCCTGCGGGACGCCCTGCGGCAGAAAAGCATGGGTATCATCGAGGAGATACCCGAGAAAGGGATCGTCAAATACGCCAAGCCCGCCGGCGTGATTGCGGCCCTGGTGCCGGTCACGAACGCCGCCCTGACGGAGCCGGGCATGGGCATTTATGCCCTCAAGTGCAAGGATGCCGTCATCTTCTCCCCGCATCCCGCGAGCAAGAAGACCAGCAATGAAACCGTGCGCATCATGCGGGAAGCTCTGCGCAGGCAGGGCGTCGACCCGGACGTGTTCCAGTGCATCGAGCATCCCAGCATACCGATGGCGCAGGAGCTCATGTCGATCTGCGATCTCACGATCGCCACGGGCGGAGCCGCCATGGTGAAGGCCGCCTACAGCTCGGGCAAGCCGGCCTACGGGGTGGGAGCGGGAAATTCGACCATGGTCATCGACGAGACCGCCGACATAGAAGAAGCCGCACGCAACACCAGGATTAGCAAGATGAGCGACTTCGGATCGGGCTGTTCCGCGGACGGGAATCTGCTGGTCGAGAGGAGCATTTACGACCGGTTCCTGGAGCAGCTGCAGAAGGAGGGCGGCTACCTCGCGTCCGAAGAAGAAAAGAAGAAACTCCAGGCGGTATTGTGGGACCCTCAGGGAAACCGCAAACCGGAGACCGTCGCCCGGTCGGCCGCCCGGATCGCCGAGCTCGCCGGCTTCTCCCTGCCGCAGGACAAGAAGTTCATCATCGTCAAGGAAGATCACATCGGCAAGGAATACCCCTTCTCCAGCGAAAAACTCTGTCCCGTACTGAGCATATTCAAGTACAGCGGCTTCCAGAACGCGCTCCAGATGGTGCGCGAGATCTACGAGGTCGGCGGCAAAGGGCACTCCTGCGGCATCTATTCCTTCAACGACGAGCATATCCACCAGCTGGCCCTGACGGCTCCGGTCAGCAGGATCATGGTTCGCCAGCCGCAATCCAAAGCCAATGCGGGCTCGTTCACCAACGGCATGCCCATGACCTCCAGCCTGGGGTGCGGCACCTGGGGCGGCAACATCACCTGCGAGAACATCCACCTGAAGCACTACATGAACGTGACCTGGGTGAGCCGCCCGATTCCCGAAGACCGCCCGAGCGAGCAGGAACTCTTCGGCGAGTTCTACAATACGGAGACTTTCTAGACGGGATGCCGCCGGGGCGGCCTGCCTCTTTCGAGCCCGGGACGCCGCTGCGGACGAGAGGCGGGGATGGGTTCTCCCCGCCTCCCCTCCCCGGAATGCTCATTCGAACGTCACGTGGACCTTGCCCGACCTGCCCGTGGCCGCGATCTCCAGGGCGCGGGCGATGGCATCGAACGGCAGCGTTTCGCCGACGATGCACGAGGGGCGCAGCGTGCCCCCGGCCACCAGCGCGATGGAGCGGGCAAAGTCCGCCGGATGATCGTAGATCAGGCTGGGAATGATGCGAATCCCCTCGCGCACCACACGCAAGGGGATGAAGCCGGCGGGCGAAGACGAAAGCCCGAGCAGCATCACCTGCGCCCCGCGCGGCGCGGCGTTCATGACCAACTCCACGGCCGCGGTTGCGCCGGCGCATTCGAAGACGGTGTGCACCTCGCGGCGCGCCCATAATCCTGCAGCATCGTCCCCCGCGGCAGGGACGGCCCCGAGGCGGGAAGCCATTTCCAGCTTCTCGGGAAACTGGTCATGGGCGATAACGCGCACGCCCTGTGCGACCGCTGCGTGGATCAGGAGCAGTCCCACGACACCGCAACCGACGACCGCGACCGTGTCCCCGAGCTTCGCTCCCGAAAGCAGCAGCGCATGGAGCGATACCGTGAGGGGCTCGATGGTGGCGGCATCTTCATCCGCGACATTGTCGGGCACCGGCCATACGAATTGGGCGGGCGCCGTGGCATACTCGGCGAAACAGCCCGGGACGGTAACCCCCATGCTCTTCTTGTTGGGACAAATGCTCCCGCGGCCCGACAGGCAAAACCTGCATGCGCCGCACGGGTAGTTCGGCTCGACGACGACCCGCCGGCCTGCTTCGAGACGGCCCACTCCCGGCCCTGCGGCCGCCACCGTGCCGACGAATTCATGGCCGAGGGTGAACGGGAAGCCGGGAACCGCCCGATGCCCCTGGTAAAACGAGACGTCCGATCCGCAGATGCCGGCGCGTCTGGGCCGGATCAATACCTCTCCCGGAGCCGGTTCAGGAGGATCCACGTCGCGGATCTCGAGTTTCCCCGCAGCAACCAACTGAGCAGCTTTCATCTAAACACCTCGTTTGCTTGGATTGGATTCTTTCCTGTCGACGATACAGCCCCGCTGCATGCCCATGGACGCGGGCTCGTGAATAGGGGCGCGGGAACGGCGCCCGGCACCCGCCTGCAACTCGAAGGCCGCCAAGGCTCCGCGGGGACGAAAGCGCGCGGCCTTCAGGCATGGCGCAACAGTCCCTGGGCAAGCGCCCGAGCCTCCGCCAGGGGGATCTGCCCCGGGGCCGACTCCTCCTGCGCCACGGCGTAGGCCATGTCCGACCCGAAAAGGAATCCCGCCACGCGGGTCAACACCCCCAGGCGTCCCATCGACATGGTACATAGCGCCAAATCGGGCAGGGCCTTGCGTGCTTCCATGGTCACATTCAGCAACCGCAGGACATCATCGGCCGTCCCGGGCATCACCGCGATCTTTGCCACGTCCGCCCCGCGCCACTTCATGAGCTTGATCTTTTCCAAGAGCAATTTGTCGCTGGGGGTACCGGCAAAATCGTGAAAGGACAGGATGACGCGCACGCCTCGATCCCGGCACAAGCGGATGAGCGGCTCGAGCAACGAATCCTCGTTGTCAAGCTCGACGTCGACAAAGTCGGCCATGCCCGAATCTGCCGCCGCCTCCAGGCACGCCCGGCGAGTCTCCCGGGATATCTCCTGCGCGCCTCCTTCCTCCCTTTTTCGCAGCGTGAAGATCAGGGGGACATCGGCGAGCAGGCTCCGCAGCCCGCGCAGAGAGTCCAGTAGCGCAGCGGGAGCCGGATCGGGATAATAGTCCGCCCGCCATTCGACGATGTCCGCAGCCAGATCGCGGGCCACGGCGGCCTGCGCCATAAGCTGCGCCGAATCCCTCGCCACCAGGGGCGCGCAAAAGAGAGGCTTCGGCCCGCCGTATTCGACGCCGCGCACCGCGAACGGTACCTCCATGCACGGCCTCATCGTCCCCACCTCCCCGGCCGATCCCCATCGACACGCTCATCTCGGAACATCATCCTGCCTCCCCGGCCAGATTCTACCCGAACTGCAACTGCCATGCCAGTTTGTAATGCCATCCGCCGGCCCGCCGTCGCGATCGCGGGCTGGCTGGTGGACGCATCCGCCCATGCCCGAAGCCCGGCGGGAGCGATGCCGCCGGGCTTCGGGCA
>Ga0209102_1001195_pt1 | contig 14410 bp, 6 predicted proteins | sample ConPoolayeHmetaG_FD_185483 | JGI IMG/M metagenome (GOLD analysis project Ga0209102, IMG submission 185483) | Hot spring microbial mat communities from California, USA to study Microbial Dark Matter (Phase II) - Cone Pool mat layer H metaG... ... | reverse complement strand
CAACTAACATAATGTAGATGTTTGTTGCTAGGTGAAAACCAGGGTGGAACCAGTAGAGCAGTGAGGTGAAAAGAGCGAAGACTCCGCATGCGTAAAACACTCTTTGCAGGCCGCTTCTCGGAGAAAACACAAGTTCGACAAACAATATTGAAAACGGTACTAAAAGTATGAAAAAGAACAAAGTAGACCAGATGATTTCAAAAATCAGGCCCTTTGTAAACTCATAGGCGTTTATTTCGCTCTGCCATGCCGCGTAGATGGCGTAGATGAATCGTGAATAATTGAATCCGCCGCTCTTAGAGTAACATTTTGAAACCTCTCCCAGCAGGTTAACGACATTATTGGAGAATTCTAGAGCAGGGGCGCTCATAGCTAAGTAACGCGACGCCACGTCAAGCCTATATTTATTCAAGAGATGAAAATCGGTGACTAACCTAAGGGGTGTGGCAAGAATTATGAGAGTCCCACCACGTTTTACGGAGAACCCCTGTCCCTCAGAGTTTCCTTCAGCAATCCCTGTCAAAACTCCCCGGGGAGAAGGTATGCCGGGACTGTAGATTATAACCTCGATGGGCACGTCTTCAGGGATGAATATCATATTGATGTCTTCACCCTCAATAAAGCTGTCACGAGCATAACCGTAAGAAGTAGGAGGAGTATGGCCTCGTGAATCCAGTATGGATGTTTTCCCAAGTTGGTTCACCGGTGGAATAAGGTTGAATAAGACTATGGACCCGCATGGGAAGACAGGAAAATATCGTGGCGCGTCTAAGGATCCGATGCGCCCGCTATTAACTTGGAACGAAATTGGATATACGTCAGATCTTTGTTGCCAGAGCTCCGGAGCATAGATAATATTCCCATTCTCATCGAAGACGAATGCCTCAACCATAACGGTAGGAACGGATACTTCGGCCACACCCACACCCAATTGCTGCGCACCCGTGTACGTCGTCTCCGCAGGCAACCCGTGGACAACGAACATACCGTTCTCGTCTGCCCTGCATAAAGAATAGAAGCGCGGAGAATACGCGGCATCGCCGTAAGATAGGCGAATTGAAACCAGGGCGTGAGGCACAGCCTCAAACCACCCTTTCGTGTAATTATATACTACAATCTTCCCTGTCAACGTGACGAAACCTCCTGCGTTCGGTTGCAATGCGTACCGAGTGGGGCCGATTCCTTTATTCCTAAGATCAGGGCCGTTTATCAGGCTTGATGCAAGAGCAGCAGCGAACATAGCCTGCTTCCTAACGTTTTCAACCCTCCTTTCAAAGCCTAGCGTATTCTCATAGGTGTCTGAAGGCGTGGAACAGAGTGTCCTGAAGGAATTTGCCGTAGCTATCGTTATGCCGACTCCTCCGGCAACGACGTAGGGTTCATGGTCAAAAACCAGGTCAGTCGGCAAGTAGCTCCTCCACTCCCTCACGCGTAAACCATCCTCAACACTTATATTGAGGCCCAAATTCTCAAGGATATTCTTCACCTCGGATCGTGAACCGAATAACCTGTCTCTAAGCCACGTGTACCTTAGGAGCGAAGCCTCAAAGTAATAATTGTACCCGCAGAAAAACACTCCTACGTCACTGGTGTCTGAAGCCAGGTCTAAGTTTATCCAAATGCTAATCCTCCTGCTTATTTCATTGAAATGACGCTCAACAAACTCTCGCGCCCCCTTTAACCCTCCGTAATGAGAGCCTATAGCTAGAAACCATATGGTTCTCTCCGGAGGATTATCCTTGAAGTAGGAAGCCATCTCCATGAGTGTTGCAATGCCTATTGCATCATCTGCCCCTGGAGCTCTCCCAACCACGTATGATTGTGAATCATAGTATGCGCTTAAAACTACAACCTCCTCGCTTCTGCCAGGTATAACGCCCAAAATATTCCAAGCCGGCTCTTCCTCCCATGAAGCATCAAGTCTGATTTTCACCCTAACTTCCCCCATGGATAAGAGATTGAACAAAAGCTGAGCGTCCTTCCTTGAAACTATGAGGCGAGGGATATTCAACGGGACACCTAGGTAATTCACCCCTCCCCTGAGCACTAGTTGAGGCGCGTCTGGAAGTCTAGCATTTAATGAACTCTGCACCCCATTATAAATTTCAGGTTCAACGAATATTATGGCTTTGGCGCCAAACATCACTGTACGAATCCAGTTTCCATTGTTTTCATAGTCTAAAAGCACTATCGTGCCGTTAAGGTCCTTCCCGTCAAGCTCCGACAAAGATGCTTTTCCCACGTAGAGCAGTCTTCCCTCAACACCGCTTGGAGGAGTCATTCCGGGGTTCAAACCCATAGGATACATCACTGAAACATCTTCGAGAACAGACTCGATAGGCGATACGACTTGAATCACTGCATCGTGAACAATAGGGACAAGGACCGTAAAGTTTTCAAAGAAACCGTGAGGACCAGGCTTAAGACCATTGTTTACAAAGTTTCCATAGATATACTTAGCCGCAGCCTCATAGCCAGGGTAGCCAGGCGTCCTGCATTGAAGGCTAGAAAGATATTTCACATGTTCCCGTATTTCTTCGACGTTTATGGTTTTTGCGATCTCGAGATGCCTGAAAGCTTGCAGTCCTCCTTCTGGAGAAGCAGCATTTATGTTGATTTGCAAGAACAGGAGCAATAGGGTCAGAAAAAGAATCCGTCTTCCTAGTGCTGCTTTAAACAAGCCTTTTATCAAAGAGAAATCACCCTATTCAACCTTATTCCAAATATTGTTGATGAGGATGAGAAAAAGAACGGGTTCAGCTTCAACCCGGAACGCTGGGAGTCCATTCTATCCCCGCTTGTGCAACAGGCAGGAATATGTCAGTTATTATAGAGACTATGAATGCACCTAGAAATATGCCTATGGCTAGCGGAACGCCGTTTTCCTCATAGAGTTTTGAACCGCCTATTCTAAACGTCAGGAACTTCAGAACCCATGCGACGAGAAGGTATCCCCAAAGCCAGTGCGCTGGTTGACACAGGCCTATGATGAGACCGACAGGGTTTAACGGAAACCTGGCAAAGGCAACCCTAGCCCAAAGAAGAACCCCTGCAAGGAAGAACCCGGCGGCCCAGTTTGCGAGCTCGAGGGATAGCAGGTCCTTGTTCCAGTTGAACCAAGAACAGCCTTGAGCTTGGTTAAAGGCAGCGTTAAAGATGGCCTCTTGGCTCCACCATGCTGGGCTGACCCACTGGCTGTACATGGTGCCGCCATACCCGAAACCCCTGTCAATCCCTATCATGTACGTGAAAACTAGCCATAATGGGAGACATATGAGAACAGCCAACACCATGGCTACAATAGTCGATAACGCCATCGCCTTATTATGAGCTTTAGTCAAAGCTGCCAACTTGAAGGCCTCAAGCTGAGCGCTTTGAGGCGTTCCGGCACCACCCCAATACCAAGTGTAGTGCCCCGTCACTATATATCCCATGTTCCACGCCGTATAGGCGCCGGGTCCATAGGCTGCCTGGGAAGCCGCTGAGGCTTGAGCTCCCACGAGCGAGTAGAGTCCTGCCTGCGAAAGCAGAGTGGCTAGAACCTCTTGGGATTCCCAGGGAATATCTCCCTTCGCTATGCTTTCCCCTCGGATTCGCGATGTTGCAATGTACTGCAGACAAGTATACACTATAATTATCCCTGCAGCCCAGACGGGGATGTAGACGGCAACCATAAGCACTATGAGCAGTATTGTGGAAACGATGAAAGCCAGCCAAAGAGTCCTATATGAGAAGGGCTCGTTAGACTCATCCAGCACTTTTTTCCCAAATGCATTCTTCAGCGTAGACGCGATGTATTTTCTTGCATAGATAAGAAGCCACAGACCCAAACCTATCGTTGCGCCCCATCCGATCATTCCGCCAGAGATGGGTGCTATCGCGCCTGACGCCATGTTGTGCCATGCTCCTCCAGAGCTTCCCCAAGGTGCTTGTAGCGTTGCATATCCGGCCCAAGCAGATAGCGCTGGAATTATGTCTGCAAATATAAACCAAGAAACCATTGCGGTGAAGAGGACGTCCAACGGAGCTAGATACCATAGGCTCAGTTGCGACGGGGAAACGCTGAAAACCAGCTTGAATTAGGCAGCGCTACCTCCAGAGCCTCAATATGGTAGGTCTGCCAGAGGTTCCACCCTCTTCCAGGCGACAAAGCATCGATAAGGTTCCCGAGCATCAGCAGGAAGCCTATGATTATACCTATAAGGATCTTTTTTACGCGTGGCTTAGCGGTTAAACCCATACCTAAATTGATCAGCTCAGTAGTGATGTTCAAATATGGGAACGGAAGCTTTTCCACGTCTATCCACAGTTTTCGGAGAATCATGCCCATGGAAACCATGAAGACCACTAGAGCCAACGTGAATAAGATCCAGTAGCCCAATGCAGGTGCCCAAGCTGCCCAAGGAACGGGAACCCCTCCGGTGAAAGCAGCGAGAGCCGCCTCCGTCTCCTTTACTCCGAACAGGGGACTCATTTCGAGTGCTCCAGGTATAGTGGAAACCCAATACCCCATGTACCACCATTGTTTTTCCCACGCAGTATTGAAAATAGATATGGAAAATGGTACTGCTGCGGACCAGGCGAAGCCGAGGCTCACGGTTACCATGGCGAAAACAACCGCGTATTCATCCGCCCTGAGCCTCAGAGAACTAAGAAAATAGCCGATTATTGCCAGCACAAATAGGACTAAGAATGCTCCTGCATTCATGCCCCAAAGGGTCAGGTTGACGTTGGTCCAGTCGATTGAAAGCTGTATCAGCATCATCACTATTGAGACTACTAGGCCGAGTATGAATCCTCTCGATTTCAAAAATTTACTGAGGAGGAATTCCTTTTCCTCGCTCATTTTTACTCCCCATTTTTATGATTGAAAAACTCATATTTAAGCTTTTTTAATATAACATGAGCGCGCTGGTTTCAGACATTCTTCATAAATACGCTAATCCTTTCTAACAAGAAGCAGTAATGCCAATAGGAATTCCAAGATTGAAACAGCTGTTAAACTGATTATGCTTAGAACGCTTGAGGCAGCAAGCAGCAAAGTCATAAAGTATACTATAATCGGAATCGCTGCAATTATGAAGCCGAGTATCAGAGGGAGAATATAGGCGTGGAATCTCAAGTATATGTTTCCAGACGGAATAGCCTGTCCAAACGTTCTTGAAAGAAGGAGGGTCTCAACCATTATTGAAGCGACGACTGAGAACGTGGAAATTCCTCCGAGAAGAGCGAGCGCGCTTACGAGACCTGGTGCTCTTATCATAGTTATCAACAACAGTACTAGAATAGAGGTTGAATACACGGCCGTAGACAGGATTGTTTTAGCAAGGATTAGCGTCCTTCTTCTTAAAGGCAGGCTTCCAACGTAAGAATAAGCCGTGCTCTCCATGTTTAAAAGCACAGGGGGGAGCAACAACACCATCAGCAGAGAAGTCGTGAATAAGAGTAGGAGCTGGAAGGGCAAGAATTCGGTGTAAACCCAGCTTGCATCCGAGTATAGGGAGCTTAATGAAAAGCTTAAAATTATGATTTGTAAAACAGGCATTATAAGCACGCTGAAGTACGAGGGGGATCTTGAAGCCATCCTAAGATCCTTTTTAACGATTCCGAGCCATGGTGGTCCAGGATTTATGGAAACCTCTTTGACCTCTGTCCTACTGCCTGCGGCGAGGCTTCCAAAGCCTATTCCCGCCACCCTTTTGATAAGCCATTTGAAGGAATACGCTGCTAACGCGAAATAGATGAGGAAGGAGCCTACTGATAAGGCTGCTATCCCAGGGTCATCGATGTTGAGGAAAGTGGTTAGTGAAGCCAGGAATCCGAGCGAAAACGGATATAGCAATCTAAGCAGGTATGAGAGGCTTTGAGTAAGGGTTTTCATCAGGTTAACCATCTGCATCGCGAAACTCGTAACCATGTACATGAGAAACATCGGGATAACCCAGATCAGCATGTAGAAGAGTCTCATGAGCATCCTCCATGCCGACCCTCCGCCTCCCCTAACCACTTTAGAATAGAATGAGAGTGCCAGGAAAACAGCTATTGCCAATGCGAAAACCTCTGTAATCAAAATGCTCAGAAGAACTGTTAAAGAACCCGGGATAGAGCCGTATGAAAACCCGTAGGCTATGGGGATGATTAAGAGCGCCGCTATCAACGGGATGTCGAAAATCCTTACGAAACACATTAGGAGGACTCTGGAAACATCCCTGCTTGAAACCGGGAGGGGGGTGAGAAACTCTGCAACCCTAGAGGAGACGAAGGACGTTGCAACCTGCAGCCCCATGAAAACCATCATGAATAGAACTATGCTGAGCATGGATGAAACACCGCATACGGCAGCCAGCTCCCTATCCATCTCAAGTAGAACGCCAGAGAAGAACGTAAAAACCCCAATGAAACCGATGAAGAAAGCCATTATGATTTTGCTAAACATAGAGTTCACCTCAGCACTCCTGACGAGTGTCACAATGTTCTTTTCAGCATCTCCCCCTTGGGGCAGTGTCCCGCCTGCGCGCAGGGAGAAGTAAGACTGGAAAACAATCTCCCTGTAAACCTTCCTCGACAGCCTCCATAGTTCAGACGCATTCATTAACCCTATGCCTCTATAGGTTAACTTTTTCGCCATATGTTAAACTTTTCCCTATTCCAAGTCCTACCTACGCTTCCTGAAGAACACTAGGCCGTCCTTTTCGCAGACATATTCGAAGCCTGCCTCGAGAAGGCTTTTAATCTCCTAAGCGACTCTGACTGTGAACACATCGTTACTGCTGTTCTCGAACAGCCCCCTCTAGATATAGATGTAGCTTTGCGTGGTGTGAATCTGGCGCGCGAGCAATAGGTTGTCGGAAAGACCCTCTTATTCTTCTTATCAGGCTCTTCAGCATTCCAATGAGCTTCTCGCCGACCTTGAACCTCCTCGGCTTCCCGTGTTTCTCAGACTCATTTGACACCAGAATCTTCCTCTCAAGGTCTATGTCGGTCCAGCGGAGCCTTAATGCCTTTCCAATCCTCATTGCGGTCTCCTTGATAAGCTGGAGCATGTAGGAGGTCTGGGCCCGCGCCGGCGATTAAGGCATCAACCTCTTTCTCAGATGGGGTGAAGGGTATTTTGCGAACAGATCTGACATCAGGGGGCTGCCAGGTAGGCCTCTATTCCTTCGGCTGCCTCGACCTTGGCTTTTGGCCTGATTAATGCCAGATTTTTGTAGAATGATTGAAATAGAGGTATTCGGGCCCATGGATCCGTTTGATGTATGGTCCTGAGCCGACGGCACGGGGAGACTGGACATTGTTGCCGCTTAAGACAGCGCTCCCTTTTAGTGTACATGAAAAACTTTAAAAACTAATGCGCGGAATTAAAATAAAAATATGCTTATTCATAGCAGCCTCAAGCCGAGGCATTCGAATATGAGGCATTTGAACATGGAGAAAGGGAGCTGGAATGGTTAAAAACAGAAACATCTTTAAACTCGCCTCGGCTTCGATATTTTTACTGTTTCTACTTTCAACATTTGATTTAAAATTTTATGAAACAGTTGCAAATACGGCATTAGGGGAACTAATACTGGAGGAGGAAGTTACAGATGATTTGCAAGACCTTATTTTAATCTATACGGGTCAAACTGCTTCAATGGAAACCTATGTTCCTCATTCCGACATAGTTGAGGCAACCTTATCCGTCTATCCAGAATGGCTTAGGTTCACATTAAAACTTGCAGGCCCGATTCCTGCGAAACCAAAAGTTTTCACGAGCTTCACAGTAGGTGTTGACAAGGATGAAAGGCTTGAGAACAATTGCCCCAGTATTCCGTTCGACGGGGTTGACACGGTATACTCAGTAGTTTACAATCTGGAGGAAGAACGTTGGAAATTAGAGATGGCAAGCTATGATGGTTTCTGGATCGTGTTAGTAACCAAGGCGGAGTTCCAGATTCTAAGTGAACAAGGTACAATAGTCATCTTGCTTCCTAGGAGCGAACTTCCCGGTTTAAAATACACATTATGTTGGAAAATCATTACTGAGGCGAATCTAGTTGGTGATAAAGCCCCACGTGATGGGACCTACTCAACCTCTATTTCTGTTTACGAGTTGACTGTGAACACTCTGCCCGGCACGTTAATTAAGATAGACTATGAAAACTATACTGCTGGCTCCTCAGGGAAACTCAGTAGACATGTCAGGCCTGGTGACCATATTGTTGAAATACAACACATGATTGAAATCTCTGAGACTACGCGAAAAGTTTTCTCAAAATGGTCAGACGGGAACCCTTCAAACCCTAGACCAATAGTCGTGGACCGCGATACAGTGTTAACCGCAGAATTCATCACGGAGCATTTGCTTACTGTTTCTTCAGACTACGGTGGTCTTGCTCAGTCAACCTGGCTCATGGAAGGAAGCACTGTCAACATTTCTGCTCCAACAGTAGTAAACATCTCCACCGGCTCTAGGGTAATGTTTAACGGTTGGGCTGGTGATGTGGTGTCTAGTGCTCCTATTGTTTCCCTGAAGATGGATCGACCTCTTTCAATAGAGGCAACTTGGAGGACCCAGCATCTCCTCTCGCTCTCTTTCAGAGACAAGGCTGGAAGAATTGTTTCTCCAAACTGGGTTAAGCTCTCGGGTCCAAGCGGGGTGCTCAACCTGACTTCCTACGAAGCCTGGGTTGACGAGGGCGAGTGGAAAATAGAGAGAGTCTGGTATAAGGGTGTTGACGTGCGTCCAATTCTCGATGCTAGTTATGATGTTTCTAAACCTGTTGTAACGGATGTGTCAACTGAGGTTTACGATGCTAAGATGGTTTTGAAGGATGCTCTCGGCATCCCCATCTCCAACACCTTGGTAAACTGGAAGATAACTTTTCCAGATGGCACAACCGAGTCCAAGACTACCGAGACGAGTGGGGACGGTACCCTAATCATACCCTCAGTCCCTAAGGGAGAATGCGAAGTGAAGGTTTCCTACTTGGGACAGGAAAAACTGTTTTCACTCGACGCTTCAACCGGGATCGCTGAGGAGGTTTCTTTCCCCTTCTCAGTTCTCAGCATTCTGATAGGCTTATCAGCAATTCTAGCCTTCGCTACAGCAATATACTTAGTGGCTTACAAAATGTGCTTCGTCACGAGCGCGAGCCTTAAGAAAGCGGAGGAGAATGTTGAGGAGAAGGCTTGGAAACTCTCAGAAGCCGAGAGAAGAGTCGCTGAGGCTAAGCGTAGAAGAGAGGAGGCGAAAACCCGTTTGAACAATGCTTCTAAGAGGGTTAAGGAAGCCAGTAGGAGGCTGGAGGAGGCGAGGAAGCAGGAGGAGCCGAAGTCATGGGTTGAAACCGTTAAGGAGGGGAAGAGGAGGAGAATCACGGACATCGACCTCAGGCTCAAGAACAAGGAGGCTAAGAACGCGTGGGAGAGATACATGAAGGGCGAGATCTCTGAAGAGGAATGCATGAGGGAGTGGGAGAGGCTTGGAGAGCCAGATGCCTTGGAGAAGCTAAGGGAGCGTGAGAGGAGGCTGAAGGAGGGGGAGATAAGGCAGGCTGAGAGAAGCGTGGAGGAGGCGAGGGCAGAGGAAAGAAGGACGATGGAGGAGTTGAAGCAGGCTGAACAACAGGAGGAGGAAGCGAAGGAGGAATTAGAAAAGCTGAGAACCGATTTAAAAGAAGCTGAAGAGGAGGCTGGAAGACTTAGAGAGAAGCTGGATAAATGCAGGAGGAAGCCTCCGCCTCTGCCACCGCCACCGCCTGAAGCCCCGAGAAAGCTAGAGAAGCCGGTTCCCCCAACCAAGCCCCCAGAGAAACTACCAGAGGCACCACCTCCGCCTTTACCACCCCCACCGCCTCCGGTCTACCCAGAGCCGCAGTACCTTAACGGTAGGCAGCTCAAGCTTGGCATGGAGCATGAGTCTAAGAAACTGGCGGGGGAAAAATTATTGGAGCCTAGCTACAGCGGTTGTCCCGATGCCTGTTGGAAGGCTCTTCAAGTTATTCTTGCAGAAGAATGGCTGGCGATTTTAAGGGAGCTAGGATTTACTCTAATAATAACCCCCATATCTGTTGCAATAACTCCTGCGACGACGCTGGGAACCGTGGTTAAGAAGGCTGTGATCCACCTGCTCGGCCTCGCGAAAGTTGGAAACCTTTTTGAATATATTCCTGAGGGACTGCTATCAGAGCTTTTTGGCGTCATATTTCCAAGCTGGCTCTCTGACCTTGCTGACACCACGGTAGGAGCTGCTGGCGGCATTAAGGGTTTAGAGGAATACTTAGCTGGACAGCGTATCCAATACGTTGAAGTCAAGCGGGCTATTACACTGCTGCCAAGTGCATATGCTTCTTTCAAATGCCTATGTAAAATTGATGGCGGCATTTTCTATAATCCGCACACGCATTATGTCGTTGGCGTTTTCAAATGTCTTTGCGGAAAAGGCCCACCAAAACTGTTGACAATAAAGTATAAGGCAAATAAGGACGGGTATAGTGATGGTTCAGTTGAGAGTGATGAGTGGAAGCTACCTCCAGACACGCCTGTTGAAGCCGAGGAGGAGAAACCGGGTTTATGCTTCATCTCCACCGCTGTGTACGGTACTGGCTCTGAAGCCAGCTTAGAACTTTTGAAAGGGTTCAGAAATGATTTGATGCTGAGTAGCATCGGTAAAAGGCTGGTTAACTGGTATTACGGAATAAGCCCGCCGATAGCTCAAAGGATTGCTGGAAGCGAAAAATCCAAGGCAATTGTTAGACGTATTGTAGACCTGTCAGTCGCGTTGATCAAGAGGAGGAATGCTGAGAGTAGGCGTGTTCTCAGAGCAGCCTACACTGTTCTGACAGTTCAGACTTATGTTTTCGGCTGCATGGTTGCAAAGGTTCTCTCCATTTTCTCCGCGAAATAAGGCTCAGTTATACGAGGCCTGTAACAACCCTTACCCGTAATAACCCTTGTAGGCACCTTGTAAACAAGCATGACTACAGTGTTGTTCCCTATTCTATCGGCACCGCCAAGAGGGAGAAACCGGGCAGCTTAAGCCTCCAAGGCTTTAACTATCTCCTGCACCCCAGATTCCTGCTCAGTCACCTTCAGGAAGATTTCTTCCAGAGAGCCTTCAGCACTCTTAACAAGTTTGCGGAGACCGTCGACGGTCCCCTCACCAACCATCCTTCCCCTATTTATTATCCCGACCCTCGTGCACAGTCTTTCAGCAACCTCCATAATGTGCGTTGAAAAAATCACTGCACCTCCCTTGCTCACGTGGTGTGTCAAAAGCTCCTTGAGTATTTTTGACGAGAACGCGTCCAGCCCGATGAGAGGCTCGTCGAGAATTAGGAGTTGGGGCTCATGCATCAGAGCCGCTACTACTGCGACCTTCTGCTTATTCCCCTTTGAAAGGGCGGCGATAGGCGTGTCGAAGTACTCTCTCAGTTGAAAAGCTGAAACCAGCTTCTCGAGCCGCGTGCCAATCATGTCCCTGTTGAGACGCCTAATGGAGGCGACGAACTCTAGGAATTCTCTGGGGGTTAAAGAATCCATCAGGATGACCTCCTCCGGAACATACCCCATCATTCTTTTCACAGCAACCTCGTCTGAGAGAGGCCTGCCGAAAACCTCTATTCTTCCGGAGGCTGGCTTAAGAAGCCCGGTGAGAACCTTCAAAGTACTGGTTTTACCAGCCCCGTTTGGGCCGAGCAGCCCATATATCTCCCCGCGGCCAACTGTAAAGGAAACGTTGTCGACGGCCACGAAAGACCCGTATTTAACCACGAGCCCCTCGACGAGAACGGGTGGAGCCTGCGCCTCGTAATCAGCCAACTCGCAATTCAGCCCGCAGCACCTTTCTTTAGAAGACTGCTCTTTATTTAAGTTTTAGCGCGCGCGTTTAGCCTCTTTTCAGTTTAAATCCATCATAAAAGCTAATAGCAGGGGTAGTTGGCTTACTCCGACGGCTTTGAATCTGAGGAGCCTCTTCCTCTCTCTTGCGCAGGGTGAAGACGCGGGGAAACCCATGGTGGCGGCGATAACGAGTCCTCTGACTGAAGAACTACTCGGCCTGTGCGGATTCACATGGTCCTCAGCCCATAGAAGCCGGGAGCACATGGTTAAAGCGGCTCTGGCTGCTAAATCGGCAATGGGCTTTGAAACAGTTCGAGTCCCTTTCGACCAGTGTGTCGAAGCCGAGGCTCTCGGTGTTGAACTCGATTTCGAAGGCTATTATCCGAAGCCAAGAAGGCTGTTGGAGGGGGTAGGGGAGTCCGACTTTTTAGGGAAAGGTAGAACGATGATGGTTTTGGACGCCATAAGGGATTTGAGGAAGGCGATGGGGTCGGATTTCCCCATACTGGGCGGTGTCACAGGGCCTTTAACCCTTATCAACTATCTCCTTGGCCCCGTTGAAACCATGTTGCTGATCAGGAGGAACCCGGGCGTCATCAGGAATTACGCTGGCAAGCTTTCAGTATCAGTAGCGAATTACGCTAGGGAAATGGTTTCAGCCGGTGCAGATGCCATCGTGATCGAGGACATGGCTTCATCACCCGACGTGCTCAACCCAACTATCTTCAGAATGGTTGAAGTAGAGCCTCTTAGACGTTTAACATCCATGTTAAACGCTCCATGCATACTTCACATCTGCGGAGACACTTTGAAGATTTTGAGTGACATACCTGAGACAGGCGTTAAAGTCTTCCACATAGACCCTAAAACCGACCTCAGGTTTGCGAAAGGCATGATACGTGGCGTAACGTTAGCCGGAGGAGTAGGCACGTTTCTACTCTTGGAAGGCAGCGAGAAGAGTATTGTTGAAGCCTCGCTCTCCTGCTTAAACTACGGTATTAGAATAGTGGCTCCGGCCTGCGCCCTACATCCGAAAACCCCGATAGAAAACGTTAAGGCAATGGTTAAAGCTGTCAAAAAACTTGGTTAGTAAAAGAATTATACGCATATCATTAGGAATATGATTCTTAAACAATACGGGGTAGGCGCGCTAATTTTACATGCAGTAATGAAGAGTTTAAATGTTCCTAGCAAATGCGATTCTTACTTCCGCAGCAGCTCGCTTAACGCCAGCCTTTCAATGGTCTCCTTCTTAGGTTCACCATTCTCATTCCAGCCTCTAAGCCTATAGTATTCGGAGAGCATTGGTTCAAGCTCAACCACTTGTCCCTTTGCAGGTCCTTCCGGCATAGGCTCGTTTAAGAACCTGCTTGGTAGAGCGTCATCCTTCCTCGTTAAGCCCTCCCTCACGTTGAAGAGCCTCGTTAGATTGTAGATTCTCTCACCTATCCTCATGAATTCATACCAGTCCTTGTAGGGCTGGCCGGTGCAAGCCACCACCATGCGGTGCAGCTCTTTAAGCGTTATCGCGTAAAACGCGAAGAAGCAGAGGCCTGAGGAGTCAACCACAGCCTTCTCATCCTGCCTCTCTATGACGAGCCTAGCCTTACCCTGGATAGTGTAGGGGTCTACACCTCCACCATACCCTAGCAGTTCCTGTCCAGCAGTATAACCCCTGAGGTGGCACGCCCCCCTGTCGCTGGTAGCGTAGCCAAGGCCCATTCCTTTAGCAGCCCTAGGCTCGTAGGCAGGCATCTCTAATCCCTTAACGTGCATCGCGAATGCCTCGCTGCCCGGGAATTGTCTGCTTACCCTAGCGACACCCTGCTCAATCATTCTTCCACATCCTTCACCCTTACACGCCTTCTCCACGAGTCTAAGGAACACTTCACCATCCCCCCAAGCCGGCTTCAAACCGTCAATGTCCCGTATGAAGCCTTTCTCATAGAGCTCCATAAGAAAGCCTATCGTGACGCCGGTGCTTATCGTGTCTACGCCGTAAGCGTCGCAAAGATGGTTAGCCATGGCTATTGTCTTAACATCCTTGACGCCGCAGTTAGGGCCGAAGGCCCAGATGGTCTCGTAGTCCGGCCCGTCAACCCATGAGCCGTTTAACACCGCGATTTTCCCGCATCTGATTGTGCAGCCGTAGCAGCCCTTATCAGCCCTCCAAAGGCTGGACCGCCATTTTTCCCCTGAAAGCTCGCCGGCGTTTTCAAACCTTCCTTTTTGAAAATTCATAGTGGGGAGGGCCCCCATCTCGTTTACAGCCTCTATTATGTTAACCGTTCCATATCTAGGCAGGCTTCTCGCAGTAACCTCGTGCAGCCTGAGCATCCTCCTGGTTACCCAGGCAGCCCTCTTCATGCCCTCGGGATCATGGACCTCTATCGGCTTCCTGCCGCTCACCACTATGGCCTTCAGCCTCTTTGAACCCATTACGGCGCCGGAGCCGCCTCTACCGGCGGACCTCACGTCGTCCGTCAAAAGCCCGGATATTGGAGCAAGCCTCTCGCCCGCGGGTCCAACTGTTAGGAAGCCATGGCTCGGAAACTCTTTCCTAAGCTCCCCGATGGTTTCGAATGTT
>Ga0209102_1001194_pt1 | contig 14415 bp, 10 predicted proteins | sample ConPoolayeHmetaG_FD_185483 | JGI IMG/M metagenome (GOLD analysis project Ga0209102, IMG submission 185483) | Hot spring microbial mat communities from California, USA to study Microbial Dark Matter (Phase II) - Cone Pool mat layer H metaG... ... | reverse complement strand
CATCTTATCTATCTCCGCTTTTTATTAGATGCTCTGCCACTTCTTTAGCCCACTCGCCTGTTAAGGGATTCTTTGTAATCTCACTTAAATATTCTTTCCAAGAAATGTCTAACGCCTTCCTCCAAGCATCATAGTTTTTCATAACATTTTCGTAGGCTTTGGCGTGTAAATCGCAATAACCGTTTTCGACAGCTTCTCTATTGCACACCTTGCATTTCAATTTTCTTCTTCCTCTCCTCTTTTAATGAACATATGGGATTAAAGCATAGCGCCCACGGCCGTTTACCCTTAATTTTAACCTGAACTGTGGGCCAGCCACATCCACGACAATTTTTTCCAAGAGGCCTAACACTGCCTTTCTGCGGAAGCGGAAATGAAGCTTTACATTTATTTTTGAAAAAGTTTGTACACCCAATGAAACGTTTGCCGGTTCTCCGTGAGTACAATATCATGAGGTTGCCCGTGCCACAGACGGGACAAGAACCTACAATTCTTTCTTCAAATCTGGCTCTTTTTATGGCATGACTTAACTGCTCGCCTATAATTTTCTCCTTATCCTTTAGTTCTTCCACCACGGGCTTTAGAATTTCAATTGCGTCAAGGAGAACATTTTCCCTTTTTTCCATGCTTGCTTGAATCTTATCCATTCTATCTTCAAGGTTTCTTGTCAAATCTACGGAAACAATTGTTGGGCAATGCTTTTGCAGAACCTCTAAAACCTCAAAGCCTAAGTCTGTTACAACCATTCTTTCATCTCTAACGTACTTTCTATCGTAAAGCGTCTGTATAATATCCGCCCTAGTCGCTTTGGTTCCAATCCCCGCCTCCTCCATCTCTTTGAGAAGACTGCCGGGGTTATATCGTGGTGGCGGTTTAGTAAACTTGTCTTCAACTATTATTTTCTTAATCCTAAGCTTTTGCCCTTCCTCTATGGGTGGTAGGAGAATCTCCTCGGATCTTAGGTAGGGTTCGTAGAAACGTAGCCAACCCTCTTTTAGAGTTTGCCTTCCTCTCAAATAGAAAATATGCCCATTAACATTTATCCGCACTTTTACACTTTGTCTTATTGCGGGTTCTCCGAAAACCGCCATAAACCGCCTAACGACAAGATCCCATATGCGCTTTTCAGAATCGTCCAAAACTCTTTCAGGCAATTTTCCAGTTGGATAAATGGCTGGATGCGCTGGATCCTCCTTCTTTCCTTCGTTAGGTTTCAGTTCTTTTTTAGTTAGAAGCTCTCCGACGAGTTTTTTGTATTCGAGGACTCCGCTGAGGCTTTTCAGTATACCTTCATAGTTTATTGCTTGGGGAAGCTTTTGACTGCTTGTCCTCGGATAGGAGATTAAGGCGTCTAGATAAAGCCGTTGAGCAATGTCTAATGTGCGCCTCGGCGTGTAACCAAATAGACCGTAAGCTTCGCTTTGCAGCGCGCCTATGTCAAAGGGCGTTGGCGGCATTTGATGGAACTGTTTGACTTCAATGCTTTCTACGGTTCCGTCTTTTCCTTTGCATTCGCTGAGAATCGCGTCAGCCTCTTTCTTGGTTCCAATCATATCCCTTTCGTATTCTGCCCCGAAAACTGCCCCGCCTATTTCAACCTCAGTTTTTACCTCCCAGTAAGGCGTCGGCACAAAACTTCGTATGGCCTTCTCTCTAACGGCAAGAAAACTCAAGGTGGGACCTTGCACTCTTCCAGTGCTTATAGTCGCATATCTTCCGCTCCAATCCTTCGCGGCTATAGTCAATGCCCTTGAAAGATTAACTCCATAAAGCCAGTCAATTTCGTGGCGTGTTCTTCCTGCTTCGATAAGGCTGAAGTCAAGTGTTGGTAACAGTTCTTCATATGATTTTTCCAGTTCTTCTTTCGTCAAAGTTGAATATTTCATTCTTTTAGCTATGCTCTCTTTATTGCCACAAGCATATTTTAGGATGCTGTAACCTATTATGCTTCCTTCAATGTCATAGTCGCATGCATCAATGTATTTTTCGGCGTCTTTTGACAATTTTGAGATGGTTTCAAGCCAGATGCGAATCTGTTTTGCGCCTCTTTCAGCAATGTACCGCGGCACCCATCTAAAATTGAACACTGGATAATAGTTTCGCCCACTTTTCTCTTCAGCAACAGTGTATAAGTGTCCTATGGCTGGAACAACAAATATCTGCGTGTCCCTTTCAGCCACGTAAAATGGCACTCCGTTATCTTCCATTTTTTTCGCTTTACCCTTTAAATCAAGGGCTGAAGCTATTCTTTGTGCAGCGTCAGGTTTCTCCGTGATAATGAAAGTGTATTTTCCCATTTTGGCACAGACCTTTGCCTTATTTTGAGGGATTCTTAGAAATAAGCCTTAATATTTAAAGTTAAAAGTTTCTGCTGAAAATCCTCGGGCTTGGTCTAAATATTAGCAATCAATAAATATGCCACGTGATATTCCTTCTTATTGTTAAGGGGTGCTGCCAGTTTGCCTCAAAAAGTTGTCTGCCACCAGTGCGGCTGCGTTTTATACGAGGGGGATGAGCTTAAACCTCCAGACGAAATTCTACATAAATACGATGGAAAATGTCCAAAATGCGGCAGAAAACTTGCAATCATACCTTTAAACGTTGAAGTAAAACCCATAAAATAAACTGCTTGCCAAAATCCTTTGTAAAAGCTAAGATTTAAAATACGCCATTCAGCTTTACTATGCTGGGAAATACGCTTGCATAAGCCTTTAACTAACCGTAAGGGAAATAAAGAAATAAGACATTCGCATAATCCATTAAAAGAGCTGAAGCCAAAATGAAGATTAAAGGGGTACTTACAAAAGAAAAGGTTATCAACGGCTTCAAAAGCCTTGGAAAACTCCGCCCAAAAGTAGACCGCGCCTCAATAATAACCTTTTCAGCTTTAATGCTAATACTTTTCATAGCCTTTACCATACGCCTTTTTCCGGTGCGGTGGGAAATAGACCCTACAACTGGAAAATCTAATCTGCTGTTGTCGGAATTTGACCCCTACTTTCAATACCGTTTCACAGAATACATTGTAAAAAACGGGTTTATATCTTGGGCGTGGCCTACTCAATGGATAGATTATCAACGATGGTACCCGCAAGGGATAAATATCGCAGAAGCGGGTTTTCCAGGATTACCGTTTACAGTTGCTTTTCTTTATGAAATAGTTTCAATGTTGGGCGTTAATATAGACTTGATGAGTTTTTGCGCATTGTTTCCAGCCATAATGGGAATGCTCGCTTCGCTGGCTATTTACTTCTTGGGAAAAGATATAGGGGGTAGACCAGTAGGTTTATTGTCTGCGCTTCTTTTGGCGTTATACCCATCTTATATTCAGCGAACATCTGTGGGATTTTTCGATGACGAAGCCATAGGAATATTTGCTCTCATAGTGTTTGCCTTTTTGTTTTTAAGGGCAATTGAGGAGAATAGGCCTATAGGTTCAACGATTAAGTATTCTATTGCATCCGGAGCTGTTTTGGGTTACTTCTGCGCCGGCTGGGGAGCTGCATACTACCCCATAGGCGTCATTGTGCTCTTTACATTCATCTTATTGGTGGCTAAGAGGTACACGCGTCAACTTCTTTTAACCTACAGCATAACCTTTGGATTAGGATTGTTTATCGCCATAAATGTTCCAAAGCTTTCACCAACATATCTGGTAACCAGCGCAATACTTCCAGTTGCAGGCGTTTTTAGCTTGTTGTGCCTTGCCGAAATTTTTAGAACCATGACAACACTGAAATGGAGGAGTCTCATTGCTATAGCCTTTCTGTCAATAATAGTCGGCGGTTTTGTGGTGCTTTGGCAATCAGGCTATGTGCAAGATATAGCGGGAAAGTTTTGGTCTGTTATAAATCCCTTAACTCGCGAAGCCTCTCCATTAATAGAATCTGTGGCGGAACATAGAATATCTACGTGGGGCTCTTTGTACTATGATCTCGGAATAGGAATACTCTTCTTCGCTGTCGGGTTATTCTTTGCTTTTAGAAACCTTAGCAATAGAAACTTGTTCCTTATAGTTTTAGGCTTAACCTCGCTTTATTTTGCGTGCTCTATGGCAAGATTGCTTGTTCTTTTGGCTCCAGCATTCAGCCTTCTGGCGGCGGTAGGAATAAACGGCTTGCTAAAACCCTTCGTCACCCTTTTAAAAGAACCGTCAAGAATAGGCATGAAGAAAAAGTATGAGTTTGAACACGTTGGGAAAGAGTTCAGCGGAACAGCAGTGTTCCTCATATTTCTTGTCTTAATGACAAGTATGGCTTTTCCAATGCCGAAAGTGTACCGTCAAGTTTATGCACCAACCACCATTTCTGGAGGCAGCCTTTCTTATGTTCCGGAAGTTCCAGTGCAAGAGTGGATAAACATGCTTAAATGGACTAGAGACAATCTTAAAGGGACGACTGTTGTATGCAGTTGGTGGGACTACGGATACTGGCTTACAATACTTGGGAATGTGACAACGCTTGCAGACAACGCCACTATAAACACGACACAGATAGAGAATATTGGCTTCATATTTATGGCTAATGAAACTCAAGCATTGAAAATGCTAAGGCTGTACAATGCAGAATACATTCTAGTGTTCGTAACCATAGACTACAATGGAAACTGGTTAAATGCTGGCGGCGATGAAGGAAAATGGATGTGGATGGCAAGCATTTCAGGGAAGGCGCGTGAACGCCTCATAAACGGTGGCTTTATTCTTGAAGAGGAAATGTGGACTGAGAATTTAAATGAAGTTAGAAGTATGTTTGGAAACTACACCCTAGGAACGAGCTGGACGGATATAAATGGAGACGGGCAAATAGGTAGCGATGAACTTATAGCGGTTAGTAAGGGGCAGAACTCAACAATCTACAAACTGATGAACTACGCAGTGGAACGTTGGAAGCAAGAAAATAGAGGCGGTGCACTACCTACAACTGAACTTCTATACTTCTCAGAGGCGTATATTGCCGGACTAGATAACGATGGAACCAAATACGGCGGCGTTGTTCCACTTGTCTGCCTCTACAAAATCGAATATCCAAGTCAATAAAGGCGAAATAGCTTGTTTCCAAAAGTTCCAGACTACCACAAGCCTGGTAAGCCACTAGTTCCAACAGGCCTCGGCGTAGTTTACGTATTGGCCAGCGTAATATACCTGTTTCTGCTACACTTTTTCGTGGAAAGCGAGGCTTCTGGCAACACTTTCCGAGCATTAACTTTGGCTGTTTGCATTTTATTTGGAGGGTTCATGGGATTGCTTGACGACTGGATGGACTTGAGGTGGCGTTACAAGGCTTTTTTCCCATTAATAGCCTCAATACCCCTTATTGCGTTAGCTTATAGGCTTCCTTATGTACGCACAACTATAACAATTCCAATAGTCGGGACTATAGAGTTCGGCAACTACTATTATTTCATATTGATTCCTTTAATTGTAACCGTAACCACTAACACGGTCAACCAGTTGGGCGGATTAAACGGCTTAGAAACCGTTTGCCCCGCCATAGTTATGACCGGGTTAATGATTGCCTCTGGGCCAAACAGTGTTCTGTTGTCAATTCCGCTGGTTGCTTGGCTTGTGCTTGCCTTTTTCAATTTTCAAGGAAAGATTTTCGTTGGAAATGCTGGCTCTTTCGCTATTGGAATGACGCTGTCCGCTTTTGCAATAATCTCTGATTTGAAATGGAATTTAATAATCTCGATTTTGCCCTACATCCTTAATTCTTCAATAATTCTGTTAAATTACTTCATTTTCAAGACTAGGGCACACGTTTCTTTTGATGGGAAAAAACTGTTTTCAGACCATAGAAGAAGCTTGATTACGCTGATAACTTATCGTAGACCTTTAACTGAACAACAAATTGTTGTTATAATAGCGATTTTGGTGGCAGCTTCAACTTTTGCTGCTTATTCTGTTCGGCTATTTTTAGTGTAGCTGTATGTAGTGTTTTGTTACACACAAAAGGCAAAAATTTGTTAGAGGCGAGGCTTAATCACGGAGGCTGTTAGAGAGTCTATTTCCGCATAGTTTAATGTGGGGAATCAAATATTTGCCCAACACTCTACGTTCCAAATGTTTCGGTTAAGGTAGACACCACCAGAATATTAGGGATTAAGCTAGATGTTAAAGGCGGAACTGGAGCAGTGAATTTCGATGTTAAAGCGAAACTCGAAGAGAAAGAACGGCGAAGCCAGACCGTGGTTGTCACTTTCAGTCTCCTGTTAACAACGAAACCCAGCATTGTGAAGTTTGAGGTTGAAGGCACAGCCACTTTAACGGGCAAAGACACCGAGATAGATAAAATGTTAGAAGTGGATCCTGAAACAAAAGTACCATACGTCTTCCAGAAAGTTTACCAGAATGCTTTTACAGCCATGTACCTATTGGCAACAATTTTGAACGCTCCACCGCCTCCCCACGATCTGTTGCTTTCAAGAAGCGAAGGAATTCAGACAGAAGAAGTTGCTGTAGAATCGGAAACAGCTGAGACCATTAAAGAAAAACTAGCTGGTGAAGCAGAATCTGCAACATAAGCAAATTTTGCTTATAACTAAACCTTTCAAGGAGGAACATTTATAATATTCGCTTGAGGAGTCGTTTCTGTTGGCGGGTGAGTGGACCTCCACCCGTTCCGCCATATAAACCCCGGTGTAGGAGGTGGAAAAGTGAAATTTGAAAGTAAAGACTTGGCCTTAACAGCGGTTTTTGCTGCACTCTATGCTGCAGGAGTAATTCTTCTGGCGCCTATAAGCTTCGGAGTTTACCAGATCAGAGTTGCTGACGCTTTGTTGCCTTTGTCGATGATGTTTGGAATGCCTGTTGCATTGGGGTCTAGTTTTGGCTGTTTGGTTGCAAACGTTTATGGCGGTTTGGGCATTATTGATATAGTTGGTGGTGCAACTGCAAACTTTTTGGCGTGCACTTTGGCGTGGTACGTTGGCATGGACAGCGTTGCCCGAAGACTCATGGGATGCTTTGTTGAAACAGCAATTGTAACAGCAATTGTTGGGGGCTATTTATCACTGATATTCAATGTTCCAGTGGAACTTGGATTGCTTGGCATTTTTGTCGGCTCTCTGGTGGCTATAAACATTTTAGGCTTTGCACTTTTAGAAGGATTGCACCGAAGTGGGATAAGGAGAAGATATGCTGGAAAGAAAACAGTATAAAAGACATGGATGGTGCGGTTTACATGAAACGTTCCAGCTTTGTCAGCCCTATTATTTCGTCGAAGTCTAAGCCTAAAGCGTCCAGAACTTGGTCGAATGTTGAGTGGAGATAGGCTATGTATTTGTCAACATCTATTTCGTTTTTTGTTGCCAGCTCCACTGGTTTAACGTGAGGTTCGTTAACCACTTTGACGAAGCTTATTAGGTCGCCTGCCTTCAGCTCTATACCCTCCTCTTTTAAAATTCTTGCAGCCTTCACATGCTGCGGTGTTGTCTTCGTGTAGCGTTCTGGTTCCTCACCTAAAACAACGTTAAAGGCGAGTTCGCTTAGACTTTCCCATTCCCGCCTTTTCAAACGCATGTAACAGTCGCGGATTTCTCTTATAATGTCTTTTTTGGCTTCTTCAAAATCCGTTGGAGTTTTCACCGTGGCTAGGCGTTCTTTCATCCTGTCAAATGCCTTTTTGATAAATAGGGGGATGTGACGCTTTTTGCCGGTCAGACCCTTCACGTCCACGCTTCCGTCCTCTAAAACCCCGAGATAGTTCTTTTTCCTCGAGCTGAAAACCGCATACCTGTAAATTTTGTCCACGTCCAAGCCCATTTTCAGTTCATGTTCAGTCCATTCTTCAAGTTCGCGTATCTGGTCTTTTGAAGGGTTTTTTAGGAAAACGCTGTCCGTATCCCCATAAAGCACTTGGATGCCGAGTTTTTCAGCCATGTTAATTATTTGGGTTATGGCATGTCTTCCTATGGCGGCTGTTGCCTCGGCTACTGGCGGACAGTAAAGGTCGAAGGTTTCAGCCCCGAAAACCCCGTAACTCGCATTTAAGATCACTTTAAGCGCTCCTTGAATTATGTTATACCAGCTTCTCAGCTCCGTCGGCAAAGCCTTGTCCTTTGATTTTGATTTGTACCATTGGACTCTGAGGTCGCGAAGCGAGCCTATGAGAAGGCTTTCTAAGGCGCGTTTCTTTTTGCAAACCCAATTAGGTGTATCAGGGATAAGGTTTGTTTTACATTCTGGATGGGAACATAAAACAGACTGGTAGCCCAGATTCCAAACTTTAATTATAGAAGGGTATAGGCTTGGAAAGTCCATAACCGCCACGTTGAAATGGACGCCTGGAACAGGTTCGACAACTATGGCGCCTTTGTATTTTTTACCCTTGATTATGGCCTTTGTCGTTGTTTTGCCTTTTACGGCTAGGATGTCTTCAGCGTTGGGAATTAGCATGTTTCTTCTGCGGTGCTCGCGGTGCATGAAGTTTCTTATCCAGCGGGAAACCCCTTGGCGGCTTACATCTTCCATGGGCATGCTGCTTATCCTAGCCAAAACAAGGATTAGTTTTAGGACAAGTTCATCTTCAAAACTTGCTAGTTTGTAGGTGATTTCAGAGTCTCTGAAACAGTATTTGGCGAGTTCCGTATAGCTTAAATCTCCTATGCCCTTTTCTAGGGGTATTTTTTCAAGTCCAACTAGGGCTCTGCCCACATCATCAAGGGTTACATCGCGGTAGCGGTTGTTAAAAGCGTATATTTGGATGGAGCGGTTGAAGAAAAACTTGTAGAGGTCTATATGCACTCCATACTTAAGGAGGCAAACACGTTTGCCGACTTCTATTGGAATTTCATCTCTTCTGAAACCGTGATTCTCTGCTCTATGGGTTAAATACCGCAAGTCGAAGTCATCGCCGTTAAATGTAACTACAAAGGGATAGCTCCATAAAACTTCAAAAACAGCCCTAAGGAGTTTTTCTTCAGAATCAAAATATTCAATTTTCACGTCAGCAGGCAAACGTTCAGTTCCTTCACGGACGCCATCACGTTTTAAAAGCAAAACCCTCTTTTGCCCATCTGAACCGTACATGGAGACGCAGACAACAGGGTATGCAGCCTCACGGGGGTCAGGCATCCGAGTGGCAATGGGCGTACAAACCTCTATGTCCATGGCTAAGTAGCGGAACTTTGGAGCCGGATACTCTAAAAGCCTAGCCCACTGCTCCGTATGCTCCAACTCTTCAGCAGACGCTTCGCTGAAAATTTCTGTTATCTTTTTAACCATCTTTTCAGCTTCTTCTAAGCGTTTAGGAACTAAACCACCATTCTTAACCTCGTAAACCATGCCGGGTAAAAGCCTTCTGTCATAAATGTAAGACTGGTAATACTTTATTTTAGACTCCCAAACCTTAACCGCCTCAGCGGCTACGGGAACTTCTGCAACCTTTGGAAAATCTTCGGGAATAATGTCTCTTATGCAGCCTTTTGGACGCCCTCCAATAGCTAACGGGTCTTTCGCCACAATCTTTGTAACTTTGACGGTTCTATCTAAGAGAGGGTCAAATTTTTCTTCAATTTCAAAGTGGTCGAAGCCTGGATGCTTCATTAGACGGTCAATTTTTTCAAGCTCGTAAGGTGAGAGATTTGTGTAACAGTAGGGTTTATGCCCAGTATTATCATACCAGAAGTAGATTTGGCCGGATACTGGCTCGTAAAGTTTGATTAGTGTTTTTCCAGCTCTTCCATCGTATGTGGCTGAAACAAAATATGATGGCGGAAGATTTTCAGGGGCTAAGGGCGGAAAGCCTTGCCTCTTTCTCTTTTTTTCAAGCTCCTCCATGAAGGGCAGGGCTTCCGCTTTAGCTTCTGCTATAGCTTCTTGAGGCTTAACCTTTGGAAGGGAGAACTCATCTAGCCGTCTCTGCGCCATATCCGCTCTTAACCTAACTTTTAATACGAATAAGATAGACTAAAATCTTACTAAGCCCAGAAAAGAGTGGAAAAGAATTGCTCAAAGAAGCTTGGACCCTTGCGATTGAAGCCCTAAGCTGGATGGAAAAAGAGAAAATCAACGAGCACCTAGCCTTAGCTAAAACAGCTAAGCAGCTAGATGTAAGCGACATTAACGCGCTGCGTTTTGCCAATAGACTTTTATGTGAAACAGTTAGGCGCCGCAACCTTATAGACAGATTTATCAACGAAGTTCTAAAACCTAAAGCCCTAAGCGAATTCACTTTGGGAGTTCAGTCTTTTCTACGGCTTTATGTTTACCAAACAAGGGTTACCAAAAACTGGTCGAAAATCGACATTGAAGAAGCTAAAAACATTGTAAGGCTAGCGCGTTCCATTCTCGGGTGGAAAACCCTTAAAAACGTTGAACATGTTTTAGGCGTGCTTTTAACGGAAAACCCTACACCAATTTTAAAAAGTGCAAGTGACGAGGAGAGGATTGGACTTTTAACTTTCCACCCAACATGGTTTGTGAAATACTGCTTCAGGGTTTTCGGAAGAAAAGAAGCCCTAGCCATGCTGGAGGCCAACCTTGAAACGCCTCCAACTTACATAAGGCTAAATACTCTTAAAGGAAGCGAAAAAGAGATTTTGGAGAAACTCTTTGAGGATGGTTTAAAAGTTGAAAAGGTAGAAGGACTAAAATACGCTTACAAAGTTTTAGATACAAAACAGACCCTAACCAGAACTAGGAGCTTCAAGGAAGGCCTATTTTACGTTCAGGATAAGGCCAGTTGTTTCGCAGCGGAAGCAGCAAACCCTAAACCTGGAACAGTGCTTTTAGACATTTGTGCAGCACCTGGAGCAAAAACAACGTATTTGGCACAGTTAATGCAGAACCGTGGTGTAATATACTCTGTTGACTATTCAAAGCGTAGAATGGGCGTTTGGAGAAACGAGGTTGCCAGAATGGGCGTTGAAATAGCTGAACCAGTAATCGCGGACGCGTGTAACGCTTTGCCTATTGCCATAGAAGCGGACATGGTAGTTTTAGATCCGCCTTGCACAAGCACCGGCGCCTTTGCAAAGCTTCCATCAGCCAAGTGGAGGCTTACCCCACGTTCCATTGAGAAGATGGCTGAAATCCAATGGCAAATGCTGGAAAACAGCGCTGAAAAAGTCACACTAGGAGGCATGCTAATCTATTCTACGTGCAGTATAACAGTTGAAGAAAACGAAATGCTTATTGAAAGGTTTTTGAAGTGGCATCCGGAGTTTTCGCTGGTTGAGATAAACCCAAAAATGGGGTTGCCGGGGCTAAGGGGCATGGAGAAATGTCAAAGGCTTTATCAACATATTAATGAGTGCAATGGCTTTTTTATCGCAAAATTGTTAAGGAATAAGTCCTAACAAGGCTTTGAGAGGTGGCATAGTTGAATGGGTGTAAATTGATTGGGAAAATTGTAAAGGTTGAGGGTGAATGCTCAGCGGGACACCGTGTTGGAGAAGAATTTGATTTAACACTTTACTCTGAAAAAGAAAACAAAAGTCTCAGAACCCCAAACATGTGTGGTTTCTTCTACGACGCCATCTTCCCATATTTGGTGGCTTTACAGTTTGGTGGAGCTTTTCCATGGGAAGAGGACAAAGACGAGTTTAACTCAGGCTGCCCAGACAACAACAAGGTTGTAATTAAGGTTAAAAGAATCAGAAAGTGAAAAAGGGCGAAGTTCAGCTTCTCCGCGATTTTTCTATGCTACATAATGCCTCAAAAATCACTTTTGCAGCTTGTACGGCGGACACTCCATGGTCATAGTTTGGCGCAACCTCTACAACATCAAAACCAACAAGGCGTTTATCGCATATGCCACATAAAATATCTAGAAGCGCATGCATTTCGATTCCATCTGGTTCTGGATTCTGCACCGCCGGCGCGTAGGCAGGATCGAGAACGTCCATGTCTACGGATAGGTAAAGGCTTTCGTATTTTGCCAATTTTTCTTTCAATCGCCTTGCAATTTTTTCGCTTCCAGTTTTCCTTATATGCTGGGCTGTGAAAAATTCTATTCCAGCCTTTTTAGCATATTCAAGCTCTTCTTTACATACGGCTCTTGTGCCAACTTCTATTATTTTCGCTGGTTTAGCCTCCTCGTTTATTCTGCGCATAAAAGTCGTGTGGGAAAGCCTCAACCCCATAAACTCGTCTCGCAAGTCTAGATGCGCATCAAAACTTACGACCGCTGTTTTTGAAGCGTTTTTACCTAAGCCCTTTAAAACACCTAAAGTGATTGTGTGTTCTCCGCCAATTGTGACCGGCATTTTCCCAGCATCTAATACTTCTTTAACAACTCGTTCAAGCATGTCCAAAGTTTGCTCGGTGCTTGCAGATACATGTAAATCGCCCAAATCATGCAATCTTAAGTCTTCAACGTCTATGCCGCTGCGGAAGCTGTAGGTTTCAATGTTTAGGGAAGCCACTCTTATAGCGTTTGGCCCGAATCTTGCTCCAGTTCGGTAAGTGCTTGTGACGTCGAAGGGAACCCCAAGAACTATGTAGTCAGCTTCTTTGAAGGATTTTTGGAAACCGCTGAAAACATTTGGCTGCGAGACGAAAAGTTCACGGTAACCCATATGCTATTCATCCATTTTAAATGTGCACACTTATTTCAGTTTGCATGCTCTAAACTTTTTCGCTTGGTTTTTCTTTTACAGAGGATTTTACACAATACGATGCGGTGACCGAAGGGTGGTTCAAGGTTAAATAACTTGAAGGGCAGCCAGTCTCACTTATGCTTATCTTATTAACCCGACACAGCTAAATATTTGACTGGCCCTGCGCCGCGCCTCTTTCTTAGCCTAAAGTAGTATGCCGTTGAGAGTATGGCGCCGAAAATAACTATAATTATTAGAAGCAGCCAATACAGTGGGAAGCCCGGACCTGGAGAAGCCTTAACAATATAATACTCTTCAAGGATTTTTGCGACGTTTCCAGCGTTGTCGTAAAATTCTGCATAAAATGTGATTACAGCGTTTTCCTCTTGCCCTGGAATTGTGCATGTCCAGTTGCCCCCTTGTAGGCTCATGGGCTTACTTGTCCACTCGTCTCCGAGGCGTCTGAACCATAATGTGGCGTTCTTAATTCCGCTTCCACTTTCAGAAACTTGAACAGAAACGTTAACGACCTCGTTTGCCACAGGCTCTTTAGGCGCCCATGTTAGACTACCTACTATAGGAGGAGTATTGTCAACCACAACTGATATTTCATGCTTAATTTTGTTTCCAGCCTTGTCGTAAGCTGTTAAAATGAGGGTGTATAGGCCGTCGCCGTATTCAACGGTGTTCCAAGCGTAGGTTTGGTCGGCGTCCCTCCACACTTTAGTATACTCTCCTATTTTAAGCTCCATTTTTTCAAAGTTGGCGTCTTCAGCGTGGAGTTTGACGAGAACCAAGCCTCTTACATAGGTTGCGTTTAGCGGCCACTGGATTTCAGCCTCGGGCGAAGTGTTATCCACTGTTACGGACACCATGCACCTAGCAATGTTTCCAGCGTTGTCGTAAGCCTCAAGTTTCAAAATGCAAAAGCCATCGACAACCGTGCCGGTGTTCCACAAATATGCATGGGGCCCTGCAGTATTCCATGTATACAAAAGCGTTCCGTCGGCTGAGAGTTTTGCCTCTTTAAAGTTATCATCGCTTACAAAAACTTCAATTTTTACATAATCGGAGAGGTAGCTTCCAGCCACTGGCGCATTGATAATGGCCACTGGCAGATAACGGTCAACCACCGTGTATGAGTAGATGTCTAAGGCTACTAGGTTTTCAGCATTATCAGCGGCATAAATTATGTAGCTGACGGTTGTTCCTTGTGGAAACCTTGGTATGGTTGCCGTGTATAAGCTGCCGTTGAAGTTCATGGTTATGTTTGTCCAAGCAGCCTCATCGCTGTAAGATAGGGTGAGCTCTTTAACACCACTGGCGAAGGGAGGCTCTGTTGCATTAACAACAACTAAAACGCTTTCGTTATAGTTTGGCGAAAGTGGAAATTGTTCCACACGAGTTATTGTTGGAGGGTGAAAATCGCCTACAACGTAAAAGTGCTCCGTGGAAACTGCCAAGTTTCCAGCTTTATCATAGGCATAAACCATGTAGGTGACTGTAGAATTATATGGTTGGAGAGGAATCTCAGCAGTATACAAGTTGTATGTTTTATTCATTGTAAGGTTTATTCTTTCATGCATGTTGATAGAATAACTTAAAGTAGCATTGGCAACTCCGCTTTTCGAATCAGTGATATAAGCCAATATTAGAACCTTGTCTTCATATTCGGGCATCTCTGGATAATGCCATACTCGATGAATTTTAGGCGGCGTTAAATCACAATAGCACGTACAGCCAAAAACACTCGAGTTTCCAAAAAATCCAGCAACAATTAGCGTAGCAAACACGCCAAGTAACATTATGGAAACTATATAAGCTCTTCCGGGCATAAGCCTCCCCATTCTCTTCGCCAAACGTCTACACAAACATGTA
>Ga0209102_1001193_pt1 | contig 14428 bp, 16 predicted proteins | sample ConPoolayeHmetaG_FD_185483 | JGI IMG/M metagenome (GOLD analysis project Ga0209102, IMG submission 185483) | Hot spring microbial mat communities from California, USA to study Microbial Dark Matter (Phase II) - Cone Pool mat layer H metaG... ... | reverse complement strand
TTATTGGTCTGGTATAAGGGCGCCACCGTGTAGGATGACGGGTGTCCTTCCACATTTAGCCAGTTTGTTTCAGCCGAGGTTCCAAGAACATGACCAGTCTCGCCCTTGCTTCTTAGGTTCGGCTGGTGGATGTGGCAGGGGGCAAGATAAAAGCTCTTTCCATTTCTCGTATGTCTCAGGGGCAATTTGCTTGCGCTTAGTATCGAAGCTGCGGTGCTTCGCGTCATCAATTAGTTCGCGAAATTGTTCTAGCAGGTGCTCAGGGTCCTTCGTGGCTTTCCCTATCGCAATTCCTTTTTGTGCTGCAAGTGTAGCCAGTTCGGAAAAACCAAGTATGCAGTAAGTGATGGCCAGGGAATTGTACGTCCACGCATCCCAGGGGTCCTGCTGAACTATCTCCGTAAATATTTCCAGCCCTTTCTCGTAATCGCCCGCCTCGATATAGAGCTCGCCGAGGTCACGTTTATTGACCGCAGCATTCATGCCATCGCAATGTTTCTGGTCTTCCTCTATAGCAAGCTTCTGATAGAAGATAGCTTGCTCATAATCCCCTTGGTGGCGTAGTTCATTGACAACGTCGGAGTACACATCACCATAGCAGACCATGACATTACGCTCAGACGAGCGACAGACTCGCTTTAGGGCCTCAAGCCACAAATCACGGCGTCCCATACTTTCCAGTCTCTCCGCAACGACGACCAGTTCCCAGTCGTCAAGTTCATCGAAGTTGAGCGCCAATATTTGCCTGTCACTCAATCGAAGCAGCGCTTTCTCCTTTTGGACCTCCTGTACCATGGCATCAAACTCAGCCTGAGTCATATCAGGGGGTAGTAAGGCCCTGTTAGACAACTCTTTAACATCGTCGGTCATGCTTTGGTACTTGAACACCGTCTTGTGCCCCTTGTTTGTTATTGTAGTATACCATTTCATAATTGCCAATTGAACACTTCATCGTTTTGTGACCCAATAGTCGGATTGTGCCTTCAAGATTTGCTTCCTTGGTCCAGTTTCGGTTTCAACCTCAGTTTCAACTTGTTTCCACTTCAGTTTCCACTAGTGTCCACCCGAGCTAGTTCTAGGTTCTAGTTCTAGGTTTTGGTTCTGGTTCTAGAACCATGTATTGAAACATGGAACGCGGAGTTCTAAGTTCTAAGTTAGAAACTGTAACTCAAATTGTTAGGTCTTAGCCACCAAATAACGAGTGGGATTAGGGCACGCGGGTTCGGTCTTTTCCTGTTCCGTCTAGGGCGGATATACGACTTTTGTCAGCGCCGTTGTTTGCGACGAATTACGAAACACACAGGGCACCATCTGCATTCCTGTTTTTCGCTTGACATCTCCCCTTCTAACACTAGTGTGTCAACCCTACCGAGCTCTCTTTCTACGGTGAGTCCATTATGTCGCCACCTCACGTATTCCTTGATGTGCTCGTATATGCACTGTACTTCTTCGTTGAGCCTACGTTCCGCATCCTTACGGTCGTTGCCTTTAATCTCCTCGTACCAACAGGATGCAAAGATGCCAAAATCGAGACCCTTGTCCACCAAATACGACAGTCTCGGTAGGTCTCGTGGGTAATCCCATGCGTACTTCTTTACCTCGATGACAGCCATTGGTTTGTCTCTAACATTTATGACTAGCAGGTCGCAATCCCCATAGACGCGTGCCTCTTCTGAATACCGGCCGCGTACCCGAAGGCATTTCACTACGTCATAGACCGGCTGTTCCAATGAGAGACCATACGCACAGTTACATTGTTCTTTGGTCTTGAGCAGCGATTGGAAGACATAGACAGTCATTAGGTACTCAGGCGCGTAGCTAGACGAAATGTGACTCATGTAGGCTCTCCGGTAATCATCTTGGGCCCTTCGTATGCCCTCATTGACTGCGTTAATGACTTCGGACCGCTTTGGGTCGCGCATGCCTACCTCCTTGGAAGTCTCTTAAAATTGCCGAAGGAAGAGCCGTACCTTATTCAAAGAAATACTAACACGACTCACAGTCTGCGCACAAGAAAAGACGATTCGACATTTTGTGGTTGCCAAGTAACAAAATAGCGAATTGTTACCCGGCACGCAGACTGCAATTCAATTTTGCAGTAACTTTGCTCCGAACTTGGTGCTCTGCTGATGCTCTTCCAAAGCTCGTTTACCTTGGTCTGTTATCCGCCACACTCCACGCTTGTTTTCATAGAACTTCTCAATTAGCCCGTGTCGCTTGAGAGCGCTGAGGGTTGTGCTTCGGACGGTTTTGACGCTGTCTGTCTCGGGTGACCTTATTCTCAATACCTTCTGGTTAACCTCACACCACACCAACTGCCGCCATTTGTCCACCACCTCTGATTTCTGCAAAGGGGGTTCCGCATGCAGTTTCTCAAAGGGGATTTTCCGTAATAAGGGGAGATCACGCACGGGCACGCTTACCCAAGGATTCGGAGACTGATTCTTTGGCCCGCGTATCTGACAAACGAGGCTACCGGCATTTTCCACAACGGTAAGATAGAGGCCGTGCTGTTTGCGGAGGGGCTTTAGCTTGCGAGGTTCATCTCGTACCTCCCACTTGTCCTCCGCAAAGTCTCCCTGAATCGTCCAGAGGTACTCCTTCTTTCTCCCCTCCACCTCTTGTTGTTTCCAGCCATTCCTAAAAGCAGCCAATGTCTGTAGTTGCGCTCGGGTTAGTCTTAGCCTGCCCCCTTTAACCTTAGGCCTTCTTCTCCTGCTGTAGTTTAGCTCCTGCACAATCCATTTATTACCCCGTTTTCGTCCTTTTATTATGCCTCTTGCAAGCAGATATCGCACTAGGCTTGGAGACACGCCCAGCTCCTTTGCTGCTTCCCTGGTTGAGTACTGCTTCATCTCCTCAAGTGTAATTGTGGCAATTCGCGCCAATAAGGTCAAGAACTGCAGGTAGATAGACTTGACACTGGCAGGGACGCATCTTATTATGCATTTTTAAGTAATACAACATAAGGAGGATAGGAATGCGAAGGTATGTCTGGCCTCAAGGAAGGACACTTTTGGGCTGTTCCCCAGCAAGAAGATTCAGACCGTCCCCAAATAGCTCAGAAGATGAAAACACTGAAGCTCTTGCGAGATATCTTCGGAGACGAGGAAGGATAGTACAGGTGCAACCAAGAATACCAGGGGGACGCCCTGACTTAGAAGAAAGCGTCCCTGTCCCAGGAATTGCTGAGTTCAAGGTAGTGTGCGAAGCCAAGCAGCAGCTAGTGTCGAGGGCGACTCTCCGAGACGTGAAGGACCAAGTGACAAGGTATGTGAAGAGTGGCAGGTATGCCGGTGGGCAGGTCAGGATATATCATGATGCGAGGGCGGACCTCTACCACGAGCTGCGGGGTTTTTGCTTCCTCACCGGTGTCAAGTATGGGTTGCCATTCGGAATGGAAGTAAAGGTAGACGGCAGAATAGTATAGCTACCTGTGATGGGCAGCCTCTATGTTGCCGCTAACAGGTTCGGAGGAGGGAACTAATGAACAAAAGTAGGTATTACAGCAGACCACGATTTATCTACGGGAGTGAGTTTGACAGACGTCTCTCTGGAGCACCTTGGGAAGAAACCCAAGAGGCCAAGAAATTTGGTTCGCCGCACACTATGATATGCCCAACATGTGGAGGTAGCAGTTTCATACCCGACGAGTGTCCCAGATGCCATGGCGGTGGCAGGGACCCTTTCTACATCTTCGAGAAGTGTCTAAAGTGTAAAGGCACGCGAGCCATACAAGTCAGTTGCCCTAACCCGAATTGTCAAGGTGGCTATATAGTCGTCAGGTATTGAGGAATGTGAGCAAATAGATGCGGACAATTTTGCGACTGGCGATAGCCTCATTCATTGCCATGCCTGTAATAGCCTTGGTGATAGTCGGTGTGGGATCTTGACTGGATGGCTACCATAGTCGGAAAGCTCATAGCCGTCCTCGTAATCATTTGGGCTTTCATAGCCCCGATAAAGCTACTAATTTTGCGAAAATAGCTGAGAAAAAAGAGAGTATTTGTGATGAAGAACGCTGAGCTAGCAGAATTGATAAGAATCATCGAGGAGTTCGGTGTGGATTTTCAGGGTCACCCGAGCAACTATCGGAATGAGTTGCTCACGCTCTACGAAGAATGTTTCCGCGAAGCCTTAGAGCAGCGACTGCAGGCTGGTCAGTTCACGACTCAGCGTGAGTCCAAGGTCAAGCATCGGGCATTGCTTTTCCACAACGTGGGTGTCATTGATGGGGGTGGATATAAGCTGTTGCGAAGAAAAGAGGTCGATGGTGTCACCGTTGACATTTGGCAGCACTCGAAGACGCAAAAGTGCATTGTAGGCATTCCCACGACAGAGTACGACGGCAAAGACACCAGAAAGGGACTCAAAAGCCAGGAGGAAGCACAGGGTGAATTTGAAGAAAGACTGCACCTGCTTGAGAAACGATGCGGGAAAAGAGTATGGTATCCCCCATACTCGCACAAGGTCGACCTGCTCGTAGAAAGACCAGGGTCAGGATTCCGAGCCGCAGTCGAGCTCGAAATAGCTAGATTGCGGAAGAATCCATCGGGTCTCGACGCCCAAAGTTATTCAAATTTCGGTGAGGATGTTTCCATCCTCAACGAGCTTATTAATATAAATCGAGCTGACTGTGCGATAGTCTTTATGGCATTGGATGCCAATCGCAGATTTAAGGCATCTGAACTGCAACATGTTGCTGCGAGATGTCGAGAGGAGATGCAGCTGATAAACGAGGCATTATTTAAAGGTATGAAGAGCTGCTACGCATTTCTTGTTGCCCAAAAAGAGACCGAGTTTGCGCCTATTTGGATTGATGAAGGCTTACAATTTCAACCGCTAGGTCTATGGAGGAAATTGTATGGATGATGCACAGAGGTTTAAGGAACTTGTCCAAGCGCATCTTCAGGCACCCGAGCCAGAATGCAGATGGTGCTTCGCTATTGACCTACAGAGGGTCAAAGGGAACGTAATTGCCCAGTATAGCTTTCCTGACGCGATGCTGCTGCATCTCTCTTGCCCGAGGTGTGGTGGTGAATTCACTTTCTATGCAGAAGGGTGGGAGGCAGACTATTTGAAAAACCTCATATTCAAATTGCATCCGGAGTTTAATCGGAAGATTGCCCAAAGGTTGTTCAGGGAAATAAATAACCGCGTGTTTGTTGAATACTTGGATATCTGAGAACATTACCAACCGTCCAACTCAATCGCGCCATCCCGGCGTAATCGTCACTAGGTCTTGAAGAAAACACCCTACAGTAACAGGTGAGAAATGCAACGCTGGATGCTCCAACCCAATCCCAGTTTTCTGCCCACTGACGTTCCCTATGCGCCAAGCGTCCTACCAGACATCTACAATGTGCAACTCTGGTAACAACCACTTGTTTTGTTGTCTCTGGCGTAGCAAGATAGCGGTTCGTGTACCCGCACCAGCGGCGCTGTTAGCAGGGCATCTAAACATGTTAATATGTTGAGTGCGCCAATTTTTCGATTGTATAGCAACAAGAGTCGAGAAATGATTCTAGAAGGAGGTCAGGTGCGCCAACCATCTTCAAAACACTAGCGTCGATAGTAGTATGGATTCTCTTTATCAGCGGGTGTGTGGCGACCGTCGCATCACCAATAAGCCGGATCGTGCGGGGAGAGGTATTTGGGGCATTAGCAGCCTGGGCCATCGGTGTTGCTTGCCTTATCTTGTCGGTAGTGGCCATGAAGCTGAGGAAATCCCTAGAATGACACCCTAAGACGATTGCTATTTCTGCGACTTTCAGTGACACCATAGCGATTAAGGCTGCTACAAATAAGGTGGCGTGCCCCGCAACGCAGTAGCGGCGCATCTTGACAGAAGCTGTTCATTAACCTAAAGTTCCGGTTACTAGCGGCTTTTGCTAATGTTATTGTTTCAAATGCGAACAGGATAGCTGCTATAAATCCAGGATACGTGGAGGGAGAAATGATGACAAACAAGGAAGCGGCCAGAGAGTTCGAGGACGTGCTTGGGCTCGACAGTTGTCTCATCGGGGTTAGATATAGCGACCAGCCGGACCCCAAGGCAGATACGGAGAGAAAGCTTGCTGCGTGTGAAGCTGTTGATGTCGTCAGAAGCGAAAGGGTAGCGGTTAATCTTTCGCCGGAAACCTGCAATTGTATAGGGGGAAAGTACTACCTTGGCTTAGCTCCCGTTCCTAGAGAGCAGATCATCAAGGTAATCATGGATGTTCATAAGATGTTCGCCTCAGAGCAGCTGGCGCAGAAGTTCCTGGATAATATCCCACCCCCAAGGGGACGAGGCAAATTCGTGGTCACTGCCCCTCTTTCTGAGATGTCTGGGGAACCTGACCTCGTTTTGTCAATATGTGATGCCAGGCAAGCGAACAAGATTATTAGCCTCCTCATGTACTCGGGACAGCAACCCTTTACCTACAATCTGGTCAGTGCTGGGTGCACATCTCTGGCAAATCCCCTGGTCACCGGGGAAATAGACATAAACTTCATAACCGACCACGCCAGGAAAAGAGTACCCAACTTCGCCAGTTATGAACTCATCATAGCCATGCCCTTTAGCAAGTTTAAGGAAGCAGTGGCTAACATACCACATGCTGGTGCAGGTAGAAAAACGTAGGACCGGGCTAATTCCATCGCTGCCGCAGCAACCAGACCTGCTATAAATTACCTACCACGTTCTCCGAACACTACTGTTTTCCTGACAATTGCGTAGTTTGTTGCCTAAGCATGGGACCCGTCGAGTTGCTTCGCGCAGATTGTCGCGCGGGGCATGTGACCGCCAGCGGGCCCGACTCGCTTGGCTAGTGCTTGGTAAGAGCCGGGTCGGAAAGGAGTCAGCCGGTTGCCGCCTTTTTTCTAGGCTGAATGGGCTTCTGGTGGTCGGAGGCCCAAATCCATTCTCACCCGATTTTGAGGCCGGAGTGCCTGGGTCTGGCAATCTTAGTTCTTTACCACTCGGCGCCTTCTGAGGCCGATTACCTAACTCGCAATCAAGTCTATCGCTTGGCACTTGAGGCGGATTTAAAGGCAGAGTAGAGCCACGATGGAACTTGATATTCCTGACAGTGGGTGTATGATGTGCTTGGTAGTTTAAGTTTAGGTTATTACAAGCTTCTTAGGATCCTGTCAGGTTCATAGCAAGCATTGGATGACCGAGGCTGTAACTAAAATTTAAAGGAAAGGAGGTCATCCAATGAGTTTTCAAGACAAAACCATCCAGTGTGCTGATTGTGGGACTGACTTCAGCTTCACTGCTGAGGAGCAAGAGTTCTTTCAATCCCGGGGCTATACCAATGAGCCCAAGCGATGCCCGTCATGCCGACAGGCAAGGAAGACACAGCGGAATGGGAATGGTGGCCACAGCTACGGGCTGCCCCGCCAGATGTTTCCTGTGGTATGTGCTGAGTGTGGCAAAGAGACCGAAGTGCCTTTTGAGCCTACCAATGGTCGGCCGGTCTACTGTAGCGATTGCTACAGAAAAGTCAGACTGAGTAGGTAATTCAGGTTTGACTATAGGACATACATGGGCCGGGGACACCTGGCCCGTGTATGTTCATACGATGCGGTGAGGTTCCAAGGTATTCTGGCGACATAATGCCTGATTCCTACTAGACGTAATTGGTCAGTCGTCCTTGGGATCCGGAATTCTGTGTAGACTGTCGCCGAGGTGAAAAAGAGGAACGCGTTAAGGGTTTTTAGGCAAGACCATATATCTAGATTGACAGCGAAGCATCACGGCAGTACAATCGTCGTATTTGGGCACCCACCTACCCCGATTGCCGGCTGCAAGGCGGACGACAGAGGGATGGGTGCCTTAGGAGGCCTGAGATGGACTATATTGAGAAGAAACCAAGGTGGCCCAAACGGATTCGTCTAAAGTGGTTGACCGTATCGATACTTTCCTTGTCAGTTGTGCTTTCATTAGTACTGCTAGCGCTTCCTCACAGCTTCATCGGGCAGAGTGTCCTGGCTAGTCCAGGTCCTATCATTGGCGTCAAAAACAAGGGTCAAGTGCCTAATGGTGCAGCAAAATCGAGGGAGTATGTCAAGGAAGCTCGCTACACAGGTAACACTAGAACCCAGACATCGGCGGGTCCAAAGATCTGCATAAAAGAGGTCGACATAAGAATAGAGGAATTGGAAATTTCCGCAAAGGGCGAAGTCTGCGTGAAAAAAGTAACCACCTGGACAGAGCGCGAGTGGAAAGAGACGAAGGTAACCTGGCTGGAACAACCGTGGCGCAAGATATGGGTTGCTGTCTATTTTGGCGGTATTGAAGTGGACTGGGTTCTCCAAGATGAGACCTGGCAGAAGGAAGTGCCCGGGTCGAGGACTGAGGTAACCGAAACGCGCTGGGAAAGAGTGGCTAATTCAGAGATCTCAATGTGGGTTGACCCCCCTGGCGACGGAGATCCCCTGACAAGACAAGTCTTCGTTCAAGATGAGCAGCTAGCTCTGAACTTCAGCTTTATTGATAATATTATACCGGGGGCACCTCCCGGAACTATCACCCACAAACTGTACCTTGATGGTATAAGCATTGCTGATGGCACTACTCTAGACCTGAAGAACCTGGCCCTTGGTGACCATGAACTTATGGTGGAGTTGCTCACCATAGATGGGCAATTAATCCCCATTTCTATACCCTTCACCGTGGTGCCGCCCCTGGAGTTGCTGCTAGAGAACGACTCAGAAGTAACCCTTGACGAAACGGAACGATTTGAATTTACACTAAAAAACAACCTTGATGCGGCTACCAGAGTGAATCTCTGTATAGAGGGAATACCCCCTGGTTGGGATGTACATCTCGCTGCCACAAGCGTCTCTGTGCCGGCATCTGGAAATAGCACTTTCGAGGTTCTTGTCAGGCCAACCATCGGGGCTTTCCCGGAGTACACCATGAATGCGACGGTGACAGCGACATCCATCAGCGGTTACCACGCTCTGGCAAATCTGGATGTCCAGGCTGCGTTTCCGGACGATGCCACGATTTATCAGGTTATGCTGCAAGGCGAGGAAGTACTGGCTTTTTCCCTGTCCCAAAATGCCAGTTTGCTCAATTTCCGCTTCGAGGATGAAAAGATTCTGTTTCAAGCTGAACGGCCCAATACCGGGTTTGGTCTTGTGCTACCGAGAACTCTTATAGAAGGCCCGTTGCAGGCAACTGGCCCGAACGGAAATGTCTTGTCTTCGGTTGAAGACCTGTTCCTCAGCGGGACGCATGGGCTGTTCCTTGCCGAATCACCAGAGAGCGGGACAATCACCATTTCTAAGGTCGAGGAGCATGAAGGGGCAAGGCCCGGAATCGGCCTCTGGCAGTATCTCATAATCGGCTTGGCTATTGGACTCATTGTTGGTGGCGGTATAGCCTTCGTCGTTATGCGTAGCCGGAGGAAAGGCGGAAGCTGATTGTGGTTTCTGCCCGGGTCCACGAGGTTAACACAGGCGGAACCGAATAGCAATATGTTTGCCGAGACCCTTCAGGAACCTTCGGCCGCTATCTCTTGTAAGCCTACTGGATGATGTGCTGGCGCGTGCCGGTCGGTATTGTGAGCCGTTAGTCAGCCACTCCGTTTAGTTGCTCGTTTTGTATTGACCGAGACAAGTGACAGCACTACTGATTGTGCTGTTCACCTTCCCATCCATAGCGCTTGAGGCGAACTTAAAGCCAGAGTAGAGCTACGATGGAACTTGACATTCCTGACAATAAGTGTATGATGTGGTTAGTAGTTTAAGTTTAGGTTATTACAAGCTTCTTAGGATCCTCTCAGGTTCATAGCAAGCATTGGATGACCGAGGCTCTAACTAAAATTTAAAGGAAAGGAGGTCATCCAGTGAGTTTTCAAGACAAGACTATCCAGTGTGCTGATTGTGGGACTGACTTCAGCTTCACCGCTGAGGAGCAAGAGTTCTTTCAATCCAGGGGCTATACCAATGAGCCCAAGCGGTGCCCCTCATGCCGACAGGCAAGGAAGACACAGCGGAATGGAAATGGTGGCCACAGCTACGGACTCCCCCGCCAGATGTTTCCTGCGGTATGTGCTGAGTGTGGCAAAGAGACCGAAGTGCCTTTTGAGCCTACCAATGGTCGGCCGGTCTATTGTAGCGATTGTTACAGAAAAGTCAGACTGAGTAGGTAATTCAGGTTTGACTATAGGACATACATGGGCTGGGGACACCTGGCCCATGTATGTTCACAGAATGCGGACAAGGATTACGAGATTAAACTAAAGGAGGAGGACAACTATGAAGATTTATGTCGGCAATCTACCTTATGAGCTAACTGAGCAGGAATTACGTCAGCAGTTTGAGACTTTTGGAGAAGTGACGTCTGTAAACATCATAAAAGACAGGTACAGCGGGCGCTCCAGAGGATTCGGGTTCGTGGAAATGGCATCAGTGTCTCAAGGTCGAGCCGCAATTACTGGCTTGAACGGAAAGACGCTAAAGGACCAGACGCTTAATGTTAATGCCGCTCGTCCAGCTTCTGAAAACAGAGGTGGTGGCTCTTACGGTAACAGAAGAGGCGGATGGTCTGGTGGTGGAAGGCAGAGAAGATATTAGACTCTTTCTCATTCGTTTCTGCCTGAGACAGAAGATGTGCTCATTACACTGGAGCACTGCTGCTTAAATGTTGGTGCCCTCAATTGGCCCTTGAATTTCTAGCGCCCGGAATAGCCAGAAAGTCGAATAGACCAATTGCTGACAAAAGCTGACGCCTTCTTTAGCGCCACTCTGTTGTGGGCATAGTCCTGTACGCTGTTATTCTGGCCGCTCCAGTGGAAACCTTTCTAGCTTGTCGCAGCAAATCTTGCGTTACCCTCGACTCGACCCATGTCCTCCAGGTCTCAACTGTCTCCCACGTGCTTATCATCACGACGACTGAGAAGTCCTCCTCGCTGACAAGATTCTCAGCGCCAACATAGCCTGGATATTGCATGGCATGCGACCTGAGCTTCATCAGTATGGGCTCCAAGTCTTTGTAGCTCGGCGTCTTGAATCCTATGATGCCTTTTATCATTACCAACTCCTTCCACTTATCGCGCGCAGTTTCCTTCCCTTTTATTCAAAGTATCTCATACAATACCAGCTAATATCCGCTGACTTCAGTCTAACCATCCCTCGTGTAATTGTCAACGCAAGCAGCTTTGACCAGAGAGTCGGCGTGTCTACTTCGCAGGCTGGGCGAACATGCCCGTGCCAAAAGCTCTGCCGCCGTAGGGGAGAGAGGCCTCTTTGAAGAAAGCACGCGAGAGCTATCCAAGGCATGCCCGAGCAGACAGCAATATCACCATCCATGATTTGGAGCTCTGATTTGCAACAGGGGGCATGTCTAGATCGGCGGGTCGTAGACAAGCGGGAAATGATTTGCGCCTTGACCAATGCACGTATGGGGGAGTATATTCAATGAGAAGATTTTCCACGATAGCCACCGAATTTGGTTAGTCATGCCGACACTCTTGCTCGACAGAAACGCCATCAAAGGCTTGATCAGAATGTCGGACGTTATCAAGGTGGTGGAAGAGGCTTTCAAGGTGTGGGGCGAGGGTAAGGGAAGCATGCCAGCCAAAACATATTTGTCCGTTGAGCATGGTGATTTCAGGGCTATGCCCGCCGCCCTGCCCGGGTGCGCCGGTATGAAATGGGTGAACGTACATCCGCGCAATCCGTCTCTGGGCTTCCCTTCGATTATGGCTATCTTGGTATACAACGACCCGGATACAGGATATCCCTTAGCAATAATGGACGGGACAGAGATCACGGCCTACCGAACTGGTGCGGCAGCGGCTATCGCTTCTAAGTATCTGGCGCGTTCAAATTCGCATACAGTTGGAATCGTCGGTGCCGGCTTTCAAGCGTACACGCAGATTCTAGCTCATGCTGAATTGTTCAGTCCTATCTCAATAAATGCTTACGACCTTTGCCAAGCTGCCGTGGACAAACTAATATATTCTCTCCCACAGTTCTCGATAAAAAGTTGTTCCCTTCAGGAAGCGGTGGCGTCAGACATAGTATGTACATTGACCCCCTCTCGCAGCCCTATTGTCAAGAGGGAATGGATAGTTCCCGGGACCCACATAAATGCGGTGGGCGCCGATGCGCCGGGTAAGCAAGAACTGGCCCCCGCGATATTGAAGGACGCGATTGTCGTTGTTGACGACTTGAGGCAGGCAAGCAGCAGCGGAGAGATTAATGTGCCTATCCGGAAGGGTGTTTACAGTTCTCGTGAAGTCTACGGAACACTCGCCGAGGTGGTTGCGGGCAAGAAGAAAGGGAGGACAGACAACAAGGTTATTACCGTATTCGATTCGACTGGCATCGCCGTTGAGGACATAGCTGTGGCTAAGCTAATGTTTGAAAAAGCTCAACAAGCGGGCGGTTGCCAATCAATTGACTTAGTCGGAGCATGAGGCAAGGAGATGAGGGTAATTGATTTGCGCAGTGATACCGTGACTCACCCCACGCGTGAGATGCGGAAGGCGATGTTTGAGGCGGAGGTGGGGGATGATGTTTATGGAGAGGATCCTACTGTTAACCGCCTTGAGGCGATGGCGGCGGAGATAATGCGGAAGGAAGCTGCACTCTTCACGACCTCTGGTACTCAGAGTAATCTTATTGCTGTGCTCACTCATACTCATCATGGGGACGAAATTATTGTGGGAGACCAAGCACACATTCTCTGGTATGAAGTGGGTGGGGCTGCCACGCTGGGCGGTGTAATTATGCGCACCGTACCCAATGACAGTGGCGGCCGTCTCAATCCCGACGACATTGAGCGAGCAATCCGAAGCCACGATGTCCACTATCCTCAGACCACGCTCCTCTGCCTGGAGAACACGCATAATCGTTGCGGTGGCGCGGTCTTGACGGCTGACTACACTGACCAAGTTTGTAGCTTAGCACACACGCGCGGGCTAAAGGTACATCTGGATGGTGCTCGCATTTTCAATGCCGCAGTTGCTCTTGGCGTACCGGCATACAAACTGGCGAAAAATGCCGATTCAGTAGCATTTTGCCTTTCCAAGGGACTGAGTGCGCCGGTGGGCTCGTTGCTGTGTGGCAGCAAGGACTTCATCGGCCGAGCCCGCAAGTTTCGTAAGATGCTGGGTGGCGGCATGCGACAGGCAGGGGTTATCGCAGCTGCAGGCATTGTGGCTTTGGAAACGATGATTGACCGCCTTGCTGAGGATCACGCCAATGCCAGGCGCCTGGCACAAGGGTTGGCAAAGATCAAGGGAATAAGCCTGGCTCAGGATGACATACCGACTAACATCGTGATGTTTGACCTTTCTCCTGGGTTACCAGTTGTCGAGTTCTGCCAGGGTCTCGAAAGGGCAGGGGTGAAGGTGGGCTTCCGTGACGGCGGCCCATTTCGTGCGGTTACTCACCGCATGGTCTCGTCCTCGGATATTGAGGAAGCGCTGATACGCATTGAGGCAGTTTGCCGTGAGGTCCGTAATCGAGCTCGAAAACAGCCCTAGTATCACGGCTAGACTTCTATATGCCTTGATAGCGCACTTGGCAATTTCCCTTCAGCGCCTTTTGGAACGGATTAGCGGGGACGAAACGGGATTTATTGCTTAGCGCCCAAAGCGACTGCGGAGCTGCCTATTACGATCGCTGCGGGAGCCAGCAGGGGTCTTGATTAACCACGGCTCAGATGTTAATCTACCGCACAACACATGTCAGCGATTTAGCCTGCTCCAAGGAGGTCATCGATGAGAACATTTACGGGTAGAAACCTAACCAGCTTATTCCTGGTGTTAGCCATTGCCGTTTTGACAGTTTCTGGCTGTGGCAACACGTCGGAAGCGCCGACCATTCCGCCAATAGAGACGTTTCTCATTCCCTTTGAAACCCTCACAGCCAACGCTACCAGCACTTTCGCCTCCCTTGGTGAACAGGATGTTTTGCTTTTGGCAGGCAATCGATCAAATTGGAACTATGCGGCGTTCACCGTCGGCTTCTGGTATACAGTTATTGCAGTTGGCCTTGCGGTGCCAGTAGCAGCGTTTCGCGAGTCCTTCCACCACAGTCCTGTGCAGCAGCCCGACGGCTCATGGATCTGGTCTTACTCAGTAGTGGTCGGCGGCGCTGTGTACGGTGCCAAACTGCAGGGAAGATTCATCACGGAGGGAGTCCGCTGGGAGATGAGAATATCGAAAGAGGGTGAGTATGATGATTTCCTGTGGTATTACGGAGAACACAAGTTGCCTGCGACCGAAGGCTTCTGGATTCTCAAGCAGAACCCGGCTGTCCCAGTTGACCTGCTGCGAATCGACTGGTCTCGCAACACCTCGGCAGGCACATACGCCATCAGATACACAAATATAGTCCCCGGTGGGCAAGAGAACGGCGGCTATATTGATTTCCAGTATACGAAAGGTATTCCCTGCGATTATATCTGTGACATATACAA
>Ga0209102_1001192_pt1 | contig 14435 bp, 11 predicted proteins | sample ConPoolayeHmetaG_FD_185483 | JGI IMG/M metagenome (GOLD analysis project Ga0209102, IMG submission 185483) | Hot spring microbial mat communities from California, USA to study Microbial Dark Matter (Phase II) - Cone Pool mat layer H metaG... ... | reverse complement strand
AAATATAGAAGTAGTGGTACTGGAAATTTTGGTTCTCTTTAAAGATTAGAGAAAGGGGGAAAGATGGAAAGATTAAAGGGTTTGTTAGCAGCCGGAATATTTGTGGTGGTCATCTCTTTTTTGTCAGTCCTTTCCGCTGCCAACTTTGAAGTAAACCCTGCTGGTGCTGGCCAGGTAGAGATCAGTTATCCCGAGGGTTCCATGACGCTTTCCGGCACTACTCCGAAAGCGGAGTTCTCTTTGCCGTCTGGTGAAGGTCTAAAGGCCAGTTACAATCCAGACCAAGGACGTCTTGATTTAAGCGCCACTGCCGGGCAACCAAATGTTCTTTTTCCTACAATGGGAATAACCATTCTCTCTGGACAAAACCTGTGGGTACTCGTGGATGAACGGGGAAGGCCGGTAGAGATAGGACTGCCCTGTCCAAACCCTGATGGGTTGGTCATCTACTTCCCTGATGGCTCTTACCTTACTGTCCCGGCCTGTTATCTTATCACGATTAAGTATCTGGCTGACGGAACCTTTCAGCTCACCTTCAACCAAACCCCGGGTTGTGAAACCAGAAACCTTATTTATTACACAGACGCTAAGGGGAAGATGCGTTCTTTTGGATATGGGGAGACGCTTAATATCGCCGGCTATATGGCTCTGCCTGACTGGAGATTGGAGTCACCGGTGGAAAGAGGAGCAGCGAGTCCACCTATTATGTAACAAAATATTATTATTGACAGAAAAGGGAGCGAAAAATGGATAAAAAAGTATGGCGGTTAATCATCAGCGGAGTATTTTTGATAACATGGTTACTCTTCCTGGGTGGTTACGTGCTTCTTGCTCAAGAATCCAGCGTAATAAAGGTGGGGGAAGTTTCGTTAGGAATGAGTGCCAGCCTCTCCCTGAAATGGACTGATAATGTAGGACTGAATGAGCTAAACAAGAATGTAGAAAGCGACTGGTCTGCCACAGCCAATATTGGCATCAATCTGCGTTATCCTCTTACCAAGATGGTAGAGTTTGGATTGGACGCTACTTTGGGATATACCAGATGGGCTGACCACGACTATGTCTCTTCTGGGCTGGTGGGTTCTTCGGCTTTAAGTTTTGATTTCCCTCTGGCAGGATGGAAGCTTAATCTTCATGACCGTTATACCCGGGCTGTTGACCCAATAGGAAAAGAGATCCCTTTTGTAGACAACGTCCTGGAATATGCCCGCACTACCAATACTTTGGGAATCAGTGGTTTAAGGGAGTTTAACAAATTAAAGTTCAGCACCGGCTATGACTTAATCTCCTATCGCACCGAAGGGGCAAGATTCAAACAACTCAGCCGCGATAGTCACTGTATCTTTGCTGACCTGGCCGCTGAGGTCAATCCTAAGGTTGACCTTTTCACCCGTCTGGAACACGAAGAGACAGACAACCGGCTCAATCTTTTCAACGATAGCCTTTCCGACCGGATAGAACTCGGCTTCCGGGGTAGAATAACGCCCAGACTTTCTGGAGAAGTTGCTGTTGGTTACCAAACGGTTGATTTCAAACAGACAAGTAGTTTTACCACCGATACCTCCGATTTTGAAGGAACTGTTTACCGAACAAACATTACCCACCGGTTAACCAGTTTAACAACCCAAGCACTGGACTTCAACTATCAACCTGAATATGGTTATGCTCTGGGTAATTATTATAAGTGGTATAACGTCTCTTATCGGCTCAACCACAAATTCACGCCCAGATTGACCGGCAACATCTCCTTTGCCTATGACAATCTGGAGGAATCCGGTGTGGCTAAATCGCCTTCCATCAGACCGGAGGAAGCAAACCGTAAGTGGTTTGGATTAGGCACCAGTTATCTCATTAATCCCAGAACAGCCCTGGACCTTGCCTACTCTTTTGTCACCAAAGACTCAAACCTTGCTGGCAAGGAATACGACCAGAACAGCTTAACTTTAACCCTTACTTATCACTTTTAGAGAAACCGTACATAACCAGGGCAACACGTAAGAGATGCGCAGAGCCTGTTTGACATGTTTGACAATACTAAAGTTAACGGGAACGGTTATCCTTTTCTCTCTTTTAAGTTCTGGTTCCCTCTTTACCCAAGAAGAACTGGAAAGGCCCAGCAGCCAAGTAATTACCCAAGAAGAGCTTGTATCTCCTGGGGATAAAATTTCGGTTCGCATTGAGGAAGATCCATCATATGGCGGCATCTTTACGGTCTCTGCAAACGGCCAGGTTATCCTCCCCTTAATCAATGAGGTTCGAGCCGCTGGGTCTTCTCGGGAAGGTTTAGCCCAAAAGATAAAAGAGCGCCTGGAAGAGAAGTTTTATCGTAAAGCCACGGTTTTGGTCAGCATTCTGGAAAAAGCGCCCAAACGCCTACCTTATTATGAAAGAAGCGAAGGTGATACTGGTTTTTACGTCACGGGTGAGGCAGAAATTATCGGTGAAGTGTGGGTAACTGGAGAGGTAATGAGGGAAGGTCCGGTGCCCATCTACAACAACAAAAAGTTGACCGTAACCAAGGCAATTATTCTCTGTGGTGGCTTTAAGGAGTTTGCTAACCAGAGAAGGGTTATCGTTCGGCGGAAGGATAAAAAAGGTAAATGGCAAGAGATTCCAGTTAATGTGGCGGCCATCAAAAAGAAGGGGTTGCTTGACCAAGACATAGAACTTCAGGATGGGGACGAGATTTACGTGCCCCAGAGTTTTTTCAACTTTTAACCTTCCCTTTCTACCTTGGTTGGAGAATAAGTCAACATTATGGAGAATAAAACCAGAAAAAAGCCTGACCACACGGAAGTGCAAAGCGTCCGACAGATAAAGGAAACTCTTCATCTTTTCCATCGACATAAAGGTCTGGTAGCCGCGGTCTTTGCCACCGTAGTAACGATAAGTTTTCTTCACCTTTCCTATCAAAACCCTATCTGGCGTGCAGTAGGTAAAGTGGATGTCGCAGCGGGAATGAATGTTCCCTTATCGGAAATCTATCGCAAAACCAGTCAGATGGAAATTTTGAAGAGCGATACGCTTCGCAAAATGGTCCTTCAGAAACTGGCCGAGGAAGGATGGAATAACTGCCTCTCACCGGAAGATAGGATTCCTAAAGTGAACCTGGGTTTTATTGGAGGAACCTCTGTAGTGGAAATAAAGGTTGATAGCCCTAATCCAGACTATGCAATGGCTTATGCCAATAGTCTGATAAATGAGTATATCCATTTTACCCGAGAGCAAAAGAGTGAAAGCGCCGACATCGCCAGCCAAGAACTAACCAAACAGGTGGAAGAACTCAAAAAAGAGATCGCTGCAGACGAGCAGAAACTACTTGGCTACAAAACCAGCCATGACATCGTTCTCTATGACGAAGCCGGAAATATCCCGGCACGCTACGCTGCAGAACTAAAACTCCGACTGAGCGACCTGGTCACCCAGCGTTCCATAATGGAACACCAAATCAATGTTTTAAAGAGCAACAAGGACCCTTATGTAATAGAAAGCACTCTGCTGGCAGCCAGAAATTACAGCACACCTACATTTTCTACGGTCAATAAATCTCCGGTTGCCGATCCTAGGGCGAGTGCTCCCAAAACAGAGATAGCTATGCAGCGCGGCCTTCCCTCAGTCTATCTACTGGCAGAAAGTGAAACAAAAAATTACCAACAACTGAAGTATCAGATCCAGCAACTCCAGGAAAGCCTGGAAGAGCAACTGACAATCTACAAAGAAAACCACCCTCAAATTATAGAGATAAAGGAACGGTTAAAGAGCCTGGAAAACCAGTTAAATGCAGAGGTTGATAATCTCGTTCAGCGCCTTAATGCCCGTTATCAGACTTTAAAAATGGAACAGGCGGCGGTGGAAAAGGCTCTCAACACCTGGGAAAATAAAGCAGCCAGCATCAGTGCCCGTGGGACCGAATACGAAAAACTCCAGACCGAACTTTTAAGTAAAAGAAAACTATATGATATGCTGGTACAACGTCTTAACGAAATTGGTGTCTCTTCCAATATAGGAATGGAAACGGTCCAATTGGTAGAAAAAATCCATCTGCTTCCCAACCCGGTTGCTCCCCGTAAAACTCGTTCTCTCTTAATCTCCGCGATTGTGGGACTGGCTCTGGGGCTGGGAACTTCCTTAACCATTGAGTACCTGGACGACACCATCAGAAGTGCAGAAGATTTGCAAAGGTATACAGGCATTCCAACTCTGGCAGTAATTCCTAACTTCCGTCTCTGGGAAAATAAACCTGCTTCCGAACGGCTGATCCGCATCGGTGAACGTCACAACCCTATTCTGGAGGCCTTCCGAACCCTGCGCACCAGTGTGACGCTTTCTTCGCCAAACAACAAACTTCATTCCGTACTGATCACCTCTTCGGTGCCGGAAGAAGGAAAGAGTCTTATCAGTGCCAATCTTGCTACCTCTTTGGCACAGATGGGACAAAAGACATTATTAATTGATGCTGATTTACGAAAAGGTGCCCTCCACCGTTTTTTCAATCTTAACCGCGGAAAAGGACTGGCTGATTATCTTATGGAAAAGATAAACGCTGAAGAAACCATTAAATCCACAAACCTGGAAAATCTTTTCCTGGTTACCATTGGCTATCATCCAGACAATCCTCCGGAACTTATCTCCTCTCCGGGGATGAAGGCTTTCCTGGAACATGCCAAAAAGGAATTTGACCGAATAATTATTGATGCGCCTCCAGCCCTTACGGTAACCGAAAGCACCATCCTGGGGAGCCTGGTTGATGGAGTAATCCTTGTTGTTTGCGGAGGAGAAATACCGGAGGCACTGGTCAACCGGGCATTAGAGATACTGGAAAACAGTGGGAGCCGGATCATTGGTGGGGTAATAAACCGACTGTCAGAGAAGGATTTTGACTACTACTCTTACCGTTACTACCATTATTACTATGGCTACCACTACCAGCAACCCCAATCGGAAAAGGTTGAATCTTAATCCGACTCTTTTTCTCCTTTCTGCCACCATCACTTTTGCCTTGTTTGCTTTTGGTGGATATGAAGGATGGGCGCAGTCGGTCATTGGACTTTTAGGGGTCTTCATCTTTCTTTCCCTTCTTGCCACTCAAAAAGATTACAACCGGTCAAATCCAGAATTAAGACCATGCTCTCCGCCAGAATCTCTTTTCTTTCTCTTTCTGGTCTTTCTGTTCTTGTCCACTGTTCCACTGCCTTCCTCAGCAATAAAGATGCTCTCCCCGGAGACTCATCATCTCTGGAACCTCTCCGGAGAAAGAGTATCCTTGATGACCTTTTCTCTCAACCGCTATGCAACGCTAAAGCGACTTTCTATCTTGATTGTCTCCACTGGTCTTTTTATCTCTTTTAAAGAACTTTCTCTCCAATCTAAAAAAAGGGTTCTACTCCTCATCGCCATTCTGGGAGCAGTGGTGGCTTTTATTGGTATTTTGGGGATATTTTATCCCTCTAAAAAGGTTTACTGGCTCCGACCGGTAAAGGTAGGACATCCTTTAGGCCCTTTTATAAATCGCAACCATTTTGCTGGTTTTCTCAATCTCTCTTTTTTTTTAACAGCCGGCCTCCTTGCTACCTTTCAAAAAGAGCGAAAGTGGTCCGGGGCCATTTTTGCCTTAATTATCCTTCCGCTCCTGTTGACCGGAATATTCTTAAGCCTCTCCAGGAGTGGTTTTGTAGGATTTGCCCTCGGTCTTTTTACTCTGCTAATCCTCTCCCTCTTCCATCCGCAAACAAGAAAGTCGTTTTACTGGTTGGTGCCAGCCTTTTTGGTGGGATTTCTTGCGGTTAAATTCCTTGGCTTCCAGAAAGTCTTGGAAAGAGTTTCTACCTTACAGGACCCTCTTTCGTCAATCACTGTCCAGATGCGTCTTGCTGTCTGGAGAGATGGCTTGAATATCTTCAGAAAGTATCCATTCTTCGGAACTGGACTAGGAACTGCTTCTTGTCTTCTCCCTGTTTATAAGACCTCTTTTATTCACCGCTATTTTGCCAACGTAGAGAATGAATACATTGAACTGCTATTGGAAACTGGAATTCTTGGCTTCCTCTTGCTTCTTCTCTTCTTTCTTGTCATTCTAACTCCTATTAAGACTCCTCCTTCTTCGGAAGAATGGGACTTGAGAGCCGGTGCCCTCGCGGCAATCTTTGCTTCGCTTGCCCAGTCATTCTTTGATTTTCACCTTAATATGCCAGCGGTAATTTTACCCTTTGCTCTCAGTCTGGGACTGGTTTCAAAGCCAAAAACAAACTTTTCTAAATTCTGTTTCTGGTACAATATAAAATGGTCAAAAATGTTGCTCTTTTTCACTGGGATCTTCCTGCTAATTTTCAACGCCAGACAGTTATCCGCAGAATACCATCTTTTCCGCGCCCAACATCTTCTGAATCAGAACCTAAAAGGAAGCCTTTCCTGTTTACAGCAGGCGATAAGGCTTGAACCACGCAATCCGGAATTATTTTATCAACTGGGTATAATTCTATATAAAAACGGTTGGAAGGTTGCCTTTTTAGAAAAAAGAAAACCAGCAGAAGTCCTTGTCTCTTCATACCAAACATTAAAAGAAGCAAGCAGGCGCAGCCCGGCTGACTGGCGTATTCCCTATTACCAGACCTGGGTAGCGGAAGGGCTGGTACGCCTGGGATATCCAGAGTGGAAGAATGCACGAGATAGTAGCGCAGAACTGACTATGGTTCTCAATCCTACCGAATATCTCATTTTTCTTAACTTCAGTGAATTATACCAAAAGGAAAATTCAGTAAAGGCGAACGCCTTACGGAGGCGAGCGCAAATAATTTGTCCTTGGATAAAATGAGGAAATATAACAATGATTCCAAAAACAGGGAATAAAACTTTATCTTATGAACGGAAGGTTTTACTCCTTATTCTTTATCTAATCGGTACTATCCTGGCCATATTGTGTGCGCTTTACCTTCGTTTCCCCAGGGAAGAAGCTTGTGCTTACCTGATAAAAAACCTTAACGCCTTTTTGACCTATATTATTCTCTCTCTTCCTGCCCTTTACGTCTGGGGTCTCTTTGAGCCCAAAAATATCCAGAATCCGACAGCTGTTTTGAAACTCTCTTTCTGCTCCACATTTAGCGTCTCCATCCTGGTTATTCTTATCTTTTACAGCCGACTGATGATTCCTCTGGGGCGGGGCGCTTTTTTGCTCACGGCAATTTTTACCATCCTCTTTCTTTCTCTCATCACGATTACTTATGGAAAAATCCTTCCGAAGATTCTCTATTCCCGAAGGCTCGCTTTTATTTCTAACGACCCTCTACACCAGGAACTGATAGGATTAATTACCTCTAACCCGGAGTGCGGATATATTGTGCACCGAATTCTTCTGCCCTCCAGCCTGGGGGCTCTCTGCCAAGAGGCGATAGACGGCTTTGTCCTACCAACCACTTCCATCTCCCCGGAGATTTCCCGAACACTGAGGATGTCCCGTTTCAGCGGCATAGAGATTTACGACCCACTCTTCCTTTACGGCGAACTGACCGGTCAGATTCCAGTGGATTACCTCACCGAAGAATGGCTTTTTTCTGCCGCTCTTTCCCATTCCAATTTCCATCTTTATAAAGTAAAACGCCTCCTTGACATAGTTGCTTCTCTGGTGGGACTTTTCTTCTTTCTCCCTTTCTTTCCGCTGATAGCCCTGGTGATTAAACTTGATTCTCCAGGACCAGTCCTTTTCAAACAGGAACGGGTGGGTCGCAATGGAAAACTGTTTTCCATCTATAAGTTACGCACCATGATAAATGAGGCGGAAAAAGAGAATAGGCCGGTGTGGGCGGAAGAAGACGACCCCAGAATTACTCGCGTGGGAAAGGTCTTAAGAAGACTGAGGGTAGACGAATTTCTTCAGTTAGTCAATGTTTTACGCGGAGAAATGAGTTTAATCGGGCCACGTCCGGAGAGACGACAGTTTGTCAGCGAACTTGCTCGCCAGATACCTTTTTACGAAGAGCGGCTTCTTCTACAACCCGGAATAACCGGCTGGGCACAGGTTAATTATCCCTACGCCTCCTCTCTGGAAGACAGCAAGAAGAAACTGCAGTATGACCTTTATTATTACAAAAATATCTCCCTCTGGCTTGATCTGATAATTCTTCTGAGAACCGTGCGGGTTGTCCTCACTGCCTCCGGTCGTTAAAACGCTTTTTTCCTTGACTTTGCTTCTCTTTCAATTTATAATTTCGTTGGAATTTTCCTTTCTCCTCCTTTGAAAAGGAATCTCAAGGTAAGGAATTTATGAAACTACTTAAAAAGATAAAATCAAAATCAGCCCGAGTGGGAATAATCGGAATGGGTTACGTGGGGTTACCGCTTGCCGTCAATTTTCTCAATGCCGGGTTTGAAGTGGTTGGCCTTGATTCTGACCCTGAGAAAGTAAAGAGTTTAAACAGCGGAAAATCTTATATCAGGCATATTCCGGCTTCGCTCTTTTTACCCCACAGAAAACGGTTTTGCGCAACCCAAGATATCTCCTGGATTAAAGACCTTGATGTAGTCATAATCTGCGTGCCGACACCGCTGACCGAAAACAGAGAACCGGATATGCAGTATGTAAAAAGAGCGGCAAACGATATCTCCCAAAACCTGACGGGTGAAAAATTGGTCTCTCTGGAGTCCACCACCTACCCGGGAACTACCCGGGAACTGGTTCTGCCAGAACTGGAAAAGACAGGCAAAAGAGTAGGCAGGGACTTTTTTCTGGTCTTTTCTCCGGAAAGGGAGGATCCAGGGAACGATATCTTTTCGGTAAGGAACATCCCCAAGTTAATAGGCGGCATTACCACCGAATGCCTGAAACATGGAATTGCTCTCTATTCTGCGATTGTAACCCAGGTGGTTCCTGTCTCCTCACCAGAAGTGGCGGAAGCGGCCAAACTTTTAGAAAATATCTACCGCAGCGTAAATATCGCACTGGTTAACGAAATGAAGATGCTCTTTGACCGGATGGGCATCAACATCTGGGAGGTAATTGAGGCAGCCAAAACCAAGCCTTTTGGTTTTCAGCCTTTTTATCCTGGTCCGGGCCTTGGTGGACACTGTATACCCATTGACCCCTTCTACCTTACCTGGAAAGCAAGGCAGTATGATTTTCCCACCCGCTTTATAGAACTTGCGGGAGAGATTAATACCTCTATGCCCTACTACGTAATCTCTAAAACTATGGATGCCTTAAATAAAACAAAAAAGAACCTTAATGGTTCCAAAGTTTTGATTCTGGGGGTGGCTTATAAAAAAGATGTTGATGACATTCGGGAATCCCCGGCTCTGAAGATAATACAACTTCTGAGAGAAAAGGGTGCAACAGTAATCTACAACGATCCTTACATACCAGAGATAAGAAAATTACGACATTATAACTTTTCTTTCTCTTCACAAAAACTCACTGTCAAACTTTTGAAAGAGGTAGATGTGGTAATAATAGTAACCAACCACACCACTTATGATTATGACTTCATCGCCAGAAATGCGAAACTGGTCGTTGACACCAGAAACGCTGTAAAAAAACCTTATGCCCACGTCATAAAAGCCTAAAACAAAGATGAAAAAAGCATTAATCACCGGAATTACTGGACAGGATGGTTCCTATCTTGCGGAATTTTTACTCTCCAAAGGTTATAAGGTTCACGGTCTAATCCGCCGCGCCAGCACTTTTAACACCGGTCGCATCAATCACCTTTATGTTGACCCTCATCTCAACGGAGTAAGACTTTTTCTCCACTATGGAGACCTTTCGGATTCCAGTCAAATCACCGAAATTATCTACAATATTCAACCGGATGAAGTTTATCATCTCGGTGCTCAGAGCCACGTGCGTGTCAGTTTTGACCTGCCAGAGTACACCGGCGACATAACTGCCCTGGGAACAACGCGCATCCTGGAAGCCATTAGACGCAGCGGTATAAAGACCAAATTTTACCAAGCCTCCAGCAGCGAAATGTTTGGCGCAGCGCCGGCGCCTCAAAATGAAAACACACCTTTTTACCCCTGCAGCCCCTACGCGGTCTCCAAACTCTATGCTTTCTGGATGACCGTTAATTACCGAGCAGGCTATAACCTTTTTGCCTGCAACGGTATACTCTTCAATCATGAAAGCCCCCGACGAGGCGAAACATTCGTCACCAGAAAGATAACCCGGGCACTTGCCAGAATAGTGGCTGGCAAAGAAAATAAACTCTACCTGGGAAACCTGAAGGCGAAGAGAGACTGGGGTTATGCTCCCGAGTATGTGGAAGCGATGTGGAAAATACTTCAACAAGAAGAGCCTTCTGACTATGTAATTGGAACGGGCGAAAACCATTCAGTGGAAGAGTTTCTAAACGAAGCCTTTGGGTATCTTAACCTTGACTGGCATAAATATGTGGAGATTGATCCCCGTTACCAGCGACCCAGAGAGGTTTATAACCTGGTAGCCGACCCTTCCAAAGCCAGAAAAGAATTAGGGTGGAACCCTAAAATTACCTTCCAAGAACTGGTCAGAATAATGGTGGACTGGGATCTGGAACTGATGGGTCTGCCCAGTCCCGGAGAAGGGAAAAAAGCGCTGGAAAAGAAAGGATTTTCCTGGACAACAAATATCTCAACTTCGGAATAAGAAAAATCTTGTGATGTCTGCGAGTGAATTCTGGAAAAGAAAAAGGGTGATGGTAACCGGCGGCACTGGTTTTTTAGGGTCTTTTGTGGTCAAGAGATTAAAGGAACTGGAGTGTAAAGAAATCTTTGTGCCGCGAAGTACCGACTATAACCTGGTAGAGATGGAAGGGGTAGAAAGGGCATATCGTGACGGAAAACCAGAAATCGTGATTCATCTTGCTGCCAGAGTCGGTGGTATCGGAGCCAACCTTAATAACCCAGGCCTATTCTTTTATCAGAATATAATGATGGGCATCCAGACGATGGAGGTGGGACGACGCCACAACATTGAAAAATTTATCGCCATTGGAACTATCTGTGCTTACCCGAAATATACCTCCATCCCTTTCCGGGAAGAAGACCTCTGGAACGGTTATCCGGAAGAGACAAACGCTCCTTACGGCCTTGCCAAAAAAATGCTTCTGGTGCAAGCGCAGGCATATCGCAAACAGTACGGTTTCAACGCCATCTATCTTCTGCCAGTCAACCTTTATGGTCCGGGTGACAACTTTGACCTGGAAAGTTCCCATGTCATTCCAGCACTGATTCGTAAATGTCTGGAGGCAAAGGATTCCGGTAAAAAGGAAGTTATTCTCTGGGGAACTGGTAATCCTTCCCGGGAGTTTCTATACGTAGAAGACTGCGCGGAGGCAATTATTCTGGCTGGAGAAAAATATAATAAACCTGAACCAGTGAATATCGGGACGGGCCGGGAAATAACGATTAGGGAACTGGCGAAATTGATAGCCAGCCTCACCGGTTATCAAGGGAAATTCGTCTGGGATACTACTAAACCAGATGGCCAACCAAGACGCTGCCTTGATGTCAGTAGGGCGAAAGAGGAGTTTGGGTTTGTAGCCCGAACTCCTCTTGAGGAAGGTCTCAAAAAGACTATCGCCTGGTATCAAAATATGCGCTCTACCCCCTCTTCCTGTAGAACCACGCCTTTGTAGGCTGGGTAAAGCTAAGGATCTTCTTTTCTTTAGATTGATGGATGCATTTAAAGAGACAATAATAAAACCTTCTCGGGGATGGGTAGCAGTAGATTTTAAAGAACTATGGCACTTCCGAGAACTGCTCTTTGCTCTGGTGGCTCGTGATATCGCTGTCCGTTACAAACAGACTTTGCTGGGAGTAGCCTGGGCTGTGCTTCAACCTTTTCTTACCATGGTACTCTTTACCCTTCTGGGAAAGATTGCTAACATCCCTACCGAAAACAATATTCCCTATCCCATCTTTTCTTATTCCGGACTGCTTCTCTGGACCTATTTTAGCCAGTCAATCACCAAGGGAGCCAATAGCCTCATTGCCAGTGAAAATTTAGTCAAAAAGATCTATTTCCCCCGAATGATGATACCATTAAGTTCCACCTTTGTCGGGCTTTTGGATTATGCCATTGCCGGCACAATTCTAATCGGGATGGTCTTCTTTTACCATTACCCGATAACCCCCAAAATTCTACTTTGTCCGTTGGTTCTCTTTATCACCTGGTTACTTGCTACCGGAACAACACTCTGGTTTTCAGCACTCAATGTGGAATATCGAGACATCACTTTTATCATCCCATTCTTTGTTCAAGCCTGGCTCTTTCTCTCTCCCGTGATTTATCCTACCAGCCTTGTGAAGAAATATCGATGGCTCTTTTATCTCAACCCGATGACTGGGCTTATCAATGCCCATCGTTTTGCCTTTCTGTCTAAAGGAAGGTTTGACACCCCCTCTTTTCTTACGGCGCTGGTGGTAACCGGATGTATCCTTATTAGTGGTCTGTATTATTTCCGAAGAATGGAAAAAACTTTTGCCGATGTAATTTAACCGTTCTGAAATGGCGGATAATGTAATAGAGGTCGCGGGCATCTCCAAACAGTATAGGCTGGGCCAGATATATGGCTATAAAACGCTTCGGGAATCATTGCAAAACCTCTTCCGAAGGCGAGAAAGACCACAAGGAGATTATATCTGGGCATTAAAAAAGATCTCTTTTGAGGTTCAAAAAGGGGAAACGATAGGCATCATCGGAAAAAATGGTGCTGGCAAAACCACTCTTTTAAAGATTCTTACCCGCATCACCGAGCCAACCGAAGGGATGGCCCGATTGCGTGGCCGGGTAAGTAGCCTTTTGGAGGTCGGAACCGGTTTCCATCCGGAACTGACCGGCCGGGAAAATATCTTTTTGAATGGAGCCATTCTGGGAATGAAAAGAGGTGAAGTGAGAAAAAAATTTGACGAAATTGTCTCTTTTTCCGAGATAGAGAAGTTTATAGATACACCCGTGAAAAGATACTCCAGCGGAATGTATGTCCGGCTTGCTTTCGCGGTCGCGGCCCACCTGGAACCAGATATCCTTTTGGTGGACGAGGTTCTGGCGGTGGGAGACGCTTCTTTCCAAAAAAAATGTATGGGAAAGATGGAGAGTGTTGCTGGCGAAGGAAGAACGGTCCTCTTTGTCAGCCATAACATGGCAGCGGTATCAAACCTGTGCAAAAAGACGATGCTCCTGGAAGACGGCAGAATCAAATTCTTTGATTCCACCCAAAAGGTTGTGGATACTTATCTTGCAGAAAACCTACAATCCAAAGGAGAGGTTATCTTTTCCGAAGACCGCTGCCGACCAAAGAGTGAACTCAACTTCCTCTCTGTCCGTCTCCTTGACCCGGAAACCAAAGATACCTGTGCTTATGCTAAGCTTACCCGCGGCATCATTCTTCAAATAGAGTACCAGGTTTTACAACCCGTCTCCTTTGCCCAGATTGGGTTTGAACTCTGGAATGCAACCGGTACCTGTGTTCTTTGTAGTACCGACTTTGACCAGCATCCGGAAAATAGCCATTTTACAAGGCAACCTGGACGCTACCGGACATCCTGCTATATCCCTTCCACCTTTCTGCGACCAGGCCATTACTGGATTACCATTGCCTCCAGTGTTCCCGGAATCCGGATGCTTGACATTGTTGATAAAGCAATATTTTTTGAGACGCTGGATACTGGAAGCGTGGAATCAAAATTGGCTCAGGGAAGAAGAGGTGTTATCGCTCCTGTTCTGGAATGGAAGAATGAACTTTTGGAAACCAGTGAGAGAGAGTGACTACAAAAGCCAGCAACCCATCTTTGATATTGGAAACGACCTTTCCGAATGCGGGACAACAGAAAAGAAGATAAAAAGGGCATTGGTCTCTTATCTGACCCTGCCGTTCCGCCTTTCTCCTGATGACCCTCGTAATTTGCAATTTAGCAATATCGGCATTGCCCGTTCCATTGTCAAGGCGTTGAACCACCTGGGGTACACTGTAGACCTAGTAGACTGGACCAACCAGCGGTTTCTTCCGACCAGGAAGTATGAACTCTTTCTTGGACACGGTGGGTTAAACTTCAAAAGAATATGTTGTTCGTTACGTGGAGATCCCACCATAATTTATCTTTCTACAGGTTCCTACTGGAAGTTTCACAACAAAAAGACGCTTGCCCGGACGAAAGACCTCTGCCGCCGGCGAAAGACAAAGATCTTTCCAGACCGTCTTGTCTCCCGGGCTGAAGAATGGGCAAACCGAAAGGCAGATGTTATCATTTGTATTGGCAATGAAGAGACAAAGAAGACCTACCATAAATTTCCCAGAGTATTCAATCTCAACAATGCTGCTTACTCTGATACCCACTTTCTTCAGAAAGAAAAGAATTATTCCGAAGCCAGAAACCATTTCCTCTTTTTCCCGGGGGGAGGTAATATTCACAAAGGTTTAGACCTCCTACTGGAAGCCTTTATCCAAACAGAAGTTCATCTTTATATC
>Ga0209102_1001190_pt1 | contig 14447 bp, 17 predicted proteins | sample ConPoolayeHmetaG_FD_185483 | JGI IMG/M metagenome (GOLD analysis project Ga0209102, IMG submission 185483) | Hot spring microbial mat communities from California, USA to study Microbial Dark Matter (Phase II) - Cone Pool mat layer H metaG... ... | reverse complement strand
GGTCCATACATCCTCCTTTTTTTCAGAAGGATGTAATATCCCAGTCCAGTTTTGAACCATTAACAGTCTAACTTTCAAGCGTTAACAGTCTAATTTTGAAAAATTAGTAAGAGAGAGCCTTTTACTACTTGACAAAAAGTCTGGCCTCAGTTTATACTTTTCGCAAAGGGAATATTGAAAGGCTGGGAACGAGACTAGTATGTCCCGAGCGAGGCTCAGAGAGCCGGGTCAGGTGCGAGCCGGTGCCAGACGCAGGGGCTGAATGGACTCGGGAGCTGCAGCCAAAAGTCCTGATCTGGTCAGGATAAGTAGGTGTCGACGGAAGAGGGCACCGTTAGCATAGCCCAGGGTATTGACCGATTTTATTCGGGACTCGTACCTGAGAGAGATGGTTGCTACAATTTTTTGGGCAATCAAGTAGGGTGGCACCGCGGAGGAGAACCCCTCGCCCCTAGGCGAGGGGTTTCTATTTATTACTGGAGAGGTCTTATGTATTATCCGACACTAGAAGAAGTTAAGAAGCTCAGATGGGATGGTAATTTAGTACCTGTTTACCGTGAAATTGTGGCTGATTTGGAGACACCGGTGTCCGCCTTCCTCAAAATCGCTCGTGGCGGCTATTCTTTTCTTTTGGAAAGTGTGGAGGGTGGTGAACGACTGGCTCGTTACAGTTTTATCGGTACTGAACCATATCGGGTGCTGACCATCAGGGGTGAGGATAAGGTTGACCCGCTGCCCCTCATCGCTGAGGAATTGAGCCGGTATAAGGTAGCACCAGTCGGCGAGCTGCCTAAGTTCTGTGGCGGTGCTGTAGGTTATCTCAGTTACGAAACGGCGACACGTTTCGAGGAGTTGCCCTCTCCAGACCGCGACCCGTTAGGTTTACCCGAATCGCTATTTCTCTTCGTGGATACCGTGCTCATCTTCGACCATGTAACTCATAAGATTAAGATTTTGAGTCATGTACATCTCGACGGAGATATAGAAGAAGCCTATCAAAAGGCGGTGGGTAAGATTGATGAGCTGGTAACCAGGCTGAATCAACCAATCCAGCCCAGACAGCAGGTGAACGGGACGGTCAAGCTACTTCAAAGAGAGTCCAAGCCCACGTCAAACTTCACCCGGGAGGAATACGAAGCCGCTGTGGTCAAGATAAAGCAGTATATCACGGCTGGTGAAGTTATTCAGGTGGTGCCATCCCAGCGCTGGTCCCAACCGACTAGGGCTACCCCCTTTAACATCTATAGGGCACTGCGTACCATCAACCCCTCTCCCTATATGTACTACTTTGATTTTAAGGACTTTTACGTTATTGGGGCTTCTCCCGAGATCCTGGTGAGGGTTGAGGATGGTACTGTGGTGACCCGTCCGCTGGCTGGTACCAGGCCGAGAGGGAAGGACCCAGCTGAAGACGCCAGGCTGGAGCAGGAGCTTCGCCATGATGAAAAGGAGAGGGCAGAACATATCATGCTGGTTGACCTGGGGCGCAACGATATCGGGCGGTTTAGCGAGCCAGGCACAGTTGAAGTCAGTGAACTGATGGAAGTCGAGCGTTACTCCCATGTTATGCACTTGGTTACCAATGTGCAGGGTAAGCTGCGGCGTGACATGGATGCCTATGCTGCCCTGAGGGCCTGCTTTCCCGCTGGCACCGTGTCCGGGGCGCCTAAAATCCGGGCGATGGAAATAATCGCTGAAGTTGAGCCTGAGAAAAGAGGACCTTATGCTGGAGCCGTCGGCTACTTTTCCTTCTCCGGCACTATGGATATGGCGATAGCCATAAGGACTATGGTGGTTAAACAGGGCATTGCCTATACCCAGGCGGGGGGTGGCATCGTCCATGATAGTGTTCCCGAACGCGAGTATGAGGAGACGATGAATAAAGCTAGGGCACTGCTTAATGCCATCAGTCAGGCTGAGAGCTCAGATTCTTTTATGCCGGGAGGGAGTCGTGCTGCTGCTGATTGATAACTACGATAGCTTTACCTATAACCTCTTCCAGTACCTGAGTGAACTGGGGGAGGAGGTAGTAGTGGTGCGTAATGACAAGACCACTCTTGATGAGATTAGCCGGATGAGACCCGAGCGCATAGTTATCTCCCCCGGCCCATCAACCCCACTGCGTGCCGGAATCTCCAACGAGGTCATCAAGCACTTCGGTCCTGCCTTGCCGATACTGGGGGTCTGCCTGGGGCACCAGTGTATCGGTTTTAGCTATGGTGGCACAATAGGTCAGGCTAAGCAGATAATGCACGGCAAGTCGTCCCTTATCTATCATAACGGACAGGGAGTGCTGGCTGGTTTGCCTAACCCCTTCTCGGCCATCCGCTACCACTCGCTGGTAGTGAAGCGGCAAGGACTACCTGACTGTCTTGAAGTGACTGCCTGGACGGACGATGGCGAGATTATGGGGCTCAGGCACAAGCAGTATCCGGTAGAGGGCGTCCAGTTCCACCCCGAGTCCTTCATGACCGAAGTGGGGAAAGACTTACTAAAGAATTTCCTAAACAAAGGGGTAAACCAAAAATGATTAGAGAAGCTATTCAGACTTTAGTAGCTGGGAAGTCGCTGACTATGGATGAGGCGGCACAGGTTATGGAGGAGATAATGGAGGGGCAGGTCACCCCGGCTCAGTTCGGGGCTTTTGTTACCGCCCTCAGGCTCAAAGGGGAGACCGCTGATGAAATTGCTGGTTTGGCTAAGACGATGAGGGCTAAAGCCGTGCGGGTAGAAACGGCATCTCCGGTTGTGGATGTTGTCGGCACCGGAGGCGATGGTTTGAACACCTTTAATATTTCCACCACGGCGGCTTTTGTCGTTGCTGGAGCGGGACTGAAAGTAGCCAAACACGGCAACCGCGCCGCCAGCAGTCAGTGCGGCAGCGCCGATGTGCTGGAAGCCCTGGGGGTTAAGCTTGAACTTACGGCTGAGCAGGTACAGCAGTGTATTGAGGAGGTGGGGATAGGTTTTATGTTCGCCCCGGCATTCCACCCGGCGATGAAATATGCGGCGGCTCTCAGGCGTGAGATTGGCATCCGTACGGTGTTCAACATCGTCGGACCTCTGACCAACCCGGCTGATGCCAAGGCTTATCTGCTGGGTGTTGCCGATAGCTCATTGGTAAGGAAGCTGGCACAGGTCCTAGAGAGTCTGGGGTGTCATCACGCCCTTGTCGTCCACGGTGGTGACGGATTGGATGAAATCACCATTACCGGAAAAACACGGGTTTGTGAACTTAAAGAAGGTCGTATTACCAGCTATACCATCAGCCCGGAAGACTTTGGTTTACCCAGGGCTGACCTGGCTAGCCTTAAGGGTGGCACCGCCACTGAAAACTCAGCCTTGTTGCGTTCTATCCTGTCCGGTGCCCCTGGTTCCCAACGAGATGTAGTGTTGATGAACGCTGCGGCCGCTCTGGTTGCCGGTGATAAGGCAAAGACAATTCAGCAAGGGATGGACTTAGCTAAAGAGGCTCTGGACAATGGTAAAGCCCTGGCGAAACTCGAACAGCTAATCAAGCTCAGCCAGAGCTTTACCTAGAGGCAGAAAATGATCTTAGACCAGATAGTTGCCCATAGTAGGCTGGAACTTGAGAAACGGAAGAGGAGCTTTTCTCTGGAGGAAGTGCGGAGGGTTGCTTTGGAACAGCCTCCGTCCCTCAACTTTGCTTCGGCTCTGCGTGGCGAGCGCATTAAGCTCATTGCCGAGGTCAAAAAAGCTTCGCCCTCGAAGGGCATTATCCGTTCCGATTTTGACCCGGTGGAGATAGCCAAGATTTACGCTGGTAACGGAGCCTCGGCAATATCGGTATTGACTGAGTCAAAGTACTTTCAGGGCAGCCTCGGTCACCTCAAGGGTATTAGAAAGACAATAGGGAATAAGCTGCCTGTGCTGAGGAAGGATTTCATCCTTGAGCCCTATCAGGTCTATGAATCAAGAGCCTATGGTGCCGATGGCTTATTGCTCATTGTGGGTATTTTGACTCCCGAGAAGCTGGAGGAATTGCTGAAGCTAAGTCATGAGCTTGGTATGGGTTGTCTGGTAGAAGTGCATAACGAAGCTGAGCTTGAGATTGCTCTGAAAAGCGGGGCACGGGTCATTGGCATCAATAACCGTGACTTGAACACTTTTGAAGTAGACCTGACTACTACCCAGCGGCTAAGACGACTTATCCCCCGAGACAGAATAGCAGTCAGCGAAAGTGGCATAAAAGACCGCCGTGATGTAGAAAAGCTGGCTGATTGGGGCGTGGATGCCGTTCTCATCGGTGAGTCTTTAGTGTCAGCCGCTGACATTGCGGCTAAGATTAAGGAGATTTTGTGACCAAGGTCAAGATTTGCGGGTTATCCGAGATAGAGCATGCCCTAGCCGCTGGTGAAGCGGGTGCCGATTTCCTGGGGCTGGTCTTTGCCCCCAGCCGGCGTCAGATTTCTCCTGAAAAGGCACGGCAGATAGCAGAAGCGGTGCATAATTTGAAAAATCGACCGGAGGTGGTTGGCATCTTTGTTAATCTAGCCTCTGAGGAAATCAATCGTATTGCTGAGCACTGCCGGTTAGACTGGGTGCAGCTCAGTGGCGCTGAAACCTGGCAGTATTGCCGGGAGATTAACAAACCGCTTATCAAGGTCATCCATGTCGCTCAAAATCAGCGGGCTGAAGATGTAATCGCTGAAATTCAACGGGGCTATGAGGTATTGACGAAAGGATTTTTCTGTCTTCTGGATTCACAGGTCGGTGATGCTTATGGTGGGACAGGGCAGGTCTTTAACTGGCAGTTGGCTAAGGAAGTGTCGGCCAGGTTTCCCGTGATGGTTGCCGGTGGGCTGACCCCAACCAATGTTGGTCGGCTAATCAGGGAGGTTGATCCTTGGGGAGTTGATGTTTCATCGGGCGTGGAGACCAACGGACGAAAAGACATTTCAAAAATCAGGGAGTTTATCAGTAGAGTGAAGGGAATTAAGGGAAGAAGCCATTGACCACCAGACCTTAAACAGATTTGAAGGGAGAAAAAATTGCTGTCTGATAATAGAGGATACTTTGGAGACTACGGCGGACGGTTTGTCCCGGAGACACTGATGCCGGTCCTGGATGAGCTTTTGGCAGTCTATGAAGGAGCGAAGGCTGATGCCACTTTCTGGGCTGAATTTGACTCGCTCTCCCGTGACTACTCAGGAAGGCCAACACCGCTCTATCTGGCGGAAAAGCTAACCGAACACTGCGGCGGCGCTAAGATTTTCCTCAAGCGGGAGGACTTGGCTCATACCGGAGCCCATAAAATCAACAACGCTCTGGGGCAGGGCCTTCTTGCCCGCAGAATGGGCAAGCGGAGAATCATTGCTGAGACCGGAGCTGGGCAGCATGGGGTGGCTACTGCTGCAGTGTGCGCCATGCTGGGGCTGGAGTGCATCATTTATATGGGTGAGGAAGATATAAAACGCCAGTCCCTGAATGTCTTCCGTATGAAGCTAATGGGTGCCGAAGTAAGGCCAGTGTCCGGGGGCAGCCGAACCCTGAAGGATGCCATCAACGAGGCAATAAGAGACTGGGTGACTAATGCTTGGGATACATACTACCTTCTTGGCTCAGTCGTGGGTCCCCACCCTTACCCACTCATGGTGCGGGATTTCCAGTCAATAATCGGTAGGGAGACGAGACAGCAAATACTGGATAAATTAGGGCGTTTGCCCAACTACATAATTGCCTGTGTCGGCGGGGGCAGTAACGCCATCGGCATCTTCTATCCTTTCTTAAAGGACAAGGATGTCAGGCTTATCGGGGTGGAGGCAGCGGGAAAGGGGCTGGATACTGGTAAGCATGCTGCCTCACTGGTGGCGGGAAGAGTGGGAATACTCCACGGTGCCAAATCCTATATCCTCCAGGATAATTATGGACAGATTAAGGAGACGCACAGCATCTCGGCAGGGCTGGACTATCCGGGGGTCGGTCCGGAGCACAGCTACCTCAAGGATACCGGACGTGCCACCTATGTCGCCGTAAGCGATGATGAAGCGCTTGAGGGCTTTCAGCTACTCTGCCATACCGAGGGCATTACTCCAGCCCTCGAGCCGGCTCACGCTATCTTCTATGCCGCCCGGATGGCAGGTGGACTGGATAAGGAGCAAATCATCATCGTCAACCTCTCCGGACGTGGCGATAAGGACATAGATATTGTGGCTAAGGCACTGGGGGCGAAACCTTGAGTCGTATTGATACTGTCTTCGAATGGCCAGGGCACAAAGCTCTTATCCCCTATGTTACTGTAGGCTATCCCAGCATTGAAGCTACCCTCAAAGTGGTTCCTCTACTTGCCAGCAGTGGTTGCGATATGGTGGAGCTTGGTATACCCTTCTCCGACCCTCTGGCTGACGGTGTTACGATACAAAAGGCAAGTTTTCGCGCTTTGCAGAATGGCGTTACCCCCGAGACCTGTCTTGAGGTAGCCAGGGAATTAAGCCAGAAGGTCAATATACCACTATTGTTTATGACCTATTTCAATCCGGTCTTTAGTTATGGCCTTGAAGAATTCTGTAACGCCTGCGCCAGCTCCGGCATTGACGGCTTGATCATCCCTGACCTGCCCCCGGAGGAAGGTATAGAGCTGGAAACCATTACCCGGAGGGAGGGGCTTGACCTCATTTACCTCCTTGCCCCAACCAGTAGTGAAGAGCGTATCCGGCTGGTAGCGGAGAGGTCTCGGGGGTTCATATATCTGGTCTCAGTGACCGGTGTTACCGGAGCCAGAGACAGACTACCTGCAGGCCTGGATTCATTTGTCGCCAGAGTGAAGAAGATAGCCACCCGGCCGCTCTGCGTTGGGTTCGGGATATCTACCCCGGAACAGGCAAGCTGGTTAGCCCGTATGGTTGAAGGAGTGATTGTGGGAAGCCGAGTAATTCAGTATCTGGAAGCTGATGAATCAATGGTAAAGGTAGCGAAGTTTGCTAGAGAATTAAGGCTTGCCCTTGACCGGCCAGGCAGAAGTTAGATTTACCAGACTTGACGCTGAACAGCCAATTGACTAGAATAATCCCAAGCGGGTAAACAATTCAAGGGATGTTATTGGAGGCTAGCAATGGGGAGAAAACAGGAGAAGGCGCAACAAAGAAAGCAGTACAAGGAAACTTTCAGGGGCGTTAAACACGGTCACGGCGGTCGCCCTATTAGGAAAAAGCAAGAGGCTGCCTTGGGTAAATAGGCTAGACTTATCGCACGGGAGATAAATACTCAACTGACTATAACGCTTGGGCTAGGCAAGCACAATAGCAGCGTAGATGGCAAAGGCTATAATGCTTACCAGGGCAATACCCCCAACGATCGCTGCCAGCCGCCACCGGCCTATCTTATAGCCTAAATAATCCCCCAGCAGCACCACCAGGACTACAGCCACTATTATCTCAACAACGGTGATAGCATTTTTCAATTCGGACATATACCCCTCCCCTTAGCAAAGCCTTTGAGACCTCAGGAAAGGTTTTCAAAGGCTGCTCTAAGTGAACTAGAGATTGTCCTCAGTCACCAAGATTGGGCAGTTTGCCTGACCATCAGTTGCCATTGAGACCAGTCAAGCCTGGCTAACTCTGATACCAGACTGCGTAGCGATTCATCCTCAGTTAACGAATAGAGGGGAACATCGTTATTAGTTGACACTCTTACCACCCCTTTGTCAATAAGTTGGCTTAGGGCTCTCTTGGTGTGTGGTTTTTTATTGTGCGAGTTCAGGGCTTGGGCAACCACCGGCTCGCTGAATCGGGTATAGGGGTACCTACCAAAAAACCGGAGGAGTTGCAGGCAATAGAAATCATCTATGTATTGCCTGACGAAATGACAAAGCTTTTCGGCAAGAGTAGTTTGGGCTAGGGTCATGTTTTTCTCTCCAACCTGTATTTTCAGGCTGAGCAAGGAGCCGTAGAGAAGGTCGATTCCTACGGCTCCTTGACAAAATGCTATCGGCTTTGAGAGTTACGCGGCTAGCGAATGGGGTAGGCTCGTTGCTTTGGAACAGCCTTGCCGTATCTCATAAAGGAAGGGATTTCAAGCTCCTCGTCGCTCTTCATTCCCTTGAGAAGTTTTGTGATTTCTCTCTCCCAGGCAGTTCCGGCGCGTCCCTCCTTGGTAGCAAAGCCGGTAGCAATTAGTGTTAATCGGACGTCGTTACCCATACTCGGGTCAAGAACAACACCGAAGATAACGTTTGCCTCCGGGTCAATAGCCTGCTTGATGACCTCAGCGGCCTCGCTCACCTCAAACAGGGTAAGGTTGCTGCCGCCGGCAACGTTAAATAACACTCCCTTCGCCCCTTCCATGGAGACATCAAGTAACGGGCTGGCTAAGGCTTGTTTAGCGGCATCCTTTGCTCGGTTCTGTCCTGAACCACGGCCGATAGACATCCATGCTGGACCGGCATCTTTCATTATTGTCCGGACATCGGCAAAGTCAAGATTGATCAGACCAGGGACAGTAACCACCTCAGCGATCGCCTGTACTCCGTGAGTAAGGATTTCGTCAGCAAGCTTGAAGGCGCTATCGACGCTTGTCTTCTGGTCACAGAGTTCAAGCAAGCGGTCATTGGGGATAATAATCAGGGTGTCTACTTTGTTGACTAGGTCTACGATTCCCTTTTCAGCAACTTCACAGCGGTGGGTTCCTTCAAAGGTGAAGGGCTTGGTGACCACGGCAATGGTGAGGGCACCGCTTTGTTTGGCCATTTGGGCTACCAGCGGTATTGAGCCAGTGCCAGTACCACCACCCATACCGGCGGTGATGAAGGTCATATCCGCTCCGGCGACTGCCTGCTTAATCTCCTCACGGCTTTCCTCAGCGGCCTTCTGACCCAGTGTATGGTCACCACCGGCACCGAGACCCCGGGTAACTCGTTCCCCAAGCTGGATACGTACCGAAGCTTCGGTAATTGCCAGATGCTGGGCATCGGTATTCATGGCGATGAATTCCACACCACGGATACCCTCCCGTACCATTCGGGTAATTGCGTTACAGCCTCCTCCGCCCAGGCCGATAACTCTAATCCTGGCCCCACTGGGAACATAACTTGTTTTTGCCATTTTTCCTCCTTTCAGTAATTCAAATTATCAGTAAGCTTTTTTAGCGAAAGACCCGGAAAATCTGGGAAATAAAACGGCGGAAGCCGCTGTGAGGTCGCCAGCTTTGTACGTCAGCCTTCTTCCCTTTCCAGAGGAGAAGACCGACGCTAGTAGCGTAGGCTGGGTCCCACAAAGTATCGGCAATGCCGTACAGGTTCATCGGGACGCCGACCCTAACCGGGAGCCGGGTTAACTTCTGCCCCAGTTCGGCAATCCCTGGAAGATTAGCCGAACCACCGGTCAGCACCAGTCCTGAGGGGATGAGCTTGGCATATTCGCCCCGCGGCAGTTCCATCATAATAAGTCGAATAATTTCCTCGACGCGGAGGCGAACAATTTCCGATAGGTCACGGTAGGAGACGGTGTGCCCGTCCTCTGTTACGGTTCTATCGGGCTCGTCTTTGTCCCCTTCCTGGGCGGGCATCACATTACCATACTTCTTTTTCATTGCCTCAGCTAAATCAAAGGAGATATCCAAGCCAACAGAAATATCGCGGGTGATCTGATACCCGGCTACCGGCAGGACAGCGGTGTGGTAGATACTGCTGTCCTTAAAAATAGCAATATCGGTGGTGCCACCGCCGATATCAGCGAGCAGCACGCCATCCTGTTTCTCTTCTTGAGAGAGGATAGCTTCAGCGCTGGCTAGCGGTTCTAAGACAAGGTCATCAATGTCAATGCCAATGCTACGTATACACTTGACCAGGTTCTGGACAGAAGTTACTGCCGCCGTAATGATATGTGTCTCTACGTCCAGACGAAAGCCGTGCATGCCTACCGGGTTTTTTACTCCCTCCTGACCATCAACAGCGTAGGTACGTGGGATGATATGGAGCAACTCGTGGTCGCTGGGGATTTTGACACTACGGGCGACTTCCAGAACGCGCTTCAGGTCTTTAGGATGCACCGTTCGGTCATTACGGGTAATGGCGATAACTCCTCGGTTATTTACCGAACTGATATGCCTGCCGGTAACGCCAACATAGGCTGATTCTAATCGGTAGCCAGCAATCTGCTCCGCTTTCCTTACTGACTCATGGATTGACTGCTTGGCCTCGTTGAAATTGACTACCAGGCCTTTTTGCAGTCCCTGTGAGGGCGCTATGCCAACTCCAGTGATTCGAGGCAAGCCATCATCCTCAGTATCAGCCATAATGGTGCACACCTTGGTAGTGCCCACATCTATAGCCGCAATTTTAATTCTTCTCATTGTTTCCTCCTCTCAGGCAGCAGGAGCTGCCAATTACTTGGGTTCGCGGTAGTGGACGTTCCACTTTAGGCACAGGCTGTTAACATAGTTTCTTATCTCCGGGTTTGGTGCCCGGTAAAGTTCAGCGAGAAAACCAAGTAACAGCTCACCACCGCTCATCATGGGGTCAGGTTCCGTTGGTCCGGGCAAGTTGATATAGACTACCTCCGTCATCACTTTTTGGTACTCTATCGCTGCAGCCATGCCTCTCCTCCTTTCTTTTTCTAAATTCTGGCATTTGGCAACAATTTTATCTCGTGCCAGAAGCACCTGACAATTTTTGTCTCTTATAATTCCGTAATCTGAATTTTTAATGCCAGATAGTGAAAAAAGTAATTTGTTAAATTCCATACCCTGATTGTCTCAATTCCAGCAAAAACGATTGCTCTTGAAATTCAAATTCCGTTGCAATATAATTAAATATAATTCTAGTGAGTGGGCGAGGTATAAACCTGTGGTTAGGGATATTGGTCGAAGGCGTTTACCCCCATACGTCTCTTACCGCACCTTTCTGAACTTTATTGAGAGGTTGCAGCAGGGGATACCGAGCCGGATTGACCGTAGTTACTGGAGTGACAGGTTATCCGGTAGCACTGGCACCCAGCTCATGTCGGCGATGCGTTTTCTGGGTCTTATCGATTCGAGCGGCCGGCCAACTAGCCAGCTCAAACAACTGGTTTTAGCCAGGGGGGCTCAACGGACGGAGGTTCTGAGACAGTTAGCTTCGCAGGCGTTTGGTTTTCTTCAGCAAGCATCTTTTGACCCCCAGACGGCAACCTATGCACAGTTAGAGGAGACCTTCCACGATACCTTCGAGTTGACGGATAGCGTCTGTCGGAAGTGTGTCAAGTTTTTTGTGTCTCTGGCTAGTGATGCCGGAGTTCCATTGTCGCCTTTTATACTTAGACGGGTACGGTCGGTACGAGCTGAGACTGGAACTAAGCCAGCGGTTAAAAGAAGAGGGCTTAAGGAAAAGAAGAACTCAATAGTTCCACAAAACTTGGAAGAAGTTCCAGAAGAAATATCCTGGGACAAAATGCTGGTGGCAAAATTCCCCACTTTTGACCCATCTTGGTCAGACGAAGTGAAGTTAGGATGGCTGGAGACCTTTGGCGAATTAAAATTCCCCACTTTTAACCCTACGTGGTCTGATGAGGTCAAGCTGAAGTGGCTCGAAGCTTTTAACAAATTGCGGGAGCGGCATACCCCTAAAGGAACGTCCTAGAAAGACGTTGCTCCTGCCCTTACGTCTGTCGGTGTTTATGGTTCCACAAGCACTTTTATCGCGTCGGGCGCTTCAAGCTGAGTATCAAAAGCCTCCTTAGCCCTGTGCAGGGGAAAACGGTGAGTGATTAGAGGCTTAGCGTTGACTTTACCACTCTTTAGGAGGTCAATTGCCCCGGGTAAGTCCCACCGCAAACCGCAACCAATCATGGTTATATCATTACCTACAATAAAGGACGGGTTCCAGGTGATGGGCTCTTGATATAGCCCGACGAGCTCTATCTTGCCACCACGGTGGACCATCTGGAGAGCTTGCTGGTAGGTAGTTGGTGAGCCAGCGCATTCAAAAACTATGTCAGCCCCTTTACCAGAGCTTACCTTGTTAACCAGGGGCACAATATCCGCCTTAGCGGCATCTACAACCACACTGGCCCCGCTCTCTTCTGCCAGTTCCAGACGCTTGGCTCTTCGCCCGCAAGCGATGATTTGGGCGAGTCCCATGGAGTTCAGTATCTGTATAACAAAGAGACCGATAATGCCAAGTCCAATGACAACAACGGTATCTTCACGCTGCGGCTGTGCCTGTCGTACCGCATAGAGTGCCACTGATAGTGGCTCTGCCGTAGCGCCTTCTTCGTAGGTCAAGGTATCAGGTAGTCTGGCAGCATAGAGGCCGGGCTTGAAAAGCGGCACCGGTACATATTCAGCAAAGGCCCCCGGGAACCCATACCCGAGAAATGCTAGCTTCGAACAGCGAATGAACTGCCCCTGCCGGCACCAGTAGCATTGACCGCACCCTCGACCGCTTATCGCCACAAAACGGTCTCCTTTTTTTACACCCTTTACCTCAGCCCCGATTTCCACAATGTCACCACTGAACTCATGCCCCAATATCATGCCATCTCGTCTTCCGTGTCGGTAGAGGTGAAGGTCAGAGCCGCATATCCCGCAGGCATTTACCTTAATGATGACGCCATCCGGCTCAAGACTGGGATAAGGTACATCTTCAATGATAATGTTATGGGCACCATGGAGTACGGCTGCTTTCATATCTCATCCTCCTGAAAGAAGACGATTCAATAGGACCCACAGTGGAGTATTAGATGACCTTGGATTCTCTTAGGTTCTCTATCTCGTCTTCGCTCATATCTAAAAGCTCTGCTAGGAGCTGCTGGGTGTCCTGTCCTAAACTGGGGGCAGCACGCTCAATCCTGGCTGACGTTCTCGAGAGTTTGATGGGGGTGTTGATGAGTTTAACCTTTCCTAGCTTTGGATGGGGCACCTCCACAATCATCTCTCTAGCCAGAACTTGGGGATGGCTAGCTACCTGGTCAATAGAATTGATGGGGCCACAGGGGATGCCTACCTCGGACAGTTCTCTAATCCACTCATCAGTTGTCTTTGTCTTCATCACCTTACTTAGAATCGGCTCAAGTTCGTGGTAGTGCTGGGTACGTAATTCGCCAGTCTGGTATCTTTCGTCATCCATAAGGTCAGGGCATCCAATGACCGCACAGAATAGCGGCCATTGGTTCCTTACGCCTCCCACCATAGCGACAACGATGTAGCCATCTTTGGTCTCGAAGGCTTGGAAAGGGGTGAATATCGGATGTCTGGTTCCAATGCGCTGGGGCACTATTCCGGTAGCGAAAAAACGGGCAAAGGCATTCTCGAGTATGGCTAGCTGGCAATCCAGCATACTTATATCTACCATCTGCCCCTGGCCGCTTTTTTCGCGCTCGAAAAGGGCAGAAAGGACGCCGATGACAGCGAATAGACCAGCGACGATGTCGCCAAGTGAGGCTCCAGGTCTGAGCGGCGGACCGTCGGGCTCGCCAGTGATGCTCATCATCCCGCCCATGGCCTGGATAATAATATCGAGGGCACGATACTGAGCATAGGGACCGGTTTGGCCAAACCCGGATATGGAGGCGTAGATGAGTCCAGGATTCTGCTTTTTCAGTGTCTCGTAGTCCAACCCCAATTTTTTCATTGTCCCCGGGACAAAGTTCTCGATTACCACATCCACTTTTTTCACCAGTTCCAGAAAGACCTGTTTGCCCTGGGGAGTCTGCAGGTCAATGGTGATGCTCTTTTTCCCCCGGTTGAGGCTTAAGAAATAGGAACTTTCTCCATTGATAAATGGCCCGTTACCCCGTGCCAGGTCTCCTGTTTGTGGTCTTTCGACCTTGATTACCTCAGCCCCGAGGTCACATAAAACCATCGTAGCGAAAGGTCCGGCCAGCACCCAGCTAAGGTCCAGAATCCTGATGCCCTCCAAAGGTCCAGCCATGGCTCCCTCCTTATCCGCCACTATAAAATTAGATTGGCCTGTATCTGAGTTCGCTTACCGGCAACTCTTTACTTTTCTAATCTTCCGGGTAGTCAGCGCCCGCGTAAATTTCTACCGTGTCGCCGTCTTTTAACTCGGTATCTAACTCGTCCGGGAGAGTATCATACATCTGCCCGTTAAGTTCTACAAAGAAATTGAAGCACACTTCGTTTCGTTCCTTATTATAAAATTTAACCTTCGGATACTTCCGTGATAGCTCTAAGAGGAGCTCCCGCAAAGTTCTGCTTTCGGTCTCCAGTTCATTTTCACCGTGGTCAAAGCTGGCTCTCAAGTGAATTCGCACTCTCCGGTCCCTCCTTTCAAGACAGCCGTTGCTGAACATTGTATATCGCTTGTTGTTTATTTATCAAATATCATATCCGATATGACAAGGTCTATCTAGTCATAGGCAGGTGGTGTTAGGAATTTTTGAAAATTAGACTGTCTACAGCTATCTAATTTTTCAAAATTGGACTCTTGGGAACTCGTTTAGCGGATAGGTAACCGACTTTACCATCCGGTTCTCCCACCAGATTCGCACCTC
>Ga0209102_1001189_pt1 | contig 14463 bp, 10 predicted proteins | sample ConPoolayeHmetaG_FD_185483 | JGI IMG/M metagenome (GOLD analysis project Ga0209102, IMG submission 185483) | Hot spring microbial mat communities from California, USA to study Microbial Dark Matter (Phase II) - Cone Pool mat layer H metaG... ... | reverse complement strand
CAGCGCCGGACAAGTATGACGTGATCGTTGCCGACCTTTATCACCCGGCGCGCGACGGCGCCGGCTCGCTCTATACGGTCGAGCACTTTCGCGCCATCCGGTCCCTGCTGAATCCGGGCGGCCTGTTTTGCCAGTGGTATGAAACCGACGACGGATGCGGACCGGCTGCTGGCCGATGCGCGAGGCCCATTGCTGGCTATCCTGCGCCGCAGCCCGGACTTCACGGCGGCCTATGACCCGCTGCTCGCCATGGCGGAGCACCTCAACGATTCCGATCCTGGAGCGTCCCGCGAACTGCTTCTCCAGCTGGAATCGATCCGGCCGCAGGGGAGCGGCGCCCGCAAGCCGCACCGGCGGCTCCATTCGGAGCGGTGAATCCCGAGAGACCGCACCGGTCGACGTCAGGGATACCCGCGGCGCCGAATTCGGATTGATTCATCCGCCGGCAACGCCTCGTTGACTCCCGCAGCACACGCCGGCCGCCCGCGATGCCGTCCGGCAATCGCCGGCAGCGTTCAATACCGAGCTTCTCTCCGGCAAGCGAGGCCGATTGCACCGGCCCCTTCCGCGCGACCGACGCGCGCCCCTCTCATTTGGCCTCTCGCACTACGGAAAACGCGGTGCTGACGCCGAAGACCTTCTCGAAGTAGCGCGCGTGCGCGTGAGCCGCCTCGAGGTCCAGCGACAGGGCCGACGGTCCGGCACTGGTCACGAGATCGAACCGGACGCTCTTCCGCCCCGGACGGCACCGCACCTCGCTCACCAGGGAAAAGTGGCTCCGGTCCAGGGCGTCCGCAATGCGAAGGATGGCCGCCAACCGCTTCACGGTTTTCTGGCCGGCCGCGGTCAGGGCCGCGAAAGGGGCGTGGGACGAGCTGGGGACGGCACGCCGGTGGTACCGGACCAGGTTTGCGAGAACGTTCCGTTCCTCGGGCGTGAAGCCGCGCAGGTCGCAGTTCATCACCAGGTAGTACCCGTGTTTATGGTGCCGGGTATAGCCGATGTAGTACCCGATATCGTGAAGGATCGCCGCATAGCGCAGCAGTTGCCCCTCCCGCTGCCCCAGCCCGTGCAGGTGCGGGATCTGCCGAAAGATCTGAACAGCGATTTCGGCGACACGGTGGGAGTGCTCCGCCGGATAGTCGCAGCGGCCTGCAAGCTCGAGTACCGACTGGAGGCGCAGGTCGCCCGCCGGAGGCGGTGTCACGGCTGCCGGTTTCTCCCGGGCTGCAAAGTCGTATACGAGGCCTTCGCGGAGCGCCACGGGTGAAACCCGGATTTCGTTGAAGCCCAGACCGTCCATCACCCCCTGGAGACAAAACAAAGCCGCCGGCAGGTATTCGGCCCGCAGAGGGTCGAGGTCCAGCTTCTTGGCCCGCTCCACCATCGTGAGCGCCAGCATGTCGCGCAGCAGGGAACGAATCTCGTCCTGCCCGACATGATCCGATGGTATCGACAGGCGCGGATCTTCGCCGCGGCGCAGGGCGGCCAGGCGCTGCAGGGAGGTCATCGAGCCGCTTGTGGCGATCAACTGCTCCGGCGCATACCGGCGGATGCGCATGAGCGGGCCGGCCAGAAGGTCCTTCAGATATGCGACGAGAGCCTTCTGTTCGCTTTTCCTGATCGGATCGCTGGTGATGAAGCGGCCGTGCATGCGCAAAAACCCGGCTTTCAGGCTGGTCGAATAATAGATCCGCTCGGCGTCGCCCACGATGAGTTCCACGCTGCCGCCCCCGATATCCACCAGCAGGCACTTCCGGCCGTCAAGATCCAGATGCCGGCTGACGGCCAGGTGGATGAGGCGCGCCTCCTCGCGGCCCGAAATCACGCGCACGGGAATGCCGGTCTCTTCTCTGGCCCGGCGCACGAACTCGTCGCCGTTCTCCGCCTCGCGCACGGCGCTGGTGGCGACGGCCAATGTCCTTTCCACCCGCCGCGCCAGCGCGAGGCGGCGGAACTCATCCAGGCACTGGAGGCCCTTCTTGATCGTCGCGGGATCCAACCGGCCGCTGACCAGCGCGGTCTTGCCGAGCTGGATCATCATTTTCTCCTGAAGAACCGTTTCAAAGCTCGCCGGCCCGCGCACCTCCGCCACCAGCATGTGGAAGGAGTTGGAACCCAGATCGATCGCAGCGATTCTCATATGCGGTCAGTCAATAAATCTAAGCGGATCCGTGCCCAATGACAACCGATCCGTCGGTTCTCCGCTGCCGGCTTGCCCCTCTTTCCTGCCGGCGCAGGCGCGACCGGTCATCGGAGCCTGTGGAACACCGAGGACCATGGCTGACAAATCGCCCGCCATCCGATGACCCCCCGCCGGACCAGGCAGCACCGCAAGGCCGTCCCGCGTGCATGGCGATTTTCGGGCTATGACCATTGATACTTAAGCCGCCCCATGTTATGAAATGTTAAACGAACCGTGAATTTATGACGAATCAAGCGGCCTGGGGATCCGATCATCAGGACATGGATTTTGCGCGGGCAACGCTCCAGAAACGGCTGGAGTCGCTCCTGAGCGAACTGGCGTCGCTCAAGTCCCGCACCACCGAGGAAGCCATCCACGATACGCGCGTCCAGTCCCGGCGCATGCGATCCGCGCTGGAGGCTTTCGAGGATCTCCTGCCCCCCCGCCCATACAGGGCGGTCTACGAGTCGGTCCGGCGCATCACCAAGACGCTGGGCCGGCCCAGGGAGCAGGGCGTGTCTCTGGCCCTCCTCCGGGAGCTGACCCTCGGGGGGGACATGGCCGAGAACCTGTGCCGCGAATACCTGGAGGAGCGGTTCGCGCGGAAGATGCGGAAGCAGGAACAACGGCTCGAAAAGGGCCTGAAGGCCATCGATGGGCGCTCCCTGCGCTCGCAGGTCGAGTTCCTTCTGGCAGGGATGGAGCCCCAGGAGCCTTGGGAAGCTCCCAGGGTACGCCGTCGCTCCGCGGCGCGCGCGGCATCCGCGCAGCTGTCGCTGTTCCCGCCGCACTCTCAGCCCGCCGAAAGAGGCCTGCGGATCGTGGCCCGCCTGGCGCAGCCCGTCCTTTCGTTCCGCGCGCCGCAACAGTTCCGGCGGGCTTCCGACGACAGGCTGCACGGCCTTCGCATCGCCGCCAAGAAACTCCGGTATGGTCTGGAGATCTTCGAGCCGGTTTTGCCGAAGGGATTCCAGCCGTGCATCGGCCGGGCCAAGGCGCTGCAGGATGCCGCCGGTCTCTACCATGACTGGTGCGTGCTGAACGAACAGCTCAAGGAGGAGATCCGGCGACTGAACCGACGGGGGACGGTGCACCTGGCGTTCCAGATAGGCCGGCTCCTGGCCCATGCATCCGACATAAAGAAAAACCTGCGCAAGCTGATACTCCCTGAGTTGACCGGGCTGCAGGCAATGCTGGCGCCGCTGTTGTCGGCGCACTCCAAAACGACGCCGGAGCCGGTGCACGAGCCTTCTGCGACGCAAGGGTAGCTCGCGGCGCTGCAAAACCTCAGCGAAGCACTGCGATGCGCGCCGCGCCTTGCGCCGACACTCTGCCGATTTCGTGGTGCGGGACGCGGCGGCGCTCGAGCGCCTCGTGCAGAAACGGGGCGCGCTCGGCAGCGACGGCGATCAGCAGGCCGCCCGACGTCTGCGCGTCGGCGAAGAGATCCACGAGCAGAGGATCGACTCCCTCCGCCACCGTGACGGCGCTCTCGCAGAACCTGCGGTTGGCGAAACTGCCCGCCGGGATCATGCCCATGGAAGCCAGGTCGCGCGCACCGCCGATGAGGGGGATTCGCGAGGCGCAGAGCTCGAAGGCGACGCGCGAGGCATGCGCCATCTCCAGCGCGTGGCCCAACAGACCGAAGCCGGTGATGTCGGTGCAGGCATCGACGCCCACCTCCTGCATCGCCTCGGCCGCATCCGCGTTGAGCGTGGTCATCCAGGTCACGGCTTCCGCGACCGCTTCGGGTCCGGCCAGGCCGGCCTTGAGGGCCGTGGCCACGATCCCCGTCCCCAGCGGCTTGGTCAGAATCAGCCGGTCTCCGGGGCGCGCCCCCGCGTTGGTGATCACCCGTTCCGGATGCACGACGCCGGTCACGCTCAGGCCGTACTTGAGCTCGGAATCCTCGATGCTGTGGCCGCCGACGAGCAGCGCCCCGGCACGGCGGATCATGTCGAGGCCGCCGAGCAGCAGATCGTGCAGCACCTCGAGCGGCAGGCTGCGGCGCGGGAAGCAGACGATGTTCATCGCCGTGAGCGGCCTGCCGCCCATGGCGTACACGTCGCTCAAGGCGTTGGCCGCGGCGATCCGGCCGAAGGTCCTCGGGTCGTCGACGATCGGCGTGAAAAAGTCGACCGTCTGGATCAGGGCGAGATCCTCCCGCACGCGCACGACACCGGCGTCGTCCGCGGTCGCCGGACCCACCAGCAGATCGGGATGCTCGGTCACGGGCAGCCGCGCCAGCACGGCCTCCAGGTCCCCTGGAGGCAGCTTGCTGGCTCAACCGGCTGCGCGGACGCCGCGCGTCAGTCTGACTTCGCTGTCATCGCTCATGGCTTCAAGATTCTCCCGGCCTTCGACAGCGTCTCGACGATCGCATACATGTTGGAGACGCTGCCGGCGGCCAGCTTTTCCTTCAGGCCGAAATAATTGAGGCACGTGCCGCAGACCAGAATCTGGGCGCCGATCTGCTCGAGATGCCGGATCTGTTCCAGCACGGCGGATCCCTGGACCGCGAGCCGCACGCCCCCGTTGACGAAGATCACGTGCGACAGGGCGCCTTTGAAGTGGCTGAGCGTGTCGAGGAAAGCAGCCATCAGGATCGCGCCCAGTCCGTCGTCGCCGCGGCCCATGACTTCCGACGAAATGTAAACGACCAGACTGCCCGCGCCCGCATCCGGAAGCGTGCAGGCGATCGGCGCTTCCGCCGGCGCGCGCACTCCCCCGCCCGGCCGGATCGTCATATGATACTCGCCGCCCTGGCGCGCCACGGTCACCGCGGCACCCCGGCTCTCGGCGAAACGGCTCACGTTGGTGCAGGCGGCTTCGTTGTCGACGATCACCAGCAAGGGCGAGACGCCGCTCTCGAGCGCTTCCTTGGTCATGAGCACCGGCTGCGGGCATGCGAGCCCGCGACAATCGAGGGTTCTCCCTTCACTCATCCGGAAACTCCGTGGTCGATAATCGTCCCGGCCCGGCGTGGCCGGCAGTGGGCCGAAGTCGGTTGTGCCGTTCCAAATGCCCTCCACAGGCCGCCGGCGGCGCTTCCCGCCGCCGAGCGCCCGCAGCGAGGGCCTCAGGCGGACAGGGGTGCGCAGGGGCCGTGGCCGTCCGGAAGCCCGCCGGGCTCCCGGCCTGCCCTTCACTTCATTTCGAGAATGGAGAACTCACCGTCCATGTTGCAGTTCTCCCTCAGGCCTTCTGTCCGGGCGAAGGATCACGGGGTGGATTATTGAAGAACCGTCTCGTGTTGTCAATGCTCGCGCACCCGGGCGCCCGCCGGCGAGGCGGGCGCCCGCGCCGCCCCTGCGGGCGCTCACAGCTTGATCCCGAGACGGTCCCACACCGATTCCCCGTCCCCGATCTCCTGCGCCTTCAGATGCGGGAACGTCTTGAACAGGAACCAGGCAAGGGGAAGGATGCCGATCACGATGATCACCGTGTCGGGAATGATGCGCAGCTGGCCCAGGAGCGCCACGAACGGGCGCTCGAAAAAGCCCGCGTCGCGCGCCACCCAGAGCCCCTCCTTGTAACTGGTCCAGGCCTGGGCGATCCCGACCGGGAAGAGCGTGGTCAGCGTCATGGCGAGCAGGCCGCCGTTCAGGCCCCAGAAGGAGACGGCGAGCAGCCGGTCGCGCCATTGCTCGCGGCGCACCAGGCCGCGCCAGGAAAAGAGCAGGAGCGCGATCGACAGCATGCCGTAGACTCCGAACAGCGCACCGTGCCCGTGATTGACCGTGAGATAGGTTCCGTGCTCGAAGTAGTTGACGACCGGCAGGTTGATCAGGAACCCGAAGACCCCGGCGCCGAGGAAATTCCAGAACGAGCTGGCCACCAGGAAATACATGGGCCAGCGATACGGGAATTCCTTGCCCTGGGCGCGGACGGACTTGTACTCGAGCAGACCGCGCACGACCAGCCCGAAAAGCGGCACCGGCTCCATCGAGGAGAAGACCGAGCCGATCGCGAGCCAGAACGAGGGCCCGCCGTACCAGAAGTAATGGTGCGCCGTGCCGAGAATCCCACTCAGGAAGACGAGCGCGGCCGTGAAGTAGGCGACGCGCAGGGCGGCGCCTGCGGAAACGAGCCCCATGGCGACCAGGAGCACGGAAATCACGGCGACCCCGAAAAACTCGAAGATGCTCTCGACCCAGATGTGGACGACGAACCAGCGCCAGTAGTCGGCCACCGTCAAATGGGAGCCGCGGCTGAAGAACAGGCCGAAGGCGAAAAAGGCGACCACAAGGATGGCGCTGAAGACGTAGAAATTGACGAGCGCGCGGAAGTCGGCGTCGCGGATCGCCGACGAGCGCACCCGCACCGCCCGATAGACGATCGCCAGCCAGCCTATCAGCCCGGCCAGAAGCAGTATCTGCCACAGCCTGCCGAGTTCGAGGTATTCCCACCCCTGGTGGCCGATCCAGAACCACGCCTCGCCGAACAGTCCCATGATCCCGCCGACTTCACCCGCCAGGCTTCCCACGGCGACCACCAGAATCGCGGCGAACAGGAGCTGCACCAGGCTGCCTTGGGCGCGCGGCTCGCGCCCGCCCACGATGGGCGCGAGATATATGGCCGAGGCCACCCAGGTGGTCGCAATCCAGAATATCGCCAGTTGCAGGTGCCAGGATTTCGCCCAGCTGTAAGGGATCAGCTCTCCGACGACCGGGATATAGAAGCTGCCCGGGTGCACCGTATAGTGGGCGAGCAAGCCGCCGAAAGCGGTCTGGACGAGGAACAGCAGGATGACGACCAGGAAGAACTTGGCCGCCTTCGCCTGGCTGCGGGTCAAGGGCATATCGATGAGCTTGTCGGCAAGCGCTACGCCCTTGGCCTCGCCATACCAGAGGCGGTCGCGATGGACCCAGAAGATGAAAAGCCCCAGCGTGACGAACAGCGAGATGATGCCCCCGATCGACCAGATGTAGGTTTCCGCGGTGGCGACGTTGCCCACCGTACGGTCGGGAGGCCAGTTGTTGGTATAGCTGTGATCCGTGCCCGGCCGCGTCGCCGAGGCCGTCCACGCGGTCCAGAAGAAGAAACGGCCGATCTGGCGGCGTTCCTCGGGGCCGGGAACGGTGCCGGGCAGGAAGCCGTATGCCGTGTCTCCCTCGCGGAATGTGCGCTCCCAGAACTGCTCGATATCCGCCAGGGCCTCCACCTGGGCGGCGCTCAACTCCAGGCGGTCGGCTGCGGCATCGTAACGGTTGGCCTTCATCTCCCTGTGCACCCGCAGGTCGACGAGGTCCCGCTCCTCGACCGCAAGTTCGTCCGGCGCGCGGCCGTACAGCGAGCGCGCCGTGTGCTCCCGCACCTTTTCACCGATGCGATGCAGGGTCACGGCCGAAAACTCCATGCCGCGCTGGGAGCCGTGCCCCCACACGCTGCCGTGATCCATCAGGCCGTAACGCTGGTAGACATCCTGGCCGGCCAGGATGTCGGCCCGGGTGAACAGCACTCTGCCGTCGGGGCCGACGACCTCTCCCGGATAGGGCGGCGCGCCGCGATTGGCGAACAGCCCGCCCAGGAGCAACCCGCCCATGGCCACGACAAAACAGACAACAGCAGCCCGCTTCAAAGTATTCGTCGACATCGTTCCCTCCTTCGATGGCGGCGCGCCCCGGCGCCGAGTCCCGGGGCGGCCGCGCGGTTCTCCAATTGTGAATCTGTGTTCACAACAAGCCCAAAAAATTCATCCGGCCGCGATCGTGTCGCGGAAGACGGGCCAGGCCTTTTCGACATGCCGGGTCACGTCGAACGTGCCGCCGCTCAACTGCCACAGGATGGCGGCCGGCTGGATCAGTCCGAGGAACATGACGGCCACGACCGCCGCATCGAGATCCGCGCGGATGCTTCCGGCGCGCTGGCCCCGGCGGACGATGCCCGCGACTCTCTTCAGATAGCCGCGCACCATGTCGTACACGACCGCCTTCATCGCGGGCCGCCGGTGGTGCAGCTCGTCGGAAAACACCACGCGCAGGATCCCGCGGTTTTCGCGGATCACGCGCACGTGGGCCGCCGCCAGCAGCCGCAGGCGCTCGAGCGCATCGGGTGTCTGTTCCATCACGGCGGCGACGTTGCCGTACAGCCTTGCGCGCACCAGCGCGATCACCGCATCCAGCAGGGCATCCTTGCCGGCATAATGGCGATAGAGGGCCGACGGCGCGAGGCCCACCCGGCGGGCGACGCGCGCCACGCTCAAGCCCGCCAGCCCCTCGGCTTCGATCAGAGCCAGAGCGGCCCGCGCGAGCTGCTCCTGCCGGATTCTGCTGTCCAGCTTTGCCATGCCGTCCCGGTCGACAATGTGAATCAATGTTCACAATCTAGAAGATTTTGCGGCGGGCGTCAACGGAAATCCGCGGCCGGCTCCGGCCGCACGATCCGCAAGGAGAGCCTGCGGGCCGCCTCTCGGCGCGCTTGAACGCGTGGGGGGACGCGGATTATGCTCGGCTCTGCCGATCTGCCTTCATGGAGGTGCTTATGAAGACCCGATCCCTTTCTTCCCCGCCGTGGCGAGGGCCTCTGCTGCTGGCGCTCCTGGTCGCGCTGGCGGCGCCCCTGCTGTGCGCCAAGGACAACTTCCCCGGAAAGACGTGGCAGCGCATCGCGTCGCCCGGAAAGCTCGGCTGGTCGCCGGCCAAGCTCCAGGAAGCCCGGGATTACGCCGCGACCATCCAGACGGCAGCCGTGATGGTCGTGACCGACGGGCGCGTTCTCGACGAATGGGGCGAGACGGCCCGCCGCTTCAACGTCCACTCCATCCGCAAGAGCTTTCTCAGCGCGCTCTACGGCATCCATGTGCACGAGGGGCGCATCAACCTGGCGCTCACGATGAAGGAGCTCGGCATCGACGACAACGAACCTTCGCTGACGGACGCCGAGAAGCAGGCCACCGTTCACGACCTTCTCAAGGCACGCTCGGGCATCTACCACCCGGCGCTGTACGAGACCGCTTCCATGAAAGCCGCCCGCCCGGCCCGCTTCAGCCACGCGCCCGGCACCTTCTGGTATTACAACAACTGGGACTTCAACGCCCTCGGCACCATTTTCGAGCGCCTGACCAAGACGAACATCTTCCACGAATTCAAGGCGCGCATCGCCGATCCCATCGGGATGCAGGACTACAGGGTCGAGGACGGCAGCTATGTCACCGGGCCCGATTCCGTCTATCCGGCCTATCCCTTCCGGATGACCGCGCGCGACATGGCGCGCTTCGGGCTGCTCTTCCTGAGAAACGGCCTGTGGAAGGGCCGGCAGATCGTGCCGCCGGCATGGGTGAAGGAAAGCACCACGTCGTATTCCGACGCCGGCGCCAGCGGCGGGTACGGCTACCTGTGGTGGGTCGCGGTCAACGGCAGGCACCTGCCCGGCGTCGAGCTGCCCGACGGATCGTATTCGGCGAGAGGCGCGGGCGGGCACTACATCCTGGTGATCCCCGCCTACGACCTGGTGATCGTCCACCGGGTCAACACCGATATCCAGGGACGCTCGGTGTCGGCGGCGGAATTCGGCCGCCTGGTCAAGCTGATCCTGGAAGCGCGCCCGCGGCGATAGGATGCAACCCGCCGGCGGCACGCGCGCGGCGCGACGCCCGCTCCCGGCAGCCATCGTGCCCGGCCGGATGGCCGATCGGACGGCCCCCGTCAGAAGCCGGGGGTCAGGCTGAACTCCCAGAGCCAGTTCTTCAGCGGCCGCTGGTTCGGGTGCACCAGGCTGATCTGGCCGATCGCAAAACCGAGAAGGTTGAAGCGCAGCGAGACGCCGTAGCTGGTCGCCGACGAGCGCCGGCTGCCCAGGACGGCGGCACGGCGGTCGCCGCCCCATGCCAGGCCGGCATCGTAAAAGATCGCCGTTTCCACCGGCGGCGCCGACCGGCTGGGCACGAGCCCCAACGGCCCGACCAGCGGCACGCGCAACTCCGCGTTCGCGACCGCGATCCTGCTCCCCAGAAGCCGATCGAAGGCAGGGCAGCTCGTTTCATCCTCTGCGGCCGGGCCGCACTCGCCGACCGTGAAGGATCCCGCCCCGTAACCGCGCACGAGCGACGGGTATCCGAGGAAGAGGTCCTGCAGACGGTCGTCTTCCGCGTCCCCGCCGTAGCGCCCGACATGCAGCAGGCGGCCGGCGACGGTCAGCGGCCGCACCGGCATGTAGTAGCGCCGGTAGTCTCCGAGCAGCGTGAAGAAGTTGAGGCTCCCGGCCGCCGCATCCGCCTCGAAGCGATAGCTGCGGCCGAGCACCGGGCTGGTGCCGCCGAAGATCGACGTGTCGTAGACCAGCGCCGCCGCGCCCGTGGCCATGTGCAAGGCGCCGGGGACTTCCAGGTCGCGGCGTTCGTCGAGCAGCAGGCGGCCGGTGCGCAGGGAGAACGCCTGGACCACGGCATCCGCCGAAAATGCGATGTTGCGGTATCCCCCGGCGAACTCGAGTCGCTGGGCGCGGTTGAACGGATAAGCGTATATGCCCGACAGTTCGCGGTTGATCTGCCAGAAGCGCACCGTCTGCTCGATGAGCGCCGGCTCGCCCTGCACCACCGCGAGCGCCTGCCCGTACGAGCCGGTCAAGTACGGGATCTGCCCCCCTGCGACCCCCCATGTCCAGCGGCGCCTTTCGTTCTGGTAGATGCTGAGCGCGGTGAGGTCCTTCAGGAAATTGCGCGCCTCGGTCGCCGATGTCATCTGGAAGGCGGTCATGAGGTTGTGGTAGCCGAGCAGGTCGCTCCAGTAGAGGGCCGTGCCGCCGCCCAGCAGCGATCCGAAGCTGCTCATGCCCACGGCCACAGTCGGCGGCGCGACGTAATCCAGGGAAAGCTTCGGCCGGTAGGGCACCGTCTTGAAGCCGTCGGGCGCCGCCAGGCCCGCGGCCGGATCGCGCAGCAGAGAGGCCACCTCGCCGGCCTTCGCGGGCGCCAGTGTCAGGGAAGCCGGTTCCAGGCCGGCCATCTCCGCGCCCACGGAGCGCCCGTTCAGGGCCGTCTCGCCCTCCATCACGTAGATGCCGTAGCCGCCGTCGGCAAAGACGCTGAGCGCCAGGCGTCCGGCGCCGGCTGCGACGGAAAAGGCCGGGCTCAGTGCGGCAATGCCCGTCACGCCCGTCTGGACGCGCGTGATCTGATAAATCGCGTCTTCCTTGAAGGAATACCGATAGATGTTCGATATGCCGTCGCGGTCCGAGACGAAGTACAGGCTGGAACCGTCCGGCGACCACTGGGGATTGATGTGTTTGCCCGCGGGAAAGCCCGGCAGCGGCTCCATGCGCCCGCTGTCCGGATCCACGAGCGCCAGGCGGTAGGCGCCGAAGGCAAGTTCGGCGAGGTCGGTCGTGAACCGATCGGTGGCGACGGCGATCCTGCGGCCGTCCGGCGACCAGGCGGGATGGAGCACCGCATAGGCCTCCTCCGTCAGGCGGCGCACCTCCCCGGTCTGCAGGTCGACGCGAAAGAGGGCCGACAGGCCGCCGGCGACACCGGTGCAGGCGATGTAGCGGCCGTCCGGCGACCAGGTCAGGCCGAGGATTTCCCCGATCTGCGGCACCGGGATGCGGCGCGCCACCCGGCCGCGCCCGATGTCGTAAAGGGAAAGCTCGGCGCGGCCGCGGCTCACCGTGCCGAAGGCCAGCGTACGGCCGTCGGCGCTCCAGGCACCGGCGGAGTTCACGAACTGCAGGCTGTCGATATGGGAATCGACTGCCGTGCGCGTGATCTTGCGGCGCACCTTGCCGGTTTCGGCATCGGCGAGAAACAGGTCGATGGAGAAGAGATCCCGTTCGGAGTAGAAGGCGACCCACTTCCCGTCGGGGCTCAGGACGGGGCTGACGTTGAGCTCGCCGCCTCCCGTGTCCTTGCCGATCAGCAGGCGGCCCTGCTCCACGGGGGCGGCGGCGCGCAGCACGGGCTCGTAGGCGTCGCGCAGCGCCTGCCGCCAGTCGCGCGAGAGCTCCTCGAGCGAAACGTTGAGAACACTGCCGATCGACGCCGGCACGCCGCCGCCGCGCGACGCGGCCTTCAGCATGCGGCCGATCACCTGATCGCCGAAGCGGCCCGCCACGTAGGCCCATAACGCGTGGCCGTAGCGGTAGGGCATGTAACGCGGGTTGTCGAGCTTGCGGATCTCGGGGACGTCGTTGCGCCGCACGGCGTCGCGCAGCCACATGGCGGTATTGGCGTCGACCGGCCCGAGGGAGAGATACTCGCTCATCCCCTCGACGAACCACAGCGGCAGGCTCAGCACGCCGGGCACGCCCGCGCCGCCCTCCGGTCCTGCCCGGGAGGTCATGTCGTATTGAAAAGCGTGCACCAGCTCGTGACCCAGCACGTGGTCGGTCTCGGCGAGCGGGCCGGCAAAGGGCATCACCACGCGGCGGCGCAATGCCTCGGTCACGCCTCCCGTCGTCTCCCCGATGTAGTCCGGGATCACCGAAGTGGCGCGGAACGCCGGATGGCTGTCATAGAGAATCACGGGCTGCGCCGGGCTCAGTTCGTGACCCAGCACCTTCGACAGCCGCGCATGCCACCGTTCGGCCATGCGCCCGGCCATGACGGCCGCATCCCGGGCCTCTTCGTAATAGTGGATGTCGAAATGCTCGGTCTTCAGGACCTTGAAATCGAAGGTGCGGTAGCGCACCTTGTTCTGCCCGAAGTACTGCGCATGCGCGCGCGCCGGCGACAGGGCGGACCACAGAAGCAACGCGGCCGTCAGCCCGAGCGCGGCCGACAGGTTGCAGCGCTTTTTCATGGCGGGGCCTCCTTGTGCCGCCGATGCGGCGGCCATGATCCCCGGAGGATCACGGGTTGCGCCACGCCGGCTTCATTCCGGCTCCGCGCAGGGCCGCCTCGATCATCATGAACTCGCCGATATTGTCCATGGTGAGCAGGCCGACCAGCTCCTGCCCGCGCATGACCGGCATCGTGTGGCAGCGGCAGCCCTGCAGCCGCTGGAAGGCAGTTTCCAGCATTTCCGCGGGATCGGCAACCTGAAAATCGCGTCCCATGGCCGAAGCGACCGGCAGATTCAGGCCGTTGCCCGCCAGAGCCTTGAGCAGCGCATCCCGGGTCAGCAGGCCCGCCAGGCGCCCGTCCTCGAGAACGGGGAAATCCTGCTGCGAACCGGCCAGGATCAGGTCGACGGCGCGCGACAACGAATCGCCCGGCGACAGCGTGCGGAAGTCCGTGAGCATGGCCCTGCGGACCGGGATGCCCCCGAGGGCGGATTTTATCTGCACCATGCTGGCTTCCTGGGCAGCGCCGATCCAGACGAACAGGGCGATGAAAACCAGGAACGGGTTGTACAGCAGGCCGAGCAGGCCGAAGAGGAACGCCATGCCCTGGCCGATGCTGGCGGCGATATGGGTGGCGCGCGTGTATTCCATGCGCATGGCGAGCAGCGACCGCAGCACCCGGCCGCCGTCCATGGGAAAGGCCGGCAGCATGTTGAAGACGACCAGGAAGACATTGACCAGCATCAGGCGTTCCACGAACGATCCGCCGGTCATGCTGAGCCGGTCGAGCGGCTCGAGGCCGGCGCTCAGCAGGAGCCCGGCATAGAGCACGCCGGCGATGACCACGTTGACCGCGGGGCCGGCCAGCGCCACCCACAGCTCCTGCCGGGGGTCGTCGGGCATCCGTTCAAGGCGGGCGACGCCGCCGATGGGCAGCAGCGTGATGTCGCGCGTCCGGATGCCGTACTTGCGCGCCGTGAGCGCATGGCCGAACTCGTGCAGCACGACGCAGCCGAAAAGCGCCAGAATGAAGGCGACGCCCGACAGCACCATCGCGAGGCTCCGGCCCTGCGCCCAATGAACGAGCGCAATCCAGACGATGATCAGCAGGAACGTCGCATGCATGTAGACGCCGATTCCGGCGAACTCGCCCAGCTTCCACGACCATTTCATGAGATCCCCCTGTCTTCGATGAGCGCCGGATTGCCTGCCGCCCTCAACCGGTCTCTGCCAATATATAGGATGCCCGACGGCCGCTGTCCATGCGCAATCGCGGGCGATATCGAAATTGCGGCGGCGACGCCGTGGCGCACGAGCCTTTCGAACGGAGGCACATCGGCATGGAGGTGCGCGACTCGGTCTTCCTTCCCGCCCATGCCTTCCCCTTTACGGATCGGTGCTCCGCTGCCGGAAGAGCAATGATCGGCATCCCGAAGGGGTGCAATCGGACGGCGCCGGCACCGCGTCCGGGGACCGGCGCTGCCCGGCCCCCGCGCGCGTCCTCGCGAACGGTACGCCGCATTCCGTGCTATTCTTAACCGGTTGCCATTAGTATAGGA
>Ga0209102_1001185_pt1 | contig 14490 bp, 14 predicted proteins | sample ConPoolayeHmetaG_FD_185483 | JGI IMG/M metagenome (GOLD analysis project Ga0209102, IMG submission 185483) | Hot spring microbial mat communities from California, USA to study Microbial Dark Matter (Phase II) - Cone Pool mat layer H metaG... ... | reverse complement strand
CTCATCGACTTTCTTCTCCTTTCCCCTGAGAAGATGATTTCTGATGGACGAAGGGACCTTCTCGATTAAGTCGTATTTTTCAAGAATCTCCCAGGCCTCTTCAAAGGTTGAAGGATCAGGAACGGTGGGACCGGAGGCAATCATGTCAAGGGGATCCCCAACGACATCCGAAAGAATGAAAGTGATGAGGGTGGATGGATAAGCCCATCGGGCCATCCAGCCTCCTTTGATCTGGGAGAGATGTTTTCGGATGATATTGATCTCTTTAATATCGGCCCCACAAGCCAGTAAGAGTTGGGTCAGTTTCTGTTTCTCTTCGAGGGTAATTCCATTCACGGGAAGAGGAAGAAGGGCTGATCCTCCGCCGGAGACAAGAAAAAGGACAAGATCCTTCGGTCCGGTCTGAAGGAGCAACTCCTTCATTTTTTTGGCTCCTTCGAGGCCCTTGGAATCAGGCAAAGGATGACCTGCCTCTATCACTTCCGTGAACCTCAAAGGGAGCCCATGGCCATATTTTGTTGTGACGAGTCCTTTGGTGATTCGATTGCCCAGGAGTTCTTCTAAGGCCTGAGCCATAGCGGAAGAGGCCTTTCCTGTTCCAAGAAGATAGACCTTTTCAAATTCATTAAGATCGAAGACTTTTTCTTTTTTTCCTTCTTCTTTAATGACGAGACGGTTTCGATCGATACGAAGATACGTTTTAAGCCTTTTATAAGGATCAACAGATGAAATAGATTTCATAAAAATAGCCTTCGCTATTTCACGCATTTCTTGAAGTTGAAATCTACCCAATCCAATCCTCCTTAGGATTTGTGAATTTTATAACTAAACTATATAGACCTGTCAACGAATATCTCCCTATATTTTTCTTTATAAAAAGAGCAGTGAGTTTGAAAGCTCCCTGTTTACAAGAGAGGAGAAAAACTTAGGTAAGTCATAAAAGCTTACCCTACGAAAGCTGAAGAGCTTATCTAATTTCTTGATTTTCCAATACGAAAAAGCTAATAATTCAATAAAAGAAGCAAAAAGAAATCAAAAAGATGCAACTTCCGCTTCGATATATTCTTACTGTGAGTGAACTTACCCAACAGATTAAAGAAACTCTGGAGGAGAGATTCTATGACGTTTGGGTTGAGGGAGAAATTTCGAATCTTCGAATCCCTCCCTCCGGGCATCTCTATTTTACTTTAAAGGATGACTTCAGCCAGATTCGAGCCGTTCTCTTTCGAATGAGATCCCGGGGGCTTCGCTTCATCCCAGAGGATGGACTTCATATTATTTGCAGAGGACGGATCAGCCTTTATGAGAAGAGAGGGGAATACCAGCTCATCCTCGAAGAGATGGAACCCAAAGGAATTGGAGCGCTTCAGCTTGCATTTCTCCAACTCAAAGAGAAGCTCGAAAAGGAAGGGCTTTTTGATCCTTCTCACAAAAAACCGATTCCTCTCCTTCCCCAAACCATAGGGATTATCACCTCCCCGACAGGAGCGGTCATTCGAGATATGATTCATATTATCCACCGAAGGTTTGAGAATGTTGGAATCCTCCTCTATCCTGTTCGAGTTCAGGGAGAAGGGGCCTCCCGAGAGATCGCCGAAGGGATTGGGTACTTCAATAAGATGAAGAATGTCGATGTCATCATCGTGGGCAGAGGAGGTGGCTCTCTGGAGGATCTCTGGGCCTTCAATGAGGAAGAGGTGGCAAGGGCGATTTACCATTCCAAAATTCCGATCATTTCTGCCGTGGGTCACGAGACCGATTATACGATTTCAGACTTTGTGGCTGACCTCAGGGCCCCCACTCCTTCCGCTGCAGCGGAACTGGTAGTAAAAGAAAAGAGGGAATTAAAAAGGAACCTCCATTATTTAGAGGATCGCCTTCAGAATCAAATCTCACAAATTTTTCAAGATTTAAGAACGACTCTCTCTCATCTGAGGAAACGTTTAATCCACCCAAAGAAAAGGATCGAAGACCTCTTTTTGAGATTGGATGACCTCACCCATCGAATAGAACGATCGATTCTTCACGAATTGAGGAGAAAAAGAGAGAGGACAGGATTTCTCATGGAAAGGGTCTTTCTTCAGAATCCTGTTCAGAAAGTAAAAATGGTACGAATCTCCATCAGTGACACTGAAAAAGGATTGACCCAAAGGATCCAGAGCATCATTGAGCTCAAAAGAGAAAGACTGGGTGGGCTCTTAGGGAAATTGGAATCCTTAAGCCCCCTTTCCGTTCTTCAAAGGGGTTATAGTATCACCCGAAAATTACCCTCTCTTCAGATCTTGAGGGATTCCCGTGAAGTCCAAAAAGGAGAGGAGGTAGAAGTGAAACTTTATCGGGGAGCATTGACCTGTCACGTGGAAAAGATTGAGCTGACTTGACGAATAGGCGAATAAAAAGATAAAATTTAATTTTATAAGGATTTTAAATGCCCAAGGAGAAATTTGAAGAAGCATTAAAAAAACTGGAGAAGATTGTCTCAAGATTAGAGGAAGGGGAGATTCCTCTTGAGGAGTCTTTAAAACTCTTTGAAGAAGGGATAAGACTTTCTCGATTCTGCAATCAAAAACTGGATGAGGCTGAAAAGAAGGTTGAGATTTTGATGAAAGGGAAGAATGGGATTTTGAAACCCGAACCCTTCGAGCCTTCTCTCAACAGTAAAGAAATTACCCCTTCGGATGAAGGCTTATCCGAGGAAGAATAGAAGATCCTCAAGGACTTCATGGGTGATGGATATCCAGAGATATCTTCAAGAAAAGAGAGAGTTGGTTGAGCGAGCTTTGGATCAATATTTCATGAGTCCTGTCCTGAAGAGAGGGGAGGAAGGATATTTCAACGCCCTCCTTGAGGCCATCCATTATAGCCTTTTAAATGGGGGAAAGAGAATCCGCCCCATTCTCTGTATTGCCTCATTTGAAGCAGCGGGAGGAAAGGGGGATGGAATTCTCCCCTTTGCTTGTGCTCTGGAGATGATTCATACCTACTCCCTGATCCATGATGATCTTCCAGCCATCGATAATGATGATTATCGGAGGGGAAGGCTCACCTGTCATAAGGTCTTTGGAGAAGCCATTGGAATTCTCACAGGAGATGCCCTTCTTACCGAGGCTTTCAAATTGATGACGAATCAGTCTGATCATGAAGCCAAGGTGGTTCTGGAAGTAGTCAATGAAGTCGCCCAGGCAGCAGGAATCTTCGGGATGATAGGAGGTCAGGTGCTGGATGTGGAATCGGAAGGGAAAAGCATCGATCCCTCAACGCTCCAAGCCATTCATCGGAATAAAACAGGAGCACTCATTCGAGTCTCCGTCCGAACAGGAGTGAAACTGGCCGGTGCAAGCCATGAAGTTCTTCAGGCCTTTACCACCTATGGGGAAAAGATAGGCTTGGCCTTTCAAATCGTGGATGACATTCTGAATGTGGAGGGAGACAGAGGGAGACTCGGGAAGAACATCGGGAGCGATCAAATCCGTAAAAAGGCGACCTACCCTTCTATCCTGGGAATGGAGGTTTCAAAAAGGATGGCAAGGGAGTTGACGGAATCCGCCATTGAATCGTTGAGCCCTTTTGGGCCAGAAGTGGAACCTTTAAGAGCGATTGCTCGTTTTATCGTATCGAGACAGTATTGATCAATGGCTAAACTCCTGGATCGTATTCGGTACCCTTCGGACGTGAAAAAACTGGATCTTGAGGAAATGGCCACCCTCTGCGAAGAGATCCGGGAAGAGATTCTCACCACCGTCTCCCGCACCGGAGGCCATCTTTCCTCCAACCTTGGGGTGGTAGAGCTGACGGTCATTCTCCACCATGTCTTTGACCTCCCCCCTGATAAACTGGTATGGGATGTAGGGCATCAGAGTTATGCCCATAAACTCCTAACCGGTAGACGGGAACAATTCCGAACCTTGAGGCAATATCAGGGGATAAGTGGTTTTCCAAAAAGGGATGAAAGCCCTTTCGATAGTTTCGATTCAGGCCACAGCGGAACCTCCATTTCTGCAGCCCTGGGAATGGCGGAGGCCAAACGAAAAAAAGGGGAAGGGGGGAGAGTGATCGCGATCATTGGAGACGGCTCCATGACCGCTGGCCTGGCCTTTGAGGGGCTTAATCAAGTAGGCCATATTGAGAAGGATCTTATCGTGGTTTTGAATGACAATGAAATGTCTATCTCTCCCAACGTAGGGGCCCTCTCTTCTTATCTGAACCGACTGATGACAGGGCAATTCGTCAATCGTTTTCGAGAGGAGATTAAATCATTTCTCGAGACCCTTCCCGGTATAGGGAAATCGGTTCTCCGTTTTGCCAAACAGGCAGAAGAGTCCTTGAAAGGATTTCTTATGCCTGGACTCCTCTTTGAAGAGTTGGGATTGAAATATATCGGTCCCATCGATGGACACCGTCTGGATTATCTCCTTGAGACCTTTCAAAATGTAAAGAACCTGAAAGGACCTATTTTAGTTCACGTCATTACTAAAAAAGGAAAGGGATACCCTCCTGCCGAAAGGGATCCTTCCCGGTATCATAGCGTTTCTCCCTTCAGGATTGAGACAGGGGAACCTGTTTCAGCAAACACAGCCAATCCACCTACCTACACAGAGGTCTTTGGCCAGACCCTTTGTGAGCTGGCGAAAGAGGACCGACGGATTATAGCGATCACAGCGGCGATGCAGAGTGGAACAGGTCTGGAGGAGTTTTCTCGAAGGTTCCCAGATCGGTTTTATGATATCGGAATTGCCGAGCAACACGCGGTGACCTTCGCTGCAGGACTCGCTCTGGAAGGGATGAAACCCGTCGTTGCCATCTACTCTACTTTTTTACAGAGGGCCTATGATCAGATCCTTCAGGATGTATGTCTCCAGAATCTCCCCGTTGTGTTTGCCCTCGATCGAGGAGGAATCGTCGGAGAAGATGGACCTACCCATCATGGGCTATTTGACTTTTCCTATCTCAGACATATTCCAAACCTGGTCATAATGGTCCCCAAGGATGAAAATGAACTCCGACATATGATGAAGACGGCTATCGAGTATCCTGGCCCTGTGGCCTTCCGTTATCCGAAGTCCAAGGGTGTCGGGGTGAAGATGGATGAGGTCCTTCATCCCTTAGACATCGGGAAGGGGGAACTCCTCCGAGAAGGCACGGATGCCCTCATCCTTGCAATAGGTTCTACGGTCTATCCCTCTCTTTTAGCTGCGGAGCGACTTGAGGAAATTGGGATGGAGGTTGCGGTGATCAATAGCAGGTTTTTGAAGCCTCTCGATGGGGATCTTCTCTGTGACTGGGCCAAACGGACAGGGAGGGTCCTTACGGTAGAGGAGAATGTGCTGCAGGGTGGATTTGGAAGCGCTGTTCTTGAACTTTTTCAGGAGAGAGGCCTCTTTGAGGTTCAGGTCAGACGTTTAGGAATTCCTGATCAATTCGTGGAGCACGGTTCCCAATCCCTTCTCAGGGAAAAGTATCGAATTGACGAGAAGGGTATATTTAATGAGCTTCGAGAGATGTTGAACAAGAGGGTTCCAAACACTCATTTTCCCAAATTAGAGTCCCCATCTCTAATCGCTACGCCATCTCATCTAAAATAATTCAGAAAATGGATTCCCATCCAGTTAAAGAGAGGTTAGATAAGCTCCTCCTGGCGAAAGGGCTCGTGAAGAGCCGGGAGAGGGCGAGAAGTCTGATTATGGAAGGAAAGGTTCTGATCGACGGAGAAAGAATAGAGAAACCCGGGACGTGGGTGAGGAAAGACTCCAAAATTGAGCTCCAGGGAGAGGAACACCCTTATGTCAGCCGGGGAGGGATAAAGTTAGAGGGTGCCCTTAAGGAGTTTGGAATCAACCCCTCAGGAATGGTCGTTCTCGATGTGGGGGCATCGACAGGGGGCTTTACTGATTGTGTCCTTCAGAGGGGGGCAAAGAGAGTTTATGCGGTAGATGTGGGCTATGGGCAGTTAGCCTGGAAACTCAGAAACGACCCTCGAGTGATCAATCTCGAAAGGAAAAATATTCGACTCCTCAAAAAATCCGAAGTTGGAGAGGATGTGGATTTGATTCTGGTAGACACCTCTTTTATTTCAGTGGAGAAGTTTCTTCCCCATCTTCTTACCTTTCTGAAAGAGAGGGGTTTTCTTCTCGTTCTGATCAAACCTCAATTCGAAGTGGGAAAAGGTGAAGTCGGAAAGGGAGGTGTGGTGAGAGACCCTCTACTTCATCAGAGGGTGATTGAGAGGATTTCGAGATTCTGTGAACAATTAGGCCTTCGGGTTCTCGGGGTCATGGAGTCTCCTCTCAGGGGACCGAAGGGGAATAAGGAATTCTTTCTCTATCTGGAGCGAGGCCAACAGGATGGGTCAGCCGAAAGAACCCAAGCCTGCAAAACTCTTCATGAGCCTGATCACTTCGAGCGATCCGTTCATTGATCAAGGGATCGAGGAGCTCTCAGGTGATTTTGGACCTGTCGATTTTATCAGTGAGAGGTTTCCCTTCCACTATACCGACTACTATACGCCGGAGATGGGAAGTGGACTCTTCCGCCGTTTTATCACCTTTGAGAACCTCATCCCGAGAGAAAGACTTCCCGAGATCAAGCGAAGGACCAATCGATTAGAAGCTCAGATGGCCAAGCCGGATGGGAAACGGCAAATCAACATTGATCCCGGCTACCTCTGTATGGAACATGTCATCCTGGCCACCACCAAAGGGTATACCCATCGGCCCTATCTTCGAGATGGGATTTATGCGGATTTAACCCTCATCTTTCGGAATAAGTCCTATCAGCCTCTCGAATGGACCTATCCAGATTACCGGGAGGAAAAGGTGATTCAACTTTTTAATCAATTGAGAAGAGTCTATCTCCAGAATCTCAGAGAAAAGGAAGATCATTTATGCTAAAATCAATGACAGGGTTTGGAAGAGCGGAAGGAAGGACGGCTTTAGGGAGGGTTTTGGTTGAATCTCGATCGGTCAACCACCGGTATTGCGATATCAATGTCAAACTTCCCAAGGGATTGATCCCCTTAGAACAACGAATCAAAGAACTCATCCGATCCTATGTCTCAAGAGGAAGGGTCGACTTAGTTTTAAAAATCGAGGGCAACGGAGAGAAGGGACCCGACCTGACGATCGATTTGAAATTGGCAGAACAGTACCTTCACCTCCTTCAAACCCTGAAGGATCAGTTTCAACTGAAGGGAGAGATCACCCTGGAGCTTTTGGCTTCATTTTCCGATCTGATCATCCCCAAAGAGGAAGTCGTGGAGATCGAACCCTACTGGGAGGAGCTTCAGCCCATTCTTCACCAGGCCCTTCAAACCATGGATGAGATGAAACGCCTGGAAGGGGAGGCCTTGGCCAAAGATCTTAAAGAGCGAACCCGTCGAATTAGAGAGCAGATGGAGGAGATTAAAAAAATTTTTCCCCTCCATCTCGAACAATACCAACGGAGGCTTAAAGAAAGGATTCAACATCTCCTCCGAGACGAGGAAGTGGATCCTCTAAGGTTTCAACAGGAGGTGGCTTTTCTGGCCGAACGGATGGATATTACTGAAGAGATGATTAGAGTGGAGAGCCACCTCGATCAATTAAACCACCTCTTTCATGGGGAAGAACCCGTAGGTCGAAAGATGGATTTTCTCATTCAGGAGATCCATCGGGAGGTCAACACCCTCAGCTCTAAAGCGAATGAAGCAACGATCTCTCAACGGGTGGTTGAAATTAAAAGCGAACTGGAGAAGATTCGGGAACAGGTGCAGAATATCGAGTAAGAAAAAATCCTTTCAGGAGAGATGAAACATGAAGAAACGATACCGGAAAGGAATCCTTTTTGTCATCTCGGCTCCTTCTGGAACGGGTAAGACGACCCTTGCAAGAAGATTGACCGAACAGGTCCCTGATCTTCAGTTCTCCATCTCTCATACCACTCGTTCTCCTCGAGCCAACGAGCGAGAGGGAGAAGATTACTTTTTTGTCTCTCCTGAACAATTTAAAGAGATGATCGAACACGATGAATTTTTAGAATGGGCGGAGGTTTTGGGGAATTATTATGGAACCTCTCGATCCTTTGTAGAGAGGTGGATCCATCAGGGAATTGATTTGATCCTGGATATTGATACACAGGGGGCAAAGAAGGTGAAGCAGAGGGGATTAGAAGCCGTTCTCATCTATCTTCTTCCCCCTTCCTTCCAATGCCTTCAGGAACGATTGATCCGTAGGGGGTTAGATTCCGATGAGCAAATCCAATATCGTCTGGCCCACGCCCGAAAAGATATGGAGGAAGCCTTCGGATTTCATTATGTCGTTCTGAATGATCAGATGGAGGAGGCCTTAGAGACCCTGAAGGCCATTGTGCTGGCAGAACGATGTCGTCGGGAGAAAGAAGGAATGCTTCATCAAATTTTAGATCAATGGGAGGTCGGTTATGGCAAGAATCACCGTTGAAGATTGCTTAAGGAAGGTCGAGAGTCGATTTGAACTGGTCATCTTGGCGGCGCGGAGAGCCAAGATGTTGATGAAAGGGGCAAAACCCCTTGTAGAGACAGATAATCGACCCATTGTCAATGCCCTCCGGGAAATTGCAGCAGGGAAGGTAAAGTTTATTAATCCTAAAGAAAAAGAGACGTTGACCCGTCCCTCTCAAGAACAAGAACCGTAAGGGTATCTTAAGAAAAAAACTTAATCTATTCTTCTGAAGGGGAGTGGAGAGCCTTTTCGCTTTCTTGTCTTAAGGGGGTGAGCGTGTTATTATATTTAAAGAATTAGGAAAAGAAAGGGTAAAAAAAGATGAAAGACAACGGCTATCAAACTCAGGTCATGGAAATTTATCAATTTATCAATGCTCGTCTCTATTTCAATCGACCTGATCTTGAGATTAAAGGAGAGAATTTTAATTCGACCATCCTCTTTGGTCTCTTGACGGGATTAGTCAAAGGGAAAGAATTGATCATTGGAGAACCTGGACTGGGAAAAACGACCTCTGCTGAATTTGTCGGGTCCCTTCTCTATCAGTATCCCCTGGGAATGATCTGGGGGAGTGAGGTTTCAGGCCATCCCGAACAGACAGAAGAGAAGATCATCGGCCGGCCTGACCTGGGAAAACTCAATCAGGGACAGGAAGATGTGGTCTGGAGCTACTTTTCTCAGATCCCGATCAAGATCGTGGATGAGATTAATCGCCTTCCTGAGACGAAGCAGAGCATGATCCTGGATGGCGTGGATCGAGGCAACTGGGAATATCTCAACGAAATGATCATCAATGAGGAGTACTGTCTGTTCGCTACGGCCAATTATCAGGATGGGGGGACGAATACATTAATTGCGCCCTTGGTGGACCGATTTGATGTCATGGTCGAATCGAGATATCCAGGGCCCAACCTCTCCTTTCTCATCGGGAAGAGCAAGGGAAAGGATCAGCTCTTAAGGCATCCTAAATTTGAGAAGGAGCTCTATCGAGTTCTTACCTCGAAGATGGCTTATGAGAAGAAGATGGCCCAGGCAGAGGAAATCTGCGATGCCTTTGGGGAGTATCTCGCCAAGACCATAGGGGTAAGACCTCTTCGAAGGGAAGACCGTGAGAGGATTCGATCTGAAATCGAGGCGATGGAATTTGATCTGGATGCCAGTGCCTTCACCCGAATGCTTCTGGCCGAGCTCTCCTTCTGTGATCGCTATGGACAGAAGAGGATTGTCGAGAGTTGTGAGGAAGGATGCCATTATACAGGATATCTTTGCCACCAGATCAAAAACTGTGCCTCCAACCGACTCCCCATTTCCATTAAACTCTATGCCCAGGGATTGGCGTGGCTATTAGGGGATTCGGAGATTGACATCGAGCATGTCAAGGCGGTCATGCCCTATACCCTCTCCCATCGAATTCAATGGAAGGATCAGGTCCTTTCCCAGAAGGAGAAAGCGAAAAGGGACGATCCTTTCCAGATCTATCTGGCCAAGGAAGCCGTTAAAATTGTGGCTCAGAGATACCGGGAACAGGGAGATCATCTAAAAGATGCCTTAGCGATTGGATCGAAGATCTTTCAGGGAGAATCCCTTGAGCCTCTGGAAGGGGATCACCCCCTTTATGTCGAGATTCGAAAAGATGCCCTTGGACGACGAAATTAGAGAAGGCCCTTCGGAGGAGATGAAAACGAATTCCTCACAGAAGAAAGCGGCTCTCCAAACCCTCCTCAAAGAGAGTCTCAAACCTCAAAACCCTTTTGAGGAATTTCAGTCCTTCATCTTTAAGAAAAGGGAGATCCCTTTGGATCAGATTGTTCAATCCAGTGAATTGGTGATGGACAAGATCCGGCTGGGGTATGAAAAACTCCTTGAAGAGGAAGCCAAAGAACTCGTGTGGATGGTTCAATATAATACGATTATCAAGGCCTACGAGGTGGCAGAACGCTACATCAAAGAGATTGACTATACGGCCGAGGACATCGAGGACTTCTGTTTCGCCCTGGAGAACACTCATAAGATTCCTTATCTCATTCCAGGGCCTGCAGGGATCTATATTTCGGCCCTCTGTAACTATGCCAAAGAGGATGAGATTGTGTTGAAACTCTCGGAACTGAAGACGGAGATCAATCTGATCGGGTTTCGCCTTCCAAAGGACAAACGAATGATTATAGAAGGAGATACCGGAGATTTTACGGGAATTAGCCTCGAGGGAGGAGAGTTGGTGATCGAGGGAAGTGCGAAGAACTGGACTGGAGCGGGGATGAGGTCAGGGAAGATCCTGGTGAAAAAGAATGTCGGCCTTCATACCGGGGAATGGATGATGGGTGGAGAGATTTACGTGGGGGGAAGGGTCAGAGGATTGGGCAATGTGGTCGAGGGAAAGATCTTCGAAAGGGATAAGTTGATCTATCCCGGGAAGAGCCGATACCCCAATCACTATTATTGAAAGATGATGTTTCAAATGGAAGAGAAGAAACTTCAGGAGATCCTTGAAGAGATTTGGCCTCGCCTGAGGAAGAAACATCTCTACCCTGAGATTCCAATGCCTCAGATTAAACCGATCCAGGAGTCCGTTGAAGAAGGAGAGGAGAACAGTGAGGGGGTAGGGTTGGAGATGAAGGACAAAGTGATGACCCTCAATCCCCTCTTCATTTCCTCATTGGAAGGGAAGATGTCCAAAGAGAAGGTGATGGAGGCCCTCCTCGATCACGGAATTACCCATTATACTTTTTGCCCATGGGATTTTCAGACCCATCTGATGATTTATGCCGAGGCCAAGAAAGTGATGGGGGATAAGGAGGCGGCCAAAAAAGTGGCAAACTATTTTATCGATGTAGTGGCCGATACCCATTGTGTAAAGAATCGCTCTACCGAGATCCCCGAACTCCATCGACATCTCAAAAAGGGACCGATTCAAGAGGTCCTCCAATCCCTCTATGAGAAGATTTGGGGGGTGGATCTTGGAGTTTCCCTTTCCAAGAAAGAAAGTCGGACTCAGGCGGAGATCGTGCGGAGATTGATGAGAATTCCTTATCTCGATCGTTCTCGATGGCCGGAGAGTATCCGAAAATTTGCTCGATCTCTGAAACCCCTTATCGTCACCGAACAAAAGGAACAGCGAGGAAAAGGAGGGAGAGGGGAATCCAATCCGCAGGGGGACCATGATTTAGATCACTATTCCTTTGAGGAGATTGATAGTGGGCTTCGAGAATATGCCCGAAAAACCATGGATCTGGCCCAATTTCGAGAGGTGGTTGAAGATTTTTCGGAAGAATTAAAGGAGGTAGGCTACGGGGTAGAGGGAGGGATGGGAAGGGGTCGAAGCGCCCCGATTGATGCGGATATCCTTTTCTACATGAAATTGGCCGAAAATTATTCTATCCCATTGAGAAAGCTCCCCTTAGAAAAAGGAGGAAATCTCCATCCCCATTCCCACTACCCTTGGGAAGTGGGATCCCCTTATCAAGATGTGGATATTTGGACCAGTTTCGGTAAGATCATGCCTGGAATCACCCAGGTTTGGAAGAAGAAAGAAGGCAAGGGGAGGTTGAAGATTGAAGGGGCTCCGGATTGTCTCATTATCATAGATTCCTCTGGAAGCATGATCAACCCTCGAAAGAATCTTTCCTACGCCGTGTTAGGGGCTGCCTGTGCGACGAATGCCTATTTGAGGAATGAGTCCAAGGTGGCCGTCTACAACTTCAGTGATGCTCCGATGGGAGGCCGGGATATCTTGGATTTTACGGATGACCGAGAAGCGATCTATCGAAGTCTGTGTAAATACTTTGGTGGGGGGACCGCCTTGGATTTAGATGATATTTTACCTTTGATCAAAAAGAAGAATCCCCTCGATCTTTTTATCATCACGGATATGAAGATTACCAATCTGGAGACATTGATCGGATTTTTTGGACAGATCCAGAATCGGGTCACCGCTGTCCATATTGGTGAGAATCCCTATGCCTCTCGTTTTGAGAGGGCCTTCGAGAAGAGAAAGAATATTAGTATCTTTAAAGTGAAAAGGAAGGAAGATATCCCTCATATTGTCCTCGGAAGTATTCAGGAGTATTTTAACCCAACCTCTTCCTCTCTCCGACGTTGATTTAAAGAAAACAAGAAATTGAATTTTCTCCCCAGAGAAGATAGAATAATTGATCAGAAAGGGTCTTTTAATATGATTCCTAATAGAGAGGAATGTTTAAAGTTGATTCGGGACAGTGGAATGCTCGAGCATATTATTGACCACAGTTTGAAAGTCGCGGAGGTGGCTCTTTTTATCTCAAAAGAATTGAATCTTCGAGGCCACTCCATAGACCTTGCTCTGGTAGAAGCCGCCGCGCTCCTTCACGATTTGACCAAGACCGAGTGTTTGAGGACGAAGGAAGATCATGCCCTTACCGGATCAAAGACTTTAATCGAAATGGGATTTGAGAAGGTCGGGGCTGTAGTTCGAGAACATATCCATCTTTCTAAAAAACCAAATCCCTTTTATGTGTCCGAGGAGGAGATTGTCAACTACGCGGACAAGAGGGTGAAACATAATCAGGTGGTCACCCTGGAGGAGAGGTTTGAAGACCTCAGGCAAAGATATGGAAAGAATCCCAGGGCCATTGAACTCCTTGAAGATCTCAAAAAATCGACCTTAGAAATTGAAAAGAAGATATTTTCTATCTTAAAAATCGATCCCAATGACCTCCTCCATCGACTTTCTTCTACCCATGAGTCAATATAGATTTGAACAAGGTCCGATTCGACCTCCAAGTGAAGCTTCAAGCCTCCTTCTGAGGATAACCCGAAACTGTCCTTGGAATCGATGTGAATTCTGTCATACCTATAAAGGTCAGAAGTTTGAACGGAGGACAGTAAGCGAGGTAAAGGAAGACATCGATAGGATGAAGGAGGCAGCCTTAGAAGTGAAGGCCCTCTCATGGCAATTGGGGTTGGGTGGGGAGGTCAATCCGATCTTATTGCATTATCTCTTTCAACCCTCCTCTTCGCAGGATGATGCCCTTCAATCCATAGGGTGGTGGCTCTATCATGGAGGAAAGAGTGTTTTCCTTCAAGATGCAGATAGTTTGATTATTCCCACGAAAGAGATAGTAGAGATTTTAAGATATCTAAAGGAAACCTTTCCAACCATCGAAAGAATAACGACCTATGCTCGAGGAAAGACGATTTCCAAAAAGAGTGTGGAAGAGCTAAAAGCCCTTCGAGAGGCTGGACTTTCAAGAATCCATATTGGGCTGGAAACCGGATACGACTTTCTCCTTCAATATGTCAAGAAAGGGGTAACTGTGAGGGAACATATTGAGGCGGGAAAGAGGGTCAGGGAGGCCGGACTCTCCCTTTCGGAATATGTGATTCTGGGATTGGGTGGAAAAAAGATGTGGAGGGAGCATGCCATTGAAACAGCAAAAGCCCTCAATCAAATCAACCCCGATTTTATTCGGGTGAGAACTTTAAAGGTTCTGAAAAGTATGCCCCTTTATCAGAAAATAGAAAACGGGGATTTTATTCTCTTGAACGAAGATGAGATCATAGAGGAGGAGAGGCTTTTGATTGAAAATCTCGATGGCATCACGAGCCACTTTGTGAGCGACCATATTTTAAATCTCCTCGAGGAAATAGAGGGAAAACTTCCCGAGGATAAGGGAAAGATGCTTGCCGTCATTGATCGTTATGTCAGCCTTCCAGAAGAAGAGAGAAAACTTTATCGGTTGGGGAGGAGGTTGGGAGTCTTTCGTTCCTTAAACGACCTCTTAAATAGGGAGTTGAGGGAGGAGGTCGAGAGGGTTTTTAAAGAAATTCATTCTCATCCATCCAGAGATTTTGACCAATTTGTCTCCTCCCTGATGGAATCCTTCCTGTAATCCATTACCCTCTCAGACTTATTTTACCACTCCGATCGATGGATTTCATATTTTTAAATAAAAGACTTGACAATTGAAATTTCATTAGTTTATGATGGGCGTCGTTTTGATATACTAAAGACAACTCAATGCTATTAAAGGGAAGGAGGTGATTTAAATGACAAAGGCTGAAT
>Ga0209102_1001184_pt1 | contig 14504 bp, 9 predicted proteins | sample ConPoolayeHmetaG_FD_185483 | JGI IMG/M metagenome (GOLD analysis project Ga0209102, IMG submission 185483) | Hot spring microbial mat communities from California, USA to study Microbial Dark Matter (Phase II) - Cone Pool mat layer H metaG... ... | reverse complement strand
CCCTTTGCCTGTATATCATCCTTGATTTCAGAGGAATTCTCGAACAGTATGGAATTGTCAAAAATCAACTTCAGACCTGGATGGGATTGCTCATGGTCCTGATTGTATTGGAATCGGCACGTCGGATGATCAAACCAGTGCTTCCAACGATTGCCCTTCTATTTCTTCTTTATGCTATCTTTGGCCATCATATCCCGGGTTTTTTTGGACACGTCAAGTATGATCTCTTCCAGATATCTGGAATGCTCTATCTCACGACAGGTGGAATCTGGGGACAACTGACAGGGATCTCGGCCAATATCATTGCCATTTTTGTTATATTAGGGGCATTCATTGGTTCCACAGGTGGGGAGGTGGGATTTCGGAAGATTTCTGTGCGTCTTGCTGGAAGATTAAGGGGTGGTCCTGCGAAGGTAGCCACCATAGGTAGCGCCATGTTTGGGACCATTTCTGGAAGTGCTTCGGCTAATGTGGTGACAACAGGAGCGTTTACGATTCCCATGATGAAGAAGCTGGGTTTTCGACCCCCTTTTGCAGCGGCAGTTGAAGCGGTGGCTTCTACGGGTGGGCAAATCATGCCTCCTATTATGGGAGCCGGAGCCTTCATCATGGCGGAGCTCACTGAAACTCCCTATCTTAAAATTGCAATCTCTGCGGTTATCCCTGCAATTCTTTATTACTTTACTTGCTGGATTGGAATTCACTTCTTTGCGATGAGAGATGGTCTAAGAGGTCTCGATCCAGAGGAACTCCCCTCCTGGAGAGAAACGGTAAGGGCAAGTGTCTTTTTTGCTATACCTTTTATCGTCCTTATCTCGCTTCTGGTCAAAATGTTCACCCCTCAATATTCAGCTTTCTGGGCTGTGCTATGCACCTTCCCTTTTGCTTTTTTCACAACGGAGTGGAAATTCGACCGAAATTTTTTGCCAAAAATCAAAAGGGCAATTGAGGAAAGTGGCTCTCAGATTGCTATGATTGCAAGCATCTGTGCCTGTGCCCAGATCATTATAGCGATTCTTTCTTACACCGGTCTCGGGGTAAAAATTTCGACCTTTATTGTGGATTTAAGTGGAGGAAGCCTATTTTTAACGCTTCTCTTCACTATGATCACCTGCATCGTCCTTGGAATGGAAGTCCCAACGACCGCGTCTTACATCATGGCCGCCATTGTTGCCGCCCCGGTTCTGATCAAGCTTGGTATTCATCCCCTCGCTGCCCATCTCTTTATCTTCTATTACGCTATCCTCTCAGCGATTACCCCTCCGGTATGTGGAGCGGTCTATATTGCCTCTGGTCTGGCAGAGGCAGATTGGATGGAGACGGCTCGATATAGTCTTCGGCTCAGTTATGCAGCGTTTTTGCTTCCATTCATTTTTATTTATGACTATTCCTTGCTGCTTTTGGGTGGAAACTTCATTTCTGCGAGCCTCTGTATCCTTAGGACGACGATGTCCATGGTGATGCTCAGTGGCGGATTTATCGGGCAGTTCCGAAGAGCTCTAAATCCAATAGGAAGGGTACTTCTTTTCGGAATCGGTATTCTTTGGATCACACCTCTCTGGATTCTGGATCTTGTTGCTTTTATGGGAACGGTTCTCATCTTTTTAGACAAAAAATGGATTTATAAAAAGGAAATCTGAATGGATAAAAGTCATGTTTTGATTTCGAAGGGAAGTGATCCTTATCTTATTACAAGAGAGGCCCTCTCTAATTATCCTTTATCCGATCTAAAAGGGAAAAGGGTCTTGATTAAACCCAATGCAGCTCGGGTAGCTCTGCCAGGACAGGGGATCACAACCCATCCTTTAATAGTCTCGGCTCTTGTCGATCATCTGAAAGAGCAAAAAGCCAGAGAGATTATTATCGGGGAGAGTTGCATTTTCGGAGTGGATGCGAAAGAGGCGTTTGAGAAGACAGGATTAAAAAAAGTAGCCGAAGAGAAGAAAGTGGAACTTTTAGATCTGGATCGTCTGGATCCCATGGAATTGGACATTCCCCGGGGAATCCTTCTTAAAAAAATAAAAGTCTCTTCCATCCTAAAGAAAGTGAATTTTATCATTTCCGTTCCTGTAATGAAGACTCATATGCATACCCGAGTGACACTGAGCCTCAAAAATATGAAGGGGCTTTTATGGAGGAGGGAGAAAGCGAGGTTCCATCATCTCTCTCCGAATCAAGAGGTTGATCAAAATGATAAGACCCTCGATATGGCCATCTCTGAAATGGCATTGGTTTTAAAGCCCCATCTTTCTGTGATTGATGGGACGGTTGGAATGGAAGGGATGGGTCCTGCTTATGGAAAACCCAAGCCAATGGGATTGGTGATTGTTGGAGAGAATGCCCTTTCTGCCGATTCGATCGCTTCGAGGTTGATGGGATTCAGACCAAGCTATATCCCTCACCTAAAACTGGCTTATTTAAAAGGTTTAGGAGAAATTCGTCTCAAAAGAATCGCTATTGAACCCAAGAATTATTTAAAGTGGGCCAAACCCTTCGAGCCTCCACCTGCTACCCTCTCTATTGCTTTTCCAGATGTAGTGGTTTATGACAAAGGGGCTTGTAGTGCCTGTCTTTCGAGCCTTCTTATATTTCTTCAGAGATATTATCGAGAACTGGATGACTATCGTCTGAGCGATCATAAGATTCATGTAGGAGTTGGGAAATATGTGGATTCTTGCCCGAAAGGAACCATCCTGATCGGAAACTGCACTTCACATTTTAAAGATAGAGGCGTTTTCATTGGAGGTTGCCCACCTATCTCTTCTCAGATCAGGAAGATTCTTTTTTCCTCTTCATCTTATGATTGAGTTTTGACACGTCAGGAAAATTTTTTTAAAGTTTTTTATGATGACGACCATTTATGGATATATTGAGAGAATTACCTACTCTGATGAAGAGAGTGGGTTCGTGGTGGCAAAGCTTCAGGAGAAGGGGAAGAGGGGACTTACCACTGTGGTAGGAAAGATGCCCGGGATCCATCCAGGAGAATCTTTAAAACTCACCGGCCAGTGGGTCCAGAACAAAAGATTTGGAGAGCAGTTTCAGGTGGATCATTACGAGATTACTGTTCCTGCAACCATTCGAGGGATAGAGAAATACCTTGGTTCTGGCTTGATCAAAGGGATCGGTCCCATCATGGCGGAGAGAATCGTTCGAAAGTTTGGCCTTGAAACTCTAAGTATCATCGAGAACACACCTGGAAGGCTCTCTGAGGTGGATGGGATTGGACCAAAGAGAATCGAAATGATCACACGAGCCTGGGAGGAACAGAAAGAGATCAAGGAAATCATGATCTTTCTTCAGGGGCATGGAGTAAGCGCCACTTACTCTTCGAAAATCTACAAACAGTATGGAAGCCGCTCGATTGAAATGGTCAGGGAGAATCCATATCGTTTGGCACAAGACATCCATGGAATTGGCTTTCTCACTGCGGATCGAATCGCCCAGAACCTTGGAATCGCCCCAAACTCCCTTATCCGTGTAAAGGCAGGGGTGGTTTATGTGCTAAGCCGTCTAACCGAAGACGGACATGTCTATTATCCTGAAAGAGAATTGATCAAAAAAACCCAAGAGATATTAAAGGTAGATCCAGAAATAATCGAGAAGGCCATCGCTGAACTTTCTCAAGAAAAGGATATTATTATTGAAGATCTTGATGGAGAGAAGAGCGCTCGGGCTGTTTATTTGACTCCTTTTTATGTAGCCGAGAAGGGGATAGCACAAAAATTAGAAGCGTTGAGGGATTCTCTTTCACCCATCAGAGCGATTCATCCTGAAAAGGCGATCGATTGGGTCGAGAAGAAATTGAATATCAAACTGGCTGAGAGGCAGAAAGAGGCTGTTCTCCTGGCTGCAACCTCGAAGGTTCTGATCATTACGGGGGGACCGGGCACAGGAAAGACGACCATCATTACAGCCATCCTCAGGATCTTTCAGCAGTTGAAATTAAAAATCCTGCTCGCTGCTCCCACGGGCAGGGCAGCCAAAAGAATGACCGAAGCCACCCAGGAGGAGGCCAAAACGATCCATCGACTGCTTGAATTTTCTCCTCAAAAAGGGGGATTTAAGAGGGATGAGAATCATCCTTTGGAAGCCGATGCGGTCATCATTGATGAAACTTCCATGATGGATATCCTCCTGATGTATCATCTTCTCAAAGCCATCCCCCTCCATGCTCATCTGATCCTGGTGGGTGACGTGGACCAACTTCCTTCTGTTGGACCCGGAAATGTCTTGAAAGATATCATCGATTCGGGCGCCTTCAGAGTCGTGAGACTTACAGAGATTTTTCGTCAGGCTCAGGAGAGTATGATTGTGGTCAATGCCCATCGGGTCAATCAGGGGTTATTCCCCATTTTAAAAAAAGAGGAAAAAAAGGAATCTCAAGATTTTTATTTTATCGAGGAAGAGGAACCTGAGAAGATCCAGGAGAAAATTCTATCCCTCTGCTCGGAGAGAATTCCTAAATCCTTCGGTTTTCATCCTGTAAGAGATATTCAGGTGATCACCCCCATGCATAAGGGGATTCTTGGGGTCAGTAACTTAAATCTTGAGCTTCAAAAGAGACTGAATCCTGAATCACGAAGTCTCACCCATGGGAGTCGAGTTTTCCGATTGGGGGACAAGGTGATGCAGATTGTCAATAATTACGACAAGGAGATCTTTAATGGGGATATGGGCTGGGTTTCAACGATCGACTTGGAGTCCGGGCAGATCGTCATTGATTTTGATGGGAGACCCATTCTTTACGATACCTCCGAGCTTGATGAGATCGTTTTAGCCTATGCCATCTCTGTTCATAAATCGCAGGGGAGTGAGTATCCTGCCGTCATCCTCCCCATTAGTACTCAACACTATGTCCTTCTTCAGAGGAATTTGATCTATACCGCTATTACGCGAGCCAAAAAACTGGTGGTATTAATCGGGACGAAGAAGGCTTTAGCCATAGCCATCAAGAACAATAAGCCTCAATTGAGATTTAGTCGCCTTGTAGAAAGACTCAAATCGGAATAAGGGTCTCCTTCCTTGGAAAGCCGATCCTAAAGAGAGTCAGTGAGCATTTTTAAAGGGGAGGTCTTTTAAGGTGCCAATCTGTGGACTGCTGATAGGCATAAGCGGTCCGAAGAACAGTCTCCTCATCAAACGGACGTCCAATGATTTGGAGGCCGATAGGGAGTTGATTCTCAGAAAAACCACAGGGGATGGTGATAGCTGGGAATCCATTAAGATTGAAGGGACGAGTGTACTGAGTAAGGAGGGAGACGACGTTTACCTTTTGTTCTCCAATTTTAAGCGAAGTGGTTCCGATAGGAAAGGCCGTGGTGGGGAGCGTAGGAGTAAGAAGAAGATCGACCGTTTTAAACAGCTCGAGACTTTGGCGATAGAAGAGGGTCCGTGCTCTCTCTGCTTGAATATAGTCTGTGGCCGAAATAAAGATTCCCGATTCAAGACGGAGTCGGACAGGGGGAAAGATTTGCGCTCCATGCTTTCGGATGAGTTCGCTATGGTAAGCCGTTGCTTCAGCCATCTGGATAATACTCGCAATCGAAGAACCATAATGATAGGTAGGAAGAGAAACTTCTGAGATGATGGCTTCGAGATCGGTCAGTTGGTCTACTGCCTTCCAGAAAGACTCTTTCACGTAGGATTCGATGGGAAGCTCAAGGGCTTCTTTAATCACCCCCAGACGAATCCCTTTAATCTCTTTTTTGAGCGCCTGGGTATAATCAGGAACCGGGAGATGGGCTGAGGTAGGGTCCTGGGAGTCATGTCCAGAAATTATATTCATAATAAGAGCGCAATCTTCCACCGTGCGGGCCATGGGGCCGGCGTGATCCTGACTCCAGGCAAGAGGGACTATCCCGTAACGACTGACTCGACCATAGGTCGGTTTGAGGCCCACAATCCCGCAAAGAGAAGCGGGGATTCGAATGGATCCTCCCGTATCACTGCCCATTGCAAATGGACATTCTCCTGAGGCCACTGAAGACCCATTCCCTCCACTTGAACCCCCGGCAATGAGATGGAGGTTCCAGGGATTGTGCATATGCCCGTATTCTTCGTTCTCTCCCGTTGTTCCATAAGCGAAGGGATGAAGATTGAGTTTCCCTAAAAGAATGGCCCCGGCCTCTTTCAATTTAAAGGCAACCGTGCTGTCATACTGGGGAATAAAGTGGTCATAGAGTTTCGATCCGGATGTGTTTCGGATTCCTTTCACATAGTAAAGGTCCTTCAGTCCAAAAGGAATTCCATGAAGGGGACCTCGATATTTCCCTTTTAGGATCTCTTTTTCTGCCTCTCTCGCATTATCTCGGGCCTGCTCAGAGAGGAGGGTAATGAAAGAGTTGAGTTTTGGTTCCAGAGATTCAATTCTCGAAAGATGGGCTTCGAGGACTTCGACAGGGGAAATCTCCTTTTTTTGGATGAGAGGGGAGAGTTCTGAAACGCTAAGAAAATAGAGAGGTTTCGAATTCAACTGAATTTACTCCTTACAGGGGTAAGAAGGCATAAAGGGCTCAAGATCGGTCAAATCTAATTCATGGATGCGGTTTAAAGGCGGCCATATTTTTTGAACATAAATAAAAAGCTCCTCAAGATGAGACTCCTCTGCTTTCAACCCAAACGCTTTGATCATGGACTGAAAAGTTTCTCTATCCATATTACTTCTCCTCTACAGATTTCCTTTCTTTCACCTTTAGTCCCTTTCTTTTAAGATACTCCTTTACCTCTTGAATTCTTAGAGTTCTGAAATGAAAGACAGAAGCAGCTAAAAGAATCTTTGCTCCTCCCAGAGCGACCGCTTCGTAGAAATGTTCGAGTTTTCCAGCTCCTCCCGACGCCACGACGGGGAGACTCACAGCGCTTGAAATCGCTTTTAACAGGTCGAGATCGTAGCCTTCCTGAGTCCCGTCTCCATCCATACTGGTGGGGAGAAGGATTCCAGCCCCTAAATCCTCACATTCTTTGGCCCATAAGACGGCGTCTTTACCCACGGGCTGGGTGCCTCCAGCAATGACTACTTCAAATCCTGAAGGCATGCTTGGATTCCTTCTCACATCGATGGCAATGGTGATCCTCTCCTGCCCGAAGGCCTTCGAGGCTTCGCGGATTAAATCGGGCTGTTTCACTGCAGCGCTGTTCATTGAGACCTTCTGTGCCCCTGCTGAGAGGATCAGTTCGATATCTTTTAGGTCTGAGATTCCGCCTCCTACGGTGAGTGGAATATGGATGACTGAAGACACATTCTTGACCCATTGGAGACGGGTTTTACGATTTTCAAGAGTCGCTGCGATATCAAGCATTGCCAGCTCATCGGCTCCTTCTTTTTCATAAAAAGAGGCATGCTCCACTGGATCGCCTGCATCCCGCAGATCAACAAAGTGAACCCCTTTGACAACCCGTCCCTCTTTCATATCGAGACAGGGCATAATAGAGATGGTATCCATATATGCTCCTTTCTTTTAGCCATTCTGGCCATTCTTGCCTATAGGCCTTAATGGTCTGCTTGTGAAGCAGAACCTACATTTTTCAATTCCCAATCAGACCAAGTTCGATTAGAATTTTAGTTGATTCGAGACCATTTCGTCAATGGGGGAGCCAATTCGAAGGTAATTCATCACTGAAGTGTGGAAGTAAATTTAAGCCCGACAGGGGTATTTCCGAAACCCATAGAATGCGGATCAATTTATATGTTTAAGGAATACGAATTGATCCATTGTAAAAATGGGTTTCTGATTAAAACAAACCAAAGTAACAATTTTTATGGACCATTTAAGGTAGCCGCACTATGGGTTTCTCCAATACCCCTCTCGGGCTTATTCCACATTTGAGTGAGAGGTTACATCTGAAGATGGAAAAGGTTTGAAGGAGAGGGGAAATTGTGATATTTTTTATTAAATTCTCTCCAATGGAAGAGGGATATGAAACAAAAGCGGTTTTCATATACCTTTAAATCTTTCAAAGAGTTACATGTCATCCTCGATAGAAATTTTTTCCCTGAAGAACCTCCCGAACATTCTGAAAGGGTAGATTCGGAGAAAGAGGAGGCTTTGTTTCAAAAAGCGATGGAAGGAGTGAAACCTCTCAAGGATAAACCCCTTGTTGAGGCTACCCATAAAAGAAATATATCGATCCAGCGTTTTCGGGAACAGGAGGATGAGGAGGCTCTGCATCGACTTCAGGCTCTTGTTCAAAAAGGGGTTGGATTTCGAGTAGAGGATACGCCCGAATATATCGAAGGGATAGGCTACCATGTCCACCCTGAGATTGCAAAACGCCTTCATCGAGGAGACTTTTCGATTCAGGGGTATCTCGATCTTCATGGATTGGTCGTTAAAGAGGCACAAGAAGTCTTTGACCAATTTATGAAATGGGCAACCACTCACGGAAAGACGGGTCTTCTGATTACCCATGGTCGAGGACTCTCCTCACCCTCAGAGCCGGTATTAAAACGAAAGGTTGAGGAATGGTTGACCCTTGGTCCATGGAGAAAGTGGGTGGTCGCCTATTCCAGTGCAAGAAAGTGTGATGGTGGGGCAGGGGCCACCTATGTTTTGCTCCGGAAGCGTCCGATCTCAAAGAGACAAAAAATTAAGAAAAGAAATTGAGGGCGTGATGAATTGTAAAAATCATCCTGAAAGAAATGCAGTGGCTATCTGCTATAAATATGAAAGGGGTTTCTGTCTGGAGTGCTGTGATTGCCTGTCTCCTGATGAATGCTGTGAGTGCTCGAATCCAGAAGCTTATTGTGAGTTTAGAACCCGATGTGGTCTATGGGAAATGTCAAGGGAACGAAAAAGATCGAAAAAAAAGAAGCTCGATTCTTATATAGGTTAAAGAAGTTTGCATCCTTTAGTGAAAGATTTTCATAAGATCTTTTTAGACCGAGATCGTGATGGATTCGTTGATTCGGTAAATCTCCAGATTCACCTCTCCTCCTCCTCTTGCCATCCCGAAGTTTTATGTACAGTCATGGATCTCTCTGCTGCCATAGGGTTCGAAACGATGGGGATGAGTCCTCCCCTTGTTACGGAAGGCAAAAAAGGATCCTCTTGGGGATATCACCTCTACATCGGGCTCGATCATGAATTTAAAACCATCCCTCCAAATGGAAGAATCTATTTTTTAAAGGAAAGTGACAAAACCTCCTTGGCGGAATCCATTCGAAACCTTTCGCTCTCCCTTCTTTCGAGAAACGGGAGGATTTTGAGAAAAAATACTGGGAAAGGGTTTAAAAAAGGAGACAATATTGACCTTCTCAAACTCTTTTCTATAGGAGGATTATTTCACTCTGAACCACAAAAACCCTGGCTCGTTCATTTTCCCTACCGAATCCTTCTTTTTAGTTCGGTCGAGATACAGACCGCTATGGAAGTAGCCAATTTTTCATCTCGACTGGGCCTGGAAACGATCCAACTTTCTCTCCCTTTTGCTTTTCCATGGTGGTCAAGGCCGAAGAGAGTCCCTTTTATCTATATCGGAAAGAAAGAAGATTTAAAGAGAGTCAGACTGAGAAAATTACGGCACCTTGATGCGATTCCTTGGGATGGAGGAGTATTTTCAATCCCATCCCGGAATAACCTCTCTGAGATATTGATCTCAGGAACAGAGAAAGGCCTCCAGAGAATTTTAAGATACCTTAGTACCATCCCTACCGATTCAAAAGAAATTAAGGATCCGATCTTAAGAGCGGTTAAAAAATTTATAAGAGATTTGGAAGATTCCTGTAAGAGTTTTTTTAGTTCCTCGTCTTCCTCTGAAAAGATCATCCGGGAGTTTCTCCTTTTTGATGAAAGGAAAGAGGTTCTAAAGATACTGAAAAAGGGATTGAAAGAATCGGATTCTCAAATTGAGTCGATAGAGATTTTGGCCATGGTTGTCAGGCCGTTGAGAGAAAGGAGGCGGTTGGAGTCCGAAATAAAAAAATTGTTAAAGGGGCTAGGGTGTTCTTCAACAAAGATTCGTGTTGCCGTTTTAAATGCCTACAAACCTGGATTGAGTTGGATGAGGGAAGTCGTCTTAAAAGAGATTTTAAAAAAGGGGGTGGATCGAGTTGAGATCACGTTTAAGCCCTTTAAAGAGAAAGGGCTGGAGGAAGAAGAGCGATGGCTTCAGGAGATCTACCCCATTGATGAAATCCTTTCTCGGAGATTAGGGATTTCGAAAGATCGGATTGCCTTTAAAAAAGATTCGAGAATTAAAGAAGTCTATCGGATCTGTGCTTGGCGAGGAAAAGAGAAGGTTTATGAAGGCGAGTTTTCACCAAAGTGGGAACGCAAAGACTATCTCTCCTCCTTCCCAAAATTAGGGAAAATTCACCCCTGGATAGGATGGATCAATTTGAAGATTAACGGGAAAGAGGTGGTGAACCGTAAGGTTAAAACATGGATGGAGCAGGTATGGGAGAGTTATCAAAAAGAGCTCCTTCCTCTCCTCAAGAGAGAAGTCGATCGTCTCGGTGCACGTTCCCCCTCCCCTCCCAACCCACTCTTTGAAGCGATTCGCTTTGACCTCCTTTTAAATTACCCGGGGGAAGGATTAGGAGTGGATGAGGAAAGAATCTCTCCCCTCGAAGCCCTCCATGAGGAATTCTATTTTGTGACATTAGATTTCTTCTCCCATTATTTAAAGAGAAAGGGGCTAACTAAAGTTTCCGCAGGTCGGATCCTTCCCATCATCCATCCCAACGAAAGGAAGACGAACGGAAAATTGAAATTTACTTTGATCCATCGTCCTGATGGATTTTCCCGGGAAAAGGAAAGAATAAAAATAGGCTTGGAAGGCGTTGCTTTTAGAGGATCAGACCTTCTCGTCCATCTATTTGTGGAAGGAGAGGGGGGATGGAAGATCGATCGGTTAAGAAAGATGATAAAAGACTTTAAGCATGAAGTGTTTCGGATTGAAAGGATCGATTACATAGAGAAACCGAAGAGAGGGTTTCGAATCATTGCCATAGGTTCAGATTTAATCAAAGGAAGGCAACTTTTGAATAAAAAAAAGTCGAGTCCCATCGGGATCACAATGGAGAGGCCGATTGGATACAAAGAATATCTTAAGATGATTCGTTCCTTCGAAGGAAGGGCTGGAGTAAACGTTGTTGAAGAAGGAGATTCTTCAGCCGGGTTTCCTATCTATTCTCTTGAACATACCTCTTCCTCTCTCCATTCATTGACCTCCCAGTTGAAAGCGGCTGTCTTCAAGCCCACTTTTTTTATCAACTGCCGTCACCACGCAAATGAAGTATCGAGCACGAATGCTGGGCTTCAGTTGTCCTCTCTCCTTGTCACAAATCCCCAATATCAGAGATGGCTCAAAAGGGTCAATGTGATCATCAATCCCATGGAGAATGTGGATGGGGTGAAGGCCTTAGAAGAGATGTTAAGATGGACTCCAAGGGATAAACTTCATGCTGCAAGATACAATTGGGCAGGGCAGGAGTATTATCTTGAATACTTTAATCCCGGAACTCCGTTTGGAGAAGCCAGGGTGAAACCAGAGATCTGGCAAAGATGGTTTCCGGATATCTGCGTGGATAATCATGGATTTCCTTCTCATGAATGGGAACAGCCTTTTTCGGGTTATACTCCCTTTCGTTTCAGGGAGTGGTGGATCCCAAAGGCCTTTTTCTTCATCTACCTTCCCTTTCTCGAGGAGAAAAAAGGGTCAAAGAGAAGGGAACGTTCTGAAAAATTGGGAAGATGGGTCTCCTCCTTTCTCTTGGATGAGGAGGGGATAATTAAAAGGAATCAAACCTTTGCGGAGCGATATTGGAAATATAGGGGAGCCTGGATGTCTCGATCCAAAAAAATGGGAGATGGGATCTTCTCTTTCCCGCTTCAAAAACGTTTTCAAAAGACCAATTTTTCCTATCGATATCCTTCTATTACAAGTATCGAGTTCATTACGGAAGTCGCCGACGAGGTGGCTTATGGGAGATTTCTGAGAGAGTGTATCAAGGCTCATCTCGAGACCAATCTTTCTGTGATCAGATTATTGAACTCTTGCCATTTTCCTGTTAAAAAGAAGGGGTATAAGAGGGAAGGAGGGATGGATTTTTTTTGGCATCGGGAGAGAAGATTAACCTTTCCTCAAAAATAGATGAACGAAAAGGAGGGAGAAGATGAAAAGGGTATGTTGGATTCTTTCGGTGGTAGTGGGACTGGCGATTTTGCCTTTTCTAAGTTTGGCACAGGCCCCTGTCAAAGGTGGAACATTGACCTGGGGGCGAGGAGGTGACTCCGTCACCCTTGATCTCGCCCAGGCGACGGATGGAGAATCGATTAAGGCAGGGATTCAGATTCTTGAAAACTTGGTGATGTTCAAAAAAGATAGCATGGACGTAGAACCTCAACTGGCCACTTCTTGGAGGGTGTCGAGCGATGGGCTGGTCTGGACCTTTACGCTAAGGAAAGGGGTAAAATTTCATGATGGAACTCCTTTCAATGCCCATGCAGTGAAGGTCTCTTTCGATCGGGTCATCGATAAGAGTCATCCTTTTCATCAGTATGGAACCTGGAGATATCCCGCCCTGGGATTGGGGCCGGTCAAAGAGGTCAAGGTGATTGATGAGTATACGGTGGCTCTCCGAACAGAGAAGCCTTATGCGCCTCTGGTGGCTAACCTCGCTCTCTGGCTATGTCCCATTCTATCCCCTGCGGCAATTGAGAAATACAAGGGGGATATTGGTCGAAACCCTGTAGGTACGGGTCCATTTAAGTTTGTGAAATGGATTAAAGATGACCAAATCATCGTGGAAAGAAACGAGGACTATTGGGGACAGAAACCCCATTTAGACCGGATCATCCTGAAGGCTATTCCAGAGGTTTCGGCTCGTTTTATGGCTCTCCAAACCGGAGCCATCGATATTGCGGATGATCTCGATCCGGATTCCATTCAGATGGCAAAGAGCAACCCAAACTTTAAAGTGATTGAACAACCCAGTGTCAATGTGGGTTACCTGGCGATTAATACGAAGAAACCCATCCTGAGCAATAAGCTGGTTCGTCAGGCGATCGCCCATGCCATTGACAAACAGACGATCATCAAGACCATCTTCAGGGGATTAGCCATCCCTGCAGTGAATCCATTTCCTCCAAGTATATGGGGCTATAATTTTAAGATTAAGGATTACGAGTATAATGTCCAGAAAGCCAAAGCCCTTCTTGCCCAGGCAGGTTATCCGAATGGATTTAGCACCGAACTATGGGCCATGCCTGTATCCAGGGCTTACATGCCAGAACCTGTGAAGACGGCCGAATTGATTCAGGGATATTTAGCTGCTGTAGGGATCAATGCCAAGATTGTCCGACATGAATGGGGAGCTTATCTGGACAAGACGGCCAAGGGAGAACATGATCTCTGCATGTTAGGGTGGTTGGGTGGCAATGCGGACCCGGATAATTTCCTGTATGGACTTCTTCATTCCGATAATTCAAAGCCACCCGCAGCCAATGTCGCCTTCTGGCAGAATCCTGAGTTTGACCGACTGGTTAAAGAAGCCCAGGGACTTTTCGGAAAAGACAAAAGGGCACCTCTTTATTTAAAAGCCCAGGAGATCTTTCATGAAGAAGTTCCATGGGTTCCTCTGGCCCATTCCACCATTGTGCGAATCTATAATAAGAAGCTCCATGATGTTCCCCTTCGACCCAATGGATTGAATTCGTTCCAGATGGTCTGGAAGGAGAAGTAAGAGGGGGTTTAAAGATTTTTGATCTCCTTCATCTCAAGACGATTATTTCACCTCATTTTCATCTTGATCGGGGTCTCCATCTTGGTCTTTTTAATGCTCAGACTCATCCCTGGAGACCCCGCCCATCTTCTTGTTGGAGAGTTTGCCTCACCTCAGGATGTAGCCCGAATTCGTGAAAAACTTGGGCTGAATGAATCCTATCCTTATCAATATCTCATCTATTTAAAACATTTACTCTCCGGAGATATGGGAATTTCCATTCGCTCCAATCTTCCCGTCTCTCAAGAGATATGGGACCGTTTCCTTGCAACCGTTGAGCTTTCTGTCGCCGCCATTTTTCTTTCGAGTCTTATTGGCATTATTGCAGGCGTCATCTCCTCCGTTCGAAAATATTCCATCTTCGATTATGCTTCTATGGTGATGGCCTTGGCCGGAATCTCCATGCCCATCTTTTGGTTAGGATTGATGCTCATCTATCTCTTTTCGGTTCTTTTAGGCCTTCTTCCAATGATGGGTCGATTTACAATGGGCATGGATTATCAACCGATCACCGGTCTGGTGATTCTCGATAGTCTTTTGAGAGGCCATCTTCCTCTCCTTGCCGATTCTCTTAAACACCTTATTCTTCCTGCCTTTACCCTGGCCACCATCCCGATGGCGATTATCGCTCGAATGACCCGATCCAGCATGCTGGATGTGATGTCCAAAGACTATATCCGCACGGCTCGGGCTAAGGGTTTGAGCTCTCGGAGAGTCATCTTTCATCACGCTCTGAAAAACGCCTTTCTTCCGATCGTCACGGTCATCGGACTTAATT
>Ga0209102_1001183_pt1 | contig 14509 bp, 13 predicted proteins | sample ConPoolayeHmetaG_FD_185483 | JGI IMG/M metagenome (GOLD analysis project Ga0209102, IMG submission 185483) | Hot spring microbial mat communities from California, USA to study Microbial Dark Matter (Phase II) - Cone Pool mat layer H metaG... ... | reverse complement strand
GCAGTGAACCGTGAGCCACTTCCCCTCCACGCTTCACCGTTTACCATTTACCGTTTACGATTTACTGTTCACCGTTTACCAGTCACTAATCACCATACAGGTCTTGGGCAAAGCCGACATCAACCCAGTTCTCGGCAACCTTTGTCCAGACCGAGGCCCATGTCCCAAATCTTAGTGGTAATTCTGCCAGCCTGTTTCTAGTAAATTTTACCACATCTAGGGCATCTAGTCTTGTTATCTTGTGATGTCAATCTGATGCGGTCAAGAACTGTCTGAATACTCTGACCTTTATCTTGACTAATCCCACTCCCAACTCTAGACTATTGGCTGGTACTCAGGAGTAGCCTATTATAAAGGTAACTAATATGCACTCTATTTGAAGGAAGCGATGGCCAAGAGAGCATCGGTGATTATAGTAAACCATAACGGGATGCCGCATCTCTATACGTGCATTTCATCACTCTTAAAACAAAGCTATAAGAATTTCGAGGTGATTTTCGTTGACAACAATTCCAGCGATGGCAGTTTGGAGTACGCTCGAAACAAGTTCCCTGACTTAATCTTCGTGGCCAACAAGGAAAACCTGGGTTATGCCGGCGGCATTAATGCCGGCTTGCCCTATGCCACCGGGGAATATATTGCGCCGCTCAACATAGACACGGAGGTTGCTCCCAATTGGCTAGGTGCTATGGTAGCTTTCTTGGATGGGAACCCGCAGGCCGCAGCCGTAACGCCCAAGGTTTTGCTTTTTGATGACCGCACTAAAATCAATGTTGCGGGCTTGAATATTCATATCACTGGACTGAGCTTTTGCCGCAGCCTGGGCAAGGAGAACGATATTTCAGTCATTCCTGAGAACGTGTCCGGGGTCAGTGGTTGCTCCTATCTAATCAGGCGTCAATTACTCGAGCAGATGGGCGGCGCGCCTGAGTGGTGTTTCATGGGGAACGACGATGTTATTGTCTCCTGGCTCCTGCGTCTGATGGGTCATGAAATATATTGCCTGCCCGAAGCCGTAGCCTATCATAAATATAGCCTGAAGGTGGACCCTGAGAAACTATTTCGTCTCGAAAAGAATCGGCAAATTCTGCTATTGAGCACGCTAAAGCCCCTAACCTTACTAGCCTGTCTGCCCATCTTCCTGGCAATAGAACTCCTGATAATAATCTACGCTCTAGCCAAGGGTCGGTCATATATCAAGGCCAAATTTGATGCCTTCGCTTCTCTATGGCGGGAGCGACGCAACATAAAACAGAGGCGACACCAATATCAATCACTGAGAAAGGTCTCTGACCTCACTTTGTTCCGGCGGTTAAACTGGAACTTAGCGTGGGCTCAATTATGGGGTATACGGTGAGGATTTGCTACCGCTTTGATACAGGAGATTCAAGATTAGTGTCGGGGTGAAATAGAGATGGATGTGAGCATCATAATCCTGACCAAAAACGCTGGAGAGGGTTTTGCCACCTTGCTTCAACGGCTTTCCTCCCAGAAGTTTGATGGTAACTATGAAATCATCGTCATAGACTCAGGTTCGACGGATGGTACTCTGGAAATAGCCAGCAGTTTCCGGGTGAAAACTGTCCGCATAAAGCCGGAGGAGTTTCACCACGGCCGGACAAGAAATCTGGGTGCTGAACAGGCAAGCAGGAGCGTCCTGGTCTATATCACGCAAGATGCCCTGCCACTTCATGACGACTGGCTGCACAAATTGACCGCCGACCTCAAGGACCCGCAGGTAGCTATGGTCATAGGCCGGCAGATTCCCTGGCAGCACACCAAACCTCCCGAAAAATTCTTCTATAGCTATTACTTCCCTGAACACAGAATTGAGGTGACGCGTGACGCTTCGGACTACTACCGTGACAACATGTTCATATCCAATGTCAACTCGGCCATAAAAAAGGATGTCTGGCAGCAGTTCAAATTCTCGGAAGACATAGCTTCGGCTGAAGATAAAGAATTTGCCAAGCGTTTGCTTCTTGCCGGCTGGAAAATTGTGTACCAGCCGGACGCAGTGGTATATCACGCCCATGATTTCAGCCTGCGGTCTATATACGAGAGGTCCGTAGATGCTGGCATATCCTTAAGTCAGGGAGTCAATGTGCCCAGGTCACGAAATTGGGTCATCAGCAGGCTCGGATATTTCATAAAAGAAGCCAGGTATATTTTGAGCAATGAAACATGGTGGAAATGGCTACCCTACAGTGTGGCCTACGAGGCTAGCAAACTATTGGGTGTAGCAGTGGGATGGTTCAAGGGAAGAATATCCAGAAAAGCGTAGTGCGAGGCTTAGCCTCGCCCATGCTTCCACCCACAATTCCCAAATCCCAAATTCGAAATCACAAACAATGTCTAAATCATCAAATTTCAAACGGGTTTTGGTCATTGGATATTGGTCATTTGAATCTGTCTGGGATTTAGGGATTAATATTTCGGATTTGACCGTACGGAGATGACACAGAGCGTCTGAGCAGCTATAATAGTCGCAAAATGTGGCAATATCGAGAACTAATCAGGAACCTGACCCTGGCCGACCTGAAAAACCGTTACCAGAATACCGCCCTTGGCTTCTTTTGGTCTATTCTTAGCCCTTTGTTGTTAGCAGGGGTTTTGTACTTCGTCTTCAGTCGCCTCTTTGGCCAGGAGGAGAACTTTGCCATAAATTTGCTGGTGGGTATTATGACCTGGCGGTTCTTTGCCCTCGGTACTTCCTCCTCCTTATATGCCATAGTCGGTAAGCCCAGCCTGGTGACCAGAATCTATATCCCCCGACAAATACTGGTCCTGAGCACTGCCCTGACCAACCTCATAAGCTCCCTGCTCGAGTTTATAGTCCTGCTGCCCATAATATTTGCCTTGCTCGGGCATTTGCCTGTCACCGTGCTCCTGTTCCCTCTGATTCACATCATTTACTTCTGGTTTATTTTCGGTGCCGGGTTGCTCTTGTCTGCCCTTTATGTTTACTTCCGTGACCTCAACCAGATATGGGAAGTTCTCATCAATATCTTGTTCTTCTGCTCGCCTATTGTCTATCCCCTATCCATAGTCCCCGCTAATCTCCTGCCCTATTACTTGCTCAACCCGGTAACCCAGTTTATGGGTATATATCGCGCGGTAATGGTCGCTGGCGATTTACCTTCACTGTACGGCGTAGTAGTTGTCATCAGTTTTGCCATCGCTGCCTATCTTGTGGGCAGCCTTGTCTTCAACAAATTACAACGCCGCTTTGCCGAGGAGATATGATGGGCACCATCGTCGTTAAAGACGTCCCGGTTCGTCATTGCGAGTCCCGCTTTATCGGGACGTGGCAATCTTCCTCTCTCTCGATAGGAGAGGATTAAGGTGACGGTGAAATAAACCAATGAGCGCCATAATCGTTGAGAATGTCTCCAAGAAATTCCGTATCCCCCACGAAAAGAAGACTACAGTCTTCCAGAACATAGTCGGTCTCATCAAAAGGCAGTTCAGCTACGAGGAGCTCTGGGCGCTCAAAGATATCAGCTTTGAAGTCAACAAAGGCGAAGCCCTGGGCATAATTGGCCGGAATGGCTCTGGCAAGAGCACGCTCCTGAAAATCCTGGCCAGGGTCTTATACCCAGATAGAGGTTCGGTTAGCCTCGATGGCAAAGTTGCCTCATTTCTCGAGTTGGGCGTTGGCTTCCAGTCCGAACTGACAGCCAAGGAAAATGTCTACATCTACGGCTCGATTTTAGGTCTGAGCCGCAAGCAAGTGAACAAGGTGTATGATGACATCTTCGGCTTCGCCGAGCTCAAGAAATTCGAAAGCATGAAGCTGAAAAATTTCTCTTCGGGAATGTATTTGAGGCTAGCCTTTTCCACCGCCATCCATGCCGCCCCCGACACCCTGCTCATAGACGAAGTCTTCGCCGTGGGCGATGAAGCCTTCCAGAAAAAGTGCCGAGATAAGATGAACCAATTCAAAGCCGGGGGCAAGACCATAATTTTCGTCTCCCATGACTTGAATACCGTGAGGCAGCTATGCCAGCGGACGATATTGCTGCACGAGGGTCGGATTGTTAGCATGGGTGATACTGAAAACGTCATAAACCAGTATCGGGCGCTGCTACAGAAGACAGCCCCGAAGTAACGTCGTATGGCACATATCAAAGAATCGAGGGAATAGGTGAAAATTGTCGTAATAGGCATTGGTCGGGTTGGATTAGTCGCAGCCTGCTGTCTAGCAGAGGCCGGTCACAAAGTAACCGGCATTGAAATCAATGTCAGCAACCTAGAACTTATGAACTCAGGGGTAGTTCCTTATCATGAATCAGAGCTTGAAGGGTTGCTTAAGCATGGATTGCAAACTGGTAATCTGAAATTCGCAGCAGCGTTGCCTAGCTCATTGAAAGCGGATATTGTCATGATAGCTGTTAATACGCCCACAGCACCCGACGGTAGCTGTGACCTGTCATACGTACATGCCGCCGTAGCACAGGTGACGAGTGCGCTGGGTGCTCCAACCATAATGGTAATGAAAAGCACTGTCCCTCCGGGAACGGGTGTCAGACTGATTAAGGACTATTTGCAGGGAATGCCAATCGCCTATGTCTCGAACCCCGAATTCTTGCGTGGCGGGCAGGGTATTTATGACTGGTATCATCCTACCCGCATTGTCATTGGAACTAATGACAGTCGGGCAGATGATAAGCTGCGTCTTATTTATTCCGGAATCCAAGCACCGGTGCTGGTAACAGACATCACTTCCGCTGAGATGATTAAATACGCATCGAATGCTTTCCTTGCCACTAAGGTCTCCTTCATCAACGAGATTGCCAACATCTGCGAAGCTGTGGGGGCTAATATCGACGATGTTGCCAGAGGCATGGGCCTCGACCCCCGTATCGGCTCGGCCTTCTTGCAGGCGGGGTTAGGCTATGGCGGACCCTGCTTGCCCAAGGATGCCGCGGCGCTGGACTCCCTAGCTTCAAGCAAAGGCTATAATTTCAAGCTCCTCAAAGCTGCCATCGAAGTTAACACTAGGCAGCGGAAGCTGGTGGTGGACAAGCTCAAGAAACTTCTGAGGTCTCTCAAAGGCAAGGAAATCGCCCTGCTGGGACTGGCTTTCAAGCCCGGCGCGGACGACGTCACCGACGCCCCGGCTCTGGATATCGCTCGTCTGCTCATTGCCGAAGGCGCCAATGTGCGCGTCTACGACCCAGCAGCTACGGAGAAAGCCAGAGCATTCCTGCCCGACCGGGTGGTCTTCGCTGAAAGTGTCTATTCAGCCACAGCTGGTGCTCATACTATAATATTAGCTACCGAGTGGCCGGAGTTTATTGAAGCCGATTGGGACAAAATCAGAAGGGCAATGGAGAAGCCTTATGTCCTTATTGATGGCCGTAACGCCTTGCCCGAAGGTAAGCTGGTCGCTATCGGCTTTGAATACATGGGAATAGGGAGAGGATTGGCTTGATCCAAGCTCACGTGTTGTTCTATGTCTAATTTCTGGACACGAGTGGTAGAATAACATAAAAGAAAATTCATGCTTCCTCCTTACGTAGTCAAATTTGGCACTTTTCGTTGAAATGAGCAAACCAACTGTGACTATACCTAACTATGTATCCTGGTCAGCGGCAAAAATTTCCTCTACAAGATTAGTGCTATTGGACCTATTAAGGGTAATAGGAATTATCCTTATATTAATCGCACATATTGGGCAAGCTACCCATCATCCAATCGGCCAGTTCTTCGGTATAAAAGGCTTTTACTGGGTATCCATTGGTGGAGTAGGCGTTACGGTTTTCCTTATTTTATCAGGACTTGCCCTGCATCTAAACTATAGACAGAAAGATATTAGCTATGGCCAGTTTATGTCTGGGCGAATACTACGAATATATCCCACTTACTGGCTTAGTCTTATTATTGGTATCTTAGTATATTTAATCGCATCGCAGATTAACGAATCATTGCCGGGCTTGAGTAGTCAAATAGGCTCTTTGGTATGCAGTATAACTGGATTTTGTGCCTTTGCTGGACAATGGGGTGGCCCATTTGTGCCTACAGCTTGGTATATAGGGTTAATTATAAGTTTATACATACTATATCCATTCATCTCTAGGGGGATTAAGCAGAAGCCTCATGTAGTTATTCTTGTTTTGTTCTCGGTAAGCACTGTATCACGCATTATTTTGGGACATTATGACATCTTACCCACTCGCCCACTAGATTGGTTTCCTCCTTGCAGACTGTTTGAGTTTGGGTTGGGAATATATTTAGCAGAAATAGTGAAATCAGATATGTGGGCGTGTGCTAATAAAAATGGCAAGGTTGGTTCTATACTTGGGCTTGCTGGGGGATTAACTTTCCCACTGTTTTTGGTTCATTACCCTTTGCTGAGAATTATTACTGGACATTCATGGCTACATATTTCGCAAGGAACTGCGATAGTGGTCTTCCTAGTCGCTTCTTTACTTGTTAGTTGGTTTATCCTACTACTGACTCAAGCTGTTACTCACATCAAGAAAAGTTCTCCAAAATCACCTATCAATGAGCAAATCAACCGCGATTATACTTAACCGAAGAAAACATATTTTCGAAGAGTATTCGATGTCTCAAGAGATGCCTGCAACAGAGCAGTTTTGCTGAAATTCGAAAATAAACTGAAGTTGCCTTCAAAAGAATTCTGTGCTTGACCTTTCTATTAATTGAACATAAACTACAAAGGAAAAGCCGTTTTGTGCTGCAATGATTATTTTGGAGCAGTTGAAATGGGTTATGTCAATCATCAGCATATAGCCGATATTTGGAAATGCCAGCGATTTAGAAATTACAGAAGAAACCTTCTTTTCGGGGACAGAGCATCTTTGAAATTGTGCAATGAATGTAATATGAGAGAAAGCCCTGTACCGCCACATAACCCGAGAGTCGTAGCTAAGTTGGACAAGGCTAACCCAAGATGACCGAAGAACAATTCGAGCACGAATATAACCTAGAAAAATTGCAGGTGATAACACCCAAAAAGCGGGATTTCAAAATGCTGGCCACCCCCAGGTTTGTAAGCCGCTACTGTGAAGGTGTCTATGAGGATTTCACTTGTGACCTGCTGCTCAACTTGTCCAAAGGTAAAATGCTTTTCATAGATATCGGAGCCCATTACGGCTATTACACACTTTTGGTCGGAACGAAGCATCCGGATTGTAAGATTATAGCCTTCGAACCGGTGCCTGAGAACTTTGAAATACTAAAACAAAACGTGGCTCTCAACCAACTGAAAAACACAGAACTCCATAATTTAGCTATTTCAGATAGTAATGAACTGAGAAAACTCGAGGTGACAGAAGCTTCGGATACGTGTAGCTTTTATGGCCATCCTTGGTCCGCAACTATTAATCAAATCGATGTACGAACAGTACGCCTAGAGGACTTTTTAGCGGCGACTCCAACAGTTCCTATAATCATAAAGATGGATACAGAGGGGCATGAACCCCATATCCTCCAGGGAATGAAGAATCTCCTCAAAAATTCCGAAGATATAAAGCTGATTATCGAATTCAACCCCAAGTGTCTCAAAAATGCTGGTTACGCTCCCGAAGCCTTCTTGAAAGAGGTCTCGGATTTGGACTTTGATATCTACGCCATAGATGACAACAAAAGGCTAACCTACAAGCTAGCAGAGAACAACTTCGGGAGGTGCACCGATTACCTACCCGGCGGGGATGAAGACCGGAACACAAATCTGCTTTGTTTGAAGAAGCAGAAATCCCTCAGCGTGTGTTTTTTCTCGCACTCTGCAGGCCTCTACGGCGCAGAGCGGAGCTTGCTTGAGCTGGTAACCGAGCTAGTTCAGGAGCACGGGGCGGTCTGCCCTGTTATTCTGCCCGGCGACGGGCCGCTCAAACAAAGACTGGAAGAGGTGGGAGCCGCAACATACATCGCCGATTATTCGCACTGGTTTGATCCGAAGGTCCTGCCAGAGGAAGAGATAAATGTGCTGTGCCGCCGGAATGCTCAGAGCGTCCTGTACAGCATTGGAGAAGTCATAGCCAAAATCAACCCGGATGTTGTGGTGACCAATACAATGGTCATTCCCTGGGGCGCAATTACGGCTTCATTCCTAGGCAAGCCCCACGTCTGGTTTATCCGCGAATTTGGAGAGGCAGACCACGGTCTGAAGCCGTTCATGCCCTTTAGTGCTACTCTGGATTTCATCAAAGCGCTGTCCGACCTTATAATAACCAACTCCGAGGCCGTACGCAGGGCACTGTTTCCTGATGAGAGCAGTGACAAGGTTTTCACTATCTATCCATATGTGACCATCCCTGAAGCTGCTCTACGCCAGCAGGGCAGCAGCTGCTTCACGAGGGCAACTTCGGCCAAGCTGGTCGTAAGCGGCCCGGTCCACGATGGGAAAGGACAAAAGGACGCTGTTTTGGCAGCTCGGGAGCTTGTGCGAAGGGGTAAGGATGTCGAACTTATTGTAATAGGAGATTGCAGCACGAAGTACGCCGAGCATCTCAAGGCTATAGTGCGTGACGAGAATCTGCAGGAGCATGTCAAGTTCATCGGCTTCACGGAAAATCCTTACCCCATCGTGAACCAAGCCGACATCGTGCTCGTGTGCTCCAGGAATGAAGCCTTCGGTCGAGTTACAGTTGAAGGCATGCTTCTGAAGAAGCCAGTCATAGGGACAGACAGCGGGGGGACACCAGAACTGATTAAGGACGGGACAACTGGTCTGTTATACCGTCCAGGCGACCATAAACAGCTTGCAGACAGAATAGAGTACCTCATTGAGCACGGGCAAGAGGCCAGGCGACTCGCGGAAAACGGCTACGCGTTTGCCAAGGAGACCTTTACCAAAAGCAAATTCGGGGGCAGGGTATACGAACTACTTAAGGAATTGAAAACCAGGACAGCCCTGCGGGCCACGTCCCTCACATCCGCTGGGAAACGGCCCACCATATTAGAGGGCATGTTAACCGCCGCCACGATGAGGGAGCCCAAGACCGCGGGCTTGGTCACCGAGCTTGGCAGCTCCCTGTTCGCCGCTGAGGCTCGGATAAGCGAGCTTGAGGCGCAGATACAACAGCTTGAGACGCAGGTGCGACAGATTCAGCACAGCATACCCATGCAGCTCGCGAGACGCTTCCAGGGAGTGCTCAACAGGCTGGCGCCCGCAGGCACGCGACGGCGTCGCTCCTATGAGCTTATCCTAACTGGCATCAGGGTCATCTTAAACGAAGGCTGGAAAAGCTTCTTTAGAAAAGTGAAGGCGTACCTTCGAAGGAAAACAGACAAGGAAAGTAAGCAACCATGAGTAACGCGTTTTTGTCGAATATGTATCAAAAAGTTCTTGAAAAACTATTACGCCCGGGCACCAGAAGGCGTTATTATTATGAGCTTGGGCTGACCGGCATCAGAGTCATCCGTAACGAAGGCTGGCGCGTTCTTAAACAGGAGACGGGACCGGGTGCACCCCAAAAAATCAAGACGTAGGGGGCACAAGCCGTGGGCTCTTCACAGGTGCAGTTTGAGAGAAGTTCAGCGCGGAGATGGGCGTTGATGCAAGAAACTCAAGCAACAGGCGGGTTTGTCTTCCGAATTGACCATCTTAAAATCCGGAATGGGCGGGCCTACGCGTGGGGATGGCTGTTTCACAAGTCCAAGGCCATCGTCAGTCTATCACTTGTCCTTAGGGGACAAGGTGTAGAGCTTCACATTCCATCCAAACTCGGGCTCCCACGACCAGACGTATCCAGCGACTATCCCTATGCCACGGCCTTGAATAGCGGGTTCATCATTGCTGGCAGGGTACCTCAAAGGATTGACCAGGCTTTCCTTGATGTCCAGCTTGAGGACGGCTCCAGCAGTTGGCTCGACATTAGTGCACCCTTGACGAAGGACTCTGCTCGAGTTCGCCGCAGGGGGTGGACAATCATAAGGTGGGCCAAAGGAACTGTAAAATACCTGGCTGCTGGCGACCTTAAGGGCTGGCTTCGGCAAGTTAGGTACGTGCTGCGAGAGAACTTACGCAGGGGGCGTCGCGCACACCTGCGTGCCGATGACATCTTTGGCGTAGTGTCCAGATTGTCAAAAGAGGCTCACCTCTCCGTGGTTATAGACCACAATTTGGGAGGCGGGGCAAACGCGTATCGCCAACGGTTAATCGAGGAAAAAAAGCGAGATGGTGTCCCAGTGTTGTTGGTGTATTACCATCTGCCAGAATTGGAATATCACGGCCGGCTGATCTGGCCGGGTAAGCAACAAACATTCGTCATGAACCCGATGGAGCACCTCCTCGGTCTATCCAGCCACTTCAAGATTCAGGAGATTTTTCTGAACAATGTCTTTTCTTTTGACGACCCCCTCTTCTTTCTCACATTGTTGCTGCGAGTCAAGGAGCTTACCGGCGCCCCTCTCACTGTGGCAGTTCATGATTTCTTTTCGATTTGCCCGTCCTACGCTCTGCTTAACGAAAAGCGTCAATTTTGTGGTATTCCGCAGACAAAAAAATGTCGCCGTTGCTTACTGGAGAATAAGGCGGACTTCAGACTATTGGTGGACTGCAATGACATTACCGAATGGCGTCAGACATGGGGCAACGTCTTAGCCGACGCAACCACCATTTTGTGTTTCTCGAGGTCCTCGGCGGATTTGCTTTACCGTGCCTATCCCGGTCTGGACAAGTCGAAGACCATCATCCGTCCCCACCACGTGAACCGTTTCTACGACCGTAAGCCGCGGATTGACCTTCAAGCTCCACTGAACATAGGCGTTGTAGGCACCATCAGCGTACATAAGGGTGCGGCAATCGTGGAAGAAATGGCAAAGTTGATTGAAAGGCGGCGTCTCCCGGTACGCATTACGGTTATTGGCGAAATGGACAGACCATTCAGGTCTCCCGCGGTTACGGTGACGGGACGATATAGATTAGCCGCTCTCCCGCGAATAATTGAAAAAAGGAAAGTGAACGTTTTCTTCCTGCCCTCCATATGGCCGGAGACCTTTTGCTATGTAGCAGAAGAGTTAATGATGCTGGGTGTGCCTCTGGCGGTTTTCGGCCTGGGTGCCCAGGCTGAACGCGTCGCGAAACACCCTATGGGACTCATAATTTCACAAGTTGATGCCGAGTCGGCATTGAATGAACTAATTGAATTCCATGCGAAGCTGCGCGAATGTCGCAGTGGCATATCGAGGACCCCGCAACAACCCACAACACGGAGGAACCAGGCATGATACATGTTTGTACATGTGCAGCCGTGAACTACCTACCGAAGGTGCGCCTCCTCAGCAAAACGCTTAAACGCCACCATCCTGAATTCTCCATACATCTGGCATTAGCGGACAGGTGGCCGGATTGGCTGGATATAAAAACCGAGCCATTCGACAATCTGATTACCCTTGAACAATTGGGAGTACCAAATCTCAAGTCCTGGTTATTTCGCTATTCAATTATCGAACTGAGTACAGCCATGAAACCCTTTGCACTTAGATACCTGCTGAGCACGCCGGGTTGCGAAGCCGTATTGTACCTCGACCCTGACATAGCTGTGTTTTCGCGGTTGGATGACCTGATAGCCTCTTTCAAAGAGGGCAGTATCCTGCTAACTCCACATCAGACGAAGCCCGAACAGACGATGGAGGCAATCATCGATAACGAGATATGCAGCTTAAAGTATGGGATTTTCAATTTGGGCTTTATTGGTGTCAAAAACGACGCCAACGCGCGGAATTTCCTGGACTGGTGGTGTGAGCGGGTAGACAAGTTTTGTTATGAAGCTCTGGAGGATGGATTGTGGGTGGACCAGAAGTGGGTTAATTTTGCCGCGGTTTTCTTTGAAGGAGTGAAGATCCTGAAATCCAGCCGCTTCAACGTCGCTCCTTGGAATATTACAACTAGAAGAGTGACCGGCTCAATCACAGACGGTCTCATGGTAGATGGCGAACCTTTAGGCTTCTATCATTTCACCGGATTCGACAGCGGTGCCCACAAAGTAATGGCAGCGAAGTACGGAAGCGATAATCCTGCGGTCATGAGTATGGTCAAGTGGTACGAGGAGAGCATCGGCGAGGACAAGAGCCTCCAAAATACACGGTGGGGCTATGACTACTTTGACAACGGAAAGCCAATTACAAAAGCCCATCGACTAATCTATAGAATCCGTAAGGATTTGCAAGAGGCTTATCCCGACCCCTTCCGGGCGGCTAACCTAAGCGACTCCTACTATACTTGGTTTGAGCTCCGCGCCAGAGTGGAGCATCCAGAAGTTTTCAAGGCCCGCGTCAGCAACGCGGTTTCTTTTACGAGGCCGATAACAGGCAAAGTGGACTGGTCTCGCGTCCGTTATTATCTGAAACTCGCGGCAACCAACAACAAGCTCCGCGGGGAACTTCTCCGCAAATCATGGTCGATTTTTAGAAGAGAGGGGTTTCGGGGGCTGAAACGGCGCCTCAGATAAGTCGCCGGGGCAGGACTTCTTAAGCGCCCCTCTTTACCGTCACGGTCGGCTCGTCTAAATAACGCAGTGCCTGTGCACCTTCTTCGGTTATGTAGATGCCAACGACGTACTCACCGTTGTCAATCTTCTCTAATGGTATAACTTCCAGAAATCCAGACCAGACCAGGTTCGGGTCTTCAAAGACTCTCGCAACTTCCTACCTTCCGGTTTTAGACATCTCAAATACATAGGCCTTCTTTTCGGATTTCAGCACAATGTAAACTGCGCTGCCAAGTAATCATGTAACGCTTGCTGCTAGGGTCTCATGCCATCCATGCCCAGGAGCCGCAGGTGACAGTTGTCCAGAATCAAAGAATCGCGGTTTCTGTATTCTTGAGAATATTGATGCGCAGCCATCCAAGCGAGAGCTCAAATTCTAGTGACTGAAGCCTTGCGGTTATATGTAATCAGATGAAGCACTGCTCTTTTTGATATGCCTGAAGCTTAAATCTTTCTAGTGCGAAAGGCGCAAGCCGTGAGGCGGGCAATTTCCCCAAGACAAGCTCGGCTACCATCCTGCCTACTGCCGGTGAGTGCATGAAGCCATGACCGCTGAAGCCACAGGCGAGATATAAACCATCCATTCCGGGAACCTTGCCGATGATAGCATTGGCATCCGGAGTGTCCTCATGAAGTCCAGCCTGTGCTCTCCCCACGCCAATATCTCTGAGAAAGGGCAGGCGATGGCAGGCTGCCTCAGCTATAATTGGCAGGAAGCCCCAGTCCACACTAGTATCGAAACTCTCTGGCTCTTCCGGATTTCTCATGCCAAAAATCAGGCCTGGACCTTCCCGCCGGAACCAGAAGCCATTGTGGAATTCGACGACCATTGGCGCATTTTTGGCAATTTCCTGTAATGGCTCGGTAACAAAAATATGCCGTCGCGAAGGGCGAACAGGTATATCCACGCCAATCATTTTCCCAATTTTGCCACTCCACGCACCAGTAGCCACAACTATCCTTGGCGACTGAAACTCACCCTTCAAAGTAGTCACACACCAGGCGCGACCAACACGTCTCACGCCGGTAACCTTGGCCTCCTGATAGATTTTGACACCCAGTCTCCTGGCAGCAGAAGCGAAACCGTGCACTACTGAATAAGGGTCAGCATAGCCATCAGCAGGACAGTAGGTAGCGCCAAGAACATCCTCGATATTAAGAGGGGGGACTATCTCCCGGGCCTCCTGCGGCGAAAGCAAGTTAACTGCTACTCCAAGGCTGCGCTGCAAGGCTACGCTTTGACGGAAGGTTTCAAGCTCTTCTTCAGTCGTTGCTAGCATCAGATAGCCATTCTGGCGGAAGTCAGCTGGATGACCTATTTCTTCCTCAAAGCGTTCAAAAAACCGCACACTTTCCACAGAAAGCCTGACATTGGCCTCCGTGGAAAACTGCTGACGGATGCCACCGGCGCATCTCTCTGTCGAACCTGAGCCAATGAAGTTCTTCTCCAGAATGGTGACATCATGACAGCCCATTTTTGCTAGGTGGTAGGCAATACTGCAGCCGATTACGCCAGCGCCAATGATGATTATCTCGGGCATTATGCCTCTATAATGCTCTGAGATAGATAGAGCCTGATTGAGATAAATGGAGATAAGTTAAGATTCATTGAGACTCCTTGCTCTTCAGCTTTCAAGTTGTAGCGATGAGATTGTTGAGTTTGACGCCGGACTTCAAGGTCTTCAAATGAGCCAGACGTTTTTGGTGGCCTTTGCGCATTTCCATCCATCTCCATTGGTCTTTAATCTCCCGCGGCGTCTCTATCAAATCTCCACTCAATCTCTATAAATCTCCATTGAATCTTCACACCATCCTTACGGTCTCCATACCTCTCCGTCATTGTATATGCCCCTTCTCTCTCAAGTAATCTGCTAGGGCCTCTTGCCAAGTTCTCATGTCATCCATGCCCAGGAGCCGCAGGTGATAATTATCCAGCACCGAGTAGCGGGGTCTGCGAGCTTTCTGGGGATACTGGTCTGAAGTTATGGGGACGACCGGAGTTTTTATACCAGCCAACCTAAGTATCTCCCTAGTGAACTCATACCAGG
>Ga0209102_1001181_pt1 | contig 14521 bp, 15 predicted proteins | sample ConPoolayeHmetaG_FD_185483 | JGI IMG/M metagenome (GOLD analysis project Ga0209102, IMG submission 185483) | Hot spring microbial mat communities from California, USA to study Microbial Dark Matter (Phase II) - Cone Pool mat layer H metaG... ... | reverse complement strand
GTTAGAACTAATTGAGGATTTTAAAGAAATGAATGAATTTTTCAATAAAAAGCCCAAAGATTCCATAATAAAAGTGCTTGTTATCAATGGAGAGAAAAACGACAGAAATTCAGAGGTTTAATGTTTGAATCAAGTCTTTTTTGGTTCTCTTAGACATATAGAGCTTTTCTATTTCAATTTGCACTAAATCGCCTTCATTGATTCCTTTAAGCCTCTCCAATGGTATCACTAATCCATCTTTTTCGACTTTAACAACGAATTCCTTTTTCATTTTCCATGCCTCAGAAAATAGATTTAGAATGAAACCAATTTAAAGTTTACCTATCAGAGATAATCATAAAACATCCTTTTCCAACATTTTATGATAATTTTCCAATATTTCATGATATTTTTAACAAATTTCTGCTTCAACCATCTGACTCATTAATGTTTAAACAAAAAATAAAATCTTTAAACTTTGACACTTTAGTATAAATAAATTATGCTATGAAAGGCATTGCATTAAAAATCTTAAAAAATGCGTTATTTAACAAAATGCGTTGTGAAGAGGTTAAGCTTCTCTCATCTTATGTTAAAATATAATCAATTTTTCTGAATGTTCATTCTAACATAATTTTCAATGTTTTTTTGCCACAAGCCCCTCTGGCTTGTCCCCCGTTACAAAACATTAAATGAATTTTTTCCATAATTTTCCGCACGCAACATTCAGAACCCTACAATTTTGCAGAGTTCAGCTAGCCTAACTGATTAAAAATGTTAGAGAAAATGAAAGAGAAATTAGGAAAGCACTTTCAAGTTTGCCTTATCATAGATTTGCTTTAACGTTTCTGGATTATAGTCTGTGTAATGCTTAGCTAAGACGCTTTTAGGAACTCTTCCACAGAAAGCATCAATATACCTATCTGGAACTCCTAGCCTTCCCATTTCAGAACAGAACCACTCACGCAATATTTGAGGCGTTATTTTAATTCCGCATTGTTTTGAAACTTGAGGCCAAACTTTTTCAATATTCTTGTAGCTTGGAAAAACTCTGTCATCTTCTTTTAAATGCTTTCCTTTAAGCAGTTGCCTTATTATTTTAGCAGTTTCTTCATTGAAGAATCCACAGCCTACCTTTTTGGTTCTGCTTGAATGCTTAGACGGAAAAAGCCTTCTATTTTCTAAATCAATGTCTTTTTTTGTTAGTGAAGCTATTTCCCTAGCTCTCAAGCCACTAGAAGCATAGGCTAAGAAAACAGCTTTATGTCTAAGATTTGGCAAAGCATCATAGAATTGTTTAAGTTCAATCTTTGAAGGAATGTGCTTCTCTTTAAATTCTGGCTGTTTAAACTTGAAGGATTCAATCAATTCAGGCATACGCAAATAATCCCTAAAGAACCGCTTCAAAGTTTTAAGATAATTGTTAATAGTCGTTTGAGATTTCTCTTTCATTTGTTCAAGAAAATAGTTTCTGATGTCAAGCCTTGTTATCTCATTAGGCTCTTTTCCAACGGCTTCTAAGAATTGCCTCAGATTCCAGCAATGACATTTAGCTGTGTATTCTTCCATTCGCATTTCAACAATTAGAAAATCATGGAAATCTTTAATTATGTCTTCATATCCACAATGGATTCCATCAGAACAAAGCTCATTTTGGGCTTCTTTTTCTAAAATAAACTCATTCTTAGCAGGCCTGCCCCCTACCAGGCTAGGGCAACCCCGCTTTTCTGTTTAACTCATTAGGGTTTTTAGTGTTGGAGATGTTATTTTCTTTTTCGGAAGTACATAAACTAGTTTACATCATTTGTTCGGTGGCGCGTATAGTGCGCGGAGATTTCGTTCGCAAGAGTTAATAACAATTTTTGAATACGTTTCCTTTAAGTGGAGGATAAAAGTTGGAGAGAAAAAGTCCGTTATACATTGTTCCTTGGCGTTGCACCTTCGCTTGTGACAGTTGCTGTTTGCACTGTGCTTCTGCTGGTAAATCGCCTATGGCGGATGAAATGGGCACTGCTGAGGCCTTGCGGATGATTGATCAGGTGTACGCGTTTGGAGTCCAATGGCTTGGGATAAGTGGTGGAGAACCGCTTTTGCGCAGTGATCTCTTTGAAATAGTTAGCTATGCCAAGAAAATAGGTTTAAACGTGAGCATAATAACCAGCGGTCTCCATTTTGACGACAAAAAATTTGAGGCTGTTGTTAAAAACGAGGTGCGGGTTTCCGTAAGCATAGACGGGGCGGAAAAAACAAATGACCTAATTAGGGGTAAAGGCGCTTATGCAGCGGCGGTTTCGGCGATTGAAAGGCTTTCCCGTGAAGGGCTGTTAAACTGTCTTGTTTACACTTTCGCCAACATTAACGAGTCGGCAACAAATGTTAATGAAACTGATATTACTCATGTTCTTGACTTAGCGGCAAAATATGGTGCTAGATGGGTAATTTTTCATGGTTTTATTCCATACAGCAAGGATGGGAACGCTCTTAAGGCGGATCCGTCGCCTCAACAGTATGAGTGGGCTTGGAACAAGCTTTACGATTTACGCTCTGTCTATGAGGGTAAACCGGAAATCAATGTTTATCATCCATCCTTTGCACGGGTTGCAAAACAGAGAGGCTTACCAGACTTTGAAAGTTGGTATAACGACTTCTTTCTCGGCAGATGCTTTTTCGGCAGGTTTATGAGCATCGCAGAAAATGGCGACGTCATCCCATGCAGCTTTAACGATACCTACAGACTTGGAAATGTAAAAGGCAAGTCATTAAAAGACATTTGGAATGAAATGCAAGCTTCAGAGTTCTTCGCCAAAGTAAGAGAGAAAAACAACTTGAAGGGCAAATGCAGCGTATGCGAATACCGCGACATATGCGGTGGATGCCGCACAGCTGCCCAATTCTACACTGGCGACATTTTCGGCTCCGACCCTAGATGCGCTTACATCCCAAAAGTTTTGCGTGAAAAATAAGAATACTTGAGATGAGTTAACTCTCGCCTTATCGGTTGTGTGCGCGACGGCATCCTTCTGTGAGTTCTTCAAGTATGTCTGGCTTATATAATTTTTAGCAAAAATCTTATTAAGTGTAAAACCGAAAGGGTTAATTTCTTTTTGGGCTGAAAAGTTGAAATGGAGGGCGAAGTTATGAAAACCTATTTGACGGTTTGGTTTTACAGTGAAGGTGCAAGTCCCTTGGAGGTTGTTGGGAAGCTTCGTTCCATGGGTTTTGAGCCTTTGAGGGGCTATCATGACCATGTTTATGATTGGGGGAGAAAAGTTGAGCTTGTGGAGGTGCTTCAACTCGCCAATAAAGTTCATGAAACCCTTAAGGGAATGAAGGTTTTCTATAAGCTTGAAACAGAATAAAATAGCGGTATTCGAAGTTTTCAAGTCCCTCACCTTAAGGAAAATAGCATTACTGCACGGTCCAGGTTGCGTAAGCAATCATTTTGGCCAGTATTGCTAAAATTAAAGTCATGTCTTAATGGGGCATTAGTTCAAGAAGAAATAGTGCGGTTACTGTAACTGCTACTGCTAATTCTAGAATTATTAATGCGATTAATGGATATCGTAAAAGTTTTCCAACAATTCCCAGAAAGCTGACGGTGAGGATCACTCCAAGGGCCATTTGAATGTAAATGAATGCTAAAAAGAGCAGGGGAGAGACAATGTTGTATTGCATCATTAAACGAAAGACGAGGGAGCTTATAACTATTAAAAAGCCAGCTAACCTTCCATAACGATTAAATCGTCCCCCTGTTTCCATATCTTTTTTGCGAAGTCTAGACAATCCCTCAATAAGACCCTGTTTGTATTCAGGTCGCAAAGCCAACACGACGAGGAAGATGATTCCGATAAGCAATCCAAAGATGATCGAATAAAAAACACTAGGATTTGTTGGGAGGTATACTGCGATGGAAACAGCCAGAATTCCCGTCAGTACAAGAAGCAACAGCCAATCCCTATATCGCGCAAGTTCACCATACCTGCTTTTCCCTCCACTTACGTCGCACCGGTCTTAAATTTCAGTTTTTTAGTTCGTAAATTTTTTGTAATAATAAATTCAACAATTAACGCATTTGACGTATGGGCGGTTTTTGGACTGTAAACCATTTATACCAATTTGTATGAAATGTTTTGTTGGTAGCGGGATTGTATGCTTGTTACAAATAAGGATTTGTTGTTAGCTGCGAAACGGGGAGCCTATGCTGTTGGCGCTTTCAACATTCAAAATTTGGAGAGTTTTTTGGCTGTTGTGGAGGCTGCTGCTGAAGAGAAATCGCCTGTAATTGTCGCCGTCACTCCAGGCGCCATAAAATACGCTGGATTAAATTACTTGGCTAAACTGGTTATGAGCGCCGCTGAGTCTTCGCCAGTTCCCATGTCGCTTCACCTAGACCACGGAGAAGACCTTGAAACCGTTTCCAAATGTTTGGAGGTTGGCTTCACCTCAGTTATGATTGACGGCTCCCACTTAAAATTTGAAGAGAATGTTGCCCTAACTAAACGCGTAGTAGATTTAGCCCATCAGAAAGGGGTTTCGGTTGAAGGTGAACTTGGAAGACTTGCAGGCGTTGAAGAAAAAACCGTTGAAGAAAGGGAAGCAGTCTTAACTGATCCTGAAGACGCTGAAAAGTTTGTTAGGCTTACAGGCGTGGATGCCCTTGCAGTTTCCATAGGCACTTCGCACGGCGCTTACAAGTTTAAAGGCGAACCCCAACTGGACTTTGAAAGACTTAGGCTTATCCGCGAAAGAGTTGATGTGCCGCTGGTGCTACATGGCGCCTCAAGCGTTCCAGCATGGATTATCGAGAAAGCTGCGAAGTACGGCGCCCAATTAGCCGGAGCCAAGGGCATACCAGAAGAACACATTAAGAAGGCTATTTCTCTTGGAATAACCAAGATAAACATTGACACTGATCTGCGGCTTGCCTTCACAGCTACGGTGCGCGAAGTTTTAACCACATCACCCAAGGAGTTTGATCCGCGGAAAATTTTAGGCCCAGCTAAGGAGGCTATGAAAGAGGTTGTTAAGGGCAAAATGCGCTTGTTTGGCAGTGCGGGAAAAGCGTAGGATTGGGGGATTTTAAGTGAAAGTTGGCGTATTAAGCGGCGGCGGCGATGCTCCTGGTATTAATGCGGTTATAAGGGCTGTTGTTAGAAGGGGGATTCAATCCTACGGCGACGAGGTTGTCGGCATAAGGGACGGGTGGCGCGGCCTCCTTGAAGGCACATTTATGCCCCTTGACTTAAACGCTGTTTCGGGAATTCTGCCCCGCGGAGGCTCCATCCTAGGCACTTCTAGAACTAACCCCTTCAAACGGGAAAAGGGGCCGGAGCAAATAATGGAAAACGCTGGAAAAGCCGATTTAGGGGCTGTTGTGGTCATAGGCGGCGATGACACTTTAAGCGTTGCCCATAAGATGGCGGATTACGGACTTAAGTGTGTGGGTGTTCCCAAAACAATTGACAACGACTTGATGGGAACGGATTACACTTTTGGTTTTAACACCGCTGTGGCTATAGCTACGGAAGCCCTTGACCGGCTGCATACAACAGCGGAAGCTCACAATAGGGTTATAATCCTAGAGGTTATGGGACGCTACACGGGCCACATAGCCCTAGAGGCTGGCTTAGCAGGCGGCGCAGACGTCATATTAATTCCAGAGAAACCTTTCGACATAGATGAGGTCTGTGAATACATTAGGCGAAGACAGAAGCGCGGCAGAAACTTCAGCCTAATTGTGGTTGCAGAGGGCGCCAAGCCTAAAGGCGGGAAAGAAATAGTTTACAGTGAAAGCATAGACGAGTTCGGCCACATAAGCCTAGGCGGCGTGGGCTACTATCTTGGAAAGGAGATTGAAAGGTGCACGGAAATCGACACGCGGGTTGTGGTTTTGGGGCATCTTCAACGCGGCGGCTCTCCAACGGCCTTTGACCGCATACTTGCCACAAGATTTGGGATAGCAGCCATAGACCTTGTACATGAGGGAAAGTTTGGCCATATGGTGGCGCTTCAAGGAAACAAGATTGTTTCTGTTCCGCTTAAGGATGTCATTGGCAAGAGGAAAACCGTTGACTTGGAGCTTTACGACATAGCCAGCGTATTCTTCGGCTGAGAAAGAACAGAATACGCATGAGCGCGCTCGTTACTGTTAAAGACTTACTCTTTAGGCTTAAAGAGAATGCTAAAAGATAAATGGGTGAAGGCTGAATTTACTATTGGGTAACTCTATGCCCACGTATATTCTCCTTTCAACTCTAACACCAGAGGGAAGGAAAACCATTAAGGAAAGGCCTGAAAGAATAAAAGAGGTAAATAAGGAGATAGAAGCCTTCGGCGTCAAAGTTCTCCATCAATACGCGGTTTTAGGCCCCTACGATTTTGTTAACGTCGTTGAAGCACCAGACAACCAAGCGGTTGTCCGCGTTTCTGTGGAACTCGGATCCCGTGGAACCGTAAAAATTATGAGCATGCCCGCCATACAAATCGACGATTTCATCTCTATGCTGAAGAAAAAATAACCTTGCCTCTTCCCCATTTTTATGTTGCCAGAACATTTGCCAGTTTAAGCAGTCCAATATTTAGGGGCTTCTCGTTTTTGCATACCTCTTCGAGGGGTATGCTCGTTATTTCGCCTTTCTGCAAGCCAACAACGCGGTTGCCCATGTTCTGCGCTAGCAAGTTTACGGCTTCATTTGCGAATAGACTTGCCAAGAGTCGGCTTCTGGCAGTTGGGCTTCCACCTCTTTGAGCATAGCCCACTATACTTAACCGAACTTCCGCCCCAGTGTTTTCTTCAATTTCTTCGGCGAGTTTACGCGTGTCCCCTATTCCCTCCGCAGCCACAATTATGCCAGACTTCTTCCCTTTTGCAGTATTCTCCTTAACAGTTTTAAAGATTTCCTGCTTGTCTATGGTGACTTCTGGAACTAGAATTACTTCGGCTCCAACTGTTAAGCCCACAGTCAATGCGAGAAAGCCTCTTTTTCGTCCCATAACTTCTACAACGAATACTCTTTCATGGGAAATCGCCGTGTCCCGAATCTTGTCAATTTCAGCCACCGAAGTGTTTACCGCCGTGTCAAAGCCTATTGTTTCTTCGGTGCCGTAAACGTCGTTGTCTATTGTAGCTGGCACCCCGACGACTAAAGCGTCTGTTTCAAGGCTCAGCTCTAATGCGCCTCGGAAAGAGCCGTCGCCGCCAATAACCACTAAACCGTCCACCTTGTCAGCGGCAAGATTCGCAGCAGCCTTTCTAAGACCTTCAGGAGTTTTGAACTCTGGACACCTTGAAGTTAAAAGCACTGTGCCGCCGGACTGAATTATGCCGCCAACAGAACGAGGATCCAAACGCCTAAACCTATTCTTTATCAAGCCTTCCCAGCCCCTTTCAAAACCCAAAACTTGAAAGCCTTTCGCGTAGGCGGTGCGGACAACCGCCCTTATGGCAGCATTCATTCCAGGAGCATCGCCGCCGCTTGTAACCACGCCTATAGTTTTCAAATATATCTCACTCCTTTTCCTAAAATCTTAAAACACAATTATTCTATAAACCAAGATAAATGTGTCCCCAGCTAAATGACTTGTTTGGAGGAATTGTATGGAAAAATCCCCAATAGTCGTTCTAGTCACGACTTCAAACAAAGAAGAAGCGGAGAAAATCGCAAGGAGCCTATTAGATAAGAGGCTTATCGCATGCGCCAATATGATAGGGCCTGTGCATTCGTTTTTCTGGTGGGCTGGAAAAGTGGAGAACGCCGAGGAATACCTTCTTTTGATGAAGACTCGAAGAGACCTGTTTGATAAGCTTTGTGAAAGGGTAAAGGCTTTACACAGCTATGAAGTTCCAGAAATCATAGCCATATCAATTGTGGAAGGCTTCAAACCATACATAGAATGGTTGAACCACAGCCTCAGATATTTTTCTCAGGAACATGTTAACGGTGGCGTCAATTTGCAGTGAAGCTTGAAAACAGCAAATAAGTGTTATTTACTTCTTTAATTATTATTTGATGCTGGTCAAAATGCCCGTAGATGTTGGTCATTTAAAGCAGAGAATTAGCGATATTTTCGAATCAAAAACAGAGCTAAATCGTCTAGCCTCCAAACCATATGCAGAATTAAGTATGGATGAAAAATACGCCATCAGATATCATATTATAGTTCTTGCCGAAGCTTTGGGAAGTTTATGTCTTCAGATAGCTGCGGAGGATCTTAAGCGTACTCCACAGTCCTATTCGCAGTGCTTCAAAATAATGGAAGAGGAAGGCATTTGCAGCTGTGCCAAAGACTTAACTGCAATAATGCGTTTAAGAAACTTGTTAACTCATCGTTATTGGACAATAGATGATGCCCAAGTTTACAACTCTATTAAGGGCAATTTTAAAGCTATTGATAAATTCTTGAGAAGTGTGAAAGATAGATATGCAATCAGCTTATGACAGCATACAATTTTACAAGCTTAGCCGAAAAGAAAAAGACAAGATAATCAAGAAGATCAGGAAATCCTTAGCCAAAGATAAGAGAATCCAGCTTGCGATAATTTTCGGAAGTTTAACAACGCGAGACTATGTAAGAGACATAGACATCTGCATAAGTTCCAATCCAAAACTAAACTTCAAAGAACTCCTTGACTTGAGCGCGGAAATGGAGCTTGAACTTGGCATCCCAGTTGACCTCCTAGAGCTGGAAAATCTGCCAGCCGCCCTTCAGACAAGCGTACAGAAAAGAGGCATAATAATAAAAGGATCGAAAAATTTGCTTGCAAATCCTCAAAGCTAACCAGACACAGGATAAATTTAGGTAAAGTTTTATAGGTTTTAGTGGCTCATGAATGTTTTGGCGGTGGGTCTTAGGCGGGGGGCTAGGGGTCCCCTGAACCGTAAACCCTCTATAGGACGGGCCGAAAGCTGAGGCTGAGGCGTCCGTGGCCGCCTAAACCCTTCACTTCCGAAGCAGTGACTACCCGTCCCTTGGGGCTGGCGGGCGCTGGGCAGCTTCCGTAGGGAAGCCGACTCCAGTGTTTACCAGGCGAATCTGGCTAGGCCCGGGAGGGAGCAACCTAAGCTTGGACGTTCGGCGCTCAAGGGGGTGCGGGTACGAGTGTAGGGTTTGAGGGGTTCGGCGGATTCTGGGCGTCGAACCTCAGTGACCCACCGCCGCTTCTGGGCTATAACGCTTACATTTTTATCTGGTGAAAGACTATTATAATCGTGGAGGATGGTTTTGGGTTTTCCTGAAAACTTCCTTTGGGGTGTTTCTGCGAGTGGTTTCCAGTTTGAGATGGGCGATCCCGCTGGCAAAAACGTAGATGCCAATACTGACTGGTATGCCTGGGTGCATGACGCTGAAAATATAAAGAGAGGCTTGGTTAGCGGCGACTTTCCCGAAAACGGAGTGGACTACTGGAGCTTGTACAGGAAAGACCATGAGGCGGCGAGAAAGCTTGGGTTAAACGCTTACCGCATTGGCGTAGAATGGAGCAGAATCTTCCCAAAAAGCACCTTAGCTGTTGAAGTTGGAGTTGAGAAGGCTTCGGACGGCAACATTTCAAAAGTGGATGTGGACGGCAAAGCCCTAGAAGAGCTTGAAAATTTGGCGGATAAAGACGCGTTAAGCCATTATAGGGATATTGTAGCTGATTTGAGGGTGAAAGGCTTCAAGGTTTTTGTTTGCCTAAACCATTTTACGCTTCCATTGTGGCTTCACGACCCAATAACTGTGCGCGCAACAAAACTTGGCAAAGGCCCAAAAGGATGGCTTGAAGAAACCGCCGTAATCGAGTTCACCAAGTACGCGGCTTACATAGCTCATAGATTAGGCGAAATCGTTGACAATTGGGCAACTTTCAACGAGCCTATGGCCGTATGCGAGGCTGGCTACATGATTCCCGAGTCTGGCTTTCCACCAGGCGTAAACAATTTTAAAGCTGCTAGAAAGGCGGCTAAAAACATGGCTGTTGCTCATGCCCGCGCCTATGACGCCATAAAAACGTTTGACACTGTGAAGGCGGACATTGAAAGCCAAAGCCCAGCCAATGTGGGACTAATCCATAACGTGATTCCAACAATGCCTCTTGACGAAAAGGAAAAGCGTGATGTTGAAGCAGCCCGATTCATGGACAACATTCATAACCAGTTTTTCCCAAGGGCTGTTGCAGACGGCTGGTTGGACGAAAACCTCAACGGCGTGAAAGAGAAAAATGAACTGAAAAGCTACTTAGAGAACCGTCTTGACTGGCTCGGCGTAAATTATTATACACGGTTTGTGGTTAAAGGAAGGAAAACCTCTTAGCTAAATTGTTTGCTGGAATTCCAGCAGTTCCGGAAATCGTGCCAAACTATGGGTTCGGATGTCAGCCTAACAGCCAGTCAGCAAGCGGAAACCAAACGTCAAACCTTGGATGGGAAATCTACCCAGAAGGAATGCTCAAAGCCTTAAAGAACATGGCAAAATTCGCTAGGCCACTTTACATAACAGAGAACGGGATAGCCGACGAAGAAGACACGCTTAGACCAAAATTCATCGAAGACTACATTAAAGTTTTGGAAAAGACTGTGGAAGAGGAGAAAATTGACGTTAAAGGCTATTTCCACTGGGCTTTAACTGACAATTACGAGTGGGCTAAAGGTTTCAAAATGAAGTTCGGCTTATTCGCCGTAGATCTTAAAAGTAAAAGGCGGAAAAAACGGAGAAGCGCAGACACATACAAGAAAATAGTGGAGGCAAAAGGCGTTTAAGTCTTCCTAAACTCCAGCCGACAAAACCAGCTTAAACTCTTATACAGAAAAAAGGATGATAACATTCGTATTGGGTGTGTAGCAAACCAAAATGTTGAAAGCCTCGTGGAAGTTTCTGGAAAAATCTAAATCTTGTCGAAACATATTCTGTGTTTGTTGGAGTTCAAGATGCCTCACAACGAGCTTCGCCGGGATTATCTGCTTGACCGTTGGGTTGTTATAGCCACTGAACGTGGCCGAAGACCCACAGACTTCGCTAAAAAAGAAACCGCCAAAGCCAGAGCTGGTGTTTGCCCTTTTTGCCCTGGAAATGAGCACATGACCCCGCCAGCACTGCTTGTCTACCTTGAATCCGACGGGAAAATTGAAAAGGCGAAGGATGAAAACGGTTTTAGGTATAAGAACTGGATTATTCGCTGCTTCCCAAATCTTTATCCGGCTTTCGCGCCGCCGGAAGAGAATCAAAGCAAAGGGCAAACTTTGAAAGGCCGCGATTTAGCGGTGGCTGTTGGACACCATGAAGTTCTTATAGAGTCGCCTGTTCACGACGAGCATCCTTCAGACGCTAGGATTCCGCAGCTTGTGCATGTTGTAAACGCCTATTTGGATAGGCTGCGCGAACTTTCATCGAAGCACTATGTGCGATATGTTTCCATATTTCGCAACCATGGCCTCGAAGCTGGAGCTTCGCTTTCCCATGCCCACAGCCAAATCATTGCAACGCCTTTCATTCCAAAAATCTTGAGGGAAGAGTTGAAAGCCAGCAAGAAATTTTGGCGGGAAAAAGGCGAATGCATTTTCTGTCAAATTATAAAAAATGAGAGGAATAGTCCCCGCTTCATCATGGGAAACTCCGACTTTGCCGTTTTCGCCCCATATGCAAGCGTCAACCCCATGGAGTTCTGGATTTTTCCAAAAAAGCACGAGGCTTCAATGCTTGAAATTTCAGAAACAGAAGTGGAAAGCTTTGCTAAAACGTTAAAGGCGTGTTTCGGCGGGCTGAAAAATCTCTTGAACGACCCACCCTACAACTTCGGAATCCACACAGCCTTAAGCAGAGACGCAAAGCAACATTATCATTGGCATTTGGAGGTTTACCCAAAACTCGCCATATGGGCTGGATTCGAAAAAAGCACAGGCGTATACATAAACACAGTCTCCCCAGAAGCTGCAGCTGAAAGCCTCAGAAAAGCCATTTCAGCCTAGCGCAAGATTTCCCTTTCATGTTCAGGCCTTATCTGCATTACATCTTCAACATAAGCCCTTAAAGGTTCAGCTATGCTCCATGCTTGGGCTATGCAACCCCTTGGGCTGTGAGGCGAGTCTCCATCAAAAATTTCGCTTATTGTGCCAAGCCCAGCTTTAAAAATCTGCTCAGTCAACAATGGCAAAAGAAAATTTTTCAAGGCATGTTCGCGTCTAAAATCGGCATAACCCTTAGTTTTAAGGAAAGCCGTCGTAAAAGGCCCTAACAGCCAAGGCCAAACAGTCCCATTATGGTAGGCTTCATCTCGGCTTCGCCTATCACCAAAATACAAGCCCACATACCTAGAATCACTCCGCGCGAGGGTTCTCAACCCATATGGAGTTAAAAGCTCCTTATGCACTAAGTCGACAATTTTCTCGCTTTTAAAATCATCAAGCATTGTAAAATCTAAGGCGACAGCAATAATCTGGTTAGGCCTTATAGAGTTGTCTCCGTAGCCGTGCTCGTCAACCACGTCGAACAAGCAGCCTTTATCCGCATTCCAAAACTTTTCATTAAAACTTCTTTTGGCGTTTTTGGCTAGACGTGCAAAATTTTCGGCCTCGCTTTCCTCCTTGAACTTTCTAGCCAAAACTTCCAATGTTTTTAGCGTGTTATACCATAAAGCCTGCACTTCAACAGCCTTCCCCGCTCTAGGCGTTAACGGCTGATTGTCAACAACAGTGTCCATCCATGTAAGCTGAGGCCCATGCGAAAGTAGTCCATCGTCGTCAACGCGTATGTTGAAGGTTGTTCCCTTCAAAAGGCTTTCAACCATTGTTTTTAGGTCTTCCCAAAGATTCGCTTCAACAAATTTTAAGTCGCCAGTATACTTCAGATACTGTAAAACCGCGTTGACATACCAAAGAGTTGCATCCACAGAATTGTAAGCTGGCTTAGCTTCTTGGTCTGAAACGAAGTTGGGAATCAAGCCATCTCCGCAATATTTTTTAAAGGTTAAGAAAATTTGCCTTGCATCCTCAAACCTTCCTGTTACAAGCATCAAACCTGGCAGTGAAATAAACGTGTCTCTACCCCAATCCTCAAACCAATGGTAACCAGCAATTATGAATTTTGAAGCGTTCTCAGCGCCTTCAACTATAAAAGCGTCAGCGGCTAAAACAACCCAACTTAGCCAATTTTCAACTTTAAGAGTATTATGTGCATTGTAAAAGTTTACCAGCAAGCTTTCACTGCGTTCCAAAGCTTTATCATAAAAGGCTTCAGCATCGTATGTTGTTGTTGGCATCTCACTTGAAACTTTTATTGCGTGCTCTTCATCTTCGCTTACAAACGCTGTTAATGCAAATTTTCCATGTTTTTCGCCAAGGCTTATTTCAAAAAATCCTGGCTGATACCAGTCGTCTAGGAAGCTTTCTCCCCGGGAAAATTCCTCTCTGAAGTAAACCTTTTCAACCCACTTTTCCACTGGAAAGTAAAGCCCGTCAGTAGCCTCCATGACGAGCGTGGAACGCGGGACTTCAACGTTAACCGCAACTCTTTTCCCCTGCGGTTTTTGGGTGAAATTTAAAGGGTTTCTCCACCTGTCCACCACAGAATGAAAATGCCTACACGTTATAAGGGGAAAAACACGCATTTTGACGGCTGAATCGCCCTTTTTGAACACTTCGTAGAGGGCAACTACAGCGTTCTTTTTGTAAGGCATAAAAAGTGTTTTCCGAACCTCAACGTTCTCAACAGCGTAAACATGTTTGGGAAATGGAGAAAGCGAAAATCTTTTGAGAAACATGTGTCCCTTTGGGAAAATTCCGCTTTGAAATTCGTTGGAAAACAATGGGTAAAACCTGTTTTCAATGATTAGTTCTTCGTCTAACTTTGCTAGGCAAAGCCTTCGGTCTCTCGGCGGGTGAAAGGCGGCTACAAGCAACCCATGGTATTTTCTAGTGTTTAAACCTAAAACTGTTGAAGAAGCATATCCTCCCAAACCGTTAGAGATAATCCACTCTTTCCCAAGAGCCTCATCAATTTTTGAAAGCATTTCTCTGCGCATGTTTATAGACGGTATTTTCATTTACGGCATCAGCTTCGCCACGTTTTTATCCCTAGGCACAGCGAAAAAGTTCGCCACAGGCTCGCATTTAGTTCTAAACAGGAGCGCATGAGGCTTTTTTAACTTGTACTCTGTTAAGGTTTCGGCATATCCCATGCCCTTCGCAAAAACCATGTCAACAGAATCATACACGCTTAGAAATTCGGCTGAAACCTCTTTTAAGATCAAGCCTACAGCGTCTGTGCCCGTGGTTATCACCTTGTCTGCAATCTTACTCATTCCTGAGATTTCAGCGTCTTCCAAAGTTGCATCATTAATTATTGGTCCGCCTTTAACCGCAACGAAAACTGTTAACCCCATGTTTTTAAGCTGTTCCACAAGCAGCGTGTCAAAAACTATTTCTCCAGCATTGTCTGTCAAATAGAGAACTTTATTCGAATTTTTCGCTATTTCATAAATGCGGTTGGTGTCGTCTATAACCAAGTCTTTTCCGGCGTCTCTCAAGGTTTTCCTCAACCCTTTAAATGTGAAATTGTGTCCTGGAATGTC
>Ga0209102_1001180_pt1 | contig 14546 bp, 15 predicted proteins | sample ConPoolayeHmetaG_FD_185483 | JGI IMG/M metagenome (GOLD analysis project Ga0209102, IMG submission 185483) | Hot spring microbial mat communities from California, USA to study Microbial Dark Matter (Phase II) - Cone Pool mat layer H metaG... ... | reverse complement strand
GAATAGAACCAGACTGAGTCTCTGAATGGAACCACACTGAGTTCTTGGAACACATCAGCGTTGGACGGCCTGCCTTTTAGAGGGGGCCCTGTTCAGGCTAACGCGAGAACTCTTACAAGAAAGTCCGCAAAGCTCCTCCCACAAGGCATAGCTGGAGTACCACGAACACCATGAACGATCTCTGGTACCACTTGGGCGCGTCCATTGTCCTGCGCGCCCGCCAAAACCTCCTGAGACTGAAAGCCTCAAGAAACATCAGCATGATCGTGACGCCAACAAGGATCCAATGAAGATCGAAGAGCAGGATGAACAATATTGCGAAGACGAACGAGCTGCAAACGATTGCCGAGGTAAGGATGAATGCGCGGTCACTGCCCAGAATGAGTGGTAAGGTTCTTACCCCGTCTACGGCATCTCCTTCTTCCTGACCGAGATCCTTAGCCATGCTGCAGCACAGAAACAGCGCCCATAGCAAGAGAGCTCCGAATACTAACTTGCCCGTCAGAGGACGGTGCGAAAACATCGCGCCCGCAAGGAATGAAAGCAACACGAAAAGGCCGATGATTACGCTCGGAATCACGGGGAACCTCCTGAGCCTGACCGGGGGTGCTGAATACAAGACGCCGAGAACCGCAACCGTCGCAACCAAGACTCCGGACCTAAGGTCAACGTAAAACGAAACTGCCGGACCGATTACCATCAGCACGATAGCGGCCAGTGCGGCCTGACGAACGCTCAAAAGACCTCGTGGCAGAGCTCTCTCTGGGTGCACAACTCTGTCGATTTCGAGATCGAAGACATCGTTCAGGATGTACAGCCCCGTGGTTGCTATCGTGATCGACACCACGCAGACGAGGTTTGCGACTGGAAGGCTAGTCCCTCTCGCCGCAATAAGCACGCCAAGCAAGCCCATAGTAGTGTACATGTGGCTGTACTTGAATCTATCCAGCGCAAGCGAGGATAAGGCAGCGACGGACGAAACCATATTCGCCGGAACGCCTAAGCCCAATTGAACCCTTCAGCAAAAGTAACCTCATGAATATAAATCTTACCCATTGAAACATTCCCGCTGATCTCGTATGATTTGCAAACAACACGCAGTCCCTGCATCCGCGGAAAGAAATCGCCTCTCGGCTCAATAAGTGTTGGCAATTCATGCTTTTTTTATCCATTCCGCGAACGATGTCTCGCGATTCATGCCAAAAAGTCCAAAATTGTTGCCGTTCCGAGTGGTTGTCCAGCGAACGCTGGCGGAGCCTGTCGCCACCCGGCCGCTGGGGCCGCTATCAATGCTAGCGAAGCGACCCGAAACGGAGCGCGAACAAAGTTGCAATGAAAACACATAAATAGCCACATCCAGCAGTATTTCTTGAGCAATACTCGACAAATCGAGGGGTTGATAGATATTTTTTCCAATGAGTCTGTGCGTAGGACGGTGTACGTGCTCATCGTCATAGCCGCAGGGCTGTTTGCCTGGTCACTAGTCCGAGATCCTCTTCCGCCGTTGGTCATATTCGGTTCGTTGGCAATCATATGCCCCGCCCACGCTGTCCGGTTATATTGGAGAAATGATTCGATGATCGGCGGCCTTCGCCGGGCTAACTACAGCTATACCGGGGGGCTTGCCGCACTCGCATCGGGCAACGTGCTTGTCATACAGGGCTTCGTTCTCGGCAAGAAGCTGGTAGTCTATATCGGTTCCACACTCTTGATCGTAGGAATAGGCTTGCTCGTCGGTGCATCGTTGCTATTGTTCAAGCACATCATGAGAGGAGGATTAAGATCGCAACAATAGTCCTCTTGGTAAGCATAGGCGTGTCGGCGATATGTGGGGCCGGAATCGTTCAAGCTATACTAGTCTGGCGAAAGACTGGCAACAGGTTGCATCTTCTTCATATTCCTGTAGACGTGTTTGGCGCGGTCGCGTTCGGGCTCCTATACCTCGGGTTGCAACAATCCTTCTCAATTACAGTTGGGACCAAGTTCTATTTTTTCCTTTCGCTAGTATTCCCCCCGCTCATCCTATGGGCCGAGGAGTTCACGCACAGAATGGAGAGGATATCGAGGACAGCAGACTTTGAGCTCGGGCTGCCCATGCCCTCAGACTCCCACCAGGTTCTGGGAGCGGTAGGCCAGCTGGTACAGGAGTTCGCAAAACCCCTCGTAGCGGTTCAGGGTACCAATAGGATAAACCAGACAATAGCTGACCTTGCGTCGACCGAGCGCACGCTCAAGCATATGCGCATCGAATCTGATGGGAGCTTCTGGGTTGACCCACGGATTGTTCCCGGTTTCCGCTTAACCAACTCCATCAAAGATGCCTTTGTCCTGTTGATAGACTTTCTTGTTAAGGAAAGCTCCCGAATCGCTGGGCGGCTCGAAAGAGGAGACTTCGAGAAAATGATCAGGGAAAGGGCAAATGACGTGGTGAGCAGGCATTCGGGGGTGCTAATCAAGTTTGGCCTTATCGATAGACTTGCGGGAGGAATACTTTCAGAGAGAATCTCGTCCGGATTGATGGACTTCGACCTCCTGACTGAGGGCGGATACCCCAAGTCCTCCGCAATCCTGCTCTGCGGACCACCTTCGGATGAGAGGAATCTCCTGTTGGACTCCTTCATCGGCACCGGTCTTGCCCGCGGTGATTCCTGCCTGTACGTTACCTCAGCCCAACCCCCCGACAACGTGAAGCACCAGTTTGGCGACTTGTCCAAGGACCTGACCATTGTGGACTGCTACACGAACAGGATCCGCGAGGTCCCCGCCATCTCCGTGGAGGGAAACGTGATAACGACCCCGGTGGAGATCAGCGTGGTCGCGGTGGCCATCTCCAGGGTCCTAGACAGGCAAAGCGAGAGGGCCAAGAGGGCGGTTTTGGACATCCTGCCGACTTACCTCGTCTTCCAGAAGATCGAAAAGATTTACCTCGACCTCATGGACATCATAGACGACCTGAGGAAGGCCGGCTACACGGCCATATTCTCGCTCAACCCCTACTACATCAAGGACGAGGGCGCCGTCTCAACCCTTGAGGAGCTTTTCGACGGGGTGATTCACGTTGAGCGCGCTGCCGACGCCTCGGGAATGACCGGCGAGATCTCCATAAGGATCGAGAAGATGGGGAGGGAACCGGTGTCCAAGCCTGCTTTCAAGATAAGGAAGCCGGGCCGCCATGAGTGGCATGGAGAGCGCCGGCCCGCGCCAACCCCAGGCTATGTTGGTGAGGCGCCCGCCGTTGAGGCCTAACACCACCCCGGCCCCCATCCCCAAGACACACGGATGGCCGAACGCTAGGTCGGGCTCTTCGTGGTCGCTCAGCGCGCTAGGCCCTCTCGAGGATCCGGGTTTTCCGTGACTCCAGCTGTCGTTTCACGGCGTCGAACACGTCATCCCCGGTGTAGCCTTCCCTCATCTTGCACGCGACGAGGTCGAGCACCTCTTCCTTGGAGATGCCGTACCACTCCGCCGTGACCGCGAGGCGTGCCTCGAAGTACCTCCTCCACGCCTTCTTGCTCGGCGAATCCCCGGATCCGAGCCGCAGTCTGGAGAGGATGCCCAGGCCGAACCCTCCGGGCCTTTGCCGTTGCGGCGGCATCTTATAAAGATCCGCTTTCGGTCCGTGCCGACGGTTTCCAACGCCCTCAGCAACGATGCTTTGCCCATGGGCCGCATGGACAGGCCCGAGGTGCCGAGCGGGCGTCGGAACTGTCAGGATGAGCTGGAGTAGATCTTCATATTCCTGTGGTTCCCGACCGACCTGGATAGGTTCTCCATCACGGAAACCTTGACAGTAGGATCGCCAAAGACCAGGGTATAGAGGTGGCGCTGGTCGGCGCCCTCCCTGTAGATGTAGCTGAACTTGGGGTATGCATCCTTGTTGGACTTGAGCGCCCGCTCCACGATCTCGCGGGGTTTGCCGCGGATCTCGACGTTGATGCACTCCCCCTCGTCCGCGAAGATCTTCTGTATGATCTCCTCCCTGACCTTGTAGATGTTGGTCCTGCCCCGATTCCCGATCACCTGCAGGGCATTGTACCGGTTGTTGAGTATGGAGAGGATGTGCCTTTCGGATTCGGGCACGCAGCTCGACTCGAACGGCGCGCCCCCGTGGTCGAGCGTCAGCTTGCGCAGCACCTCGTTGTACTTGGTGCCCGAGCTCGGGACGCGAACCTGGTCCTTGGACCTTGCCGAGGCGGGCTTCAGGCATTCCATGATCTGTTCGGTGATACCGACAAGGCTGGAGATCTTGCTCTCGATCCTTTCAACCCTTTCCTCCAGCTGCCTGCTCCTCGCCTCAAGGAGATTCGGAACCTTTCTTGAGAGGTCGCCCGCGTCCTTGCTGCCGAGCTTCACGACGTCACCCTGCAGCTGCGGCAGGCTCTGCAATAGCTGCATCAGGGTTGCATCGTCAAGGGACGGGAAACTCATCTTGACCGTTCCGTCCCGTTTCATCTCCACCTCAAGCTTTACCGACGTATCTAACCGTTGGCCCACGACATCCTGACCCATCCAACCCACCTTTCCCTCGTCGGACCCCTATTCCCCGAGCGTCCACGAAAGGTCAGATCGTTTTGAAACTGTGGGGTCGTTTGAGTCATTCCGATCCTTAAATCTCTTACGCAACGGCCCCCCGACCCCGAGCTGCTTCGCTTCTAGAAGAAACGCCGGTGCGAGCCTCGTTTCGGTCTTGAGAATAGTGCGAAATGCCGTGCCTGCTGTGGCAATGTTTTTAATAATGCCGGAATCAAAAAGGCGTCCCAGCCACGGTGATCTGCAATGAATTCCGGACAAAGCCTTGAAGAGGCCTTGGACGAGCTGGAGAGAAGGCTGGACCTCCTTGACCAGAAGGTCAACCTCGCCATCGAGCAGAGCCTCTCTCTGCTCCAATACGTCAGGGATCATCGCCCCTTGCCGGCCAACGGAAGAGCGATCACCCGCCGCATCATCCTTGAGGAGACTTCGCTTATCCCAGAAAGCGAGGCCTAATCGGGCGAGGTCCAAACGTTGCGCTAGCGGGTTCCAAACCGCAGGCGATCTGCCCCGGCAGCCCGGATGGGAATCGATTCGGTCCTAAACCCGTAAGGGCCTCGGGAAAGGGAAGCTAGGGACTCGTTCGCAGCCTTTTCTTTGGTCCCAGGTCTTCCCGAGGGCTTGATCGGCCCCTCGTTTGACCTTAACGAATCGTCCACCGATGGTCGCGTCTCCACCGCATCCCACGCGTTTCGGCATCTTTTGCAGGCGAGGGCCTCACGTTAATAAGCGACCTCGATTTCCTTGTTGCGGAACAATTCCCGGACTGATGCCTCATGCCGAGGGAAACGGAGGGCCTTGCACCGACGCCCGCGGATCCTACGCTCGCGCACATGGAGAGGCTGGGAACGAGGCTCGGCCAGCTTGAGGAGGCAGTTGACCGTCTCATAGAGACCCACCAGATCTTGATGGGCAGCCTGGCGGCCAGGAAGGCGGCTAGGAAAAGGAAGGAGATGCCGAGCCCCAACACGAAGTACTTCGACTTCCTCGTGTACCTTGACCAGAACTTCGGCGACTCCGAGTTCACCAGCGACGAGATCCCCCGCAAGAGCCGCCACATACTCTCGATCCTGAACACGGAGTACTCGTCTCTCGAGGTCGTTTCCAAGCGGGGGCGGACCAACGTCTACAGGATCTCGCCAAACATCCGCAAGAAGCTTGCCGGCAAGACTGTCGTCCAGCAGTGAATGCCAGCTCGCGGCGCTCGGCGCCCGCGTGGTCTCCCGGCATGGCAATGCAATGGACTGATCGTCCCGCCATCTCCTGAGCCCTTTCCCCGGCCCGCAATCCGGCGCAGGATGAAGCCAAGTGCGTTCAGACCGTTTCCCGCGGTTTCGGGCCCATCGGAAACCAAGGCTTGTCTGGACGGTTCGCTCGGCTACGAGATTTATAAGAGGCTAGGCCAAAGCCGGATCCCACGGCGTTGCAAGGCATGATAGAGATCGTTCGCGAGCCAAATGGTCCCGTCACGATCCGCATCTCAGAGGAGAGCATCGAGGACGTCAAGGAGATCCTGGGTTCGCTCTTTCGGGAGACGAACTTCGTTCAGAACCGCATCCAGGCCCTATCCTCCCGATTCGAGGATCTGGAAGCCTCCATTTCGCAACTAATCGCGATAAACAAGGAGCTCGCGGAGGCCTTGGAGCAGCGCCGAGAGGCAAAGAAGACGCACCTGCCAGCCCGCGGAACCAAGTACTACCGCAGGCTGTGGGACCTTTGCGCCCGACATCTGGACGGCGACTTCACGAGCGACGATGTGCCGCCCAAGGAGAGGCACATCCTTTCCATACTGAAGAACGAGTACGACGTCTTGGAGGTTGCGGAGAGGAAGGGCAGGAGGAACTTCTACAGGATAAAGCCCGAGGTAGCGAGGCAGCTCTTGAAGGACCGGGGCCACGTCTTCTCCATCCCCGTCGACGCGCGAAACCGGGAGAACATGGAATCGCTCATATCGGCCGAGGCCGAGAAGACCCGCTTCCTGTACGACGTCCGCGAGGCCGAGTCGGGCCTCGTCTACGAGTTCTTCTTTCCCGAGTCAAAGGCCGGCCAGGCCTTCGAACAGAGGCTGACCGCAGCAGCAAGGGCTTAGGGGAGTCGTTCTCCTAGGTCGGTGCTCCGGCCGGCCCAGCCCCTAGGCTCGCCGGCATGGAGACAGCGAGGAGGCGCTGCTTGGCCGCCTCTGGAAGAAGAACGACCCAAAAAGGTTGGGGTGCTCGACCCCAGCCACCAACTTGGCTGCCGCCGTAGCCGTTTGCGCCGGCAACGCTCGTCTTGAGGATCTCACGCCTCGCGAACGATCAGGTTGGTCTTGTTGCCGACGAACCTGCCGAGGTTGCTCGTGACGGAGAGCTGGACCGCGCTGTCCTTGAAGAACAGCCTGTACTTCTGCCTCATCCCGTTCCCTTCCAGGAAAGCATAGGTGAAGCCAGGGTACCTCTTCTGGTTCGTCTCAAGGAATGCATCGCAGCTCTTTCGGTCCTTGCCCTTGATCTCCACGATGTTGGACGTGCCCTCATTTGAAAGTATCCTTTGCATGATCTCCTTTCGGATCTGGTAGATGTTCGTCCGGCCCCGGGTCTCGACGACCTCAAGGGCGTTGTACTTGTTGTTGAGGATCGAAAGAACGTGGCGCTTCTCGTCGCTCACCTGGTTTCCCTCGAAGGTCTTCGAGCCGAAGCGCTGCACGAGCTCCTGGAGCACCTCGTGGTACTTGGTCCCGGCGCTGGGGATCCTAGGCTCTCGGCTCTTCTTCTCAGGGTTCAGCGACTCTATGAGCTGCTTGTTCATGTCGATCAGGCTGGCGATCTTGCCCTCCAAGGCCTCTATCCTGCCCTCGATGGCCTCCCGCCGCTTCTCGACCTCCGCGCCCTGGGGGACAGGTTTCTCGACCTCGGGCGTCGCCTCCTGCCCAGCCGGCTTGGCCGGCGGTGCCTCGCCCTCTATCCCGAAGGACTTCACCTCGATGGCACCGCGTTCCTCAGGCCGCGCGCCCCCACCCTGCCATCCCGCGGATATGCCCTTGATGAAGTCCATCAGCTGCTTCACATCGCTGACGGGCAGTTTGAGATGAATGGTACCGACGTTCCTCAGCTCGATCTCGACGCTCCCGATCCTCGTTGCGTGTTCCATGGAAGGCCTCCCGAAAGGTTTTGATATGCCAATCAAGAATATCCTAACATTAATAAAGGTTTCGCAGCGTCGGCCGGCCGCGCCAGCCCCGCCCAATGCGAACATCACATCCACGGCGTGGCCATTCCACCGTGGAGAGCGGTTGCAGTGCTGTTGACCGGCGATCTCCGAGCACCTCGATGTGGATACCGCAGTCTACGCGACCAGGAATGCATTTTCCGTCATAGCCGGCGGGATTCTCGCGATCGGCACAATAGGATATCATTGCGCTGCGTCGTTCAAGGGCTTACCCGATTCAAGGAATCCGGCCCCGCTCGCATGATCCGGCCTGAACAAGCGCCCGACGACAGACTCCCTATGCTTTGATCGTAGCTGATACACCCCAAACGCATGGATTGGATCGAGCCACCAGCCTTTATATTCGGGGTGCTCGAGAGTTGCAAGAGAGCAGCCTTGACGGTCTCGGTTTCGGTGCCAGGCAGGATAAACATACTGGGGAATCCGACCGACGGGCTCGAGGGCGACTTCTGCACCATATCCTGCGCGATATCGCTACGAACCTACGGGGTCTTCGAGGAGAGCCAAGACTTCACCGTCGACGTCCGCACCTTGGAGGGAGCGGGGAGCTATCAGACCGTGCTCAAGAACGAGTACAAGTACAACGGCAAGTACGACATCGTGAAGGCGGCCATAAGGCGCTTGCAGAAGGAGTCCCCGGAGTTCGCGGATCGATTCGAGAAGACGAAGTTCCGCCTGACGACCTGGACCGACATCCCCCCAAGGAGCGGCCTTGGGGGATCCTCGGCCGTCATAAACATGATCCTACTGGGGTGCAGGGAGCTCTACGGGCTCGATCACAGGCGGCTGAACGACTACAGGCTGGCTGAGATATGCACTCGCGTGGAGTGCGAGGAGCTCGGTTTCACCTGCGGCTATGCGGACAGGTACAGCACGCTCCTTGGCGGGCTAGCCTACATCGACTACAGGGGGAAGCTCCATCACAGGCCGATAGATGAGGAGCCGTACGCAACCTACGAACGCCTCGACCACTACGTCCCCGAGATGCCGATGTTCGTCATATACACGGGCATCACCCGGGACTCGGGCAACGTCCATAGCGTCCTGCGGTCAAGGTACCTAAAGGAGCTTGCGGGCGAAGTGGAGGGCGAGAGATTTGCGCTCGAGGGAATGCAACGCATCGCTGAGACCGCCATCCAAGGAAAGAAGCGGCTTCTTGAAGGGGACTGGGCCGCGTTGGGCTCGCTGATGAACGAGAATCACCGCTGGATAGATCTGGTGATGAAAAAATGCGGCTTCCAGGACGGCGCGGGGGCCGTCAACAACCTGCTCATCAAGGATGCCCTGGCTCACGGCGCTCTGGGCGCGAAGCTGACGGGAGCGGGGGGAGGAGGCTGCATCTGCATACTCGCGAGGGAGGGGGAGAAAGAGGAGCTCATGACCGCCATGAACGCCGCCATCGCGGGCCGCGGGCTCCAAGCGGCGAGGATATACGACTTCCAGATCTCGAAGGCCGGCTACGTCGTCAGGTAGTGGCCTCTCTATCTCCTGCGCAGGAGCTTCTCGAGATCCTGCCTGAAGGCGGTACCTATCTCGGGGTCGGCCAGACACATGTCGACGAAGGCCGTCGCGTAGGTCCTGAGATCGCCTATGTCGTGCCTCTTTTCGCGCTCGTTCAGCTTGAAGGCCCAGACCGGCTTGCCCTCGGCAAGAAGGATGCGAATGGCGTCGGTGAGCTGTCTCTCGCCGCCGTAGCCCAGTGGCGTCCTACGAATGGCATCGAAGATGTCGGGCTCGAAGACGTATCTGGCGGCAATCGCGAGGTTGCTCGGCGCCTCCTTCGGGCTGGGCTTCTCGACAAGATCCTCCAGCCTCATCGACAACCCGTCGATCATCCTTGGCTTGACCACCCCGAACCGTCCGAGCCTCTCTGGTTCCACTTCCTCGACGGCGACCGTGGCCGTCGCGCCGGACCTTACATGCGAGTCTATGAGCTTCCACAGGAAGCTTCCGCCCTCGTAGCTCTGGATGATGGTGTCCCCCAGGCTCACCGCAAAGGGTTCTCCGCCGACGAAGCTCTCTCCCAGAAGGACTGCGTCGGCAAGTCCGGTGGGCTCCGACTGGCGGGTGTAGAATATCCGGGCGTTCAGCCTGTCCAGGAAGTCTATCTCGCGCAGCAATGCGCTGTTGCCCTTCTCCTTGAGCATCTGCTGTAGCTGGTGATCGCGGTCGAAGTGGTCCTCTATGCTCCTCTTCCTGGCTCCGGTTATGACCAGTATCTCGGTGATGCCGGCCCCCACAGCCTCCTCCACAACGTGCTGGATCACCGGCTTCCTGCCCACCGGGACCATCTCCTTGGGCTGGGACTTGGTAGCCGGAAGCAGCCTGGTCCCCAGGCCGGCGGCCGGGATTATGCACTTGGTGATCTTCTTCATGTGCATCCGTCCGAACTGGTGTCCCCCGGCCTTAAGAAAGGCAACCGATGGTTGAACGTGAACCCTTAGACACCTTCAGAAGCTTCACCCTATGGACGTTACCATGGAGTCAAACTTGCCCCGAAGGGCCTCGGCAAGGCCCATGACGGATTGTGGATCCCTGCAAAGTACGACTATGGAGCCGTTTCCCCCGGCGCCGGTCCACTTGGCCCCAAGGGCCCCGTTCTCGCGCACCGCCTCAAGGGCCGCGTAGAGGCGTGGGCTATCCAGCTCCTCCGGACAGAAGGGCCTCAAGCCCTTGTCGTAGCAGGCCTGGTTCTGGTTCATCAGCTCGCCGATCCTTTCCAGCCTGCATCTTCCCTCCATCTCGGCCCTCGCACGCCGAACCAGGTCCGGGATGTCCCGACCCAGGGTTCTCACTATGAGCGGGTCCTTCTTTACGAAGTAGTAGTGGTTAAGGGTGTTGAGTATGAGCTTGGTATCCCGGACGCCTCCCACGTCCACGATTACGAGGGGAAGCCTGCGCTTGAGCAGGACCCTTTCATACCTGAACCCTCGCTGGAAGTCTATGTAGAGCGGCTGCTCGTGGGCTGCCGCAGTTTGATCCATCATGCCACATCCTATTCCAAGGAGCCCGTTCTCGGCCCTGTAGGATATGCGCACGATGTCGTCTGCCGAAAGCCCCAGGGAGTAGAGCTCGTCGAAAGCCTTGGCCGTGGAGACGCACAGGGCGGCGGAGGAGGAAAGCCCCTTCTTCATGGGGACGTCGGAGCTTATCTTCAGGTCCGTTCCGCCCAGCTTGAGCCCCCTTTCAAGCATCGCCGCCACGACCGCGTTGACGTACTTTAGCGAGCTCTCCCTGATGGGAAGCTCGAGGGCCCTTCGCAGTTCGAAGCTTGCATGGTCATCGGCATTGCTGACCGAATTTGAGATCGCGATGCGAATCTCGCCCGACCCCGTTCTCCAAGCCTGCGTCACGATCCTCCTGTCGATGGAGGATGCCAGCACCTGGCGCCGCGCCCAGTCGCAGTGATCCCCCAGCAGGCATACCCTGCCGAACCCGACCCCTGTAGCGGAATCAGGCAACCTTGCGCCCCCTGGACACCAAGCCTCGGCTTGCCAGCTCCTCTGAGGCTTGGTTGAATCGATCCGCTGACTTCTGGGTCATCGCCCATTCGAGGAACTCTTTCATCCCTTCCCTGAACCCAACGCTGGGCCGGTACCCATGCCGCTCGATCTTGGCGATGTCGGCGTAGCAGTGCCTTATGTCGCCGGAGCGGTACTGCCCAGGGACGTACGGCTCCATGTCGGCAGCACAGATCTCGATCACGGCCTGGGCGACGCGCATCACCGAGGTCGGGACCCCTGTGCCCACGTTGAAGCAGTCACCCCCCATCGCCCTCTTCCTCATTGCCAGCACGTTGGCCTGAACGACGTCCCTCACGTTGACGAAGTCGCGCGTCTGTTCCCCGTCCTCATATACGACGGGTGGCTGGCCGGCCCTCACCCTCGAGTGGAAGATGGCCGCGACGCCCGTGTACGGATTGGTCAGCGACTGTCCGGGCCCGTAAACGCAGAAGTACCTCAAGACCGTTGTGGAAATGCCGTACGCCCTGCCGATCTGAAGGGACATCTCCTCCTGGTCCCGCTTGGTGGTCGCGTAGATCGACGTCGGGCGGAGCGGTTTCTCCTCGTTCGTTGGCACGGCCGAGACGGCACCCAGCCCGCAAACCGGGCATAGGGGCTCCCACACGCCCTTCCGGAGAAGATCCTCGGATCTCAATCCGGGGTAGACAACCCCGCAGCGCTCGCATTCGTAGGCGCCCTCGCCGTAGACGGTATTGGAGGACGCGACTATCAGTTTGTCCACATCGTGCTCCTTGTTCGCCAAGTGGTCGAGCAAATTGGCAGTTCCCAGCGTGTTCACATGCACGTATCTGGAGATCTGGTACATGCTCTGGCCTATCCCGACCGCTGCGGCCTCGTGAAAAACGACCCGGACGTCCTCAAGCGCGCGCTCCCAAGCGCTAGGATCCCTCACGTCCCCCTGGACGAACTCGACGCCGCATGGGGGCTCCCTCTGGGCGCCGGAATGAACCTGGGAATCGAGATTATCCATGACGCGCACGGGGTATCCGATACCCACGAGCCTCCTTGACAGATGGGAGCCTATGAATCCCATGCCCCCGGTGACGAGAACCAGCCCTTTTTCCTTCATTTGGACTGCAATGAGGGTCCGTGCTGAAAAATCGCTGTCCGCCGAGGAGCGCAGCAGCGCGGACTTCGAATAGCAACCCTAGCCTGAGGCGACGGGGCGTCGGCCGTTCCTAGGTCCTAGGACGCGTGAGCCTGTAGGCCCGACCTACGCCGGGTTGACCTGAACCGAAGAGCTGCAATGCGAACCATGTCCATGCCATGACCATGAATGGAAGGGAGGGGAAGGTGATTGACCGATCGTGATGGAAAGTATAGTGGAAGTCCGTGGCGGAAATCGCCTCGGTGAGAAGTCCCCTGCCAAGCCTCGGCACCGGTTGGACCAGGATGACTAGGGAGAGAGCTACGAAGGATGTCCGCCAGAGATCGCCTCTTTGGGCCAGGAGCCCAAGAAACGAACCCAGCCCGATGACGAACGCGAAGGTCAGGTAGGGCTCTAATGAAAGGGCTAGGTCCCTCGGTATCGACCCCATGTACACCGGGCCGTGTGCGATGCTTTCGCCCCTCCAGTACCCGGACCCGGACAGCGTCTTGTAACCCGCCAAGGCCAGAAGGCTGAACACGATCGCCGCTGGGAGGAGCATGCAGATCAGGGAAGCGATCGCGCGACGATCTCTCACGCGGCGCGTAACGATCATCATGCTGCACGCTGCGGAAGATGCCAACAACGCATAGATGAACAACCTTTCGACGTAGCTTTCAACGAAGAGGGCAGCCGGCACGTTCAAAAGTCGTCCCACCGGCCTGACCACGGCAACCCATAACCGGATGGCGTGGTTGGCCACCATCAACGCACAAGAGCACCCAACCAAGCCATAGCCAATGAGGCCGAACCGACCCCGGGGACCGCTGGATCTCCACAGCTCGAAAAGGCAGAAACTCTGGATCCCGATGAGGAGAGTCCAGACGGAAAGGTGGACGAGCGCTTGGGTAGGCGGATAGTCGATCATGTTGACGGTTGCAAATCCGAGCACGCCCAAGAGGTCATCAGCGTAGCAGTCGGCGATCGCCACCCCCAGCAGGATGAGCGCAAGCGTTAGCGTGGAGAATGCGGGCCGAGCTGCCGGCGGAGAGCGCTCTACTTCGATGACCGCATCATCTTCCGGATGTCTTCCTTCAACTTGGGGCCTAATTCCGGATCCCTCAAGCAGAGGTCGATGAAGGCAAGCGCGTACGAGTACGGCGTCCCGATGTCGTGAACGATGTTGCCCTCGTCAAGAACAAGGCCATAGACCTCCTTTCCCTCACTCAAAAGAACGCCTATCGCGTCCGTAAGTTGCCTTTCCCCGCCCACCCCGATGGGGGTCTTCTTGATTGCATCCAAGATGCTTGCGTCAAACACGTACCTACCGGCGAGCGCAAGGTTGCTGGGGGCCTTCTCCACGGGTGGCTTCTCCACAACTCCGGTTATCCTCACCAACTCGCCGGAGTCCTCAACCTTTGCGACCCCGTAGCGAATCGAATCCTCCGGGCTTATCTTCTTCAAAGCGACGACCGCTGCGCAATTTTTTGACTCGTAGATGCTCATCAGGGATGAAAGGAAGTGTCCGCTGCGCCGGTTGACCACGATGTTGTCGCCCAAACAGACGACGAACGGCTTGCCGTCGACGAAAACCTCGGCGAGCGAGACCGCATCGGCAATGCCGGTTGGGCAGCTCTGCCTCGTGAAAAGAAGCTGTATGCCCTGTCTTGCAAACAGCTTGATTCCAGCGGACTGCGCGCTGATCCCGCGCTTCGCCAGCTGGTCCCACAGAATCTGGTCGTAGTCGAAGTGGTCCTCGATGCTCCTTTTCCTTGCCCCCGTCACTATGAGGATCTCTTTCAGGCCCGCCTCGACGGCTTCCTCGACCACGTACTGTATCACAGGCTTGCGGCCAATCGGCAGCATCTCCTTCGGCTGGGATTTGGTCGCGGGCAAGAGCCTCATCCCGAAGCCCGCTGCCGGTATGACGCACTTCCTGATCCTCATTGACCCAGCCTGTGGTGGACCCGCCTTTAAGCTGAACATGCCCAGGGTCTAAACATCAGGAAGAGGGAATGGAAAGGTTTCTATACCAAGTCAACTCGCCTGGGAATCCAGCATATCAGCGAACGGGCCTTTCTTGAGACCAGGCGGGGCTTTCTTCGCCCGAATGTAATATGAGGAGCAGGCCCTAGAGTGGAGATCTGATCCGGATTGGCAGTATCGATCTTGGGACTCGGTTACGTAGGGATGACCCT
>Ga0209102_1001179_pt1 | contig 14551 bp, 9 predicted proteins | sample ConPoolayeHmetaG_FD_185483 | JGI IMG/M metagenome (GOLD analysis project Ga0209102, IMG submission 185483) | Hot spring microbial mat communities from California, USA to study Microbial Dark Matter (Phase II) - Cone Pool mat layer H metaG... ... | reverse complement strand
AATTTTGAAGGTTTCCCGTTTAATAGCGAAGGCGGCTCCGTTCAATCCCAAGCACCGACTTAGTTTCTTGGAAAAAAACCAGTTAGTAAAATTAAAGCCCAAGTAATCGTAGCTTACAATTTTTGCGACGAAAGAGTCACGAATTATGTCCTTCCTAACTTCAACTACTTCAGACTCCTTTATTTCTCTGTTTATGACTTCAAAAATGTTTTCCGAATTATTGCCCAGATTAGTATCAGCATCAAGAAAAAATAAAATGTCGCCAGTCGTCTTTTCTACTGCTTCATTAAGCACATTGACTTTCCCCTTTCTCTCACCGTTACAGATGAAACGAACCTTTTCCGAGTATTTACTTGCCAGACTGAGGCTTTTTTCTGTGGGTTCGTCTACAACAACGATGATTTCCTTATTTTCATATATATCAGCAATGAGGTTGACTAGTAGTGGTTCAAGAAACTCTGATTCTTTGTAGACAGGGATGAATATGCTGAATCGGGACGACATCTTATATCTCAGCATTCACAGGTTGCATTTATCATTTATTTTTTAGTTTTTCTTCTTCGGTCAAACCTTTATTTATTACGTTGAGGTTCTATGCAGTTACATAGTATTTTATAGGCTTTCGCTGTGCCTTGGTTGTTATGTTCTCTTACTAAGACATTAAGATATAATCTAATAATATTTAAGATCGCGGATCTCATTTTTGTTCCTAACAATCCCGTTGGCTGATTTACTCGTTAGCCGTCCTTAAATGATGCGATTAATCTAGCGCATCGTAAAAAATTAAATTCATGTAAATGCGCTTCGAAAAAATATTTAACCATTCTTTTCTCCTAAAATTGACTGCTTGTTTCTTTTTTTTGGGGAAGATGATATTATTCTTAAAATTTCATTTAGAACCCAAGCTTCAAACGGCCTTACCGTGTTAAAAAATGGTTGTTAATCCCGTTTGGTTGGAATTAGCATCTTCGATTTCTTAACGGTGAGTGCAGTGGTGCAGCATAAGGGGTTGTCGTAGTAGTCTTTGGCGATTCTAATCAGGTTTTGATCTTGTGTTAAAAGGACGCCTTCGCCTGACCAGTCTGACACTATTAAGAGCGTTTTTATGTCAGAGAGATCTAGCTAACACCCATGTTTTTCAGTAAGTCAGGGTTTTGAAGCTTTTTCACTGTCTCAGCGAGCAGCTAATCACGACCTACGCCTTTAAAATTAAGATAGTATCTTCTTGAAAGAATTCCACTTTTTCCTTAACTCAGTTTAAGAGTCCCTTGTTTTACGGGCAAGCTCTTTGACAACGGAGACATCCAACATTGTAATATGCTATGAAGGGCCCATACAGTCAGGAAATGAAACAACGCCTCTTTTTTCCATAATAGTAGATGAGACATCTTTTGATGTAAAAGAGAAAGCGATCAAAAGCGATTACGCCATTGGACAATTATTTTGGCAGTTATGGCAGTTTTGGCAGCTTTCCATCATCTTCATCTTGCCAGTTGTCTTTTCAGCAGGGCATACCAGAGTAACCAGCCACAAGTTCAGGAAAACTTTCCACGCCTGTTATGTAACAGATGTTATTTTTCATGTAAGAGCTAAGACCATTTCTTACAGTCGAAAGTTATAACAGCAATCTGGTACATATTATCTGTGTCCTTTTTCACTGAGAGTGATAGAGAAGAGTTTTTCACTTTTCATCTTTTTTCTTCATAACCTAAGTCGAAGGAAGTATAAACGTCTTTGTTTCTCTTAAATAAGTTACAAGTTTAAAGTCGTGGAACAGCAACCACGAATATGAACTTACATTATTTGATTTTATGGAATATGGAAATAAAACCTTGCAAGATAAATATAAAAATGTTCTCTGTCGAATTACCTTACATTTTATGTTCTTAAATTTCCTATTCTAACTCGTATAGGTGCCAAGTTGACAAAACGTAGTCTTGGCAATCATGCTTTTCAAGTTGTGAAAGGATAATTTCCCAAGTCTGGTTTTTCGTGATATATTTTTTAAGAATTCCAATGTGGTGTTATTTTATCATTACCATTTATCATTGTTTCATTTTAAATTTCTATTTAGTACTGGTTCTTTCGTATTTATGAGAGTGTTATTGTTTCAATTTATGAAATATACGAAATATATTTAAACATCTTGGTTGAAATGAAAATGTATAAAATAAGGAAGGAAGAGAAAAATGACAAAAAAAACCCTATTGTCGATTTTATCATTGCTTTTGATTCTAGCATTGCCTATGATGTCTGTATTAAGGGTTACAGCGCAAGATGAAGTTCCCTATGGACCTTATCCAGATCAACTGATTATATTTTTACAGGGTGGCGATGCAACAGCGGTTCAAAAGATCGAAACTGGCGAAATGCAGCTGTACATGTGGTATCTTAGTACTGCAAACACTAGACGTGCTGAAGAGTCTGAGCTTGTTGACCTTGTTAATTCCTATGGCATGTATAATGAACTACTTATTAATCCTCTAGAAACAACAGAAGGATATAATCCATTCCATCTTAGAGCAGTAAGAGAGGCATTAAACTGGCTTATAGACAGAAACTATATTGTAAATCAACTTTATAGTGGGAGAGGTGTACCAAAGTGGTTCTTTTATGGTTCAGTGGATCCAGATTATGCAAGAGTAGCAGATTACATGAAACAGCTCGAAAGTCAATATGCATATGATTTTGATAAGGCTAAAACAGCAATTTTTGATGCTTTGGCAGAGGACGGTGCGGTTCTACAGGAAGGCAAATGGTATTATGAGGGTGAACCTATAGTCATCAATCTACTTATAAGAAATGAAGATGAGAGAAAGGACGTAGGTGACTATCTAGCCAATCAGCTTGAAGCCCTTGGATTCACATGCAACCGGATGTATAAACGAAGTGCAGATGCATACGGATATTGGGCTGCTCTTTCCCCCACATTAAGAGGAGATTGGCATGTTTATACTGCTGGGTGGATTTCAACTGCAATAACAGCGTATAGTGATGATGGTCCATGGTTTATGTACTCTCCTGACAATGCCCCACTTTTCGGAGAATATAACCCATCACCACTATTAAGAGAAGCCATGGATAAGCTGAATAATGGTGAATATGCCTCAGCAGAAGAACGAAACGAACTTGTCAAAACTATTTCAAGACTAATGCTGGAGGACGGATGCCACATATGGATCTTAGACCAGCTGGCCAGTTTTCCATATGCGTCAAATCTAGGTTCCTTTGTATATGACCTTGATGGCGGAAGCCAGAGCTTTTGGACACTTCGAACCGTACGATACGAACAACCAGGCGGAACAATAACTGTGGGCGCCCGAGCTCTATTGATAGAAGGATTTAACCCGGCTGCAGGATTCTCATGGCTATATGACGTTTATTCACAATATATGGTGCAAGAAGTCGGTGTTTATCCACATCCTCACACTGGAGTATACATACCAGTCAGAGCGGGGTTCACAGTACAAACCGCTGGGCCAGATGGCAGGCTTGACGTACCAGCTGACGCATTAACATATAATGTGGCTACATCTGAATTCACAACAGTAGGATCAGGAGTTCAATCTAAAAGTAAAATAACGTGGGACATAACACTCGGCTCATGGCATCACGGTGAAGCCGTGAATAAAGCAGACATACTAGCCCAAATAGCTGAATACTTTAAACTCGTTGATCCTTCAAGTGATGTATATGATCCAGTCGCTGCATCTCCAGGAAGAACAGTGTTTGTAAACAACTTTAGAGGTGTAAAATTTGTTTCCGATAATGTTGTTGAAATATACCTTGACTACTGGCACATAGATGAATCCTTTATCGCGTCGTATGCAGATGTATTTCCAGCGGTTCCTTGGGAACTTTGGGCCTTAATGAACAAGGTTGTTGCAGAAAAAGAAACTGCATGGTCAATGGACAACGCTGACATCTGGGGCGTCGATATGCTTGACCTTACCAAAGGTACATCACTACAAATCCTGGCCAATGCACTCACTGAATTATCAGGCGAAAATTATGTACCTCCAGAGCTAGTCGATTATGTGACAGAAACAGAGGCAAGCACTCGATGGACTGCCTTAACAGACTGGTATGACGGTATGGGTCACTTCTGGGTCTCTGCAGGTCCATGGATATTTGACCATGTTGACACAGATGCATCGCAGCTAATCTTTACTGCTTTTAGAGAGTATCCGTTTAAGGCAGACGCTTGGGACAGCATGCTGAATGTTAAGATTCCTAATGTGGCTGTTGTTTCAACACCAGAATCAGTGGTTCCGGGATTGGCTGCAACTTTTAACCTGCAAGTTTCAGTGGCTGGAGCTGGATATTCTGATGCGACAATGAAATACATACTTGTTAATCCACAAGGTTCTATAGCTGGTTCAGGCGTTGCAACCAATGTTGGTGGAGGAGCATTTAGTATACAGCTAACTTCAACAGATACCGGCATGTTTAGCGTAGGCTCCTATAGACTAATCACCATAACAGTAGGAAATGAAGCAGCAATACCAGTAACTAAAGAAGCAGTTTTCACAGTGACGCCGGCACTAGCTTACTTCCAAACAGTAGTTCAACAAATCCAATCAGAACTTGGTGGAAGAATAAGTACACTTGAAAACGAAGTTGCTGATCTTAACACAGCGTTAGCTAGTACACAAAACGCATTAGGCATGATGAACATAGCTCTAGGACTTGCTGCAGTGAGCATAATTGTTGCCTTAGTTGCTGTTGTTCTATCTTTAAGAAAACGTTAATCAACTCTCCATCCCCCCTTTTTTTAACCGAAATATTTTTAAAATGCAACCTTAGCCTATATGAAGAATATGTATAGTTGATGTTCATGTGGAAAAAATACATAGTGAAAAGAGTTGTATTTCTGATTCTAACCCTCATAGCATCAATCTATTTAACCATTATCATAGCTAATGCAGGTGGATTAATAGATCAAATCATAACCTCGCAAATTAAGTACGACATTAGAACTAATTTAGCGCGTACACCAGGCTGGAGTCAGCTGCCTGAAGAAGATAAGACCAGAATATTACAAGAAAGATATAATTTAACGATAAAAGCTAAGGGCCTTGACAAACCATTTTTTGAAAGATCCATAATCTACCTGTATGATGCATTAACGCTTGATTTGGGAAGGGCACTATTCTTAACAAGCGCCAGTGGAACAAAACAAGTAAGTGTAATAATCTTAGAAAGGCTTCCAAGAACAATCTTACTTTTTACAACCGGCACCATAGGCTATTCTATCCTAGGTTTATATTTAGGTCTAAGAATGGCACGACGCCCAGGAAGTATTTTCGACCGAATAACTACAATGTTTGCAGTTATTACCCAAGCCATTCCAGCCTGGTTCTTCGGAATCCTATTTATTCTTTTATTTGCCTATCAACTTCGACCCTTAGGGATAAGTATTCCCTTCGGTGGAATGGTAAGCGTGCCACCGCCTACTGATCCAATTAGCTACGTACTTGATGTGATGTACCACATGGCATTACCTCTATTTACTTGGATTTTTTCAATTTTCGGATCGTGGGCTTATATAACGAGAAATCTTGCGATGCAGTCTTCGGCAGAGGATTATGTTATGGCTGCTAAGGCAAAAGGGCTTTCGGAAAATCAAATTATTAATCGTTATATACTTAGGCCTTCATTACCTCCAATTATTACCTCGATTTCTCTTTCATTAATTTCATCTTGGCAAGGAGCTATAATAACTGAAACCGTCTTTGCATGGCCAGGATTAGGAACACTGTTCTATCAAGCGATCGAATCTCTCGATCCGCCAGTAATTATAGGGTTGACAGTCGTATATGCCTATCTACTTGTCATAACAATTTTCATTCTAGATCTAGTGTACAGCATATTGGATCCTAGAATAAAGGTTGGGATAAGATAGTGAGTATGCCCGGAGGACTACGTGATTTACTTAAAGCTATCTCTTCGTCAAAAAGCGGAATAATTGGAGTGGCAATTCTACTTATAATTACAGGCGTATCAGTTTTCGCAATAATTTTTGTACCATTTGACGTTGTATCTAAGTGGAATAATCCCATTTTTTGGTTAGAAAATCCCAGAGTTGCAGCTCCCGAATGGGTGACATTTATAACAGGTAAAAATATTCCTTCAACAATAAGGATTCCTCCTGAAAAATTCAACAAGTATGAATATTATGTCGAAGCTTCTGGTCTCAAGTACATAACGTTAGATGCACGTTTTGATTTTAATTATGATGATTTCCCTTCTGAATTAACCGTCATATTATATGCAAATTATTCTAAAAGTCGACCTTTAGTAACTATAAAGCTTGTAAGGCCTGATACTTTAGAGGCAACACTTTATAAAAACGTAATCGATAATCCTGTTGTCTATTTCTACATCAGTACAGACAATGCGATTAAAGAAAATGTGTATAATTTCCTATTGATTTTAGGAACTAATACTAACAGAACCATTTATCCTGAGAAATGTCTTTTTGCAATAAACAATGAGAATATGGGGAATTCAAACCTTGCCCAAATTCTTAAGGGGTCATACCGAATTAAAATTGAGTTAATAGCAACTGACGAATCAGACACCGCCAACGCGGAGTTTATATCATATGGGCAAGTTCAAGGGTTGGCTGGAACAGATTATAAACGACATGATTTATTTATAGGTCTTGTATGGGGTGCGCCAGTGGCATTAGCATTCGGGCTTTCTGCCGCCATCGCCACTAGCATAATTCAATCGTTTCTCGGAGCATTAAGCGCTTGGTATGGTGGAATAGTTGATGAGATAGTTCAAAGAGTTACTGAAATCTATATGATCTTACCTTTTCTACCCTTCCTCATCTTGATTTCATTAATTTATGAGATTAACCTCTGGGTGCTTATAGTCATTATAATTGCACTTAGCCTTTTTGGAGGAGTAACAAAAACAGCTAGAAGCGTAACTTTCCAAATTATGAGTGAACAGTACATAGAAGCAGCAATATCATATGGCGCCAGCAAGTTAAGAATATTGTTTCTTTACATCATGCCGCGTTTATTGCCATATATAGTCGCTAACATCGTGTTAGCCGTCCCAGCTTATGTCTTTTTGGAAGCGGCTTTAAGCGTTTTAGGACTAGGAGATCCTTTGGTTCCGACATGGGGAAAAATCATCAGTGACGCATACAGCAGTGGAGCAGTAATACACGGTTGGTGGTGGTGGATTCTACTACCTGCTCTCTTGATAATGATTACTGCAATGGCTTTTGCTCTCATTGGATATGCCCTTGACAAATACGCAAATCCAAAGCTGAGGGAAAGATAAATGCTGGAAATAACTAACCTTAAACTATATTATCGTACTCAAAGAGGAATCGTCAAAGCTGTAGACAATGTCAGTTTTCAGCTGAATAAGGGCGAAACGCTAGGAATAGTAGGTGAATCGGGATGTGGAAAATCAAGCACTGCAATTGCTATTATGAGATTGTTACCGATGAACATTGATTGTTATACAGGAAATGTATTATTTGATGGAAAAAACCTTATGGAATTAAGTGACGAGGAATTTAGAACTCAGATACGTTGGCGCAGAATATCGATGGTATTTCAAGGAGCTATGAACTCCTTAAATCCAGTATTAAAAGTAGGATATCAGGTAGCAGAACCCCTTATTTTACATCTAGAAGAAGACAAAAAAGACGCTTTGAATAAGGTAAAGGATTTTTTCAAGCTTGTGGGGCTGCCTTCTGATTTTGTAGATAGATATCCACATGAACTAAGTGGAGGAATGAAGCAAAGAGTTATTCTTGCAATGGCATTAATATTGAATCCCGACTTGGTTATTCTAGATGAGCCAACATCAGCCTTAGATGTAAGTATTCAAGCACAAATCATGAACCTTCTTAAACGTCTAAAAGAAGAGATGAAAATATCGTATATTTTTATAACTCACGATGTAGCCTTAGCTAGTGACCTATGTGATAGAATTGGAGTTATGTACGCAGGGCAACTTATTGAGATTGGTCCAAGCGAAAGAGTACTACAGAACCCATTACACCCTTATACGCAAAAGCTTATTTCGAGTGTTCCCCTTCTACGAGGAAACAGGATGCCAGGATACATTCCAGGTGCACCTCCAGACCTAGTTGAAACCTTTAAAGGATGCCGTTTCTTTCAACGTTGTTCTTATGGAAAGGATGAGTGTGAAGAACAAGAACCTCCCTTTATAGAGGTTGAAAAGGGCCACAATGTAAAATGTTGGCTTTACAGTGATCAGAAATGAAAGCTATAATGGAACTAAAAAATGTCAAAACATACTTCCGGGTTAGTAAAGGATTGTTCAGATCTCTTATTATTAAGGCCTTAGATGGCGTGTCGCTTACTGTAAATTTGGGTGAAACAATTTCTATTGTTGGGGAATCTGGTTGTGGCAAAACAACTTTAGGAAGAACTTCCTTAAAACTTGAGCGGCCTGAATCAGGACAGATCATTTTCGACGGACAAGAAATTACAAAGATGAAAGATACACGAACATTCAGAAGAAAAGCTCAAATGATATTTCAAGATCCTTTTACATCGCTCAACCCTAACATGACTATTAGGCAGATTATAGAAGAACCTATGTTGATTCACAACATATCTAAAAAAGAACGTGAAGAAAGAATAAAAAAGGCTCTTGCCGACGTAAGATTACTTCCTCCAGAAGAATTTCTACCCAAATATCCTCATATGCTTTCAGGCGGTCAAAGGCAAAGAGTAGGAATAGCCAGAAGTCTTGTTTTAGATCCAATCTTTATTGTTGCCGATGAACCAGTTTCTATGATAGATGCCTCAAGCAGAGCTGAGATTCTTTCTCTTATAAGAGAAATTCAAAAGAAATATTCGGTTGGCGTTTTGTACATCACTCACGATATTGCGACAGCAAAATATTTTTCGGATCGGATCGCCGTGATGTATGCTGGAAAGATTGTTGAGCATGGAGAGACGCAATTAGTACTTAAGAACCCTCTACACCCATACACTATGGCTTTGATGGACGCAGTTCCAGATCCAGATCCACAAAATAGGTTTAAATTCAGAAAGGTCGTGCCTGGAGAACCACCCAGCCCAATCTCGCCTCCACCAGGATGCCGGTTCCATCCTAGGTGCCCCCATGTTGCAGAAACATGCAAAACTAATGAACCGGAACTTAGAAACATTTCAGGACGCGAAGTAGCGTGTCATTTCGCTGAAATCTTTGTTAAGTGATAACGATGCTTGAATATGCCAAGTATTATCTAGAATGTAAGAATCTTTATGATTAGACAAGCAATATAATAATTATAGGTGAAAGGCATGTTGAACAGCACTAAAGTTGGTTCTGCTATGCGAAGTCCATTCATAACTGCAGTTCCCCAAGATACCATCTTATCCGTTGCACAAAAAATGATTGAAAATGATATTGGAGCAGTAGTTGTGGTTGAAAATGATAAACCAGTTGGACTTATTACTGAAAGAGATATTGTTGAAGGTATTCTTAAATGGTATAACAGGCTCTCAGAAAGTAATGCCAAAGATATAATGTCCTCACCAATATTATCTATCGAAGAAGACAAAACAATCGGAGAAGCTCTTGACTTTATGAGAAAAAAAGGTGTTCGAAGATTAGGTGTGACCAGAAAACATAAGCTCGTGGGAATAGTCACTGAAAGAAGACTTCTAGACGTTATTAGAAAAACGCTGAAAACCCTAGTTGAAAATATTTAGCACCAAGTAACACGTAAATATCTCGTCATTTAATGATTTAACTTAAAAATTTATATTAAAAGGGAAAGCCTTTAACTAATTTAGTATAGGAATTCTTGGGGATTGTAGTTTAGTTGAGTAAAAAAGAGCACTTAAGCAACCACCACAGAAGGATAAGGCGTGAACACCTATTACGATACTGTTCCTACTGCCCAGAAACAGCTCTGGGAAAAAAATTAAATTATAAATGAACATTGTACAGACAATAATATTTATTAGCGATGCTGCCAAAACAACAGACGTTTCATTTGTCAGCTGTCTGGTTTTGTGCTTAAGTCCCATAAAGTTAATAATGGATAATGTAAAACAAAGACCCTCTAATGAATACACTATTCCGGAGGAGCCAATTATTATTACCTTCGGGTACACAATGATTGATATAAGGTTAGATATTATGGGAATAATGAATATTATGATTGAAGAAAATAGAATCCTTCGTTTCATTTCCTTTTTAGTATAAAAAACATTCAAAGTAACAAACAACACCAGAAATATCAATAGTGCTATCATATTTCGAGTCAGATGAGGTTCATTTGCATGAACGAAGAACGATGTAACTATACCCCATGGTGTTTGCCAAGAAGCACAAAGTAAATCTCTAAATTCATTGGGCCTACCTGATAAGCGGGATTCCATATCTGCAATATATAAAATGACGCTCAAAGATAAAATAACTAGAAAAACTATCGACACCATCATAAATCCGGTTTCCAGTTTTTGACGAAAATTGTAATATCGTGAATCGAAGCTCAAGTTGCACCCTTTTTAACATATATTCATTATATTACATATATCTTTGCATAGAATATTTCGGTTATAGAAAAGGTCATTTTCACCTGAATTAAAAAAATAGGCACTGAAGGTTCAATGTGTGTCTTTACTTTCAAATTGGTTTACACTTTCTACTAACAATCATGGTTGAGGTGAAAATAATGTTTGGGATCATGCGGATTTTATCATTTATAAAATCTAACTTTTGAAGCGACTCACTCTGTAAGGTAACTATGATATCATATTCACCATACAACATAGCGACTTCTAAGACGTCCGAATATCCAGATATTGCATCGCACACCTCTCTAGCAGTGCCGGAATTTACCTTGCACAGGATGTAAGCCTTAATTTCCGCCAAACAATCATCTCAATATAGAGAAACTGCTACCAAAGATTTAAAGTATTCCCGAAACTCAAATTAGTGCATGATTAAAAAATCAATTGAAATATCAATTCGATGGTAGATAGAAAAAAATTGCTTTACTTGTTCAACAGAATGCAAATTATCATATCTTGACCAGAAGTGGACTGCTGAATTCCATTTAAATCGGGAAAATTTGTGTAAAGCACCCTACATTTCTTAGATAAAAACCTTGGGCACAGCGGTTGCCACAAAATTTTCATTGAATGCACGGTCAGAGAAAAAGCTTTATTGCCGCTATTGCTGCAAGGGCTTGTACGATGACTCTAAATTTCTTTTCAGGTATCCGTCTGAGGAACACTATGCCTAGCAATGCGCCTGCGGTTATGCCCATTACAACAGCAAACCACCAGTTTTTGGGTACGAACAAGTCCACCCGCTCACTACTCTCAAACCAGAAATTAACCAAAAGTATCACCAAAATTATAGCACCAATCACCGGCTTCAATTGAGAGTCACTAATTTTGTCCATTACAAAAAATCCTATCACTATACCAAGTGTGGTCCAAGGTAAAAGTCTAAGAAGGTGAGACCAAACAGCATGCCTTCGGTAATAGGCTACAGCGAAGACATCGGCAAGCATCAGCAATGGAAGAACAATTCCTGTTGAGGCTTTTGCAAGAAAACACTCAGCCATCAAAGGTATGAATAAGATGCTCAGCCCCGGAATCCCAGTTTTAGTTAATCCAATGGAAAAGGCTGCAGCCACAGCTATCATCCATTGAAGCCAGTTAAGCTCAGACACCAAACGTGCCACCGCTGGGTAGATTTCTTCTCAGACACTATCTTCTTCATAATAGCCATTACCGCCAAATAAAAAAGATTATCGTCAAATTGACTATAATCAGTAACTATAAAGGATTGTAGCGCGTATCAAGGTGCTGGTCAGCATGTCCTTTATGCCTCGTCTACTGATTGAAGATAATCGGGCAACTTTCAGTTGTCGTCGGTCTTATGCCACGGTTCAAGCTAACTACTTGTAAACCAAACTGCCTGATTTTCTTGACGACAGCATCAGCACTCTTACTAAGTCTTGACGCTGTATATTAGGAGAAGACTTTACATTAACTGCGACGCACGTAAACCTTGTGCTTGAAACTGTTAACTATAAGCCTGGAGCAGCGAACCTTGTAAGCCATCTCAGATTTGGATGCAATAAAGGCCTTAATACCTTCTGGTTTATTTTGTCTATGTTTCTTTTTATTTGCATCAGTTTGTCCAATATGCTTTTTATGGAATTCTCTGAAAGATCTTGAGACTTAAGCTTAATTAACAACGAAAGTATTTTAGGCTCAATTAAGAGAAATGGTCCCGTCCCAAGGGGCTGTGGTCCAGCTTGGTCTAAGATTCGCGCCTGGGGCGCGCGCGGTCCTGGGTTCAAATCCCAGCAGCCCCATTTTTGATGGAGAATCTTCAGAGCTTGGAGCGTAAAGATGTGCTTCCTATATGTATAAGAATAATGGCGGTATCTGTCCAACTGCATATGGCAGTCCAAAATCCATAAACTATTAACCAAAAAATCAATAATTTTTTTCTAAATGGAATTTGGTTAATAAGTCTTAAAGTTGTGAGGTCTTGTTGTTATTAGTTTTGTTGTGTGGTTGTGAAGTGTTAGTTTTTGTGATTTCACGTGTTTAATAGTTTGTGTTGGGTTTGTGTCTTTTTATGATTATTATTGAGACTACTACTATTGTAATTTGAGCGACGATTATTAAGGCAGCAAGCACGATACTGGACAGAACAATTTTCAGGCTGATTGAGAGGTCTTCGACACTACTTCCTTTGGCTTCATAATAAGATTGGTATTGCGGGGTGTCTTCTTGGTATCTTTCTTGCATTTGTGTTGGTGAGATTGAGTAGATGGTTAGGTCGTATTCTCTTATTCTGTTTAGGACTTCTATTCTTAGGGTTGATGATGAGGATTCTGGTGCAGGTTTGATGGTGTCTGGGTAGCCTGTGATCTCTTTTAGACTGATTATTTGTTCTTGGTCAGGGTTTAGTTTTTTGGTTCCGCCTTCACAGGTGAATCTAACGGACCAGCCTCCCTCTTTTCCTAAGCCTATGTGCATAGTGTAGTTTTGATTTTTTGATAGCATTGAAGCCAGGACTTGTGTAAATCCTTGGGATGGCAAACTTTCTAGAAAAGCATTTCTCAACTCGGTTGAGGCGTAGTTTGATACGTAACTATATTCTCCGTAGGCCGTTGTAGTAGGCATTAAATCAGGTATTACGAAATCTCTGTCTAATTTGTAAGCCATCCTATCAGCGATGAACATTCCTTTATCTGTATTGACTTTTGACTCATTTAAATAGATCCTAACATCAGTCCCTTCTCTTCCTGTATGAAATACAACATTTATTTGTAAGCCTAAGAAACTTGGTTCGCTTTGAAAATCAACAAAATTAAGTGGACGACTTAAACCAGTGAAAGAGAATATCACTATTACACGACAACTCATTGAAGGGTCAATGTCTAACCTTAATTGAATACTTTCAGTGTAATCAGGCTTTGCAGTTGCCACGAACACTTTTTGACTCAATATTAAAACGAACAGAATAATTACGAATTTACCTCGCGTATGACATTGCTCCGTGTAACCCTCTAGTTATTTATTGTTACTTTTTATCCACTTAAGATTTTATATCTATTTTTAGTAAAAATAATAGGGAATTATAAACAAATATGATAAAATAATAAGATAAGCATAATAAAAATTAATAAAGCATATTTAAAATAAATCCTAGCCATGTTTTCTCCCACTTAACACAATATAGTATCTAGTTTTTCTTAAATTTTTAGTAACACCCCTCACAAGCGGACTGATCAAACAAGCCTACCTGATAGGAAAAAGCCGCGTTGAAAAAGGAACCTGAACCCAAAACGATATGACCCTCAGCGGGCACGTTAAGCCAAGTGGTACTTGCAGTTCTCGCATTCATTTTATAAACGAAAGACTGAAATGACTCTGTTTGAAGGCTCAATTGTATAATATACTATGTATTCCACCGCGGTCTAAGATTTTGACCTTTTTGTTATTTTTGGAGCGTCTTGATGTTTTACACAGAATGCGAGCATAATAAAAAAAGTTAAAAACCAAGACCGTTATTTGGTTCAAAGACAATTAACCTATAAAGGTTAGTAAAGGTGGACTGCTTGAGGGTCATCAAATGTCGATATTGCACTTGCCAGTTTTTCAGCCAATCTGACTATGAAGCTCACTTGAAAACTCACTGGAAACAGGCTAAAAATGGAGAAGGCGAATGGATGCCGTGCGAGTTAGATTCATACTTGACAGAACGCATCCGAAACTCAGGCTCTATAGTTCTAGGAGGATACCGTTACAGCCTCATTGGCGACGGAAAAATACTGTACCGCACAAGACTTGAATCCGCCGAATATTGAAAACTTAAGTAATCCACCTACGAAAAGATAGTTTTTTCCATGTACCTATGAATTATTTTAGTTAGAATTAAAAATTCTGGACTATTTCTTTTTCATCCATTCTGTGCATGTTCGGACTCCTTCGACTGCGTCTTTTGCCGCTGCGTCTGCGCCTATCTTCTTTGCGTATTCGGGAGTTATCGGTGCGCCGCC
>Ga0209102_1001177_pt1 | contig 14553 bp, 12 predicted proteins | sample ConPoolayeHmetaG_FD_185483 | JGI IMG/M metagenome (GOLD analysis project Ga0209102, IMG submission 185483) | Hot spring microbial mat communities from California, USA to study Microbial Dark Matter (Phase II) - Cone Pool mat layer H metaG... ... | reverse complement strand
GCTCGTTGAAAGAGCAGCTTCAGAGTTGCAGATCAAAGGTTTTAGAAAAGGAAAGGTCCCAAAAAAAATAGCTGAGGAAAACTTGGATAAGTCTAAAATTTATTCCCAAGTTATTCAGGAACTTATTCCTAACTATTATGAAGAAGCATTAAGAAAGAATAACCTAAATCCTATTGTTAATCCTGAAATAACTCTTGTTTCCTCCAAAGAGAACTCAGATTGGGAAATTAAGATTTTAATTTGCGAAAAACCTCAAATCAATCTGGGAAATTACAAAGAAGAATTGTCAAAATTAAATAAAACTTCAGATATTTGGGTTCCCGCAACTCAAACCGGGAAAGAGCCCCAAAAAGATCAGCAAAAGAAAAAGGATGAAAAAATTCAAGAAATCATCAAGTGGCTTTTAGAAAATACTAAAATTGAGCTTTCTGATATACTTATCGAGCAGGAAGTCAATCGTCGTCTTTCGGAGTTAATTGATCAGACTCAAAAACTAGGTTTAACGGTTGAACAATATTTAATTTCAAGCGGCAAAACAACCGAAATTCTTAAGGATGAATACAGAAAACAAGCTTACGAAACATGGCTGATTGAACTAGCCTTAAACCAGATTGCTGATGAAGAAAACATCGTGGTTGATAATAAGGAAATTGAAGAGACTATCCAAAAAATCCCATCAGAAGAGGAAAAAAGGAAACTAGAGGCACAAAGATATCTTTTAGCTTCAATCATTCGCCGGCAAAAAACACTTGATTTTTTAGCCAGTTTGTAGTATTTTAGGGCCAAATGGCCAAACAAACCAAAAAAACTTATTCATCGGACAGCTTTCTTGAAGCCTTCCGCGATTTGGGTAAAGCTGTTGTCGACGGCGCCAAAAATGACCTGATTAAAAAAACAGGCGATAATATAGTTAGTTCTTTTACTCCAGGGCCAAAACCGATATCTGGCTCTTTAGAATCTGGTCAATCAGTTAATTTTTCTGACATTTTTTCAAAAGAAGAAGAACTTAAAGAAAAATACAGAAAGCAAGCCCGCTGGCAGGCTGAAATCGCCCGCAAACAGGAACAGATAGTTTACGCCAGGCAAGACAGAGAAACCCAGCTCCAAGTTCAAGCTCTCCAGCATGAAATTCAGCAGTTAGTTAAGGTAAGTGGCGAGTTATCCAAGGAAGTAGAGACGGCCGCTTTTAATTTACCGCCTGAAGCGGGAAGATATCATATTAATTTTTTTGAAAGGTTAAGAAATTTAATTAAAGCTTTAAAAAGCAAGATTCAAGAATCTTCTTATTGGCTGGCTGAATGGAATAAAAAAGCTCAAAAAAGAAATTACTACTGGAGGCAGGCAAAAAAGCAGGAATCTAGCTTTTTACTCCATCATGACCGTCAAGTTGCCACCCAAACAGGATAAAAACCTCTTGACAAAAATTTAAACCTTGGCTAAAATCATTTTTTAAAAAATGAGTAATCTTTTCCTCCTTATTATTAGTCTTTTTATCCTCATTTTTGAGGAAGGGCTGGTTTGGGAGGAAAAGATGATTAGAAATTAGAAATTAGAAATTAGAAATTTTCAAAATCCTCCCAAACAAAGGGAGGTTTTTTAATGGAAAAATGTCGATAGAAAGAATAGAAAAAATAATAGATTCAGATCTGAAAAAAAATGGAAGAATCAAAGTGGGTGATTGGGAATTTTCAATTGGCCCCAAAAGAGAAATAGAACCAAGAACAATTGGATCTCTTGAAGCGTATCTTGATAAATATACTAGAGCGGCTCTTCCTTACCCGCCCATAACTTATGCAGAAAGAGTTCTTGAAATACCAAGCTGCTTGGTCAGAATTGACGCTAGTTTAGAAACTTTAGCAAATGGGGCTGAAATAGAGAAAGGAATATATGAGGTCGAAGCCCGACCGGCAGGCTTAGGAGTTTTTTTGACAATCGCCCAAAGAGATAACCCTGAAACAGTTAAGCGTTTTGGTGAAGTTTTTAATCAATTTGAGGGATTTGGGGGGTTTGTGACCCTACCTTCTATTGGCCCCCGCATGGAAGACACCAGAACTGCCGCCGAGATTTTGAAGTTACCTTTTTACGAATTAGACAGAACTCCCCCAAACGATGCTTTACTTTGGGTTCGCGGAGGAAATGAAGATAGGCAAAATCTAGGGAAAATATTTGACAGATTAGAACACCAATCACTCTGTCCAGTCAGTGGCCATGGCGACAAAAACTATCTTTTAAAAATGGGTTTGGCAAGACTAGTTAACTCTCCGGATAAATTACCTTGGGATGAAGGATTTGTTATAAAGCCTCTTGTGGGATCAAAAATGGACGGGGTAGCTATTTACCTTCCTCCTAACAGAGAAAGAGAATATTTCGGAAAAAACCCGCCACAAGGTCTTTCAACCCGTTCCAAGGTTCTAAGCTTAATTGAGAAAGGCTCCAGGCCCTTTATCTTTCAAAAAATCAGTCTACCTATGAGGGAAATTGACCAATACATTATAGCCAGGCTTTACTTTGGCTGGAAATTAAGAGAAAATAAATGGAAGTTCGTAGGTGGGTTATGGAATAGTCGACCAAATTTAAGGGTTCATGGAGCCAGTGACGCTACTTTTGGGCTTTTATACTAAAAATGAAAAATCTACTAAAAAATCTTATCAGATTTAGGTCAGACAAAAATCACCCGGAAGAAATAAGAAATTGTTTTAATTTTGTTGTGGAAAACTTGAAAGAAAAAAGGTTGAAGGTTAAAAAATATTTCTCAAATGACACCCCTTCTTTAGTGGCTGCAAGAAGATTTAAAAAACATTATCAATATATTTTAAATGGCCATTTGGATGTGGTTCCGGCAAATTATCTTAATGCCTTTAATCCGGAAATTAAAAGAACTCGTCTTTATGGAAGGGGGGCAGGGGACATGAAGGGAACAGTGGCGGCAATGATCGAATTGATGAAAGATCCCCAGTTACAAAAAGTTGATATGGCTTTAATGCTAACCTCAGATGAAGAGGTGGGAGGTTTTAACGGGGTTAAATATCTTTTAGAAAAGCATAAATATTCTTGCGACTGCGCGATAATACCTGATGGGGGAGAAAATTTTTCCTTAATTTTGGCAGAAAAAGGAGTTTTACATATTAAATTTGAGGCTAAAGGAAAAGCGGCTCATGGAGCAAGGCCTTGGCTAGGAGATAATGCTTTAGATAAACTTATAAGAATTTATCAAAATATAAAAAATTCTTTACCTAAAGTTACTCCTCCGGATAATTGGCAGCCAACAGTTAATTTAGGAGTTCTTAAAGGGGGAGATGCGACCAATAAAGTTCCGGATCAGGCGGTAATGCAACTTGACTTTAGATTTCCCGATACCGAGGACGAAGGAAAAATTTTAGATTTAATAGAATATGAAACAAAAAAAGAAAAAAAAGTAAAATGGGAAATTTTGGCAAGGGGGTATCCCTTAATAAATAATCCTAAAAATTTATATCTTAAAAAAATTCAACAAGTAGCAAAGAAGGAAAAAATAAGACTTAAAATAAAAAAAGAACATGGCGCTTCCGACGGAAGGTTTTTTTCAGAAAGAAAAATTCCCGTAATTATGTTTAAGCCTGTTTGCAGTGGTTCTCACATAAAAAATGAGTGGATTGACCTTGAAAGTTTGGCAAAATTTTACCGACTTTTAAAATCTTTCCTTTTGAGTTAAAATAATTTTAAGGAGGGCGGTTAGCTCAGCTGGTCAGAGCGTTCGTTTGACATGCGAAAGGTCAGAGGTTCGATCCCTCTACCGCCCACAGCTTTCACACGCCACGAGTGATATAGGCTCAAACCCCGGAATAAAGCTGCCCCTCAAACTAAAAATCTCACCCCTTCTGGAATAACGTAAACTTTTAAAGGCAATTTTCCGTTAAGTTCGCCGTCAATCTGAATTTTTTGCTCTGATGGCGAGTCAATAATTAATTCTTTTGCTTTAAACCTTTTAACCAGGCCAAAATTCATTCTTCCCAAAATATGGAAAAAAATAATTCCCAAAAATGAATGAAAATTATTTTTGTGTTCAACATAAAAAATATCTAATTTCCCATCATTAGCTTTAATGTCTTTTTCTGGGAAAAGGGGTAAAAATGGTAGAACTTTAGGCTTGAAATTCAAAATTGTAAGCATAGAGGCTTGAAAAGTGAGGTTCTTGATGTCGAAAGAAAGTTTATAAGGTAAGGGTTCAAGATGAAAAAGTTCCAAAAAGGCGGCCAGAAAATAACTTAATTTTCCTAATATCTTTTTGCTTTTTTCTTTAGCAATTGCCAAAAATTTTTGTTCAAAACCCAATCCAATTCCTAGTAAAAAATAGTCTTTTTTACCATCATATTGACAAACCCCCAAATCTACCTTTTTAATTTTCCCTTCAAAAATTCTTTTAAAACTCATTTTTTGATTTATTTCCAAAGAATCGGCAATAAAATTGGCAGTACCGGTAGGAATAACAAATATTGGAAGATTAAATCCTTTTTTTAACATCAATTCAATTGTTGCGGAAACCGTTCCATCGCCACCTAAACAAATTACCCCTTTGGTTATTTTAAGAGATTTTTTAAAATTAATTTCGCTTATCGGAGTGGGTTTTTTAATTTTAACAACCTTAGATGAACACTTTTTTCTTTCAAAAAAATTTTTAAGTTGCTCCAATTTTTCTTTCGCCAAACTTTTCCCTGCAAGAAAATTAGCAATTATTAAAAAATGATATGAGTGCATATTTTGATTATAGCTTATGTCTTGACATTTAGTTTAAGACTGGTAGAATAAAATTAAATTTACATCTTTGGCGTTTGTATATGGCCTCACCAACCATAAAGCCGAAGCGTTTACCGCGAAAGGTTTAATTAAGCGCCCGTTCGGGAAGCAGGATGGAACCCACCCGCCAATTTGGCGGGGTCCTGCCAAGCCAGCGGGTTTTTTGATATCATAAACATATGGAAAATCAAGATTTAGAAAAAATGAGGCATAGCTGCAGCCATTTAATGGCGGCAGCGGTTTTATCACTTTGGCCTGATACAAGGTTAGGAATTGGCCCAGCAATTGAGAATGGTTTTTATTATGATTTTGAATTTTCCCAACCAATTTCTGACGCAGATTTGCCAAAAATAGAAGAAAAAATGGCGCAAATAAAGGCAAAGAATCTTCCCTTTGTCAAAAAAGAAATTTCTTTAGATGAGGCAAAAAAAATGTTTTATGATCAACCTTACAAACTTGAGCTAATAAGCGAACTATCACAGACAACAGAGGCTAAAGTAAGCATTTACCAAACCGGGGAGTTTGAGGATCTGTGCAAAGGTCCCCATGTAGACAATACCAAAGAAATTGGACCGTTTAAACTTCTTTCTTTAGCGGGCGCTTATTGGAAAGGTGATGAAAAAAACAAAATGTTAACCAGGATTTATGGAACTTGTTTCCCAACTCAGGAAGAGCTTAAACATTATCTTTGGCAGCTTGAAGAAGCTAAAAAAAGAGACCACCGAAAACTTGGTCAAGAACTTGATCTTTTTTCTACTAGTCCTTTAACCGGTCAAGGCTTAATTCTCTGGCATCCTAAACTTTCAGTTTCCAGAAATATTCTGGAACAATTCTGGAGAGAAGAACATATCAAAAGAGGTTATCAGTTGGTTTATACACCCCATATTGCCACAATGGAGATGTTTGTCAAAACAAGGCATTACATTAAATATATTGATTATATGTTCCCAGTTATGTTGCACCAGTATATTGAAGGGGAAAGCAAAAGCGATTATTCAGTCGACGAACAACTGAAACCTATGAATTGCCCAAACCATATTGAGATTTTTAAAAGTCGGCCAAGAAGTTATAAAGAATTACCATTAAGAATGGCAGAATTAGGAACAGTATACCGCTATGAAAGAGCTGGTGTTATTCACGGCCTAACGAGAGTTAGAGGTTTCACCCAGGACGACTCCCATATATTTTGCACCCCAAACCAAGTAGTTGAAGAAGTCAGAGACATTTTAAAACTGACAAAATACTTCTATGAAGAAATTTTTGGCTTTAAGGATTATAAAGCTTATTTAGCTACCAGACCAGAAAAATATTTGGGAACTGAAGAAATGTGGGAACTTGCCCAAAATTCTTTAAAAAAAGCAATGGAATTGGAAAAAATTAGTTTCCAAATAGACGAAGGTCAGGGAGTCTTTTATGGACCAAAAATTGATTCTAAAGTAAAAGATTCGATAGGAAGAGAGTGGCAACTTGGAACAATTCAAGTAGATTTCAATCTTCCTTCTTTGTTGGAAACAACCCCTGAAGAGATAGAACAGTTTTGGCAATTAAAAACCTTTAAGGACAAGTTTCAAAAAAAAGAAAATCTGGAAAAATATCTTAAAAAAATAGGCAGGGGATTAGATGTCAAGTATATAGATAAAGACGGAAAGGCAAAACAGGTAGTAATGATCCACCGGACTATCTTAGGTTCAATGGAAAGGTTTTTTGGCATTCTTATTGAACACTTTGCTGGAGCTTTTCCGGTTTGGTTGGCTCCGGTGCAAGCCGTTATTGTCCCGATAACCGACAAGCATCTCGATTTTGGGAAAGAAGTTTACCAAAAACTCTTTGATTCTGAAATTAGAGTCAATCTTGACGACAGAAATGAAACCACATCCGCTAAAATTCGTGACGCGGAATTGCAAAAAGTTCCCTATATTTTGGTCGTTGGCGATAAAGAAATTAAATCCAAGTCGGTTAATGTCCGTGTTCGGGGAGAAAAAGTTCTCGGAGAAATGCCTCTTAACAAATTTATAGATTTAGCAAAAGAGGATATTGCCAAAAAAAGACAAGTCTGATAAGATATTAAAAGTCGGTGGGAAAACATTACAGAATTAATCAATATATTCAAGCAACTGAAGTAAGAGTCATCGGAGAAGATGGCAAACAAATTGGGGTAATGCCCATTTTTAATGCGATTCAGGAGGCAAGAAAATTAGGAGTTGATTTAGTAGAAATAGCTCCAAATGCCCAACCTCCAGTCTGCAAATTAATTGATTTTAAAAAATTTATTTATCAGGAAGCGAAAAAGGAAAAAGAAAGCAAAAAAGGTCAAAAAGGCGGACAGCTAAAAGAAATAAGGATTTCGCCCTTTATTGCCGAAAATGATCTTAAGAATCGTCTAAAAAGAGTAAAAGAGTTTTTAGTAGAAGGCAACAAAGTCAAACTGTCGGTAAGATTTACCGGAAGGCAGATGGGACATAAAGAGTTTGGTAAGGTAGTGATGGAAAAAGCAATTCTTAATTTAGAAGGATTAGCCCTGCAAGAAACCGAACCTAAATGGTTGGGAAAAGATTATTGGGTAATCTTAACACCAGCAAAATCAGAAAAACATGGCAAAAAAGATAAAAATCAGGAAATCAATTGCTGACCGATTTAAAGTTACCAAAACCGGAAAAGTTTTCCATTGCCGCAGTTTCGGCAGTCATCTTAAATCGGCAAAATCAAAATCTCAATTAAGAAGATTAAAAAAACTAAAAATCTTAGAAGGCAAAATTTCCAAAAAAATTAAAAAAATACTTTGTAAATAATATGAGAGTCAAAACTGGAATTGTTCGAAGAAAAGGCCACAAAAAAATTTTAAAGCTGACCAAAGGCTACCGAATGACCAAACATCGGCTTTTTAAGGTTGCTCAGGAAGCGGCGTTGCATGCTGGTCAATATGCTTATGCTGGAAGAAAGCAAAAAAAACGCCAGATGCGACGGATTTGGATAACGAGAATCAATGGGGCATTAGCTAAATCAGGGCTTTCTTATAGCGAATTTATAAACAGGTTAAAAAAGGCTAAAATTGAACTTGACCGGAAAATCTTAGCCATTTTAGCTTCTGAAGATCCACAGATTTTTCAAAAAATAGTCGAAAAAGTGAGCTAAAATCAGCCAAATTTCCCCCTTGACAAGTTTTTTAAATTATTTTATAAATATTTCCATGCGAGAACCAACCTCGTCCCAATTTTTCGGCTTTTTTGATTTTAGAAGCCAGAGGTGAAAAAGGGGAGGTTGGTTTTGGCGTTTTAAGGATTAAATCTCCCCGGGGGGAGATTTTTTTATGATAAAATTGTTCTATGACAGAGAAAATTATTAACCTTAAAAATGAAGCAATAGGAAATATCTTAGAGGCTAAGGACGAGGAAGAATTAGAAAGATTAAGAATTCTTTATTTGGGTAGGTCAGGAAAAATAAATCAGCTAACAAAAGAATTACCTAAATTAACTGAAGAAGAAAAAAAAGAGGCAGGAAGACTTCTCAATGAAGCAAAAAAAGAAATCCAAAAAGCTCTTTATAATCAACAATTAACAATAAGCAATCAACAGTCGGAAAAAAAGGATTGGTTAGACGTAACTGCTCCGGAAGTTAAACCCCCAATTGGTCACTTGCATCTTTTGACTCATGCCATAAGAGAGATTTCTTATGTTTTTGAAAAAATAGGATTTGTCCGAGTTCGCTATCCTGAAGTAGAGTGGGACTGGTATGCTTTTGAAGGATTAAATATGCCAAAAGATCACCCAGCCAGAGATGATTTTGAAAGTTTTTTTATTGACATCAAACCTCATCCCAAATTTGGAAAAATGGTTTTAACCCCTCATACTTCTTCCGGTCAACTAAGGGAAATGGAAAGAATTAAACCACCAATTAGAATGATAAATATCGGACGGTGTTATAGACCAAACTGGGATATAACTCATCTTCCAACATTTCATCAATTTGAAGGATTGGTGATTGATAAAGGAATCAATATTACCCACCTTAAAGGGGTTTTTGATTATTTTGCCGTTAATTTTTTTGGCCCAGGCCGGAAAATAAGACTAAGACCGTTCCATTTTCAATTTACAGAACCTTCATTTGAAGTTGACATTAATTGTCCATTGTGTTTGGGAAAGGGTTGCCGGACTTGTAAAAGCGGCTGGGTGGAACTAGGAGGCTCGGGGATGGTTCACCCAAAAGTTTTAAAAAACGGGGGGATAGATCCCAAAATTTATTCTGGTTTTGCTTTCGGGTGGGGAGTAGAAAGAACCTATTTAATGAAATCAGGTCTAAATCTGGACGACGTTAGAATTCTTTATGAAAACGATTTAAGATTTTTACAACAATTCTGATGAATATTTTAGTTCCTTTTTCTTGGCTTTCTGACTTTTTGAAAACCGAAGCCTCGGCAGAAAGAATTGCCGAAGCTTTATCTTTGTGCAGCCAATCAGTAGAAAAAATTCACCGTCAAAACGACGACAAAATTTTGGAAATAGAGATTACCGTCAATCGTTATGATTGTCTTTCAATAATTGGCATCGCCAGGGAAGCGGCAACAATTCTTCCCCATTTTGGAATAAAAGCAAAGTTTGTCCCACCAAAAATAAAACCCATTCCAAAATTTAAAAGAAAAAAAGAAGAACATTATCTTGAAGTAGAAATTAGAGATAAAACAGTCTGCCCCCGTTTTTCCGCCATTTTAATTGACTCTGTAAAAGTAAAACCATCGCCAAAATGGATAGCTGAAAGACTCAATAAAGTGGGAATTCGTTCTTTAAATAACGTGGTTGATATTTCCAATTACTTAATGATTGAAACTGGCCAGCCTATTCATACTTTTGATTATGACAAAATATTGGGCAAAAAAATGATAATGAGGTTGTCCCACCATGAGGAGAAAATAACAACTCTGGATGGGGTAGAAAGAACCTTGTCCGGAGGAGATATTGTTATTGAAGACGGAAAAGGAAGGCTAATTGATCTTTGCGGAATTATGGGAGGGAAAAACAGTGAAATCGACGAAAATACCAAAAGGGTTCTCTTTTTCGTCCAAGCTTATGATCCGGCAATGGTAAGGAAAACCTCAATGTCTTTAGGGCTAAGAACCGAAGCTGCCGCCAGATTTGAAAGAGGAATTAATCTTGAAGGAATAATTCCGGTAATAGAAAGAGGGGTAGAATTAATGGAAAAGCTTGCTGAAGGAAAAGTCGGAGGACAATTAATTGACATTTATCCCAAAAAGCAAATTTCTCCCCAAATTAAAGTTGACAGCCAATATATTTCAAAAATCCTTGGAATAGAAATTAGTTATGAAAAAATTAACAAAATTCTTTCAGATTTAGGGTTTAAGATTAAAAAAGAAAATAAAAACATTATTTTAGTCAAAGTTCCTAGTTGGCGCGCAAAAGACATCAGCCTTGAAGAAGATATTGCCGAAGAGGTAGCGCGCGTCTATGGATATTTTAGATTCCCGGGTAAAATTCCACCAATAAATGAAAATTTTGGATTAGCCAACCAACCAATTCCCAAAAAAGGGACAATCTCACCAAACTTTAAATGGGAAGAAATTGCCAAGGATGTTTTAAAAGCGATCGGCTTTTCGGAAACCTACAACTTCTCTTTTGTTTCCAAAAATTTAATCCAAAGGAGCAATTTGGATCCATCAAAACATTTAAAATTGAAAAATCCCTTAACAGTTGATTTTGAATATATGAGAACCTCGCTGGTTCCCTCCCTTCTTGCCGTTTTTTCAAAAAATCTTGCCAATTTTTCCAAAATAAGCATTTTTGAAATGGCCAATGTTTATTTGCCAAAAGAAATAGATCTGCCAGAAGAAAAAATGAAACTGGCAGGAATAACCAACGATAAGAATTTTTATGAAATCAAGGGTATTTTGATAGAAATTTTAAAAGAGTTGGGAATTTTTGATTTTAAAATAAAACCGGCAGAAAAAGAGGTAATCGATCCTTTCTGGCAAAAAGAGGCAACTGGCCAAATTGTTTTTCAAGATTTGGTTTTGGGAGCAATTGGCCAAATTTCTGAAAAGGTCACAGAAAACTTTTTATTAAAACAAAAAATTTATGGATTTGATTTAGATTTTGAAATTATTGAAAAATATGCTTCGGATAATAAAATTTTTACCCCAATTCCCAAATTTCCGCCAATAATTGAAGATTTAGCTTTTGTTTTCCCTGAAAAAACTTATGTTGGTGAGGTACTTCAGTCTATTAAAGCGGTCGATTCATTAATTAAAAGCGTTGATTTAATCGATTCATTTGATAAAACTAGAACTTTCAGAATCACTTACCAACATCCAGGGAGAAATTTAACAGACCAAACGGTGAAAAAGATAAGGGAAATGGTAATAAAATTGATTAATACAAAGTTCAAGGGAGAATTAAAGCAATTTTGATGTTACTTAGCTTGTTTCTTCTCAGTTGAGCTTCTAATAAAAGATGCGATATTTGAAAGAAGTGTTCCTTCTATTTCCTCCAATCTTAAGAAATCTGGATTTTCAAAAAGAGCTTTAAGTACCCTTCTCCCCCTTTTTTCGCTACCTTCCGCTATCCTCCGGTGCCCACGATAGTAAGCTCTTATTAATCGAAAGTCTCTCGGGTGTAGTTCAGTCAAATCAAACTCCGTCACCACTTCGGACCACGAAGGGATTAGACCATCTCGAGTATAAGGCGGAAGATTTAAAAACCTTCTTTCTTTTTCTGGAATATTTAAAGCAACTTCAGTTTCAACTTTAACCATTTCTTACTTGATTTTATCACATTTCCGCAAGTAATTTCTTATAGGCTTGGGGTAATAGTCGGGCCTATGGTTAGCGTGGGAGAAGGAAGCAGAGTTGGGGTTGGGGGAGTATAGTCCCAAGGAACATTGACACCAATTTTTACCTCTTTTTCTCCTATATTACCTTTATTGTCTTGAACTCGGACTTTGATAGAGTGAGTACCGTCTGATAAAGATAAATCTCTTTCATAAGGTGCGCTGGTTAAGGTTTCTTTAAGATTGCCATCAATAAAAATTTCTATTTTAACCACTTCGTTTACTAAAATTGGTTCAATTTTTACTTGAAAATTGTTTTCCAGTTGTGCATGATCTGGGGGGTTAATAATTTTAACTTCTATTTGATCTTTTGTTTCACAAAGCTCTGTTGGTGGATGATATCTTGGATCTGACTGGGCGGCTACCCATCTGTCAATCGCTTCCTGCCATTTGTTTGGTCCTTCAGGAGCCGCAGTTGGGTCATCCTCTTTAAAAATAAAAAATTCTTTTTCCTCATATTCACCTCGGCTTATATCAAACGGCGTTGCTAATTTTCCTGAAGAACGACAGACTTTAAGCTTTAAATGAACAGGGTCGTCACCCTCCGAACCGGAGGGTTCGGTTCCTTTTATAAAATATTCAACAGTCGAGGGAAATCCATCATGAGATTTATAACCCGAGACTGTATCAATCTCGGCGGTGACAATATTTTGGGGAATTTCAAAATCTAAGACCGGTTTGTCTTTAAGAAATTCCATAATTATTTTCCTCCAAATTGGAGCCGCTCCAGAAACACCTGAAGCAACCTCTTTCATTTGGGAATTGTCATTATTTCCAACCCAAACCCCAACAATAACTTGAGGAGTCCAGCCAATAGTCCAGTTGTCTCTTTTGTCATTGGTAGTGCCAGTTTTAACGGCAACTGTTCTTCCGGGAATAACCAAAGCATTATTTTCAGAAAAAGTAAGTAAACGGGCATTATTATCGGAGAGGGCATGGGAGATCAAAAAAGCTTGCTCTGGGGTAATTACTTGTTTTTTGGGAAAATTGGTATGTTCTTCCAAAACGTTCCCATCTTTATCGGTAACTTTAAGGATGGCAATAGGTTCAACTTTCAATCCACCGTTAGCAAAAGCACAATATGCAGAAACTAATTCAAGTAAACGAACTTCTCCTCCTCCTAAAGTTACAGACAAACCAAGTCTTTTTAAATTCTCCTCAGTCGGCTCCAGGGTACTAATTCCCATCTGGTAGGCTGTCTCCAGCATTGATTTAATTCCCACTTTTGCCAACATCTTCACCGCGGCAATATTGATTGAGCTACCCAAGGCTGTTCTTACTCTTAAAGGTCCGTGTTCTTTGCCATCATAATTCTCGGGAATGTACTCTGGTCTGTCTGCTCCTCCGGGAAAAGCAGTTTTGACATCCAACAAAAGGCTGGAAAGAGTATAGCCCTTCTTAAGGGCAGTAACGTAAGTCACCGGCTTAATGGCTGAACCCGGCTGGCGTAATGATAAAGCAACATTGACCTTTCCGTCATAATTTGGGTCATCATAATTTTTGGAACCAACCATCGCCAAAATCTCTCCAGTTTGCGGGTCCATCACCACCACTGCCCCGTTGGTAATATGTAATTTTTCTACCTTAGCGATTTCCGCCGCCACCGTTGCTTGGGCTTTCTCCTGAAAATCTAAATCCAAGGTTGTTGTTACCCTTAATCCTCCTTCCTCAACCATTCTTTCTCCATACTTTTCCTCAAGTAATTTTTTGACATACATTACAAAATGAGGAGCTTTAATAGTCTGCCGAGATTTATTAAATTCAACTCCTGGCAAAAGGGCTCTTGCTTCCTTTTCTTGCTCAGAAGTGATATAACCATCTTCTCTCATTCTTCTTAAAACATCTTTAGTTCTTTGAATATAAGCGTCAGGATTCTTCCCAAAAGGGGAATAATAGGATGGTCTTTGAGGCAAACCAGCCAAGATGGCTGATTCAATTAAATTCAGCTCAGAGACACTTTTCCCAAAATAGGTTTCCGCCGCTTCCTCCACCCCAAAAGCAGTTCCGCCATAGGAAGATTCATTCAAGTACATCTGCAAAATTTGATCTTTGCTATATTTTCTTTCAATTTGTAAAGCCAAAATAAACTCTTTTATCTTTCTGTTAATTGTTCTCTCCTGGGTCAACAAAACATTCTTAACCAGTTGTTGAGTAATTGTAGATCCTCCGGCTAATTTTCGATAACGTACAAGCCAATAAATTGATCTTATCCAACCACGAATATCAAATCCTTTATGTTTGTAAAAATCTTTATCTTCTATTGCTACGGTTGCCTGGCGAAGATAAACAGGGATCTTTTCAAGTTCAACCGGAGTTCTTTTTTCCTTTTTATAAACATCATAAATTAATTTGCCGTTTCTATCATAAATTTTGGTGGCAAATCCCTCTCTTCTAACCACTTGATCTGGTCTTGGAAGATCTCGGGAATAAATTGCCAGAACAACCCCAAAAGCTAAAACAAAGAAAACTAAAAAGAAAAACAAGCCAGCGGTTAATAAAGGATAGGCTTTGATTAAAGAAAATTTTCTTTTAATTTTCGAGGGGTAATTTAATCGATATAGCCTTCTTTGCCAAATCTTTTTCCATAACGCATCCATAAATCAATTTAACCACAAAATCTTGACAAAAGACAAGTCTTCTTTTGTTGGTGTAAAATTAATCCTATGAAACTTGTTATACAAAGAGTTAAAAAAGCTTCTGTTAATGTTGGTGGAAAAATTGTTGGTCAAATAGGATTGGGTCTGGTGGTGTTTTTGGGGGTTGGGGTAGGGGATAGCGAAAAAGAAATCCAGCCTATGGTCAAAAAAATTTTGAAATTAAGAATTTTTGAAAACGAAAATAATAAATTTGATAAATCAGTTTTAGATATAAAAGGAGGAATTTTGGTAGTTCCCCAATTTACTTTATTTGCTGATTGTTCTGGGGGAAATAGACCTTATTTTGGCC
>Ga0209102_1001176_pt1 | contig 14557 bp, 10 predicted proteins | sample ConPoolayeHmetaG_FD_185483 | JGI IMG/M metagenome (GOLD analysis project Ga0209102, IMG submission 185483) | Hot spring microbial mat communities from California, USA to study Microbial Dark Matter (Phase II) - Cone Pool mat layer H metaG... ... | reverse complement strand
GAAATGACCCCTTATTGGGCCCTAGCTACCGGACATCATCTTTACGATTTTACTCATTTACCTGTTCAATATCTTCCCCAAAAACTAATGAGATGGTGGATTTTAAGGAAAAAAGCAAAAGGGAGAGAAACTCCAAAGCAAGCCTGGAAGCAATTTGTTTCTCTAAACAAGATTTCTATTATCAAAGTAAGAGGATTAGCTCAAAGGCATAATTTTAAAATACTAGAAGAAAATTTTATTTTTAAAATCCCCAAATTTTTAGAGATAAAAATCAATTGGATTAGACACTTTGGTTTTCTGAAAGAAATAATTCCTATAAGTTATCAGGTAGCTCTCAAGAAAGAATAACCCTCTAATAAAACCCAGAGGTTAAGACACAAACACCTCAAAGAAAAAGGATTTTTTCAATCTAAACTTCTTCCCTATAGCGGTAGTTTTTTAAATTAGTAAACAAATAATAATAATAAGGCAGGGGTGGGTTACGTCTAGTCTTTTGGAAAATCTCTTTATCACTAACTTTTCTTAGTCTTTGAACCAATGCCCTTTTCTCAAAAATTTTTGGGAGATTTTTAATATTAGCAAAAACTGCTTTAAAAATTGCCTTATCGTTTTCAAATTTACCCGTTAAAAAATAGATCCAGAATAAACAACCGTAAATAAAGCTCAAAACTAAAAAAATTTTTAAAACATTTATTAACTCCAAATTTTTAAGATACGAATCAATTCTGTTCTTAAGGGCCCAAAATATTCTTCCTGCTTCGGAAATTTCCTTACTCGCCGTTCCTGCTCCATAATGATAAATAATTGCCTTAGGTTCATAAATCACTTTATATCCCGATAACCAAATTCGATGGCAAAGATCGGTTTCTTCAAAAAAATTAAAGTAGTCCTCATCAAAAGCGCCAATTTTATCTACCAGGGATTTTCTTAGAAGTAAACAAGCTCCTTTCACGCAGAAAAACTCTCTTTTTTTGTTATACATTGGCAATGAAGCATCTTGAAGATAACCATAATGATAAAGAAAACCAGTATCGGTAAAAAATGAACCAGCTACATCAAGTGTGGTTTTATTATAAAGACAAAGTATCTTTGGGCCAAGGCAACCAATTTTTTCATCTTTCTCCATATCTTCAACCATAATTTTCAAAAATTCTGGCGTTACCTTCGTGTCGTTATTCAACACCAAAATATAATCGCCGTCAGATTGCTCTATACCAACATTGTTACCGCCAACATAGCCCAAATTTTTTTGATTTTCAATTAATTTTACCCAAAAGTGATATCTCTTCACATAAGCTTGGGAACCATCGGTAGAACCATTGTCAACTACAATAACCTCATAATTTGGATAGTTAATTTTTTTAAGTGAGGGAAGACAATATTTAAGATGCTCCTTCCCATTCCAGTTTACAACCACAATTGAAACTTTTTTTCTACACATCTTATAGACGATATTAATATTATTCAAGCAAAATCCTTTTTACTTAAAAACCCTTGTAAAACTCTATTTTTACTCATTTGATTTGAGAATATCTTAAACTTTTCCTCACCTCCTGAGTAATATCAGAAAGTTCATTTTTATCTCCCTCCCAGGAAAAGGCGTAGATAGCTTCCAAGGGTAAATTATACTTCTCAATTACCTCTTTAAGTTTTTCAAAATTATGAAAATAGCCAAATCCTTTATTACCAATTTCTCTATACCCTTCTTCATTGAAAAGATAAAGAAAATTATCTTTAAAATATTCCCAGGGAAAATTTTTAATATAAAAAGAATACCACAACAAAAGACTTCGGCCAAATCCAGTCTGAAAAGGCAAACTTGCCTCAGAATGGCCGTAATAATAAGCGTTGCTTTTGGTATAAAAAACAACCTTATCGGGTAAATTAGGATAGCTTTCAATTATTTGGAAAAGAATATTTTTCCTCTGTTGAGCTCGCTTAATTTGTTCGGGAAAAACTTCTTTATGAAGATTGGAATAATGATAAATAAAAAACCCTATAAAAAATAAAAAACTAAAAATAAAAACGAAAATTTTCTTTTCCTTAAATAAAGACTCCAAAAAAAATATTAGTGAGATCGCCAACATCAAAGAAGCTCCAACAACAGGAAAATATAAATCACCAGAACGCATTACTTGAACAATCCCCTGCGGACCCCGAAAAGCAAGTGGAACAAAAGGGAAACCTCCTAAAATTAAAATTAAAAAACCAAAAATTAATCCGCGATAAAATAGGAAATTCTTTGTTTTTTTCAACTCTTTCAAAATTTTATTAAAAACAAATAAAATTACTATTGCCAAAAAATAACTTATCAATTCCGCTCCTACACCTTCCCTAATTAGCCCAAACCGCGTTGTTCCTTCAGTGAGATAATCTGCGGGGTAAGCTAATTTCAACCAATTTCCAGAAATGGCAAAAATTTGTTTAGGATAAATAAACGCCTGAGAAAGGGTTTTGAAAGGAAGAGTAAGAAACTGATAAACTAAAACCGCAAAAGAAGGAAAAATTATCACTTTATTAAAAGTTCCTACGGGCCGACTCCCCCTAGTAAGAATATCTGCTAAAACAATCATCAATAAATATCCAAATCCATTTGCTAATAAAATTTTAATTATTTTCCCAAATGAAGAGAAAAAATCTTTTTTAAAAGAAATCCACAAATAAAAAGGGACAAGAAGAAAAATAAAAACACCAATTTCCTTAAAAAACAATGATATCCAGAAAAAAATTAAAAAAAGTAAAAGCTCCTTCGTTTTCTTTCTTTCTAAATAAATTAGAAAAAAAATTAAAGATAAAAGCGAAAAAAATAATGCAGGTAAAACCCAGATGGAATTAGAAATCCAAATAATGGCGTTATAAGGAATACTACTAACTGCGAATAAAAAACCGGCCAAAATACCCATATCCCTTCTTTTAGTCAATAAAAAGGTCAAATAAAAAATAAGGAAAGAATTTAGAATATGGAAAAATAAAGAAAAAACAGCATAAGGAAAAAAATCCAATCCAAATTGCCTAATAAGAATAGTTCTTAAAAGGGCAGCTAAAGGAGCAAAATGGTCTCCAAGACCATACTTAATAGATTGCCCGGCTGGGACTAGTAGCCCAAAATTGCTAAAATAGATATAACGACCCAACCAACTCCATTCATCCTGTTGAAAAAAAGTTTGAAAAATTTCCCTCCAAACCACTAAAACCAAACCAGCAATCAAAATAAAAATTAAAAGGTCTCTTTTTTTAATTTTCTCCTCACCCCCTCTGTCACATCAAAAATTTTATTTTTATTCTTCTGCCACTCAAAAGCAAAAACCGAATCAGTAGTTAAATTGGATTCTTTTAAAGCTTGCTTTAATTTATTAAAGTCGCGAAAATAACCAAAACCCCTTCCCTGACATTCCCGATAGCCTTGGGCAGTTAGCTCATAAAGAAAAACATCTTTATGAAAACAAGGGGGGAAGTTTTCTTGACTATTGTACCAAACCACAAGAGTCTGGCCAAAACCGGACTGGAAAGGCAAAATCTTTTCTTCTGCAGGCAAGCCATAATAGGAAGTATCGCTTTCGGTATAAAAAATCACCTTTTGAGGTAAATCAGGATAACTGGCTTTAATCTGTTCAAGAATTATTTTTCTGGTTTGGCTAACCTCAAGCAAATTGTCTAAATCCCGATGAATATTTTTAATATGAAGACCCAAAATCATCAAGATAAAAAGCCAAAACAAAATTGGTTTCTGTTTTAAAAAGAACCGGCCAATTAGGCTCAAAAATAAAGCGGCGCCAATACTAGTAATATAAAGATTCCGAGGTTCATATAAAGAAAAATAACCTGCCTTCCCAGGAATAAAAATAAATGGCAAGCCACTTAAAATTATCAACCCTAAAGAAAAAAATAGAATTTTAATTTCCTTAATCTGTTTTTTCTGCTTTAGTTTCTGGTAAAAAAACCAAAAAAAGAAACAAAAAGCTACAGTTAGCAAAAAGCAAATAAGGTCCACCCCAACCGTTTCAATTATCAAATCCTCGCTTGTTTGGGGATGAAAATTAGTTAGCCAATATTTTGCTAAACTAATCAGCTGTCTGGCAGAAACAAAGCCTTGGGGAATAATTTTAAATGGTAAAGACAAAATCCGATAAAGATAAACAGCAAAAGAGGCAAGAGTTGCTTGCCCAGACAAAGAAGGAGCATTGATTTTTAGAAAAAACCTTAAGGCTAAATAAAAAGCAGCCAAAGTAAAAAGATATTTAAAAATCTTTGTTTCTCTGGAAAAAATTAATCCAAGGAAGGGAAAAAAAATAAAAAGAAAAATTGAATTTTCCTTAAATCCCAAGGAAATAGCAAAACTCAAAACTGACAAGGCGGGTTTATTTTTAAAAAACAAAATTAAAGATAAAAGCAAAAATAAAGCACTGTTTAAAGTTCCTCCGCTTGTTGCTACCCAGCTGACTGCTTGATGAGAAAAACTGTAGGTGGCAAAAATTAAACCGCTGACAAAGGCTAAATTTTCTGAGGAAAATAAAAGTAAAGCTAAGTAAAAAACTAAAAAAGTATTTATTAAATGAAGAAAAATACTCACCCAAGCATAGGGAGAAAAATTTAAACCAAAAAGTTTAAATTGGGTTTGATAAAAAAGGGTATTTAAAGGGGTAAAATGGGCCAAGCCAGCGCTTGAAAAAAAATAATCAGATAACCACCCCCCACCTAATGACTGGCGGTAAATTATATGTCCAAAAGCCGACCATTCATCCTGCTGAAAAAAGGTCTTGGGTAAATCGTGGTAAATAAAAATAATAAGACCGGCAATTAATAAAAGCAAAACTAGAGTCTTTAGAAATTTATTTCTTTCTGGCATCAATTAAAATACTATAAGAAAAAGGTCCTAAATTCAACCATGGTAAAAAGCTTTTAATACCTTCTTAATAACCCCTCTTCCTCCCGAAGAAAAAAGGAAAGCAAAAAGAGTTAAATCAGTAACAATCAGGCTTACTACAGGTTCCCAAAGGCAAGCGAAATCACGAAATTTAATTGATTTATAAACCCCCTTTACCAGTGCTGGCAAAAATAAATTCGCATAAATTATCCAAAAACCTAATCTTAAAATTTCCTTAGGATTATTAAAATCAATCCAGGTATAATATCTTTCCTCTGGCTGGGGAAGAAAATTTCTTTTAAGGTTACGAATTCGCTTTTGGATTAATTGTCTTAAACTTTTAATATGCAAATGGTATATCCCTGCCTGAGGTACATAGGCAAATTTGTTAAAACCTGCCCCAACTAAAATAGCAAGATTGTCAAGTTCCATTAATTTTTCTCTCTTAGGAATTATCGTTTTGAGTAAAAATTTACGCCGATAAAGGCAAAGACCGGAGGGAGGAATTAAATTTGGTTGATACTGGCAAAGAAAATAACTATTTCTTTTCTCCACTATTGTTTTTTCCACCGAAGGCGATAAAAATTCAAACAACGGGTCTCTTTGAAGTAATTCATAACTCAAAAAGCGATTTAGAGAATAATCATTCTTCTTAACATAATATCCGGTAAAAGAGCCAACAATTTCCGGGTCGTCTAAAAGGGGAAAAATCATTTTTTTAAGCCAGTTACGGCCAATAATTTCAATATCAGCGTCAAGATAACAAAAAAATTCGGTTTTTAGCTTTTTAAAAGCAAGCATTTTACTTAGTTGGGCATCTTTAATTTTGTTAAAAAGCAATTTAATCGGATATTTTTGGGCAATCTGGACAGTTTTGTCAGTAGAATAATTATCCACAATCCAAACCTCCAATTTATCTTTCGGATAATTCTGGGAAAAAATCGCTTTTAAACAACGCGGTAGATTTTTTTCTTCATTAAATGTAGGAATAATAATGGAAATCGAAGGATAATTTTTCATACTTTGCTAATTAAAAAATTTTCCATCGCTAAATATTGAAGTCCAGAGTTTTCAAAAACATTCATCGCCTCTTTTGGTCCTAATACAATTGGATAACCATGAAGATTAAATGAAGTATTTAAAACTCCCCCGATTCCCGTTAATTTTTCAAACTCTTTAATAATCTGATAATATCGAGGATTCGCTTCTTTTTCTACTACCTGCGGCCTTATAGTAAAATCATAGTGATGCATGGCTGCTGCTAATTCTTTTTTTGCCAAGGGAGTGGAATCAAAAGCTAAAATCATAAATGGAGCGGAAAGATGCTTGGGATTAACAAGATAATCATCTGCTCGCTCGGCCAAAATTGAAGGAGCAAACGGCATCCAAAAATCACGATTTTTAACCATTTCGTTTAAATCTCGGATAAGCTCTGGTTTTGCTGGGTGGGCTAAGATTGAACGATTCCCTAAAGCTCGCGCCCCCCACTCCATTCTTCCTTGTAAAACAGCGACAATTTTCCCCTCGGCTAAAAGTTTAGCAATCGTTTTTGCCGGATTTTTTAAGAACTTAATCTTGTATTTTCCTTGATATTTTCTTAAAAATTTTTCAATCTCTTTGTTGGAAAAACTTGGTCCCCAATATAAATTCTTAATCGGTACTATTTGGGGTTTGATTCCTTTTTCTTGGCAAAGTTTCAAATATCCTAAAAAGGCGGCCCCAATTGAGGTTGACTCATCCCCACAAGAAGGCATAAAAAAGACTTCTTCTACCTCTTTAAGTTCGCTAATTTTTTGATTAAGCTTAACATTCATAAAAATCCCCCCGCCAAAAACCAATGTTTTAACTCCCGTTTTCTTAATTGCCTGCCTCACCCATTCAGTTACTTTCTCTTCAACTAGTTTTTGAAAACCAGCAGCAATATTATCAAAACGAAATCCATCCATTTCTTTTTTAAGCATAAAATAAGTGTTTCCGGTATGAAATTTTGAGCGAAAAACTAAAGGATTATCCTTATCCAAAACTACCCAATCTTTTATTTTCTCAAATACTTTTTCTTTCCCCTCCTCTTTGGCATAAGGAGCCAACCCCATCACTTTATACTCATGTTCATTAGGTTTCATTCCTAGATAATGAGTAACATCCTTATAAATTTGAGCTAAAGAATGTCCTACTGGAGTAGAGGCAATTCGCTGATAGTCACTCTCTTCATTATAAATACCAACAGTAGAGCAAAGAAAATCTCCCTCAGCATCTAAAGTCAGGGTCAAAACCTCCTTTTTCCTAAATGGAGAACAAAAGTAGGCAGTAGCGGCATGAGCTTGATGATGTTCAAAGCAAATAATTTTTTCCTCAGGAATTTTAAGAAAGCTAGCTAAAAGCTTTTTTTCCTGCTCTACTGATTTTCGGCTAAAAACTATTACATAAAGTTTATATAAAATCTCCTCTACTCTTCTTAAAATTGGAAAGTATTTTTCCAAACTCCAAAATAAAAATCTTATTTTCTGGGCTATAAAAAAGGTTGCTTTTAGTGGGAGCGATTCCCAGCCGAGTCTCTTTTTTTCCTCAGAAGAAGTCAAAAGAGGACCACCATATTTATATCCCAAACAAACCATATCAATATCATGGGGTGAGAGCCTGTTCTTTTTTAGAACATAACTAATGGCTTTTCGAGGAATTCCAATATAATTTTTAATATTAGTAAATCTCTCTTCACTAACACAATCTAAAATCTCTCCGTCTTTTAAAAGGACAGCAGTAGAATTATGGTTGTTATTTAAACCAAGAATATACATTCCAATTCAACACTTTTGTTTTAAAAAGCTTGATAAGGGCAAATAAAAATCCGCTTCCATGAAGGGTATGTTGAAGAAAAATCAAAATTGGAATTAGAAAAAAACATAAAAGATTTCTATAGGCAAAAACCGCAGAAAGCCCGGCATAAAAAAGAAACAAAAAATAAATGCCGAAGAGAGAAACAAAAATTTTCCCCCAAATTGGTGAAAAGAAAGAAAGGAACAAAAGCAAAAGAGCAACCAAAACCATCGTTGCTGGTAAAAAGTATATAAATTCGGCATAGGTGAAATGTCGGCGAATAATTTCTACTCTCGCTTCGCCTCTCTTAAAAACATAGGGAATAAATGTCCGAATATTGTTTTTTGGCCGATGCCAAACAAAAGCAGAAGGAACATAGGCTAATTTGTATCCTGCTTTTTCTATTCGGTGGTTTAAATCGGTATCTTCTCCAGGGGCTAATTTTTCATCAAAAAGTCCAATTTTTTTAACAATCCTTCGACGAAAGGCCATGTTGCAACCAACAGGATAAAATTTTCCCAACCTCACCTTCAAAAACCGACCATGAATTCCCCCTGAACCAATGAAACTATTAAAAGCAAAATCAACGCTTTTTGCTAAGATCCCCTCTTCTTTAATTGCTCGATCAGGCCCTCCTACTGACCCAACTTTTGGATCCTCAAATGGCTTTATCAGTTCTTTCAGCCAATTTTTCTCAAACATACAATCATCATCAGTAGAAACAATAATTTCTCCGGAAGAGTTCTTAATCGCTACATTCTTGGCATGGGAAATTCCTTTTCTTTTTTCTTTGATAAATTTAAATTTATAATTTAATCTTTTTTTAATCATCTCCACCATTTTTTCTGTCCCATCAGTGCTCCCATCGCTAACAACCACTACCTCCAAAAGATTTCTGGGATAATCAACCTTATTTAAAGACAAAAGGGCTTTTTTTAACAACTTCTTTCTATTTAAGGTAGGAATAATGATAGAAATTGACGGCAATTTTTTCATTTGATTAAAAGTAATCTAAATTCATTAACTCCTGCTTTTATTTTACTCCAAAGTTCCTTAGGAGATTTTATCTTTTTTAAATTTCTCCAAAGATACCAAGGAGAAAAGTAATGCCTGAAAATAAATCCTTTAACTGTTTTTACTAGTTCTTTATCAGAAAGATGGGGATAAGAAATCAAGCTTTGGGCCGAAGAGTCAATAGGTATATATTCCGGTACTGTCATCCAGCCCTTTTCTTTAGCAATTTTGGCGAATTCTGTTCCTGGAAAAGGAGTAATTACATTGACATGAACAATATCCACCTTTAATTTCTCTACCTCCTTAATAGTTTTAGCAATTGTTTGCTTTGTTTCCAACGGACAACTTCCAAGAATAATGTTTATCTCCGGTTCTATTCCTGCTTTTTGACACCATTTAATTGCTCTTTTGATGGCATCAACATCTAAATCTTTTTTAATATAATCCAAAATTGGCTGGTGAAAAGATTCAACCCCAAAGGCAATATGACGAATACCCGCCCAAGATAACATTTTTGCTAATTTAAAGTCGGTTATCCGATCACAACGAGCTAAAATCGAAATTTCCAAATTTAAATCTTTAATCCCTTCCAAAATTTCTTCTGTTCTTTTCCTTTCCCATAAAAATTGGTCATCTAACACAGAAACCGAACGAAAGCCTTGTTGGGCAACAAGCTGAAATTCTTCAATTACTTTTTTCGCTGACCTAACTCTCACCGGTGGTTTTTTTCCGTGAATTTTTTTCCATTCAATTTCCCGAGCAAAACTTAAAGAATTGGGAAAGCAAAAAGAACAACGATAAGAACAACCTCGGGAAGTCAACATCGTTGTTGAGGGAAATTGAGAAAATCGGGCATTGGGATAATCAAATGGCTTTTTCAAAAGCATCCGGTCGGGTATTGGTAATTTATCTAAATTTTCAATTAACCCCGCTGGGGGATTGTGGACAATTTTTTTACCTCTTCTCCAACTTATCCCCCGGATATTTTTCAAATTTGGTTTCTTTTTGCTCAATTCCTTCATTAGTTCCAAAATAGCTTCCTCCGGTTCTCCTCTTATCACAATATAGTTATCCGCCACCAAATACTTATCAATAAACCAAACCGGATCATTACCCAAAAAAACAATCCATTTCTTACCAAACTTTTTTCTAATCTCTTTCGCTGCCCAAAGGTCGGTATCACGACTCAAAAAAACAGAATAAAAAACAAAAACATCTCCCCCTCGCCCAAGAGCCTCAGCCAAAGAAGTTTTTTCCACCACACAATCGGAAATTTCTACCTCAAATCCTGCCTGTTTAAGAACTGTTGCTGGTGAAAGAATAAAAACATTATGTTGGGGAAAAAAACCATAATTACAGCCAAAAATCCGGTCTAAAACCTCCTGCTTGCCTCGCTCGGCAGTTGAGGGAATTAAAAAGTGAATCATTTCTCTCCTAAAAAATAAAAACTATTAGCTAAAATATGTTCTTTCTGTTTAGGAATAAGTAAAAAAATTAGTCTTAAAAAAGCAAAAAAAATCAGGAGAAGAAAAATTACAGGAAAAAAGAGGAGATTTTTTTGACGAAAAACTAGTCTCACCAATTGAATATTAAATTCTACAAAACTAACCCATGCTCCGCCGTTTACTCCTTTGCTAATACATCTAAATTGACTAAAAAGAGATTCTAATCCATTTAGAGTCCATCGGGTATAATCTTTTGGATAAGAATGATATCTTTGCAAAAAAGGAGTTATAGCATATATTTTTCCTCCCCCCTTAAGAACGCGGTAAATTTCTTTTAATACTCCAGGGGGGTTTTCAACATGCTCCAAAACAGATTCACAAATAACCAAATCAAAGGAGTCATTTTTAAAAGGAAGGTGGTGGGCATCACCAACAACATCTACATTTGGAAGTTGAACAATATCCAAATTAACCTCATGGCGAAAACCATATTTTTTATTACCGCCCCCAATATTTAAAACCAACTGGTATCGGGAACTTTTTTTTCTTAAATTGTTAATAATACCCTGTCCCTTTGTGGGAAAATAAAAACTAAAAATAAAACTGGCAATTTTTTCTCCAAAACTGAATAATCTCCTTTTAATTAAACTTTTTTCATAAAAACTTTCTGCGGTTTTTAAACTTTTTGCTAAAAACATCGGTATACCATTATTAAGAGGAAATTTTATCTTACACCCGCGGCAAAAAAGAGCATCCTCCACTAATTCCAAACCCGAATGACATTTTGGACAACAAAGAATATTTTTTAAATCTTTTTTAATCATAAGATAAAATTATACCCCAGAAAAGAAATCCTCGCACTATGTTTCCTTAACAATTTTTTTTGCTATTACCTTATAAATTTTTTTAGCACATTCATTATTTAAACCAAAAACGAGTTTAATAGACTTTACCTTTTCTCCGGCAAAAAAGGAGATTATCTCCTTCCCTTCTTTCTCCGCTTCATCCGGATGAAGAACCCAATTGCCATCGCCTCCGGAGATATAAAAATAGCTTAGTTCTCTACCCATATCGCAGTTAGATTCACTAAGTAATAACCTTATTTCTGTTAAGAGAACTTCCTCATCAAGTTCCGCAAAAAGACTATCTTCATTAAGGACAAATTTAGCAATTTCAAAAGTTTTTTCTTTAAGTCTGTATTCTTCCCGAGTACTTTCCCAATCATTTTTCCAAATTGTCAAAATAGGCACCCCCTCAACTTTCACCTCATATAATGGCTTTAAAAATCTCCTTACATAAGTAAAATAATAAAAGCTTGGCCAATTTAATTGGGAAGTTAGTTCCATTACATATTCTCCTTCTCTCCTAATTCCACTTCTAAACTCATTAGAAATATCTATATCTTTTCTTAACCAAATTCTGGGCGCATTCGAATCGTAACCTATCGCTAAAGTCAATTTAGCATTTTCCTGGGTGTTTGCGTTAAGCCAATTAATCCCCTGGCGATACTCATTGCCTAAACTTACTCCCCAATTGGGAAAATTTCGTTTGGCAGCTCCCTTTAGTCCCCCAATTAGAGGATTAAAATAAAGCCCCTCATTGGGATGAAGTGAAATAAGCTTAAGAGTAATGGGAATAAACATAAAAGCGATCACTATCTTAGCTAAGTGGCTACGTAGCAATGTAGCCATGGAGTGTGCTCCTAAACCTGCCAGTAGCGCCATTGCCGGAATATATTCCATTATTTGTCTGACACCTCCGTAGATTGTAGTTCCAGGCACAGTCACTCTTAAAATCGGCACTAAAAACCATAATAACCATAAAAAACTTGTTTTTTCTTTTTCTTTTCTAAAAAGAAAAATGGAGGTAATAATCCCAATAAAACTAAAAAATAAAATTACCAGTGGGGTAGTAAAAATAATTGCCTGAATGGGATAAGTATTAAAACCATAAATATAAAAACTTTCTGGCTGGTAATCATGATGAAGCCCCACTCCTTTATAAAACTGAATTATCTCTGTTACTCTCCTAATTGGGTCCTGCCAAAGATACGGCCAGGAAATAAAAAATATCGCCAAAACTACAAGCGGATAAAAAAACAAAGGAATTAAAAGTTTTCTTTTAAAAAGATTTTGCCTAAAACCGGTAACCGCCAACCAAGGCAAAATAATTAAAGGGACAAAAACGATGTTGAATTTTGTTCCCAAAGCCATTCCACAAAAAATAGCCGAAAAAACCATCCATTTCGCTGATTGGTATTTAACTGCTTTATAAAAACTATAAATCGTTAGCCCGAAAAAACAGGACTCAACGGGGTCTTTGATATTGAAATGAGATTCAGCCCAAAAAAGAGGGTAAAGAGTCAGCGACAAACCAGCAATTAATCCAGCAAAAACTCCATATGTTTCTTGGGTAAATAAACTAACTGTCAAAACAAGAATCGCACCGGTAAAAACTTCAAACAAATGATAGCTTTCAATATCACCTAAAACTCCTAATTTTTGGTAAAAAATCCAATTAGTAGCCGCTGCCAAAATACCATTAAGGGGTGGATGACCAGTATCGTGGTTTAAAAAATACTCGCCGTTCCGATAATCACTTTGATAAAAGCTGCGACGAAACTGACGGTCATCCTCAAAATCTAATTTATCGACAAGGAGATAACGGTCGTTTTTCGGATAATGGAATTTTAATTTAGGCAATCCCTCATAGTTCTTTTTTCCGGTAAAAAAATATCTCAAATAAGCCTGTCCTCTCATAAAGTGAATCGGCTCATCCCAATTAATGCCATAATCATCCAAAGTGAATAGGTTAATCACCAAAAAGGCAACAGCTAAAAGATAAGGAAAAATTTTTGACATTTTCAATCTCAAAGAATTCCTAACTCTTTGAAAGTCTTATTTATTACTTTAAAAAAATCATATTTTTTTGCCAAGTTAATTCCATTCCTCCTCATTTTAAGATATAATTTTTTGTCTGAAAAAAGTTGGTCAATAGCCCTTATAAACTCTTCCTTCCTTATCTTAATTACAAACCCTGCCTGAAACTTACTCACATCATCAGCGGTTGAAGAAATATTAGTAGTAATCACCGGTAAACCACAGGCAAAATACTCCCTTATTTTTAAAGAATCGCAAAATTCTCTCCAGGGTTCCTCCGAGGTATAGGGTGCGATACCAATCGCACTTTTGGCTAAAATCTTTAATACCTCTTCATGAGATTTTCTTCCTAAAAATAAAACCCTCTTCCCCATTCTCATTTTGTGGACAATTTTCTTAAGTTCCTTTTCATATGGGCCTTGGCCAATAATTATCAAGCGCATATCTGGATACCTGGAGGAAAGTTTTTTTACGGCCTTAAAAATAAGTGGGTAATTTAAGGAACGAGTTAAATTACTTACAACGACTAAGTCATGTTTGTTAATACAAGAATAAGGCAATCTTTTAACTTTCTTAAATATAGGCGTATTGGGAACAAAAAAATTCTTCTTTCTAGGTACTCCTTGCTTTTCTCTCAGCTCAGTTATTCGGGTAGAAACATTCCAAACCTGATCAGCATGTTTAATGGCAAATTGATCAAACCAATGGTAAATCCAATTCAAGAAAGAATTCTCAAAACGCTGGTGGGCATAATCAGCAGTGTAAAAAACGGTTTTCTCAACCCTACCTATTTTTTTTGCCAAAATACCACTAAAGGCATTAAGAGGATCAATACCAATAAAAAGTTTAATCTTTTTTTCTTTAAAAACAAAATAAAAATTAATAATTTGCTCTTGAATAATTCTTAAAGGAAAAGGCAAATTTTTTAAACCACAAGAGATAGCGATTAATTTTCTACCTAAGAATTTATCAACTAAAGTAAAAAATCCACCATAAAGGGAATGTTTAATAAACAAATAATCCAGCCCTTTTTGTTGTAAAAAAGCACCAATTTCTGAACCAGTACCATGGACTGGTTCTCCATCCGCAGCAAAAACAGCATGAGAGGCGATAATAATCATTTTTTTATCCCCTTGGTTAAATAACCAAAACCTCCTGCCAACATCTCGCAGGCACGCATAAAAAACATTCCCAAAGTTAAAATTGGACTCCGCAACAACACCCGCCAATTTCTAAAAAAGGCCGGCCGGAAAAGGAGATTAGCCTGAAGAGGGGCAATTTGGGGATGTTTTTTAAAATAAGGGGCAAACTTTTGGGCATAATAATATTTTTTTCTCATCGTTCTTAAAAGCGAAAGTTTTCCCTCATTGTGATGAATAAAGCTTTTAATTCTGCCAATTTTATATTTCTTTTTTATCCTTTGAGGTAAATCCCAATCCTCCGGACCAGTGATATTCTCATCATATCCCCTGAATTCCAAAAAAGTTTTTTTATCAAAAAAACGAGCCGCCTCAATCAGCTCATCACCTAAATAACAACTT
>Ga0209102_1001174_pt1 | contig 14595 bp, 13 predicted proteins | sample ConPoolayeHmetaG_FD_185483 | JGI IMG/M metagenome (GOLD analysis project Ga0209102, IMG submission 185483) | Hot spring microbial mat communities from California, USA to study Microbial Dark Matter (Phase II) - Cone Pool mat layer H metaG... ... | reverse complement strand
TGAAGTAGTAGCCGTTGGAGCAGCAATTCAAGGAGGAGTTTTAGCCGGAGAGGTAAAAGATATTCTTTTGCTTGATGTTACTCCTTTAACTTTAAGCATAGAAACCTTAGGGGGAGTAAGTACGCCAATGATTCCCCGAAATACGACTGTTCCTACTTCTAAAACCCAGATTTTTTCAACCGCGGCTGATAACCAAACCCAAGTAGAGATAAATGTCTTACAAGGTGAACGCCCAATGGCAGTGGATAATAAATCTTTGGGCAGGTTTATTTTAGATGGGATTCCTCCAGCCCCACGTGGAGTTCCTCAAATTGAAGTTACCTTTGATATTGATGCTAATGGAATTTTGAAAGTAACCGCAAAAGATAAAGCAACGGGGAAGGAACAGGCGATTACAATTAAAGGAGCAGTTGGTTTGAATGAAGAAGAGGTTAAAAAAGCCCAAGAGGAAGCAGAAAAATATGCTGAGGAGGACAGGAAAAAGAAAGAGTTAGCCGAAGCGCGGAATCAGGCAGAAAATCTCATCTTTGTAGCCGAAAAAACTTTAAAAGAGGCAGGAGAAAAGGTCAAAAAAGAAGATAAAGAAAAAGTAGAGGGAGAAATCAAAAATCTCCGCGATGTTTTAGGAAAAACAGAAATAACAAAAGAAGAAATAGAAGAAGCGACGAAAAAACTTTCTGATGAGCTTCAAAACATTGGGGCGGCAATGTACCAACAAGAGCAACCAACTGCCAACAATCAACAATCAACTGAAGAAGAGAAAGAACAGGGGGATAAAAATGATAAAAATAAAGCAGAAGAAGGAGAGGTGGTAGAGTAAGTTCAAAGTTCAAAGCTCAAAATTCAAAGTTAGCCGCGGATGCGGCTTAATTTGTTAAAATAATAATATGCCGAATAAAAGAGATTATTATGATGTTTTAGGTGTAAGCCGTGATGCTTCTTTAGAAGAAATTAAGAAGGCTTATCGAAAGTTGGCTTTAGAATGGCACCCAGATAGAAACAAATCTTCAGAGGCTGAAGAGCGTTTTAAAGAAATAAATGAAGCTTATGAAGTTTTATCGGATCCAGAAAAGAAAACGGCTTACGATCAGTTTGGTCATGCGGCTTTTACTCCTGGAGGAATGGGAGGGTTTGAAGGTTTTCCTGGCGGGTTTAGTAAAACTTATAAAAAAGGTCCATTTACTTATACCTATACTACTTTTGGTAGTTCCCCTTTTGAAGGATTCGGCTTTGATTTTGGAGGTTTTTCTGATCCATTTGAAATTTTTGAGCAGTTTTTTGGCAGGTCTCCTTTTAGAGAGGCAAGGCAAATTCCCCGCTATGGGTTGGCTCTTAGTTTTATAGAGGCGGCAAAAGGTTGTGAAAAAGAGATTGTTGTTGAAGGAAAGAAAAGAAAAATTCGTATTCCTCCGGGAGTGGAAGATGGAACAAGAATAAAATTTTCTGATTTTTATGTAACAATTGATGTCAAGCCTGATAAAGTTTTTCGGCGTGAGGGTGATGATATTTTTGTTAACCAGGAAATACCTTTAGTAACAGCAATTTTAGGAGGAATTATTGAAGCGCTAACAATTGATGGTTTGGTAAAATTAAGAGTTCGGCCAGGAACACAACCGGGAACAATGATTCGTCTTCGAGGAAAGGGAATTAAACATCTTCATTCTTACGGTCGCGGCGATCAATATGTTCGTCTTTTAGTAAAAATTCCCGAAAGGTTAACTTCAAAACAAAAGGAATTAATAAAAGAATTTGAAAAAAGTTAAAATCTTGACTAAGACTTCTTTATCGTGATAAAATCTTTTCAGTTTTAATTAGGTTATATTTATTTTTGGAGGTGGGGTAGCCCACCTTTTTTAAAAATGGCAATTAGTAAACCAAAAACAGAATTCGCAGCAGCCATAAATCAAATTTGTGCTGAGCGAGGGATCCAACCTGAAATAGTTTTGGGAACAATTCAGGAAGCAATGTTGGCTGCTTTCCGACGTGATTTTGGTTTTAAAGAAGGGTTTGAATATGAAGCATTAGTTGACCCTGACACAGGAGAAACCCATATTTTTGCTTGGGAAGAAGGAAAAAAGGAAAAAATTAAAAAGGAAGTTACTCCGCCAGGTTTTGGGAGAATTGCCGCTCAGGTAGCTAAACAGGTTTTACTTCAAAAAATTCGCGAGGCAGAAAAATCAGCAATTTTAGATGAGTATGCTAAAAGAATAGGGAGTTGGACCAATGGAATGATTTTACGTTTTGAGGGTTCAAATATTATTGTTGACCTTGGAAAGGGAGAAGGGGTAATGCCTCCTTCAGAGCAAGTTAAGGGAGAAAAATATAATCCCAATCAACGATTGGTATTTCTAATAAAAGAAATTCAAGAAACACCGAAGGGAAGACAAATAATTGTTTCTAGAGGAGATAAAGAGTTGGTAGAGGCTTTATTTCGTCGGGAAGTTCCTGAGGTTGGTAGGGGGGCAGTCCAAATTAAAAAAATTGCCCGAGAAGCAGGTAGTAGAACAAAGGTTGCTGTTTTTTCTACCCAAACAGGAGTAGATCCTGTAGGTTCTTGCGTAGGACAGAAAGGAGTTCGTGTTCAACGGGTAATAGATGAACTTGGGGGAGAAAAGATTGATATTATTCAATATTCGGAAGACCCAGAAAAATTTATTACCGCTGCTTTATCACCAGCAGAAAAAGTAAAGGTTGAAATAAATAAAAAAAGGAAAACCGCAGTTGTTTTTATTCCCGAAGATCAGCTTTCTTTAGCAATTGGAAAAGGAGGACAAAATGTTCGCCTGGCATCAGAATTGACGGATTTTAAGATTGACGTAAAACAGCAAGAATCTTCTTTAAAACCAAAAAAGGAAAAAAGTAAACAAAAGTGAAAGAATGGCAAATAAAAATCGGGAAGAAAAAATTGCTAAGAGATTGTCTCCTAATGAGGGACATGAGACTTCAAAAAGACCTCCAATTGTGGTGGTTTTAGGTCATGTTGATCACGGAAAAACTTCTTTAATTTCTAAAATTTATGAAAAAGATTTAACTCGGAAAGAGTTTGGGGGAATTAGTCAGCATATTGGAGCCTACAAGACAAGATTCGCAATTCGCAATTCGCAATTCGAAATTACTTTTATTGATACTCCTGGTCATGTTGCTTTTTCCGAAATGCGCTCTCGAGGGGCAAATATTGCTGATTTAGCAGTTTTGGTGGTGGCCGCTGATGAAGGAGTCAAGCCACAAACATTAGAGAGTTTAAAACATATTCAGGAAGCAAAAATTCCTTTCTTAATAGCAATAAACAAAATCGATTTACCAAATATTAACTTAGATTGGGTAAAGGGAAATTTGGCGGAAAATGGGATTTTAATTGAGGGGTGGGGAGGAAATGTCGTTTTTATTCCTGTTTCGGCAAAAACTGGAAAAGGAATAGATGAACTTTTAGAGATGATTCTTTTACTTTGGGAAATGGAAGAGGTTAAAAGTAACCCTCAGGGAGATTTGGAAGCGGTGGTGATTGAGTCAAGACTTGATGCGAGGAAAGGTCCACTGGCAACAATTTTAGTTAGAAATGGAAATTTAAAAATTGGAGACAGAATAAAAGCAGAAGATATTGAAGGAAGAATAAAAGCAATAATAGACGACAAGGGGAAAAATGTTAAAATTGCCTACCCTGGGGATGCAGTGGAGATTTTAGGATTTTCTAAAACTCCTCCGGTAGGGGCTAAGGTAACTTTTGGGTCTCCTTCCAACCAATTAGTTTCCTCTTCTCCAAAACCAAAAATTCAAATCAAAGAAGCAGCTGAAGATGAAAAAAGACTAAAGATTATTCTTAAAACTGATGTTCAGGGGACATTAGAAGCAATTCTAGGAAGTTTGCCTGAGGAAGTTAAGGTTGTTTTTGGCGAAGTAGGTAATATTAATGAATCAGATATTCTTTTAGCTAAAAGTAGTGGAGCACAAGTGGTTGGTTTTAATGTTAAAGCCAGTGGAACAGTAGAAAAATTAGCCGAGAGTGAGGGAGTAGAAATTAAAACCTACCAAATAATTTATGAACTATTGGAAGATTTAGAAAAGAAGGTATTAAAACTTTTAGAACCGACAATTGATGAGAAGATTTTAGGTCAAGCAAAAATTATTGCTGAATTTATTGTTAAAAATCAACGGGTTGCTGGTTGTAAAGTTGAGGAGGGAGAAATAGATAAAAAATTACCCCTTCATCTTAAAAGAGAAGGAAAGATTATTGCTGATTGCCAGATTATTTCCTTGAGGGTTGGGAAAGAAGATGTAGATAAAGTTAAAAAGGGAGAAGAGTTTGGAGTAATTTTAAATGGGCCTGTTGACTTTAAAGTTGGCGATATGGTAATATCTTATTACCAACTGCCCCAATAAATGGAAAAAGTTACCAGTCTTACTCAATTACAGCAATTTTTAAATACTTCTAAAACTATTTTTATTCTTCTACCCCAACACTTAATTTTAGATAATGTTGCTGCCGCAGTTTCTTTATCTCTTTCTTTAGAGAAAGCAGGAAAAAAAGCTTCAGTTTTTTGTTCTTATCCAATGACGGTTGAATTTTCTTTTCTGGTTGGTATTGATAAAGTTAAAAATCAACTTGAGGGAAAAAACTTGGTAATTTCTTTTGATTACATTGAAGACTCAGTAGATAAAGTTAGTTATAATATTGAGAATAATAAATTCAACTTAGTAATTCAGTCAAAAGAGGGGTATCCCCCACTTTCATCTCAAAAGGTTCAATATTCTTACGCAGGAGCAAATGCTGATTTATTTTTAGTAATAGGAGCTGATTCTTTAAAAGATGTAGGAGAAATTTATTTTAGTAATCAAAAGGCATTAGATGAAGGAAAAGTAGTTAACTTGGAAGTAGCAGATTTTCAGGCTTCGTGCTATTGTGAATTAGTAGCTAACTTGATTGCTCAGCTTGGGCTTCCAGTTGATGAGGATATTGCTACTAATTTACTAGCGGGATTAGAAAAAGAAACGGTTGGCTTTAGTCCAGAGAAATGCGGTCCAGCCGCTTTTGAAGCAGCTGCTTTTTGTTTAAAAGCGGGTGGTCATAGGCCTGTCGGGAGAATTCCTCAAAACTCTGTTAAAAAAGTTGTTGACGAGAAGAAGTCTCAAGAAGTAAAAAAAGAAGAACTTCCTCCTGATTGGCTTGCCCCTAAAATTTACAAAGGTAATACTTTAGTTTAATTCCCTCTTGTGATATTTTTGGATATTTGCTAAAATTGTCGCGATGGCATTAACAACCGAAGAAAAGAAAAAAATTATTACCGAATTTGCCCAAACAAAAGGAGACACAGGTTCTCCTGAGGTGCAAATTGCTCTTTTGACGGCTCAAATTAAAAAATTAACCGAGCATTTGAAAACCCACAAGAAGGATGTTCATTCCCGTCGGGGTTTATTATCAATGGTTTCCAAAAGAAGAAGATTATTGAATTACCTTCTTAAAAAAGACGAGCAAAGATATAAAATTGTTATTGATAAATTAAAATTAAGCAAGTGAAGCAAATTTCTAAATCAGTTGAAATTGGGGGAAAAACTTTAACTTTAGAGACGGGTCGATTGGCTTCTCAGGCGAACGCCGCCGTTTTAGCAAGATTAGGGGATACTGTAGTTTTAGCCACTGTAGTTTCTGCTAAAGCAAGAGAAGATCTCGATTATTTTCCCCTTGAGGTTGAATATATTGAACGGCTTTATGCCGGTGGCCGAATAAAAGGTTCTCGGTGGGTAAAAAGAGAAGGGCGACCTTCGGATGAGGCAATTTTAACCGCCCGTTTAGTTGATCGTTCAATTCGGCCCTTATTCCCCGAGGGTTATAAGAATGAAGTTCAAGTAATGATTACCGTATTGTCAGTTGATGCAGAAAATAGTCCTGATATTCCAGCAATTTGCGCTACTTCTGCTGCTTTAGCAATTTCTAATATTCCTTGGAACGGGCCAGTTGGGGCGGTAAGAGTTGGTTTTGTGCCTAAAAATGGAGAGGGTTTTTTTGTTGCCAATCCTACCAATCAGGATTTAGAATATTCCGATTTAGACTTGGTAGTTTCTGCTACTGATAAGGTAATTGTGATGCTTGAGGCAGGAGCAAAAGAAGTTCCTGAGGAGAAATTTTTGAAGGCGATAGAATTTGGCCAAAAAGAGGCTCAAAAAATTATTCAACTGATTATAGAATTTCAAAAAGAAGTAGGATTAAAAAAACATAATTATCTAGTGGAAAAATCGTCTGGGGAATTAATAAAAGAGGTAGAAAAAGAGGCGGGAGAGAAAATAAGAGAAATTATAAAGGAGGCAGCAGCCCAAAAGGAATCTTTAAATTTTCTGGTTGAGATAAAAGAAGCTCTGGCTGAAAAATATACCAACGAAAAGAAAAATATTATTTTTGCCGCAGTTGACCAACTTCTTAAAAAAACGATTAGAGAACAAATAGTAAAAAAAGGAATTCGGCCTGATGGAAGAAAACCTACCGAAATTAGACCAATCGAGATTGAGGTAGGGATTTTACCCCGAACTCATGGTTCGGCAATGTTTAAAAGAGGCACTACTCAAGTGCTAACGGTGACTACTTTAGGTTCTCCTTCCTTAGAACAGCTGATTGAAAGTGTTGAAGGAGAAGAAACTAAACGCTATATTCATCATTATTATATGCCTCCCTATTCGGTTGGTGAGGTGGGAAGAGTTGGTTGGCCATCAAGAAGAGAAGTAGGTCATGGCGCTTTAGCGGAAAGGGCATTAGAGCCAGTAATTCCTCCTGAAGAGAAATTTCCTTATACTATTAGGGTAGTTTCTGAAGTGATGTCTTCCAATGGTTCGACTTCAATGGCTTCAACTTGTGGTTCAACTTTATCTTTAATGGATGCTGGGGTGCCAATTAAAGCTCCGGTTTCGGGAATTGCTATGGGGAAAGTGGGGCAGGTAATTCTTTCTGATATTGCCGGCTTGGAAGACTTTAATGGCGATATGGATTTTAAAGTTGCTGGAACCAAAAAAGGAATTACTGCTGTCCAACTTGATGTTAAGTCTTTGGATTTAACCTTAGATTTGATAGAAAAAACTTTGATTCAGGCGAAAGAAGGAAGACTTTTTATTTTAGAAAAAATGCTTGCCGTTTTACCTTCATCGAGAGTACAAATTTCCCAATTTGCGCCCAAAATAGAAATTTTGCATGTACCGGTGGAAAAAATTGGTGAGGTAATTGGTCCCGGAGGAAGAGTGATTAGAAAAATTATTAACGAAACAGGGGCAAATATAGATATTGAAGATGATGGGACAATTACAGTTTCTTCTCCTAATAAAGAAAATGTTCAGAAAGCAGTTGCTTGGATAAAGGGGCTTATTCAAGAAGCAAAAGCAGGAGATATTTTTTTGGGGACAGTGAAAAGAATTCAACCGTTTGGGGCTTTTGTTGAAATTTTGCCAGGAAAAGAAGGATTGATTCATGTCTCACAAATGGGAAAGGGATACGTTGCTAATCCCTCAAGTGTAGTAAGGGTTGGCCAAAAAGTAAAGGTAAAAGTTATCCAAATTGATGAGTTGGGAAGAATTAATCTTTCTTTATTGGGTTCTTCTTTTTCTTGGAGGAAATAAGGTTTATGCCAGAAAAACCTGCCGAACTTTTAAAAGAAATTTCAAAACTAAAAGAAAAAGTAGTTCAAGCCTCTTTACCCCCAGAGTTAAAAGAGAGAGGAGAAGAGATGGTTGTCCGTCTTTCGCGAATGGTAAGACTTGGGGAGTATTCTAACGAATATGAAAAAACAGCCAGCTATATTGATTGGATTGTCAGTTTACCCTGGTCAAAAAGAAGTGAAGATGTTTTAGATTTGAAACAAGCTAAAGAAGTTTTAGATAGTAATCATTATGGTTTAGAAGAGGTAAAGGAAAGACTTTTGGAGTATTTAGCAGTTTTAAAACTACAAAAAGAAAAGTATAGAAAAGAGGAATTTAAAGTTGCTCGAGCACCGATTTTATGTTTTGTTGGTTTGGTAGGAACAGGAAAAACAACTTTGGCTTATTCTATTGCTAAAGCTTTAGGGAGAAAGTTTGCTCGAGTTGCTTTTGGAGGAATGGGAGACCCCTTGGATTTACGAGGTCAATCACGTTTACGTCCTGATGCTGAACCAGGATTGATAATAAAAGCTTTACGGCGAGCAGAAACGAAGAACCCCGTAATTTTACTAGATGAAATTGATAGGGTTACTGAAGAAGGCCGTTCAAGTATTATGGGTGTTTTGGTTGAGCTTTTAGACCCAGAACAAAATTTTGCCTTTCGCGATCATTTTTTGGATTATCCTTTTGATTTATCAGAAGTTTTGTTTATTGCTACTTGCAATAACACAACTAATATTTCTATAGCGGTAATGGATAGATTAGAACCAATTCAAATGCCCTCTTATACTGATGAAGAAAAAATAACTATTGGTAGAGATTATGTTTTACCAAAAACAATGGAAGAGATGGGATTAGAAAAAGAACAAATAAAAATCGATCCCGATGTTTGGCCGAAGATTGTTAGGCCATTAGGTTATGATGCTGGTATTAGAACATTAGAGCGAACTATTAATGGTATTTGTCGCAAAATAGCAAAAATGATTATTGAAAACAAGGGTCGCCAATTTCATATTACTATCGAAAATATGAGAGAGTTCTTACCGGCTTGGTAAGAGAATATATTTTAATTAAATTTTTCTCTTTAGTTATTTAAATTAATGAATTTAGAAGAAAAGAAGAAAAAGTTAAAGGAAATTACTAAAAGAGTAGCTAATTGTAAAAAATGTCCACTTTATAAAAATACCACTCAATCTGTTCCTGGCGAGGGAAATCCTCAAGCAGAAGTTATGTTTATTGGGGAAGGTCCGGGTTATTGGGAAGATCAGCAGGGTCGTCCGTTTGTGGGTCGGGCAGGAAAGTTACTTGACAACTTACTCCAATTAATTAAACTACCTAGAAAAAGTATTTTTATTACTAATATAGTTAAGCATCGACCACCGGGGAATCGTGATCCTCTACCCCAAGAAATTGAAGCATGCAGGGAATTTTTAGACGCCCAGATAGAAATTATTAACCCAAAAATTATTATTACTTTAGGGCGATTTTCTTTAAATAAATTTTTGCCCGGAGAGTTTATTTCTAAAATTCATGGACAGGCAAGATTTGTGGAGTTTGGGGGAAGGAAAAAAGTTGTAATTCCAATGTACCACCCCGCAGCTGCCTTAAGGAATGAAGGGATAATGAAAGAATTAAAGTCTGATTTTCAAAAAATTTCTAAATTTTTAGAAAGTTTTTCTTTTAAAGAAGAAGATAAAGAAAAAGAAACTGATAAACAATTAAGTTTTTTATAATTTAATTAATTAAATTAATTTGTTTAATTATTTAAAATGACAAAAAATAGTTTGAAAATTATTTCTTTAGGTGGTTTTGGGGAAGTAACAAAGAATATGTTTGTTTATGAAACCCCAAAAGATATTTTAATTGTTGATTGTGGAGTTGGTTTTCCCGAAGAGGAAATGATGGGAGTAGATTTAATAGTTCCCGATATTTCCTATTTAAAGGAAAAAGTGGGGAAAATTAGAGCGATTATTCTTTCGCATGGACATGACGATCATATTGGTGGTCTTCCTTATATTTTGCCTCAGCTACCAAAAAATTTGCCAGTTTTTGGTCCAAAATGGGCAATAGCCCTTTCTGCTTTAAAACTTCAAGAATTTGGGATGTTGGCCAATTTTAATGAGATAAACGAAAAAAGCAGAGTTAACCTGGGAGACTTCTCTTTAGAATTTATCCAGGCTACTCATTCAATTCCCGATACTTATCATATAGTAATTAAAATGCCGCTGGGGATAATTTATCATGCTGCAGATTTTAAACTAGATTTGACACCAGTAATGGGAAAACCTACAGTTCAGGAAAAGATTAGAACCGTTGGCAAAAAAGGGGTTTTGTGTTTACTTTCTGATTGTCTGCGGGCAGAAAATCCTGGATTTACTCCGCCGGAGGCAAAACTAGAAGAAATGTTTGAAGAAGAAATGAGGAGCTGTAGGGGAAAATTTTTAGTTACTACCATGTCTTCAAATATTTCTCGTTTGAAACAAGCAATCGAAGTTTCTCGTCGTTTGGAAAGAAAAGTAGTTTTAGTAGGAAGATCAATAAAGGAGAATATGAAATTAGCGGAGAAATTAGGTTATCTTAAATTTCCTCAAGGTACTTTCATAGACAAGAAAGAAATTAAAAATTATCCACCAAACTGTTTAACTTTATTAGTTGCTGGTAGTCAAGGGCAAATGGGGTCGGCTCTAGATAGAATTGTTGCTCAAGAATTTGATTTAATCAAAATTAAACCTGGAGATAAAGTGGTGTTTTCTACTGATTATATTCCTGGAAATGAAACAGCAATTTACCGGTTGATTGATAATATTTACTGGTTGGGGGGAGAAGTAATTTATCAAGATATTCATAGTAATGTTCATGTTTCTGGCCATGGTTCTCAGGAAGATTTGAGTAAGCTAATGAAAATGGTTAATCCTCTTTTTATGATTCCTATTGGAGGAAATTTTCGTCATATGGTTGCTTATCAAAAATTAGCAGTTAGTAAAGGTTTTAGGCTTCAACAAATTCTTCTTCCAGATGATGGTGGGGTAGTAGAATTTTTTCCTGAAAAAAAAGTGAGAATTTCTCAAAGAATTGAAGTTCGGGATGTTTTAGTTGATGCTTTGGGGGTTGGTGATGTGGGTAATGTTGTTTTACGTGATAGAAAAATTTTAGCTAGCGAGGGAATGGTAGTGGCTGTTATTCCTCTTGATCAGGTGAATTATTCTCTTCATGGAGAACCAGAAATAATTACTAGGGGATTTATTTATGCCAAAGATAATTTAGATTTTTTAAGACAAACAAAAGAAAAAATTCGTCAGATAATTAAAGGGATAAAAAGAAGAGGAGCAGATGAGCGATTTGTTCGTCGGAAAATTCAAGAGGAACTAGAAAAATTTTTCTTCAAAACCACTGGCCGTCGTCCGATGGTTTTGCCAATAATGATTGAGGTTTAAAAATCTTACGAGTATAATTAAAATATGGCAAGAGGAAGAAGAAGAAAGCCATTTAAACTAAAACTTAAGCAAGAAACCATTTATACGTTTTCTTCGATTATTCTTTTTTCCTTAGCAGGATTAATTATCTTTTCTTTTTCTCGGCAAGGAAGATTCCTTACTAAACTTTGGTTAGTTTTAACTTACTATTTTGGTTGGGGGATAGTGTTTTTTCCTTTTTTGTTAATCTTGGCTGGTTTGATGCTTGCTCGTCTTAAGTGGCGAATTACAAGACCAAATATTTTAGTCGGTGGTTTTATTTTATTAATTTCTTTAATTTCTTTAACAAAAGCAGGTTTATTTGGTTTGGAAATTTGGCAGAATTTAGTTGTTCTCCTTACAAAAGGAGGAGCAGTCCTTATTATTTTAGGATTTATTTTTATTGGCTTAGTAATTACTTTTGAAACTTCATTGGAGGAAATTCTTCTTTTTGGAGAAAAAATTTTTCTCTTTTTGAAGTCAATTGGTGGGAATATAAGAAAAGTTAAAAAATCAGATTTTCTTTCAAAAACTCAATTAAAAGTGGAAGAAGGAAAAGCTACTCATCTTCCTATTGTTTCTTCTCCAAGGTTGCAGCCTCAGAAAGAAGAAGAAACATTAGTGAAAGAACAACCCTCACTAAAAGGACAATTGTGGGAATATCCACCCTTAAATTTATTAGACGATATTGTTTCCGGAAAAGCTGAACGGGGAGATATTAATAAAAATGCAGAAAAGATTGAGAAGACCCTAGAGTCTTTTGGGGTTTCAGCAAGGGTAGTTGAGGTTAATCCCGGTCCGGCAGTTACCCAATATGCTTTGGAAATTCCTTTAGGGACAAAACTTTCAAAAATTACTACTCTTTCTACTGATTTAGCTTTAGCTTTAGCAGCTCCTACTGGCCAAATAAGAATTGAAGCTCCAATTCCTGGTCGTTCTTTAATTGGAGTTGAAGTTCCTAATTATTCTATGGAGATAGTGACTTTAAAACAAATGCTTAGTTGCGAAAAAATGAAAAAGGCAAAATCAAAGCTAACAATAAGTTTAGGACTAAATGTTTCTGGAGAGCCGGTGATCGCTGATATTGGCAGAATGCCTCATGTTTTAATTGCTGGAGCAACAGGAAGCGGTAAATCTGTTTGTATTCATTCTTTTATTAATACTATTCTTTTTCGCTCTTCTCCTTGGGAGGTAAAATTTATTTTGATTGACCCTAAAAGAGTGGAATTGACACAATATGAAGGTATCCCCCATCTTTTAACTCCAGTTATTGTGGAGCCCAATAAGGTTTTGGCGGCTTTAAAATGGGCAATTTCGGAGATGGATAGAAGATATAAATTGTTTGCTGAAGTAGGGGTAAGAAATTTAGATGCCTATAACGAACTTTCTGGCTTTACTGCTTTACCCTATATTTTGGTTATAATTGACGAACTGGCAGATATTATTCTTTTTTCTCCGGCAGATATTGAAGATGCAATTTGCCGAATTGCTCAGATGGCTCGGGCAACTGGAATTCATTTGATTGTTTCTACCCAGCGCCCCTCGGTTGATGTTTTAACGGGTTTAATTAAAGCAAATATTCCTTGTAGAATTGCTTTTAATGTTTCTTCCCAAGTTGATTCCCGGGTAATTATTGATATGCCAGGAGCAGAAAAACTTTTAGGTCGAGGAGATATGCTTTTTATTCCTCCCGATCAGGCAAAACCAACCAGAATTCAAGGGACTTTTGTTTCTGATGGAGAAATTCAAAGGGTAATTGATTTCTTAAAAAAACAAGGACCAATCCCCCAATATAAAGAAGAAGTAACTTTATCTTCTAGCGAAATAAAATTAGAAGAAGGAGAAACGGAAGAAAAAGATGAATTATTCGATGAAGCGGTAAGAGTGATTCGCCAATACGATCGAGCTTCTGCTTCTTTGCTTCAAAGGCGGTTAAAAATTGGCTATGCGCGAGCAGCGAGAATTATTGATCAAATGGAGAAAGTAGGAATAGTTGGACCAACTGAGGGAGCAAAGCCTAGGGAAGTTTTTGTTAAAAATGCTGATGAGTATTTGGCTTCTAAACAATGAAAACCGTTGGTCAAATTTTAAGAAATACTCGTTTAGAAAAACAAATTTCTTTAGAAGAAGCCTCAAGGGTTCTTAAAATTAGAAAAGAATTTCTAGAGATTCTGGAAGAAGATAATTTTTCTGCTCTTCCTTCATATACTTCTTCTTTGGGTTTTCTTAAAAATTATGCTGAATTTTTAGGACTTTCTTCCAGTTCAATTTTGGCAATTTTTAGGCGTGATTTTTCTAAACCTAATATAGTTGTTTATCCAAAAACAAAATATATTAATCTTAGATGGGGTCCAAAACTGATGCTAATTTTAATTGCTTTTTTTTCCTTTTTAGGATTAGGGGGGTATTTAGGCTATCATTATTTTTCTCTTCATAAACCTCCTGTGGTGGAGATTTTTTCTCCTCCAGAGGGAGAAAAGGTTTTTCAGGATAAAGTTGAAGTAAAAGGAAAAACTCAACCTGATTCCATTTTGACTATAAATGACATTTCTGTTTCCCCTTTTTCTAATGGAGAATTTCGTTATGAGATTGAGCTTTTTTCTGGGGAAAATAAGATTGTGATAGTGGCTAAAAATAAGATAGGGAAAGAAACCAGAATTGAACGGACTATTTTCCGTCTTGACAAATAGTTTTTTATTTTTAATACTTAAATAAAATGACAGAATCTGCCCAAATTCTTTTGATTATTGTTGTTGCAATTTTGACAATTCTTTTGAGCATAGTTGGAATTGAAGTTTTTTTAATCCTTAAGGAGTTTAAAAAATCGGTAGAAAAAATAAACAAAATCCTTGATAATGGAGGGATAATTTCTGAATCTATAGCTAAGCCTATTTCTTCTATTTCTTCTTCTTTTGGGGGCTTTTCGGGAATGGCTAGTCTTTTAGGATTAATTTTTACTAGAAGAAAAAAGAAGAAAGAAGAAGAGGAGGAAGATGAACGAGAGCAATAAGAGTGGAGAAAGTTTTTTAACCGGTTTAGTTTTAGGAATAATTTTAGGTGCTGGTTTTGTTTATTTTCTTTCTGCGACCGAAGAAGGAAAGGTAATTAAAAAAAGGTTAAAAGAGAAAACTGAAAATACATTAGATAATTTAGGAGAATTAATTGAGGAAATTGAAGAGAGGGGAGAAGAATTTAAAAAGAAAGCGACGGAGATTCAAAAAAAACTTAAAGAAAAAACAGGAGAATCGAATTTTCCCTCAATAGAAAAACTTCGCGAAAGAGGCCGAAAGGCAATTAAATTTTTTACCCGCAATGGTAAACCTCTTGTTTAATTTTGATAAAAATTTTTTCCGAATTTAAGAAGAGAAAAAATTGATTAGAATTTTTAATTGAGCTTGCTTTAGAAGGGGAATTTGGGTATCATTAAGGGGTGATGAAGTCCTCAGAATTGAAAAAGAAATTTTTGGATTTTTTTGTCGGAAAAGGACATAAAATTTTGCCGAATTTGCCGTTGGTTCCGGAGAATGACCCA
>Ga0209102_1001173_pt1 | contig 14600 bp, 13 predicted proteins | sample ConPoolayeHmetaG_FD_185483 | JGI IMG/M metagenome (GOLD analysis project Ga0209102, IMG submission 185483) | Hot spring microbial mat communities from California, USA to study Microbial Dark Matter (Phase II) - Cone Pool mat layer H metaG... ... | reverse complement strand
GTGTCACACATATTAGGTGGAACCCTTCTTCTGGAGATGAACGCGAGGCCCTGTTGATCGGTAACCATGAAACCATCCGGATCGCAGAGCCTCTGTATGTCGGGGACCACCTCGGACAGGTACCAGGCGACGTCCTGGTACCCGATGATCCCCATATCCCTCCTGCGGATGGCGGGAATGCGTGCCGCGTAAAACAGGACCAAGCACAAAGCCACGGCGAGCACGGCGGCTCGGACTGCACGCTGCTTCACACAGCCCTCGCGTGAACGGTCCGACAAGAGGCTGGCTAGGCGTCCGATCGCAACCCCGGCAAGGACGGCTAGCGGCGGAAGCAGGATCACAAGATGATGGCCAAATAATGACCTGTAGGCCAGCAGCATCGCAACCATGAAGCACATCAACCCCACCATCAGTCGGCCTTCAGATCCGTTGCATGCGACGCAAAGGGCGGCTCCTGGAATCGCGAGGACAAACAGCCCAGCATCGCCCCAGAGGAACTCGGCCATGCTCGCCACCCGTTCGCCGAGGGTCATTGTCCTCGGCTTGCGGGCATGGAAGGCGAGGGTCTGATCGATGGCCTGACCAGTTCCAAAGTAGGGGATGACGAGGGCCGGGAGGGCTAGCCCTATGAGCAGGAAGGGCAAGGCCCTCAACTGCCTCTCCAGAGCCAGACCCAGTACGAGCAAGGGCACGATGCAGGCCGCGAACAACTTCATCAGGATGGCCAGGGAGAGCACGATTCCACAGACGAACAGCTCCCTGGCACGCCTAGCATGAAGATATCGGAAGCATAACCAGACGGAAAGCATGCCCAAGCCTATGCTTGGCACCTCCGCCATGGCAGCCCGGCTGTAGAACAGGAAGTTTGGCGACAAGGAGAGGAAGAGGGCTGATGTCAGCCCCGCCGCTGGCCCCGATATCCTTCTTGATATTAGATAGCACGAAACGATCGCCAGCATGGAGGCCAGAATCGAGACTAGCCTTGCCGCCGCAAGCGACCTTCCCGCGAGAAGGAAGGAGCCGGCTATCGAGCTGACAAACAGGGGCGGCTGGGAGCTGAAGATCTCGGAGAAGAGCTTGTAGCCCTCCAGCATCATGGATGCGCTCGCCATGTAGACGCCCTCGTCGTAGTCGTACAGGAATCGACCGCTAATGTTGTGGGCTCTGATCAGGAGGGCGACGAGGAGGGTTGCGAGTAGCAGCCCAACTTCTATTGGTTTTGCGAGCGTCCGCCCACGCTCCGACCGCCTAAAGATGGATATCATGCCGAGCGACCTGCCCATCGCGACCGCGGGATTAGGTTTTGTTAACGGTTACTGTGGGGGTTAGCGTTCGCAGCCAGCTTCTTCTCTCCGGTGTCGATATCAGACCCGCCCCGTCTGTTGCGCCAGCCCCTTATGGCATTATCTCCTTGCCTAATCTTGTCTCCTTGTCGAATCTTTGGCAAAGGTCGAGGGTGCCGAAACGTCCAGACGAACCGAAGGGAGGTCGCGGAGAAAGGCCGCCGCACCCGGGATTGAGAGGCCTGCGGTAAGCCTCCGGCGTAGTGAGTCGGCCTGGGCAAGAAACTGCGAGGAGGGCAGATGCCGGACGGCGCGCCTCCTTTCTCATCTCGACGAGTGATCCATTACCGTATGCCCGAGAGCAAGGCAGGCACCGCATGAGGCTCTGCAACTACAGCAGCTTTGTCCTGAGTTCCTCGGGAGGTCTTGGGGATAAGTATGCCGCGGGGATATCGAAAACGGTCCTCGCGCCGATCTGGCCCTCCCTGTTCAGCCTGTATGCGGCCCTGGCATATGCCACCAGAACATTCCCGGTGAACTCCGGGTTGCTGTCAAGTTTCAGCGCGAACTCCATCACATGTCTGTGATTTGCCCCGGTTGTCCCGGTTCTCAGGACGAACCCCCCATGGGGCATGCCTGAGTGCTTCGCTTTCAGCTCCTCTTGGGTGATGAATGTCACGCTCGTGTCGTAGTCCGCGAAGTAGTTGGGCATCGTCTGTATCTCGTGTCTTATTCTATCTAGATCCGCGCCGGTCTCGGCAACCACGTAGCATTCCCGTCGATGTCTTTCCCGGGGCGTCAGATCAGGGTTCTCGCCTGCCCGAACTCTCTTGACCGCGGCTTCTATGGGGATGGTGTATTGCACTGCGTCCCTAACGCCCTCAATCCCACGTATGGCATTGGAATGTCCCTGGCTGACGCCCGGGCCCCAGAAGGTGTAATCCTTGCCGTTGGGCAACGACACCTCTCCGATCAGCCTGAGCAGCGAGAACAAGCCCGGATCCCAACCTACCGAAATCACGCTGGTTTTGCCGGCCCCCCTGGCTGCCTTGTCAACGGACCGGAAGTACTCCGAAATCTTGGCGTGGGTGTCGAAGCTGTCCACGGTGTTGAACATTGATGCGAACTTCGGACCCTGCTCCGGCAGGTCGGTGGCCGAGCCGCCGCAGAGGATGGCAACGTCCAGGTCATTGACGTGGTCCGCAATCCGGGATATGTGAAAAACCCTAGAGGTTGGAAGCTGCGTCGCAAGTCTGGTGGAGGCCCTCCTCGTGAAGATGCCCCCCAGCGCCATGTCGGGATTCTGTTCCAGCGCAAGCTCAACGCCCTTACCCACGTTGCCATAACCGATGATGCCGAGTCGTATCCGCTCGCCCATCGTGAACCACCATCCTCATCCTTGGCATCTTCGTGGCATCGCAGCCCCGATCCCAGTCCGAGCCAGGGATTTAGTCAGACTAGGGTACCCGGTCGGAAAAAGTTTTTCTCCGGAGATCAGCCGGCCTCGCTTAGCCTGGCCGGATCCATGAACGCTGAGGGAGTTGGTGGCACCGGTCGAACCGGTCGGTCGCCTGATTGGGCGGTCGCGTTCGTTATCTCCTTGCAACTGGCCCCACTGGTGCTGGGCGGGGTCGACGGCAGGAGGATTTCCTGTCTTGTGATCGGCGATTCCGTACAGGCTCCGTACAACCCATTTACCGCCCTCTTCGTGCAGGACCCGCTCTTCCGTTACGCCCTCTATCCACTTCCCCATCTTGGGGATGCTGAGAAAAGGAAGCTGGATCGGGTTTACTACCCGCGGACGTTCGAATCTCTTGTGGATAGCTACGACGTGATGATCTTCAGGGACGCCATGGTCAGCCATTTCAGTCCCGCCCAGTTCAGGGACTTGGAACGCGCGTTTCGAGAGGCCGGCATGGTGTCGGTCACTGTCCACAGCCTGTCCTGGAACGACGTCTGGGTGCCGACCGTACTCTACGACCTCTCCCCGATATCGGCGTATGATTTTCGCTTCTCTTTAACCTGGAGGGTGAGGTTCCGCAGGGACAGGGATCCGGTTTTCCTGCCCTTCGTCGAGCTTGGAATGGAGAAGGTCTCGGGCTGGGAGTACGGGGTGCCCGAGGCCAAGGAGGGGGCAACGATCTGGGCCGAAATGGTCCCGCCGGGATGTCCATGGCTGGTTTCCTGGAGGCCAGGCGGGAACAAGGCCGGCCTACAGTGGGTGTTTGCGGACAAATTCGATGTGACCTGGTGGGGGACGGCTCCAGGGGCCAGGGAAACCAACCCCTACGCGATCGATCTTGCGACAAACCTCCTTCTCTACTCCCTTGACAGGGCTCTGATCAGCGACATCCATGCCCGGAGGGAGGCGCGGCGGCTGCTGTCCACATTCCAGTCTAGGAAGATCCTCATCCTGTCGGTGCTCGACTGGGCCGAGAAGTTCGGGGCAAGCATCCTCGACCTTACCGATCGCCTCGCGGAACTCGAGCGTGAAGCTGGAACGGCTGTGGAGGACTACCTGGATCAGGACTACGCCTCGACGATCCAGTTCATGGAGTCGATGTTGTCCGAGGCTGCCGAGATGACAGCCGCGGCACTGCAGAGGAAGGATCGGGCCCTGTACTGGGTGTACACCTCCGAATGGCTGTCGGTCACCTCGGCGAGCGTCTTGGGGGGAGCGATGGTCTGGAGCCTCATGGTCCGTAGGCGGAAGTACAGGGAGACGGGGAGAACGAGGCTCCGGACCTGCTAGCTCTTTCTCAGGGCAAATTCTTCGGTTCGGTCTGTGACGTTCTCAGCTTCCACCTTCGCACTAGACCGGGGTTCTGTTCGCTTCGGCCTTTCTGAGACCCAGATCATTCCCACACCTATACGCCGAAATGAGAAGATGTCGTTTAGGTCGCTCGGTGTTCCCGGTTTCCTCCTTCCCGCATCGTGGAGCGAACCAGGGGAAACCCATCTCCTGTAGGTGCTCGCAGGCCATCGTGGGCCTGATCGCTACTCCCAGATGCGTGACACCGTCTCAACTCGGTCGAAGTCCTTGTCGTTGGAGTAGATTTCGCTGACGCCGCTCCTCTGCATGATCTGAACCGAAAGAGCATCGACGTAGTCGATCTTGTGGCTTTCCATGCGGTCCAAGGCGGAGATCATATCGCTCCATGAGGCGCTTTCCTTTCTCAGGCTCGGATAGGAATTCACCGCCGTCAGGAAGGTCTTGACTTGGTCCCTTCGGTCGTTGTACTCCAGCCAATCGACAACCTCTTGGAGGACTGCGGTGCTGGTGATGGCTTCCTCGCCGTCTAGAATCCTCTGCATGATCTTACGCGATACTTCAAAGGACGCCCTCGGACGACCGGTTAGTAAAAAGATGAAGACGTTGGCGTCAACGAACCTCATCTGGCGACCCTCGAGGTCTTCTTCTCGATCCTCATTGCGGCAGCCTTCCTTGCCTCGTTCTTCGGCTCGCCCCTGCCCCCGATTTCTCTCACGAGTCCGCTCAGCATTTCGATCGGGTTCGCCACAGTCTTCTCGGGGGACAGCACCAGTTGGCCCGCTCTCACTGCGAGCGTGAGCGTATCGCCCTCTTTGATGGCCAGCCGTTCCCTAATCTCAAGGGGGATTGTGATCTTGCCTTTTTGAAGCACCTTCACCTGGGTACTCATTCGGGTTACCCAAATTGGATATCCAAAAAGATAACCCTTAAATGTTACCCCGCCTCAGCCCGAACGACGCGTTGAGGTCTCTGCCCCGGTCTCCGGGCAGCGGCCCTCCAACCTCTTCTTTATTCGGCACCATCACGTTGTGGAGAGTCTCTTCTCGCTAGGCTGTGGCGTGCGGCCTCCTCGAGCTTTCTACCCTGACACTGATACGGAGCGATTATGCAACCAGCGGGTCCAGGTTAAGTCCAAATGCTCGTTCAAATCCGAGTTCAAGTCGAAACCGAAGTACAGAGCGTGGTCGAGACCCAAGGTCAAGCGCCAGACTAGCATCTAGGTCTCCGCATCCCATCGGAGGCCTTAGGCTAGCTAGAAAGGATGTATGAGAGGCTTCCAAGCCTTCTTGCCATATTGGAGCAGAGAGGCCTGGACCCATCCCAGACATTATCCGAAGCCCTAACCCAGAGCTGGAACGAGACCTGCTCACACGACCAGACCAACCAAGGCGCGAGCCAAAACGCACCGCCGGAATCAAATTTAAGCAGAGAGTGGCCCACGAGCAAGATTGTTCGAAATGGAGCGAAAGATACCTCACACGATGTCGACCCAACACCCGGACAACGCTCGTTCTCCGTCTTGGTGCGCAAACAGCGTAGTGTCAGGCGAAGACGAGGTCACGGAGGCATGCTTTGCATACAGCGAGATGGGTTGCGAAGAGGTGATGTGGGACTCGGAAGGAAAAGACGTTGACACTCGCGTCATCCGAAAGATGTTAAGCAAGTCCCCCGATTACTTCGAGGAGAACGTCATCGGTAGGGATATCTTTCTCACGTACAGACTCCCTAACCCTAGGACCGAAGTCTCGGAAAGAAAAGTGGTCTTGGAGACTCTCTTCAACATACCGGTCGCCGCTGACGTTGCATCAAGTTTCTACGGAAGGGAGGTTGAACCGATCTTCGAGGTGATCCTTCCGTTTACAACATGCGCAGAGGACCTCACACGACTGCACGACTGCTACGTCAAGGGCGTTTCCGGGTTCGCAGATATCCCGTTGAACGGGTCATCAACCATCGCCGACTGGGTTGGCTCCATAAGACCACGTGACATTCAAGTGATCCCTCTCGTCGAGGATATGGACAGCCTTCTGAAGATCGACAGGATAGTCGCGCCGTATCTGGATGCCGTCAGGCCTCCGTATCTGCGGGTTTTCTTGGCTAGGTCGGATCCGGCCCTCAACTACGGGATGTTTGGCGCGGTCATACTCTCGAAGATTTCGATATCTAAGCTTTCGACCCTTGCTGAGGAACGTCGGATTGAGATGCATCCGATCATCGGGGCGGGTTCGATGCCCTTCAGGGGTCATCTCTCACCTGAGAACGTCTCGCGCTTCCTTGAAGAATATCCAGGCATTAGCACAGTCACCATCCAATCAGCATTCAAGTACGATTACGACCTCACCCAGGTACGAAGGGCGATTCGCACTCTTAACCGAAGGCTTCCGACCGAAGATCCCCAAACGCTATCCCGCGACGAGGAGACAGCCTTGGAATCGGTCGTGAAGAAGCTCATGGCCGGCTACCAGAGTACCGTGGAAAAGCTGGCCCCCCTGATAAACAGCGTAGCTCGGTACGTGCCTCCCCGCAGGGCAAGGAAGCTTCACATAGGTCTATTTGGATATAGCAGGACCGTCAGGGGCATAGCCCTGCCAAGAGCAATCCCCTTTGCCGCGGCACTTTACTCGATCGGATTGCCCCCCGAGTTCATCGGTGCACGGGTGCTTTCCGATCTCAGCGAGGATGAGTGGGAGCTCCTTAAGAAATGCTACGCGAACATGAAGCATGACCTGACTCACGTCTCCCAGTACCTCTCTTGGAGAAACCTGCAGATGATCGGAGACATGCACTCGGAGGTCGCCAGGAGGGCTTGTATGAGCGATCAAGATCTGGAATGCGCACTTGGGCAGCTCTCAGTCGACTTGGGCGTCGTTGAGAAGAACTTGGGTGTCAAGCTTGGACCAAGGAATCTTGCCCAAAGGAAGTACGAGAACATCCTCTGCAACTTCCTCATCGCCTACATCGAGAGAGAGGATCAGGAAGCCGAAGCCAATCTGGTCCGTGCAGCCGTTCTCAGGAAATGCCTAGGCTAGATCCGCCAGCGAGCCTTCACATTACGGAAACGACGGGAACGGTTGGTCTGCGAAGGCATCCCCATCGGAGATACGCTGCAGTTGCCGATTGGGCGTCTGCCATGTATCGAGGGGGCACTTGAGTTCCTTGTGGGACTCGGCAGTCTTTTCGGTCGATTGCGGGTACAAGGCTCCTAGGTTGTTGGTGTTGTGAGCCATGTCGAAGTGCGCTGTAGGGATTCCGCAGGCCGGGTCAGCGAGGGGCCCTGGATCATGCACGGGGACATTTTGGGACTCGCAGGATCCCGGTGATCTGCCAGTTCGAAGAATTCCGCGGGGACGAGTCACAGCTCAGTTGGCACCCATTATGGAATCCCTCGCGGAATGCTGGTTCATGCCAATCGAAGGTACTTGACGGAGATCACTCTAATATAGTCAGCGGTGTTTTCGCAGGCATCCGCGAGGTCCTCAAGCCTCATAATGACCTCATTGACCACGAAAAATGAGGCCGCATCCAGCAGCTGCGACTCTCTGAGCAATCGCTTCACAAGGTTTCTACGGAGACCGTCCACATGGTCCTCCAGCTGGGATACCAGGTCGGACAGATCCTCGGCCGCGACAAGATCGGTGTTGAGTTGCGTAACCGCTGCGGATAGTGTTTCCACCGTCTCGGCGACCGCCTCTGCCAGTTCCCGTAGGCCTGGAACCACTGCGCTTGGGAAGTGGTACTCCTCTGCAAGCTCGAGTCTGTAGGCGAGGGCCTTCGCCGCCGTGCCGATGTGTCTTATGTGGTAGACAAGGTTCAGCAAATCGGCCCTGTCCTCGGGCAGGAGTTGCGACTTGGTTATCACCTCCAGAGCCCGGACGGCCAGCGCATCGGCCTCGTTCTCCAGCTTAATCGTGCGGGATGCTTCCTCCTCCATGGTAGCAAGGTCACCCTTGAGGAAGTCTTGCACGGCCCTGTGCATGACGCGGACGACCTCCAGAGTCCGTTGCATGCGCTGGCTCACGAGCTCGTAGACGTCCCTTTGCGTCTTCTCTCCAAGCCATGCTCGACCACGGACTCGGGCTTTCAGCAGCTTCTCCCTCTTTTCCGCGATCGCGTGGGTCTCGTAGTCATCCTTTGCCGTTTCGGGACACATCCTGACACCGCTGTAATACCCTGCTCTTCCGATGGCATGCGAGCTTATCGGTGCGGTGAGGAATAGGAAGATGACCGACAGTAATATCTTTGCCCCTGAAGCGACGCTGGGGCCCATGAGCAAGGAGCCCACCGCGACTCCGCCGATGCCCAGTGTAACCACCTTCGAACTGGCATGTAGCCTCGTATACAGATCGGGAAACCGGATAATCCCCAAGCTTCCGGCGAAGGTGAAAAAGCATCCTAGGAGAATCAGCGCCACGCCCGCGGCGTCTAGCAATAGGCTGGCCAAGCTCATTCCAGCTCTCCCTCCAAGAACCTCGCGATGAGTAGGACGGCCACGAAGGAGACGAGGGTCAGAGGCACGAGGGCCTCGAGAAACACAGGGTCTTGCCTCATCCCAAGAATGATGAAGATTGCTATTGAGATGGAATTGATGGTCCCATATGCCATGAGTTGATCGGCCGCCGAGGGACCTCTAGCCAACCTGATGATGCAGAGGGAGACCGATATGAACAGAACTGCGAGGCAGATCCACGCCACTAGGTCGATCAACCGAACACCCTCGAAAGGATGCGCTCGTATCTGCCAGCTATCATGCGTTTCACCTCGTCCAGAGATTCCGACCTTATCGTTATCCAGTGAACGTACATAGTCTTCGATCTCTCATCTAGATCCAGGAAGAAGGTGCCTGGGGTCAAGGTGATGGAGTTGGCCAGAAGGGTCAGCTCCCATCGCTTTGAGAGATGGGTCTTTATCCCGACGACCCCGGGTCTTATCGCCAGTTCTCGCTTGAGGACGATCCCTGTGACGAAGACTCCTGCCTTTACGACCTCCTTTATCAGGACCAGAAGATACAGCAACATGAACCCCCATCTCCTCGGGTCCAGCATCTTTCTTGCCGGTCCTTCGAATGCATAGGTTCCGAAGAACCAGCCGAGGGGCACACAGATCATGAGCCCGGCGAGGAGGAAGTCCACATCCGTTGTTGGCGCTAGCAATGCCCAGACCGCGTAGGACAAGGCCCCACAAGCAAGACATCTGCCTTTCATTCAGATCCCCAACATCGCGGTGATTGCGACCAGCCTGTCCATCATCTGGGCAGCGACCGTCTTCGATGCCCCGAGTATGGCCCATCCGGCCATGCCCAATGCAATACAACCGAGGGTCAGGATCGATGTTGGCACCTTCATTAATATTGGTAGATCGGCCGGCGAAATGAAGGCTGGCTCCGAAGAAATCATGCTCTGAATGACGCGTAGGTATGCGGCTGCGGTGATCAAGATTGCGACCGCCAAGACGACCAGTGCGATCGAGTTGGTCTCAATAAGCCCCAAGAACAGGTAGACCTTGCTCAGGAATCCCAATGATGGACCGCCGATGTCCGCAACTGAACCGACGACGAATGCGATGCAGATGCCTGGCATCAGGGTCCAGGCTCCCTTCATCTTCCCGAACTCCCTCCTGGAAAAGGAGTGGACGAGGCAACCAGCAGACATGAAGAGCAAGGCCTTCGCCGTGGCATGGTTCATGATACTGAGAACGAGGGATTGGAAGCCTACCATGCTCTGCATGCTCAGCAGGACGACTGAGAACCCGTTGCTGCTTATCGTCGTGTAAGCAAGAAGCCTCTTGATGTCGGTCTGGCATAAGGCCAATATCGATCCGAAGAGGGCAGTGGCAAGCCCCAGCCAGGGAAGGAGCGCGGCCGCCCTGAATGACTCAAGTCCCACCGATTGGTGTAGGATCCGGATCATGGCATAAATACCGACCTTCCCCGATGCTCCCGACAAAAGCGCGCTTACGGCCGTTGGAGCACTCCAGTAGGCATCAGGCACCCAGGTGTGAAGCGGGAATATGGCTGACGTCATCCCAATGCCAATGAGGACCATAAGCATGGCGAACTCGAGGGCTGCGTCTGCCCCCTGCTGTCTAAGGAACATGCCGATGGCGCCGAGGTTGAGGCTTCCGACCCGATCATAGATCATCACGATGCCGACGAGGAAGAACAGGCCCGAGAGGGTACTCAATATGACATACTTGATGGACGCCTCAATCTCCTCCGACCCACCCAGAAACGCGACCAGTACACAAGTCGAGATGGCACTCAGTTCCATGAACACGAAAAGGTTGAAGAGATCCGTGGCCATAGCTACTCCATTCATGCCCGCTACGAGGAAGTACACGGCCGAGTGGAGCTTGGATAGGGCTCTTCCCCGCGCTTCGTCGATGCTGAAGACCAGGGCCAGTAACGCAAGGGAAAGGATGATCAGCATTACCAAGCTCCCCATAGCGTCGGAGATGAGACCGAGCCCCAAGCCGACCTGCCAGTTGCCTATGCGGTGGATCAACACCTCGCCTTTCCAGGTCTCTCTGAGAATGAACAAGCTGCTTGCACCCATCGAGCAACCGACGCCGGCAAGCAAGCAAAGGAGTGCGCGTCTTGAACTCCCAGTGAGTAGACTGACGAGTCCGCCCGTCAGAGGTATGACTATCATGAGGGGCAGTGCGATCAACCCTGAAGTCTCCTTAGTGCCCTCGTGTCCGTGTCTCCCGTCGCGTTGAAAACCCTCATCGCAAGAGACAGCATAAACATCGTCAAGCCGAATTCGATGACGATGGCCGTGAGAACGAAGGCCTGAAGCAGGGGATCCACCACCGTTGCTCCGAGAGGCGGAACCGGAGCGCTTGCGCCTCGAACGTAGCCGAGTTGGACGAATAGCAGATTCACCCCACAGCCTGAGATCGAAAGACCGAAGATGATCTTGATCAGATCTCTGTTGGACAGCACGCAGTAGACGCCGATCATGACGAGGAGGAAGGATAGCACGTACGGTAGGGTTGATAGGTCCATCGTCAAGACTCCTCCGTTATGCCGAGCATCTCTCCTAGGGCAATGATCATCTCGCTCCCGACGAGGGCACCAATGACGAGTCCGAGAAACACGAGACCCGGGGAGGCAAGAAGCGTTCCTGCGCCCGCCAGCATTGCCGTCTCTAGGAAGCGTCCCGTGACCGCTAGGGTGACGCAGGACGCGGCGGTCAACAGCCCAAAGGCCAAGTTCCTCACACTTACGACCCATCGCACTCTGGTGAAGAAACCGATTCCCTTCTCCTCCGCCACAATCATAAGGCAGACGGCCACTCCAGCAACGACTCCCCCAGCAAAGGCCCCGCCTGGGGACTGGACCCCGGTGACAACCAAGTAACACGCGTAAACCATGATCAAGGGGCTCAGAAGCTTGCAGACAGTCCTGACGGGCAGGGACAATCATGTTGCCTCCTTCACTTTCTTCGTGACAACAGCGATACCGAGGATGGAGACGAACAGCACGCAGACCTCGCCGAGGGTATCGTAGGCCCGGAATCCAAGCAGGATGGCCGTGACAAGGTTGCTGCTTCCCGTCTCCGACCTTCCCGAATCAGCATACTTGCTCACGAGTTCAGGCGCCTCTCCACCGAAAGGTGACAGGGCCGGAGCCACGAAAGCTGCAAAGATCAACAGGGCTAATGCCAGGGACAGCGCAACTAGCATCCTTATGCGACGTGGTTCTACCGCCACGGCAACCCTGTGGGTCTTGGCGACGACGAGGACAAGGATGCAGGTCTTGATGACCTCCGTGACCATCTGGACAACGCCGAGATCAGGTGCCCGGAGGGCGAAGTAGCTGCAGGAGATGAAGAAGCCAACGGCTCCTAGGCATACCGCAGACGACAGAAGGTCCTTGAGACGGAGGACTAGGACGGAGCAGGCGATAGCAGATGCGAGGGCGAAGAGGTGAAAGAGTTCAATCAACCCGCGCCACCTCCAAGAACGAAGAGCATGCCGCCAACCCAGAGGGCAAGAACGTATGCGACGTAGTCCCGAGTGTTTCCAGAGGCCATCATACATAGGAGGCCGGCCGCTCGTAGTACAAGGCCCGCCATGCCCTCGAAGAGCCGGTCAAAAAACATCTCCTCCCGGGCCAGCAGCACTATTCCTCCGAAAACGCCCTTGGAGCAGAGTGCGTAGGCTTCCCGTCTTTTCACCCACACGCCCAGCGCCAGCATCGATGCCAGGTACCCGAGAGTGGTTGTCCATGCTGGCTCCAGGGCCGACGGGACGGGAGTGGTCTCGCCGGCCGGGTGGAGGGCAGAATCGATGGTCCTGATCACCCCGGGATGAAGAAACCCAAGTGCCAGACACAGAACTGCCAGGATTGCGCACGCGGCGATCACGGCCCGGCCAGCCTTCCGATCGCCCTCCCGACGACCACTGCCCCAGAAGAGGTACCAGCCCAGCCTCATGAAGGAGAGGAGAGTCAGCACCCCGACGAAAATCGACAGACCAGCCAGGGCCGGGAACCGTGCTGCCACGGCCTTTGCGACTATCGACTTGCTGTAGAACCCATTGAAAGGAGGGATTCCAGACACGGATAGCAAGCCGACGGCGTAGAAAGGCAAGATCGCCCGGGCATGCCCGCCGATTCTGGAGCGTGCAAGCGCCAGGTCTCTCGTTCCCGCGGACGACATCGCCCACCCAGCAGACAAGAAGAGAAGTGCCTTGAAGAGACTGTGATTCAGCAAATGCATGGTTGCGCCCGTCGCTCCCTGTGGGGTTCCAAGGCCAAGCCCCATGAAGATCAAGCCGACCTGGGAAATTGTGCTCATAGCAATGAGCCGCTTCCCGTCCATCTGAAAGAGGGCAAGGAAGACCCCAACGTAGGCGGTGACCAGTCCGAGGGGCACCACGAAATTGGAGAAGGCTTCCGGCACGGAGCCGAGGATGTGGAAGAACCTGATCATTCCGTATACGCCGGTCTTGACCACGATGCCGGATAGGAGGGCGCTTATGGGAGTCGGGCTTTCGGAGTGGGCATCCGGAAGCCATATGTGGAAGGGCACAACCGCAGCATCGATGCCAAAACCGAGGAAGGCGATGGCGGTGAAGACGATGCGAGCAATGGAAGAGCGGAACCCGATCAGGCCGCCCTCAGCCATGTCAGAGGTTCCCGTTTCCGCGAGGGCTATTGCCACCGATACGATCAGCAGGACGGCCGCTCCCTGGGCCATGATGAAGTACTTCCTGCCCGCTGCCCCGGCGGAGGATTCTCCGGAGTGAACAATGAGCATGTAGGAGATAACCACCATCAGCTCCCAGAAGAACATGAGAAGCACCATGTCGGATGAAAGGAATATGCCGTTAAGGGCCGAGCAAAGGACCAGAATTGAGCAGAAGTACCTGCCTGGATGCATGCCTGCATCCGGATAGGAACCGGACACGATAGAGGACACCAAGCAGAGGAATGAGCTGAGGAGAGCAAGGATGACGCCTAAAGCGTCGGCATTGAGACGCAGTGCTGGCGACCCGTTCGTGGCCAGCGCAACCCGAATGGGGCCCTGATCCAGAACCCTGAGGCAAAGACATAGAGCCGTTACGGTCGTGACCGCAAGAAACGCGGCGGCCAAAGGAAGGACGGATCGGCGAGCCACCCTGGAGGCACCGGCAGCTATCAAGGACCCGACCGATGGCAAGCTCACCAGAAGAATCGGAAGGACAGTCCACTCCACGGGGGTTTCCTCGCGGGGTGCTGGGTCGGCGGATGCTTTCCTGATAAATCTATGGTCTGTCCCTATGCCTGTGCGTGTTAGGTAAAGGGACGTATGTTACGCTTTTCCGCCTTCCCGCTCCGGCGGCCTTCCACCGAGCAATCAAGTTTGGTATGCCCATCGATGCACAGGACTTCGAACAAGACATTCGGGAGGCGGGTTGAGTCCTTTCTCTCCTCCGGGGAGGAAAAAACCTCAGGAGGCCAGTCCACCCATTCGAGACACTTGCTCACGGGCCGGGGGCCGTCACTTCCCCTAACTCCTCGGACTCAGGCACGGAGAGTGCTCTGCAGAGTGTAACATGTGTGGGTCTACCCAACGGGTCTGTGCCTGTGCGTGTGTGCGCGCGTGACGGGTCGAAGGCCTTTGAGGCAGAGCCCTAAGCAAGAGATCTTTCTGCTCGTCGGAGCTTCAGCCGCAGCCCTTGTCGAGATTTCGGCTCGACCTTCAGCAGCCCCACCAGTCTTTCCTCCTTCCACACCCCAAGAAAACCCGCTCCGTACCGTAGACCGTAGACCGTAGGCGAAAAAGACTTAAGTTCGTAGTTTCAACCGCTGGTTGCCGGATGGTTTCCGGACGATGCATCGGTACAGACAAGTATACAGAACGGAGGTAGCAGCATGAAAGAGAACACGGTTTTCATCGGGAACAAGGGACTGATGAACTATGTACTGGCGATCGTGACCCAGTTCAACACGACTGACGCCAGCGAGGTCGTGGTGAAGGCGCGGGGACGGGCCATAAGCACGGCCGTCGACGTCGTCGAGGTGACGAAGAACCGTTTCCTTCCCGACATAACCTACAAAG
>Ga0209102_1001170_pt1 | contig 14625 bp, 11 predicted proteins | sample ConPoolayeHmetaG_FD_185483 | JGI IMG/M metagenome (GOLD analysis project Ga0209102, IMG submission 185483) | Hot spring microbial mat communities from California, USA to study Microbial Dark Matter (Phase II) - Cone Pool mat layer H metaG... ... | reverse complement strand
CCCTCATCACCGCCGACAGAAGCCAGATACAAGGCTGAGATAGGTCCATCTCCGTCGGTACCCCAAGCAGAATGGCGAGCTGCATGATGCACCGAAACGCCGTCGCACAATCCTGAGTTTTGTTGGACAATAATCCGATGAAAAATGCAGTCACCTGCACAAAGACTTGCCTTGTTCAGTCGGGCGGAATATGTATGATAGAATATCATTTGGTATGATTGCTGCGAATATAGAATAAACAGAGGAGGCAAAGATTTGGAAGCGTCAGGTTCTCTTATCAACAGAATGGTTCGGGCCGCACGACTGGACTCCAACCTCTATGAAGAGGTAGAAGCCGATACTGCAGCCAATAAACAAGCTCTACTTGCCGTGATCGTGGTCAGCCTGCTGAGCGGCATTGGCAGTGGCATAGGAGGGCTGGCCACAAGAGGTGGACTGTGGTTCATCTGGGGCTTGCTCATGGGGTTGGTGAGTTCCATAGTCGGGTGGCTTGCTTGGTCATTTGTGACCTATCTTATTGGGACCAGGCTGTTCAAGACTGCGCAAACTTCGGCTACGTGGGGGGAGCTGCTCCGTACCATAGGCTTCTCTAATTCTCCTGGGGTTCTCCGGTTCTTCTCCTTTGTCCCTTACCTGGGAGGTGTTATTGCTTTTGGTGCGTCGGTGTGGTCCTTGATTGCTGGTGTAATTGCTGTCAGGCAGGCACTGGATTTCAGTACTGGTCGTGCAATCGCCACTTGCATCGTGGGGTGGATCATCTACATGGTCATTGTATTCTTAATCACAATTCTATTTCTGGGTACGGGGGCGATTTACTGACAATATCAACAGCAAACATTGTGGCTTTATGTGACGTGTTGGGTCAGATACATCGGTCAATAAGGTGAGTTGGTCGGCTTGACAGGTGTCATTTGTATGAGTTTTGATATTCGTGACAGCTAGTGCTGAGACCGGCCACTCTTACGCATTGGACCATGACGAAGTGGAGTAGTGCTAATGCTGTATGAAGCCATACGCAAGGCTAGCGACATCTTTCATAAGGAAGAAAAGAGAGCTTGGTGCTACGATTCGTACATGAGAGACAAGAATTGGGATATGTGGCAGGACACAGAAGCACTAAATACTTCAGAGATAGCTCGGCTGGTTACCTTTCTGAAACAATGGTATATGCAGTTCTACCCTTCCTCTTCGGAAGCACAATTGTGTCTCTTGAATGCGATAAGAGCAACGGCCCCGTACATGAAGCTGTTGAAAGGGGAAACCCTACTGACTATCGATTTCCAGCGCGAATTAATGCCAGGAATAACTGCATCACAGGCGATTAATAAAGTATTCGAGATAATCGCCAAAGCACAGGGGAGACAAGATATGACGGCCAGTTCAAAAATTTGTCACACGATAGCCCCCGATTTGTTTGTAATGTTTGATGGCCCGATCCGCAGCGGCTACGCCATCCTTCTGATGGAAGACTATGGCCAGCGCTTCCTTCCTAGGATGCAAAAACTAGCGAGGAAAGCGGTCGCTGAGTACGTTTCCAGGTATAAATCTGCGGAGTTTGAGGCTCTCCAATTTTTGTGCAGTGGGTGTGGCCATACGTTGCCCAAGGTACTTGACGAATACAACTACGTCAAGTTCACTCTTCGAAATGACGAGATTTGGGATGTCGAGTTTCAGGTACTTGAGTGATAGCTGACATCAGCCAGATGCCAGTGATGCAAAGCGCATGTTCCGGTTTAATTGGCCACTTCCACATCGTTTACAGCCCAGAAGGTGGTTACCCTGGGATTGCGGCTTCTGACGTTTGGTTGCCTCCCTGGACGGTAGTGCATCGCGTGTGGGGCCCTTTGCCTTTGCCTTTGCCGAGCCCAACAGAAGCAAACATCCCAAGCAAAATTATATGTAGGATTTTGCGTCTTGGGTGAGTCAGTGGATAAACCAGCTTCATAACACGGGGCGGGAGAAGCCGCAGGTGGGGAGGTGCTAGATGCCCATGCTTGCTCCACAGCAGGGACAGCTTTCTACCTCACCCAAACGCTCTCCAGTAGATGGAAAACGAGCCAAGGGTGAGGTCCTGGGAATTTCTCCCGCGACCGCATTACAGATGCGCCAGTAAAAGAACTGCTCTTTGTCCAGTAACTTTATGTCAACTCTACTGGCATCCCCCAAAGACAAGAGGCTAACTTGCCATAAGTCCGGTACAAGGCGATTGATTACCCAACGCAAATAGCCTATCATTCAGTCCTGGAGCGTCGGAAATGATAGATGACAAGAACAGGAGCAAATACAAGAATCAGCCGGTGAAAGCTGACGGCACTGCGGTTATGCACAAGTCATATGGAATGGCGGACCTTGCCATTGGGAAAAATAAAAGAGGTAATAAGCTATGAAGGATCTGGATTTGATTACATATTGCGGACTGTATGCTGGCACGTGTTGCGGTTGGCATGCGAATGCTATCGATCGACGCCTGGCGAAAGCATTGGCAGGATTGGTCGATGCCAATGATTGTGGTCTCTGGATGCCTCAAGAAGTTAAGGAATTTGATTACCGTGAGTTCAGAAAAGGACTGGAATACTTTGGCAGTGGAAAAGTCACCTGTACTCAATGTTGTCGAAGTCCCATAGTCCAACCTGCCCAAGACCCACAATGCAAAATAAAGAAGTGTTGCATAAAACGCAAGGTGGACTTGTGTTTTGAATGCGACGCTTTTCCGTGCGCTATCGTCCGTGACAACGAAAGCATGCTGAAGAGAGCGAAGGAGTATAGAACGCTCGGCCGCAAGAAATGGCTGCAGAAGGAAAAACTAAGAGCGAGACAGGGCTATGAGCACCATACAGGCTTGTATTACAAATTTGTTGTTTCGGAAAAATCCGAATAACGCGGACGTATCTAGCCGTATGCCATAGCAGCACAGAGAAGGTGGACTTAGAGCTTGCCGCAAATTCCGATTGAAATACCTGAGGCTCTCTTCCCCCGCAGAACATTATCAAATCAGGGAAGTGGTTTTGATACGCGAGGAGAGCTACACATAAGGTTACCTCGTGTCGTATACGTAGCCTTTGAGACCAACAGCGAAGGATATGGGCGATTCGAGTGAGGATTGTAGAGGAGCTCCATAACAACAGGCAGGTGGTCGCCGCTGACACGGCAGCCCCAATTGACGCGCGCTCCCGAGGAAATGTAAGATGACAGTGAATTGAGCTACCATCTCAGGGTCAGACCCGTAGCGAGGGGCGGCTTGATTCTAGCCGCCCTTTTGATAATTCTGGCCACAATTCCAATCGAAGCAGCCACTATCTGTGATTTTGCCGGGCCAGATATTTCGCCAGACTTTTTGCGCCTGACCGAGTTCAGCGTCACTGGCGCATCAGACCTGAAAGTCGGAGACACCGTTACCGTAAGGTTCAAGCTCCAGAATTACGGCCAGACAGATGTGCACCTTGCTTCAAGAGGCGTTTTCGTAGCTAGCCGCGACCCGGATAACCTGGATACTGGGTTTGGCTCGACTCGCTCAAATACTGTCCTGAAGGTGGGTGAAACTGTCACCGTCGAGGCGACTCGAGTTCTGGACAAGGCTGGCACCTGGACTATCTGGCCATCCTATCACATTGTGACGCAAAAACAACAGTATAAACTGGGGCCGGATTACTGGCATTCCTGCACTTTGCAGGTTTCCCAGGTGCAAAAAGACACCGACCAAGATGGAATTCCGGATGACGAAGACCAATGTCCTACAGAGCCGGAAACCTTCAACAATTACCAGGACGACGATGGCTGTCCCGACGAGGCTCACGAGCAGACGCCTGAGTTTCGCAACTGCGTTGAAATCCTTATGCTGAGAGCGAATTTGTCCTACGAGGAAGCAAGAGAGATATGTTCACAGGCCAAAGAGGAACTGATAACGGATTTTGCCCAAGAAGCGGAGGAAATCAGCCTTCCTGAAATAGGGCTAATCGAAAGCGTCAAGATAAGCAAGACAACAGCCATCCTGGACGGAATAGAAATAGACCCGTTGCCAATCGTGGTGGATCTGGAAGGGAGGAATGTGCGACTGGAGCCAATTGCTGGCGGACTGATTATAGAAGAGGACGGCGTGAGGGCAGAAGGTGACGTTGAAATTGAATACGAAGGTGGGAAGCTGGTTTCTGGAACCAGTGGGAAGGAAATCAGAATCCTGCCTTCTGAAGCTCTGGACGGGATTTGTGACGAGGTCAGGTGGATAACAATCGAGGATACGGGAACTCCTCAGTATCTGGTCAAGGTAGCCAGGAGGGGCAAGCTTTTTGGGTTTATCCCCATTCCTTTCTCCTCAAGCTATCAGGTTGATGCTACCGACGGCCAGTCTATAGAGAAGAAGCCCTGGTGGAGCTTTGTCGTGAGAACTGTGCCGACCTGTTGCCCGCCACGAAAATTGATTAAGGGGACTTGCTGTCTCGATGAAAATCACAACAACATCTGTGACGACAAGGAGCAAGCCGATGTTTCTCCGGCAACCAACGTGACAGTCAGCCTTCCTGAACCGGAGTGCCGCGATGGGCAGTGTTACATAACCGAGCGAAATACCTGCTGTCAGGACTGCGGCTGCCCGGCGGATTTTCGCTGCCAGGAAAATGGTTTGTGCATTCGCATCCCTTCGCGGCCAATCCCGCCGCCTAGTGTCTTCCCCGATAGCTACATCGTGGTGACCCTGGATCGAATCGTCGTTCACGACGACCAGGACCCAGCCGCTGAGGGAGAGTTGCAGGTGATCACTCTGGCAGCCACGGGCGACAAAGCCCAGACCATGTACTGGCCAGTCGAGCTGTGGAGGCCAGTCAACAGCGGTGGTTCAGTCCTGGGGTCGGGTGAATCGTATGACTGGGAAAGAGTCCCTGTTTTCTCGCTAAAGGAAAGCGAAATGGAGGAGAAATTAGCCATCTCTTTCAGAGCGATTGACAACGACGACCTGCCTAACTGGCTGGAGGGATTAATCGAGATTTTGAGCGCCCCCGCCAGCCTACTGGCGAGCGTAGTGGAGCTGCTAGCAGACTTACTGCCCTTGCCACCGCTAGAAGCCGCAGCCTACCTGGAAAGCCAGTTGGAGGAGGCATTCAATGACCTGGTGGCAGATAACGAAGTGATTGGCGCGGTAACGCAGATTTACGACAGAGCCGGAGACTGGGGCGTTAGAGAAGAGCCATACGTTGTGAGAAGGGGAGGAATGACGGTCACCTATTCCATCCACCGAGTTTTCGTGCCGAAAGGGTCAAGCCTGGGAGTCAAGATTAACAAGATAGTTGTCAGGGAAACGGGAGACTATTTCGACGGAGAGGTCTGGTTCAGGATCAGATGCGCGACCAATTTTGGTGAAGACAGAATTGAACAGATTGTGTATAGATTCCCGCGCAGCGGGACATATAGCTGGGGAGGTGGTAACACTCTGGAGGGTCCAGCGGGACCAACCGTAGAAGTTTCGCCGGGAGTATTCGAGACTACCAAGTTGCCGATAATAGAATTCGAGGCGAATGGACCGTTTATCTTCCTGGAAATCTCTATCTGGGACGAGGACGAGCCCGACATTGGCGATGACCACGACCTGCTCGGTCATTTCACCGAGACTATCCTCTATTCGGAGGCGGAGGGTTTCGTTGGTACCTACCCAAGGGGTAACATAGACGTGTGGCTGGAATATACAAAGAGATGAACAGGCTGGTAGCACCGCAAATACCCGCGGTGCGGTAGCTGCAAGCGACGAGCGAGAACAGGGCACCGACCCGTTCAGCTTCTTTTTTTGACAGACGGTGTCAATCATGCTATCACATTAATGCTAGGTGTGAAGAGGCGAAGCCTGGCAAGGAGGTGGGGCATGGTACGAAGAGAAGGGTGGCTATGCCGATGGGTGTTTCCCGATGGGAGCTCTCCGGCGGCGTAATGAGGAGGTGGATTAGATAGGTAAGGTGCATTGCTGGAGAGCAGAACGAGGGGACGGCGCGGCTTTATCAGTTTCTTAAGAAAGTACAAAGGTTTGTAGTTCCATGTTGTAGAAGTCCGAACGAAATAAATCGTTTAAAGGAGAAAAAATGAAATTAGCTCAAAAAATAGGTCCAATTATTCTATTACTACTTCTCCTCTTGGTTCCCACGGTAGCGGTATTCTCAGCTCAAGAATATCCTGAGTTTACCAACGGGGAATCCGCAGTTACAGTGGTGTCCTCGGATCAAGGATATCCTGAGTTTATCAATGGGGAACGCGTAATTTTCGTTCAAAATTCAGAGAATACATTCTCGGTGGACTCTAACCGTGTTATCTTAACTATCCTTGATGATTCGAACAGCATCGAAGAGTCTATGGCAAAATTTTCAGACTATCTCGCCAACTATCAATTGCCCGAAGGATGGTCAATTACAGTTATTGGTGGCCCCGGAGCTTCTGCAGAAAAGTGCTTACAGGCTCATAATTCTTTCAATGATGCAGTTAAAAGGAACGGCGGCCCCTTTAAATTAGGCCCCGTTCCATTGCAGACATCAAGAGGGCGAACATATGCTATTGCTATTGACGCTCCAAATGACCCTAGCTCAGAGACAATCACGTACATTAGTGCAGAGTGGATAGCGCCCCAAGTTGGTAACAACCAAAATCGTTATAGCGCGTTGTTGGTCAATGGTTGGACCGATCAGACCTGCACTGACCCCTATGGCAACCTCTGGAGTGGCTACTTCCTGCAATCCGGACAACTTTACACAGGTGGACTTGGACAGCATGTATGGGCCGACACTACGACGGGCTTTGTTGCCCAGCCTTTCGGAGTCCCGTATGTTCAAGGCCATAATTGTCAATATTTTATTGCCAAGTTCAAAAGTGGTTGGACTATGGGCTTTAGAAACAACTCTACAGGGGGATACAGCTATCACATCGAACCTGATGCTGCTGGGACAAAGCTAGTCAAGAGTACAGATACTAGCGTATTTTTTGAAAATTGGAATACTAATTCCAATTGGTATTTGGGATTTACGAACCCGATATCTGTGAGTAACGCTTATACTGGGATAGCATATCCTGCCAGTGTTCACCCATGGAATAGTGAGTATATTGTTATAAAAGACACTTATGGCAATACGCAATCAAATGGCATTATATTTAAAATAATTTCAGGCGGACTCCGCAACCGCGGGACTGCTAATTGGAATCTACAGAGGATTTTGATTGCCCAACCAATAAGTTAACCGACGAGCTTTTTCAGCAAGGAACGGTAGAATTGTTGCTCCACTTGGCAGTGGAAAAATTAAGAGAACCGGAATAAGGCAACCTTTTTCAACCTTCTGCATTACTCTAATAGAGAAAGGCGGAATCGGTGAAACAAATAGGATAGGGGCATCGATATCTTGAGCGATTAGGATGAGCAAAGGGGCGAATGAACTGGGTAAAACAAAAAAGGTGGTGTACATTTTAATTGCCGCGGTGGTCGCCCTGGTAGTAGTATTAGGCATGGTAGTGTCGTCTGCCAGATCATCTAAGACAGAGGTAGATGATTATGTGGTACAAATATGGCAGCCGGGGACGGTAAGTGGTGAGCCAGAGACACTGCTAGCTTTTGGTATCGTTGTTGATGATGGCAACCACGTGCTGACAGTCCTGGACTACGAGGAATATACCCCGGACAAGCTATTAGTGGTGTCGCCGGAATACGGCACGTTCAATGCCTCCATTCAAGCCATAGACTATCGCACCAGCGCTACACTGCTCCAACTGCAGGACGCCCACCTGCCAGTTGCCGAAATCGGCGAACCTTCATTCCTGGCCTCAAACCAGAGGGTATACATTCGGGGATGGGCCTACTATAGGACCCATAGCTACATGAAGTGTCCGGCAGATACCCATATTTCAGACAATGTATCACCACTATTCTTTTCGATAAGTATACCGCCGAAAGTTACCACAAAGGGAGAAGGTTGGGTTGGCATGCCAGGGGCAGTAATAACCGATAAAGATGGCAAGGCTATCGGTCTGTTAGGCAGGTACTGGAGTAAGTTGCACATAATATCCCTTCCTGCGGGATATATATATCTTCCGTTGGCAATAAATATTGATAGTGCTTTAGGGCTGCTAACAGATACAAGTCACACAATCGGACCAGCGGTATCCGTTATATTAACTAAGCTCCGTGGTACAGATATTGCGCCCAGGAATGGTCTGTCAGTCAATGGTATCGAAAACCTGGTTAACACTGTAATGGGATTGCTGGATAAGCTTGGGGAGACTCTTCCCATGGATGATATGGAACAGTACTCTTCAGGTCTGCCCATGGGGTTCCATCCAGAAGAAGGTATCATGCTGATAGCAGCTTTTACATATCCTGTAGATTTACACGATAGTGACAACAATTTGCTTGCCAGCGCTAAGTGGATTGGCATCCAGTGGGACAGGAGCGAAGGCAAACCCAACCGCCTGATTTACGGAAGCGCTGCCTATGTAGTGGAAGGTGCTTATAGCATCGAAGGCGACATAAGCGGTCTTGTACAACTCCTTGAACCGATATTGTCAAAGCTGGGACATTAATAAGGTTATTTTTCGGGGCGAGCTCCAAAATGTGGAGCTCGCTCTTTTTGTTGTCTGTTACGTGGCTTTGGCATCCATCATCTGAATAGCCGGATGACTAGGTTGAGAATGATGGTGAGCACAATGCTGATTATGATACAGGTTACTATGGGAAAGAAGAATTGAAGGTTCCCCTTTTGCACAAATATGTCGCCGGGGAGCTTTCCCAGGAGGGGAATTCGCTGCCAGAAGACCAATAGCAAGCCGAGGAAGGCGAGAAAAGCTCCCCCAAGAATTAGAATCTTGCCTACACCGTGAAAATCCGTGCTAGGCCCCTTGTAGTACCCGTAACTTATTATACCTCTTATGCCTCCCTCTAGCCTCACAAAAGAACACCTTCTTGCCCCAAGGTATCTCTTTGATTTCTCCTTCTGCAACAGAAGCCAAGCTATGCAATTCCAGACGCTCCGATTTTGATTTTGGTATCTTGGTTTGTCAGCCTTACGGGGGGTTGTCCGGGCATTGTGAGTGGAATAAACTATCGGGAAACGGCAGTTTCGACTACAAGAGACTTGATAGATGCGCAGCAAGCAACAGCAAGCGACGAAGGTGTTAGGAAGCAAAGCCCTCATAAGTGGCGAAGAGGCTGTGCGCCTACCTACCGATGAACTTCTGAGCCGGCTGGGTACTTCAGCAAGAGGACTCACCACTGAAGAGGTAGAAACCCGCCTCGAAACCTACGGCACCAATGAGATTGGCAGGAGAGAGGCGCGCTCAGTTGTCGTTGAGTTCCTTTCGCACCTCAGGAGCCCGCTCGTCATAATACTAGTGATTGCAGCTATTGTGTCTGGCATCTTAGGGCAGCTCGTAAATGCCGCAATTATCCTTTTCATAGTTGTGGTGAGTGTAAGTCTGGACTTCACGCAGGAATACCGAGCAGAAAGGGCAGCCGAGGCATTGCGGAAGAGAGTAGCTTCCACGGCTACCGTATTCAGAAATGGTGCCAGACACGATGTCGGCATTTCGCAACTGGTGCCAGGTGACGTAATTGCGCTTTCCGCGGGCGATATTGTACCGGCCGACGCCAGAGTGATCGATGCCAAGGACTTCTTTGTTGATCAATCCGCTTTAACCGGCGAATCCTTCCCGGTGGAGAAAACGGCGGAAGTCGTTACTGATGCCGACATTGCCGATATAGGTAAGTGGAACAACTATCTATTTATGGGTACATCAGTGACCAATGGCACAGCTACAGCGGTCGTTACCAGAACTGGTAGCTCTACTCAATATGGGGAAATTGCCAGGAAGCTTGTTGAGAGGAAGCCTGACACTGAGTTTGAACGAGGGCTGCGGAGATTCGGGCTTCTCATTATGCAGGTAACATTTGTTCTCGTCGTCCTTGTGTTTTTTGTCAATGCTTCTTTGAAGCGTGGTGTACTCGATTCGCTACTTTTTGCAGTAGCCTTGGCTGTGGGGTTGACGCCAGAGCTACTGCCAATGATTCTCTCCATAAACCTGGCCAAGGGGGCCACTGCCATGTCAAAGAAAGGTGTTATCGTGAAACGCCTGGCATCAATACAGAACTTCGGCAGCATGGATATTCTATGTACAGACAAGACCGGGACGTTGACCGAGAATACAGTAGCTGTAGCGCTACATGTAGATATGAAGGGGAAGCCATCAGAGAAGGTATTCCTCTATTCGCTTCTGAATAGTCGCTACCAGACCGGGCTCAAAAACCCACTTGACGAGGCCATACTCAGACACCGGGAAGTCAATATAAACAATTACCAAAGAATAGACGAGATTCCGTTTGACTTCATTCGAAAGCGGCTTTCTGTGGTGGTCAGGGAGAACCAAGAGAACATCCTTATCACCAAAGGAGCACCGGAAGAAATCTTCAAAGTCATTTCGGATTACGAGCTTGACGGGCAAATCCATAACCTGACGGATGAAGCCAGAGCTACCATCGAACGCAGGTACCGCGATTTGAGCGCTGAGGGACTACGGGTTCTTGGCGTATCTTATCGAAAGTTGAGCGATGACAGGGCGAGCTACTCTGTAACTGATGAGAACCATATGGTTTTTCTCGGATTCATCGCTTTTACGGACCCGCTTAAGGAAACTGCCGGGGAATCCCTCGAGTTGCTGAGGCAAGCGGGAATCAAACTCAAAGTTCTAACCGGCGACAACGAGATTGTCACCAGTAAGATTTGCCAGCAACTCGGCTTCCAGGTGTATCAGTTTCGCCGCGGCAGAAAATACGACGCGACTGTCGGTCAGGTGACACGCACTATTGAACTTGAACCTATTAATATTGTGCCCAGCAGCGAAATTGAAAACATGAACGATGACGCCTTAGCCAGGGTCGTAGAGCAGGCTGATATCTTCACAAGAGTCACTCCGGCACAGAAGAACCGCATAATGAACGCTTTGAAGGCTAATGGCCATGTCGTCGGTTTCCTGGGCGACGGCATCAATGACACGCCTTCGATGAAGGTGGCTGATGTTAGTATTTCTGTTATCAACGCTGTGGATATTGCCAAGGAATCCGCTGACATCATACTGCTGCGTAATGACCTGAAAGTGATCAGTGATGGTGTCATCGAAGGCAGAAGAACCTTTGGCAATACTATGAAGTACATCATGATGGCAATCAGCTCCAACTTTGGCAATATGTTCAGCGCTGCCGGCGCATCGCTGTTCTTACCGTTCCTTCCCATGTTGCCAGTACAGATACTGCTCAATAACCTCCTGTATGATTTCGCTCAGCTAACTCTGCCCACCGACAATGTTGACCGCATATATGTGCAGCAGCCACAAAGGCTGCAAACTTCTTTCGTTCGGAATTTCATGATTACCTTCGGACCGATCAGCTCTATCTTCGATTTCCTGACCTTTTTTGTGCTCATCTTTGTTTTCAAGGCGTCGGCCCCGCTGTTTCAGACAGCGTGGTTCATAGAGTCGCTATTTACCCAGACGCTGGTCATATTTGCTGTAAGAACCAGAAGAACGCCTTTCTACCGGAGCAAGCCGAGCAAGTTCCTGGTCGCAAATATCGCAGTTGTCCTCGCCATAGCCATAGCAATACCGTTCACTGCCGTGGGGCGTTTCTTCAGCTTTGTAGCGCTGCCGGGGAAGTTCCTGGTTATGCTGGCTGTATTTATTATCGCCTACCTGGCATTGGTGGAAGTTACAAAGATGTGGTTTTATCGAAGACATACAATGCTAGGCGAACCAGCCAAATAGTAATTGGGTAGATTTGTTTGAAGTCGGCTGTGCTCCGTGTTTTTATATCAAGTGTTTGCGCCGGAAGAGGTAGAGGATTAGCCCAACGATGACCAGAAGGATCGCTAGCAGCAACAAGAAGGTCTGAGAACTTCCTGGCTGCTCGTTCGTGGATAACACAATCTGCATGACGCAGATGGCTGTGACCACAAGGAAGGGCACCCCGATGGCCAGCAAGATAGCTAGGATGCGGGTGACGCGGTTGGCACGGTACCCGCTTAAAACATAATCTGCGTCTTTGAACACCTCAATAACCTCCTCAAATTCGTCCAGGGTGTCACATACCTTGTTCACGTGATCCATGAGGTCGCTAAAGTAAATGGTCAAATCCATTCTGGAAAAGCGCCCCAGTTCTTTCTCGAGCTCCGTGAGCATCTGCCGCGTGGGAAACATGACGCGCCGCTGCGTGATGATGTCCTGTCGCAACAGACTTATTTCTTTGCCTGCCTCGGTCTCTTCATCGAAGACAGCGTCCTCAATATCCTCTATCTTGCTCATTATTGCGTTTAGGACAGGGAAATATGAATCTACCATCCGGTCGAGTATTCGATACATAAGATAGCCGGATCCGTGGCTCAAATATTCCTCACGATATTCCTCCTTGAGCTCACACTGGCGAAACAGGGCATCCACTGATTTAAGCTCTCCAGGACGAAGCGTAACAAGGAATCCATCACCGATAAACGCCGACCATTGCTTCCTTGTGCTCTTCCGAGTTACTTTGTCGTATACTGGTAAGTGGAACAGTATGAAAAGATATTCGGGGTAGGTCTCTACCTTGGCAATCTGTCTGGGACTGAGGCAGTCCTCCAGATCCAAGGGATTGAACGCATAGTGCTCCGCCAGATACTGTGTGGCTTCACTCGTCGGCTGCACAATGTCAACCCAGGTTAGGTCACGCCAGGTGACTGTCTTGAGATTCAACTGTTTACCTTCCGAATGCTTACTGGACAGGGCCATCTCGCGTTCTCCTAGGCGCTGGCGATGAATTGTATCACAAACCAACCCTATCAATAAGCCGAAGGAAGGGCAATCTGCGTTCTCAGTGAGAAATACCAGCCAGTCCTATTTAGTGAGTGGCTGGGGCAAGCAAGCTTGGCAACCAGAGGCTGGGACAGCCATATGTGGGGTGGTGGTATGAAGTCATGGCGTCTCGAGTCGAAGGATGCTTGATCTCTGCACGTCTGCCCCTGGGGTTTGCCTTCTGTGTCTGAATTTTGGACAGCGCCCATATAGCGTCTTACAATGATCTGGCCGGCCAGGGGCGGTCGATGCCTGGCAGGGGGAAGGCAGATCAGATGGCTAAGGCGCATCGCTGGAGAGCAGCCGGAAGCTCTGAGCTCTTCGTCTCGAAGGCAAGGCTCCGCAGAAGGGGGATCGATGGTTCAGCCAGAAGCCGAAGTAGAAGAGTAGGGGTTATTCAAAACCGAATAGCGATAGTCAAGGGCGAGCCCCGACAGAATCGGGGTTCGCTCTCTTTACCATACTCCTGCCCTTCTTCACCATTGCGAGCACATCAAAGGTGCGTGGCAATCTTATTAGCTAAATTCCAAATACGATTGTAGTGCGACCTCTTAACGTCGTGCAATCCTGCGCTTGCACGAGGCTGAAGCCTCAAGAGGGAGCATTAGACTGATTTGTGAAGCTAGCTATACGCTATCTTTGGTCCAATCTGGCTTGTATAATATTTAGCAGAAACCCAAGAAGATGTGGGAATGATTACCTCATACAGCCGAGAGCTGCTGTTGGGCATACCGCGGGGGACTTTGATTGACCTGGAGACCACTGGCCTCGATGTTGAACATGATGAAATAGTGCTCTTCGGCTATATTCAGGGAAGCCGACTGGAGATAGTATGCCGGAGCTCCGAAGAAGAAGCACCGTTTGTTGCCCAGCTTGCAGCGCTCGTCGCGACACTCCCCAAGCCGTTCTACGCCTATAATCTTGCTTTCGAAAAAGGATTCCTTCAAGCCAGAGGCATTGACATAGAAGGAATTGACTTGTTCCAGCCCTGGAAGGAGAAAGCTGAGGCACTCTACCTCAAGTGGCCCAAATTGGATGAGCTGTTTTCCCACGCCGAGCACTATTTCAACGAGCCAGTGATAAGGGGAAAAGACGTCCCTATGTTATGGCAAAGATTCCTCTACACAAGGGACGATTCATATTTGCAGCAGATAATAAAGCATAACGAGTCTGATCTGCTCAGAGAACTGTACCTGCTGGTCTATTATCGCGATAGCTACAAGATTTGAGAAAGCAAGGGGGAAATACAAGCCGACCGTCAGGCAACTACAATAAAAGAACTATCTAGCTCGTGGTAGAATAGAACTCGAATGGAGGGCACTATGAAAAAGATTGGCGTGCTAACCAGTGGCGGCGATGCCCCAGGGATGAATGCCTGTGTCCGCGCTGTTGTGCGCTGCGGAGTCGCCCGTAAGCTCGAGGTTGTGGGCATCCGGAGAGGCTACTGCGGCATACTGGAAGCCGATTTTGTGAAATTGGGCAGCAGGTCAGTGGCCAACATCATTCACCGGGGCGGCACATTCCTCGAAACGGCTCGCTGCGAAGAAATGAAGACCAAGGAAGGCATAAAGAAGGCAGTTGAGATTCTGCAACGGGAAGGCATTGAGGGGCTGATAACAATCGGCGGCGATGGGACATTTCGTGGTGCTGCAGCGCTGGCTGAAGCAGGAAATGTCAAGGTGATTGGTGTTCCTGGCACCATTGATAACGACGTATATGGCACTGATTACGCTATCGGCTTCGACACCGCTATAAACACAGCGCTGGATGCCATAGATAAAATCAGGGACACTGCAGAGT
>Ga0209102_1001167_pt1 | contig 14633 bp, 15 predicted proteins | sample ConPoolayeHmetaG_FD_185483 | JGI IMG/M metagenome (GOLD analysis project Ga0209102, IMG submission 185483) | Hot spring microbial mat communities from California, USA to study Microbial Dark Matter (Phase II) - Cone Pool mat layer H metaG... ... | reverse complement strand
GATTGACCGTCAGGGAACCAGCCCAGGCATCAGCTCTGTCGGTACGCCGTGTGAGAAGGGTCTTAGCGACACACAGCAAGGGGGGCCGCAGTACGAGCGCATGGTAATCGCGGAAGGAGGCCTCACAATGCTCTGGATGATGAACTGAAGAAAAGGGTGCTAGAACTGGCGCAGTCGACCTATGCCTGTTGCAATACTCAACACTTCACTGAGCTTCCGGCAGAGTGAGAGTATATCGTTGTTTCTTGGTCTGCGGTGCGTCTGATCCTGCTCCGGGCGGGATCGAGGAGCCCCCGCAAGAGGCAACCTCTCAAAGATCACAGCCGCAGGGAACGCTATCCCAGGGAAGGGATGCTCCTACAGATTGATCGCGGCCTGGCGGTCCACCAAAAGGGGCAATGCCTTTTTACCAAGCCAGCACGCCCCAGAAGCTCCCGTCCTCAGAATGAGGAACACAGCTCGCTTCATCCATGTAGCAGGTGATTCCCGGAAGCCTGTTGTCTCCCTAGCACCCGAGAGCACAAAGTCAGAACCTGGTCATCTTCAGAGTTTTGTTCCGGATCATCCGTGGCACAGGCCTTTCAGAGTGAACATCGACAGGAGACGACAAAATCACAGAACAATTAGAGTGACATTTTCACTGGACAGCAACACCATGCACGCAGAGTTTGCTGCCCCCTTTCAGATGGCCCTTACCCGCTCTAGCTGAGTGTTCAACCTTACTACCTCTTCTGACGGCGGTTCTGAATAAGCCATAGCGTATGCAATGCTGATCACCCCGCGGACATCGAAACCTAGGGCGGGCGGGAGCTGATTTGCCATAAGCCACAGAACCTGCTACACTCCAAGGGCTACAAGCGAGCAGAATTGCCGCGAAAAAAATGTAAAGGAGACGCGATCTATGAAGAAAATGGATTTGGATATCGATCAGCCATCCTTGAAGTTGTGGTTTCTGATCCACCGTACGCGGGACGTATTTGCCAACTGCGAGGACAAGATATTTGGCAAATACGGACTCACCACCGAGCAATTCTCAGTGCTGGTGACTATGAAATACCTCGGCGACTCTGTCAGGGTGACCGACCTGGCGCGAGGGCTAGAGCGCAGTACCAACAGCGTGAGCATGATAGTTGACCGCATGACCAAGATTGGTCTGGTCAGAAGGATAAGGGACAAGATCGACCGCAGAGTGGTGCGTGTGGTTATGACTGAGAAAGGGGCCAGGGCTCTGAGACCAGCAACAGTAGCGGGTTTGGAGTTTCTCCAGAAAACCGTGTCCCCACTATCAGCCGAGGAGAGACGCACTCTCATCAGCTTGCTGGAGAAAGTCAAGTTTGAGGCACTTAAGCAGCTCAGCCCCAGCATAGACATAGAGGAAATCAAGAGAAACGACATCACAAACCAGCCCGATCTCGTTAAGCGCGTGCGCCAGTACGTTTCATCTCCCAGCCAGGAAGCGAAACCTGGGGGCGGGACACAAAGACAGAAGTGACATCGCCTGGCCGGGACAGAGATGAAATAATCTGATCGTCAGCGATTGACTTCCGAACGGAGGACGTGGTAGGAACCTAGTTCCTCTGGGCCCAGAGCTGCCGAAGTCTGTTGTGCCTAGTATGTCTGATATAATGATATAGGCGGTGTCTTGTAGAAACTAAGGGGCAACAGACAGTTGTCAAGTGACTTCTTTGACGTGATAATTGTGGGAGCTGGGCCGGCAGGAAGCTGCGCCGCCTATGAATTGGCTGCAGCAGGCCACAGCGTAGGGGTCTTCGAAGAGAAGACAGCGCCGGGACTAAATGTCTGTTGCACAGGAATAATTAGTGCAGAGTGTTTCCGCTCATTGGACCTGAGCCCAGACGTGATACTGACCAAGGTAAACGCAGCTAAGTTCTTCTCCCCAGCCGGAAAATGCCTAAGATTGCACACTGAAAACCTTCAGGCTTACGTTGTTCATCGACTTCTGCTTGATAAATCGCTAGCTTATAGGGCCCAGTCGCGCGGGGCACAGTACTTTTTTTCTTCCCCAGTAATCGATATTATTCCCAGGAAGGATGCCATACAAGCTGAGACCATCCGCTCCGGAGAGAAGCAGGTATTTGCTGCTAGAGCTCTGATTCTGGCGAATGGATTTAGACCCAAGCTGCCCTGGAAGCTGGGTCTAGGCAAAATCAGGAAGTTCCTGGTCGGTGCTCAGGCGGAAATTGAAGCGAAAGACCTTGATGAGCCCGAGATATACTTTGGGCACAATGTAGCCCCCGGCTCTTTTGCCTGGCTGGTACCTATTTCGGCAAACAAAGCGTATGTCGGTCTCTTGAGCGAGTCACAAACCAAGCTCCATCTGCAGAACTTCCTAAAACATCTCTTTGAGCAGCACAAGATAGGCAGCCCAGACGTGAAAATCCAGCAAAGGGCTATCCCCATACGAACCCTACGGCGTAGCTACGGGGACAGGCTATTGGTTATCGGCGATGCTGCGGGTCAGGTAAAGCCCACTACTGGCGGGGGAATATATTTTGGGCATCTTGGCGCCCGGATAGCAGCTAGGGTCCTTAATGAGGCTCTTGACAGTGACAATTTGACCGCCGCTTATCTTTCTCGCTATCAGACACAGTGGAAAGCCCGTCTCGGCTACGAATTGTCCTCTGGCTATTGGGTGAGATGGGCCTACAGCAAACTGAACGACCGCCAAATTGAGGGGATATTCAACGCGCTGGCTTCCAGGGACATGGTTGAGTCTCTGCTCAACTCGGGTAGGATCTCTTTCGACTGGCACAACGAACTAATCTCCACCGTCCTGAGGCAAAGCTCCGCCTATCCTTGGCTGAAAATCAGACATCTCTTCTCCCGAGAGGCGAGTTCGTGACCACGGCAAATCAACTTCCCCGACACGTCGCTATCATCATGGACGGTAATGGCCGCTGGGCGAAGCAACGCGGTTTACCCAGGCTGGCCGGACACAACGCCGGGGGTGAGAACATTCGCCCGGTGGCAAGGATTTTCGCCGAGCACGGCGTGAAATACCTTACGCTCTACATGTTCTCCACAGAAAACTGGAACCGACCTAGACTAGAAGTCGCTGGTTTGCTGGATCTCCTGGCCAGGAGGATTGACCACGAAACTCAGGGTTTTCACAGGGACAATGTGCGGCTGGTGCACCTGGGGAGGCTGGACAGGCTATCGGAAACACTGAGAAAAAAGGTGGAGGCCGCAGTAGAACTCACGAAGCATAATACTGGCTTGACGGTCTGTCTGGCTTTTGACTATGGCGCCCGCGACGAGATCGTCCAGGCAGCTCGACGGATCGCTGCCAGCGTCATTCCTATTGACAAGATCAACGAGTCTCTGTTTGCGCAGCATCTTTATGCCCCCGAGATTCCCGATCCCGATCTGATCATACGCACTGGTGGTGAGAAACGCCTGAGCAACTTTCTCCTCTGGCAGGCTGCCTACAGCGAACTGTACTTCACGCCGGTGCTGTGGCCCGATTTTGGCCGTCAAGATATCGAGGAAGCTCTGGCTGAGTATAAGCGCCGCCAGCGGCGCTTCGGCAGAATCTAGGCTCCGTACAGCCGCGTAAGGGAGACCCCGACTCCTCAACACCATCCCCCTATGCCGACAGAAACCCTCCGTCAACAGGAATGAGCGCCCCGTGAACATAGCTGGACAGGTCACTGGCTAGAACCAGAGCGATGCGAGCGACCTCATCCGGGTGCCCGCCCCTTTTCAGCGGTAGCCTGGTGCTGAACAGAATGCCGGTTCTGACCAAACTCAGGCGGAGCTGGGTGATTTCTCTGGCCACGGCCTTTGTTCCTGGAGTAACTATTCCGCCCGGTATGATTACGTTGATGCGAAAACCGTTCTTGCCGTATTCCTTGGCTAGCGACCGGGTCAGAGCAATCACGCCTGCCTTGCTGATGCTGTAAGAAGCCATCCCTTCCACAAAGGGGATAAGCGCCTCGATAGAGCCAACGTTGATGATGACTCCGCCCTTTTTGAGCCGTCCCCTTATCATGTGCTGGCACATCAACAGAGTTGACTTCAGGTTGATGTCCATTACCTTGCTGAAGAACGAGTCGTCAACTTCCAGGAATTGCTTGAAAGGATAAATACCAGCATTGTTTACCAATATGTCAGGCTCCTTTCCCTTCAAGTCTTTCCACAGGGCAGCAATCTCGGCTTTCGACGAAAGGTTCACCTTATGTGTGCTTATTCTGACCTTGAACTTGGCAAGCTCCTCCCCTACAGCCTTCAGACCCCGCTCATTGATATCCACTAGTTCCAGATCTGCACCGGCTTCAGCAAATCTGTAGGCCATGGCTTTACCGATGCCCAGAGCCGAACCACTTATCAGCGCCTTCCTCCCTTTGAGCGAAATGAGCTCGGAAAGAGGCAGCAGTCCCTTGGCGCCGCTTTTACTTACCATCCGATTATCCGTCATTTATGTATGTTTCTATTATACCACCGCCTTTCGCGGCCGAGGACGCCTTTTGAGATAAGCTCCCGCTCTCCCCGCACGGTGAGCGTCTCAACAGCTTCCCGATAGCTATGCACACAATACAACCCTTATGCTAGAATTGGCGCTACAGCGCCCTCACTGTTGATCGCAGTGCAATTGCAGGCGATGAAAGCGAAATATATCATCTCCTTCTTTTTGTTGGTCTTGCTCTTAGGTGCGATAGGATACCTTCCATCGTTTCTCTCATCGTACGGTCTTTTGGATTGGCCTGCGATTCTGATTGTCATCTTTACAATTATCGGAGGAGGCTCTCCCACTTTCGCGGCACTGATCACGACACGATTGGAGTCCGGCAAACAGGCTCTCCCTTCTCTATTCAAGCAATTTAATCCTAGGCATGTCTCGTGGATATGGTTTGTGGTGGCAATAGGGTTGCCGGCTGCCATTGCACTTTGTGTTGCCGGGCTGTGGCGCGCCTCGGGAAACGCTTACCCAATGGATGAAGTGCTGCTGGCCCAAGCGTTCCCACTTCTGGTCAGCAATTTCGCCCTCAATATGTGGGAAGAGGTCGGGTGGAGAGGTTACGCATTCCGGACCTTACAGAAAAAACATAGCGCTCTGATTGCCACCCTCATCACCGGTATCGTCTGGGCAGTATGGCACTGGCCTCTTTTCTTCATGGCAGGAAGCCAGCTAGCGGCTAACTATCACAATAGCTATCCGCTTTTCGTTGCCACCACGCTGGCCGTGTCCGTGATTTATGCTTGGCTCTACAATTCCAGCGGTCACAATCTGATGGTTGTCTCGTTGTTTCACGCCGCCAGTAACAGTGCCAACACATTGCTGCTTGCCCAAACTGGCATAGCTTACGATGCGTCCGTGTTCTACTTTTCGGCAGTGGCGGTCTTAGCCGTAGTCCTCATCGGGATTTTCAAGCCACGCTATCTTATTCCGAGAAAGGAGAGCGCACGACCTGGGCTATGACCGGCGTGGCAACCCCAAGCTCGCGAGGCATTGCACAGAACGGGTGCTCTATGCAATAGTATGTAGCCGAAATCAATTGCGCCTCCATATGTTTGTCACTCCATGGTCTCAATAGTCGTTCTGCTGGTGGTGTTCGTCCTTATTGCCGTGCGCCAGGTAGGGCGGTTCCGGCTGCAGATATGGCACGCGATGCTAATTGGGGCAATCGCGGTTCTGGTCAGCAGACAGATTTCTCCGGGCGAAGCTCTCAAGTCTATCAACCTGGACGTGATACTGTTTCTGTTCGGTATGTTTGTGGTCGGGCAGGCGCTAGAAGAGAGTGGCTACCTTGCCCATCTTTCGTCGCTATTGTTCGGTCGAGCCAGGACGGTCAATCACCTCTTGCTCATGATACTGTTCGGCGTTGGCTTCCTATCCGCTTTTCTGATGAACGACACAATGGCTATCATCGGAACACCTGTGATGCTACACATTGCCAGAAAGACAGGTATCGGGCCAAAGGTGCTGCTGCTATCGTTGGCGTTCTCAGTAACCATCGGAAGCGTGATGAGCCCCATCGGCAATCCACAAAACCTGCTGGTCGCTCTGAACGGCAATATTGCCAGCCCCTTCGTGACCTTTCTGCGCTATCTGGCGGTCCCAACCTTGGTCAACCTTCTTCTGACATTTCTGGTTCTCAAGCTTTTCTATCGGCGGCAGTTGCAGAACCGGCCAGTGAACTACTCAGCCGACGGCACGACACACCCCAGACTAGCGCGGCTGTCCAAAGCGTCGCTAGTTATCATTGTTGTACTCGTGCTCGCCAGGATAACGACCTCTCTTCTGGGGCTAGGTATTGAATTCCGACTTACCTACATAGCTCTGGGAGCGGCGTTGCCCATTATCCTGCTCAGCCCGCGACGTCTGGGAATAGTGCGACGAATCGATTGGTCCACCCTGATTTTCTTTGCTGCGATGTTCGTACTGATGAAGAGCGTCTGGAACTCAGGCTATTTCCAAACCGTCATTGCTGACCTGCACCTCGACCTCCGCTCAACCGGCACCATTATGGCGGTAAGCATCGTGCTAAGCCAGTTTATCTCGAACGTCCCACTGGTGGCGCTCTACTTGCCCATGCTCAGTCACCTGGGCGCGGCAACCAAGGAAATGATGGCTCTGGCAGCTGGCAGCACCATCGCTGGCAATCTGTCCATCCTCGGCGCAGCCAGCAATGTCATCATCATCCAGAATGCCGAGACGAAGGCGGGCGAAACCTTGACTTTCTGGGAATTTGTCAGAATCGGCATTCCGCTTACAGCAGTAAACATCGCCGTGTACTGGTTGTTCCTGCTGCTCTTCTGACAGTGGAACGACAACACAAGCCGACGAGCACGAAGACAAAAGGAGGTTGAAGCCAGACATCGCCGATTCTATTGAGGAGGCTGTGGAGCTGATGGGATTCGAACCCACTACCTTCTGACTGCCAGTCAGACGCTCTCCCAATTGAGCTACAGCCCCAGCGCTTCACAAATATACCAAAACATCCAGGGAAACTCAAATTGGAACCGATTCCGAGACTTTATGACGCGATGAAACGCTGCTGGCGTCTCCGCCCGGTTGATCTGCCTTGTTCCGGACCTTTTGAGGTTACACGCCGTGATTCCGCTTGACTCCCGCGCCGCCCTGAATTAGCGCAGCATAGCGACATAACTGTTAACGAGCACACCAAGCGAGTTGGCTACGGGTTGGCACTTAGCCTTCAGGCAGTAAAAGAACCTGCCCTGAGGAGGCAGTTCAGACAAAGCCTCGTAATGCCCCATTCCTTTGGCAAATACTAGATCCGCTGAATCAAACTCCTGTTTGAACCCAGTTGAGGCCAGAGAGAAGACTATCCCTGGAGAGGCGACGCCTGTGCTTATGACCTCCCCGAACATGGGCTCCAAGCCTGACCTTCTGACATCTTCCAGCGTCAAATCGTCCTGCACGGCCGATGGTTTGACAGCGTAGATTACGCGCGCAAACTGCTTCATCCACGTGACTAGCGGCAGGTCAAAGTAAAGCTCGCCAGCATTGTCCGCCAGATACAGCACCTTGCTGGCAACCTCAAGCTTCGTAAAGAACGACTCTGAGTCGTCTATCGCAAAGTTTACGGCCTGCTTCATTTCTTCACTGATAAGCTCAGGGGCTCTGAAGAAGTCAATAGCATTTGCTGCCGCTGCCAGTTCAAGGTAGGTGTGGAACTGGTCGCGTTGAAGGTTAGTCCAACTTGCTCGTGCTAAGAGCTGGGGATACAAAGCCCTGGCCAGAGCCATTTCCTTTTCTTTCATCTCTCTGTAGGGGTCGCGATTACCCGCCACTTCTATTATGGCTTTATGAATCTTGGCGGCAATCACGATGGACAACTGGTTGTAGGAAAACTCATCATCCAATATCCTTATTGCTTTGTTGAAGGCTCTCTGTCTAAGGATAGGGTCGTCGGTGGCTAGCTCGGCAGCCTGGCGGGCTAGTCTAGACAGGCATTCGTAGCAAGCTGACTTCAACTTCATTGCGGTTCCCTTCGCCTGCATCCGGGGCAAGAAGCCGCTCGACGCAATCGATCTCCGACACGGGCAGCTTGGGCAGCAATCGGAGACAGAATTGAGCAGCCTATCGCGCTGTATTATAATACTACTGGCTATGCTGGAGAAACTGGAATTAATACAAAAGCGTTATGATGAGCTGAGCCAACTTCTGGCTAGGGAAGAGATAGTCGGTGACCCCAGGCGGTTTCAGGAACTGAGCAAGGAGCGAGGAGCTCTTGAGGACGTTGTTACCCTGTACCGGGAGTATAGAGCCAAGGAAAAGGAACTGGCGGAACTTGAATCTCTGCTGGATTCGCATGCCGAACCTGAGATGACAGCACTCGTCAAGGAGGAAGCAAGCAGGCTGAGGCAGCAGCAGAGTGATCTTCTTCGCCGACTCAAGCTTTCTTTGATGCCCAAGGATCCCAATGATCACAAAGACGTCATTGTTGAGATAAGGGCTGGTGCTGGTGGTGAGGAGGCAAGCCTGTTTGCTGCGGATTTGTTCCGCATGTACAGCCGGTATGCACAGGCTAAGGGTTGGGAGGTAGAGATAATAGACAGCAGCCAGAGCGAGCTAGGAGGTTTTAAGGAGCTGGTATTCGAAGTGAAAGGTAAAGGTGCGTTCAGTCGCCTCAAGCACGAGCGTGGCGTCCACAGAGTACAGAGGGTGCCGCTAACCGAGGCCTCGGGGCGAATCCATACGTCCACAGCTACAGTGGCAGTTCTACCTGAGGCGGAAGAGATTGAAGTTGAGATAAATCCGAACGACCTCAAGATGGAGTTCTTTCGCAGCCGCGGCGCGGGGGGCCAGAACGTGAATAAGGTGATCACAGCTGTGCGTATCACGCACTTGCCAACCGGAATAGTAGCTTCCTGTCAGGATGAAAGGTCTCAAATACAGAACAGGATGAAAGCTATGGCAGTTCTGCGGGCAAGGTTACTTGACCTGGAGCGGCGTAAGCAGTCCGAAAGCATACATAGAGAGCGTCGAATGCAGGTAGGCACCGGTCAACGTGCAGAAAAGATTCGCACTTATAACTTTCCACAGAATCGCGTTACCGACCACCGCATCAATACAAGTTTTCATAATCTTCAGAAGATCCTGGACGGAGAACTGGACGAAATCATTGAGGCCTTGATCAGCAAGGAACAGGTTGAACAATTAGAAGCGGCTGTTACGTGACTCTGCGCGATGTTCTACTGACGACGACACGCTCCCTGTTGAGGGCGGGGTTTGCCGACGCCCCCGTTGAGGCTGAGCTGCTAGTTGGCCATGTCTTAGGTATGTCTAAGACGCAGCTCTATACGCAGCCGGAGAAGGTCCTTACTTCAGCGGAAATGGATGAGTTGCGGGCTGTGATGCAGCGACGCCTTGCCCATGAGCCTATTGCTTACATTCTGGGGCATTGCGAGTTCTATGGAATAGACTTCTATATTGATTCTCGTGCGTTTATTCCTCGACCGGAAACCGAGCTCCTTGTGGAGAAGGCTACAGAGCTTGCTCGGCGCATTTGCCAGAAGGGGACCGAGATTAGCATAGCTGACGTTGGCACAGGTTGCGGAGCCATTGCCGTCAGCCTGGCACTGGCCTTGCCTCAGGCCAGCATTTATGCCACCGACATTTCAGCCTCGGCTTTGCAGGTAGCTAAAGTGAACTGCGAGCGTCACGGCGTCCACGGTCGGGTGAGGCTCCTGCAAGGGAATCTGCTTGAGCCGTTGCCTGAGCCCGTGGGTATGATAGTGGCCAATCTACCCTACGTGGCAGATTGCCAATTTCCAGGTTTGAGCCCTGAGATACGAGAATATGAGCCAACAGTGGCTTTGGCTGGCGGAAAAGACGGGCTCGATAGATTGCGGCAAATGCTGGAGCAAGTGCCAGGAAGGCTTAACCAAAGAGGCTGTTTAGTTTTGGAGATCGGGGAGGGACAGGGTAACCGAGTGACTTCTTTGATAAAGGATAGCTTTCCGGAAGCTAATATGCAGTTGTTTTGCGACCTAGGCGGCATTGAAAGAGTAGTGGTCGTCGTATTTGAGGAGACAGAGAATGCAGGGAATAGATCGGCTGGCGCAGTTAGCTGTAGAGTCTAAGAAGGTCGTTGTGCTGAGCGGAGCTGCCGCGACCTCAAAATCCGGGGTTTCTGACTTCCCCAGACCGGACGGTGTCCGGAGTTACTAACTATGCCATAGCCGAGCTTCACAGATTGAGCAAACCGGACTGCATCATAACTCAGAATATCGATAACCTGCACCGATGGGCATGTGTCCTTGGTGAAGGGGCCCTTGAACTGCACAGTAATGCCATGTGCATGGCATGCTTAGGTTGCTACAGGTGCGGTTTCCCCCTTGTCTCAACAAGCTCAGTCGACGACTTTTTGGATACGTTTGATGTCCGTCGCTCTAGCAGTGTCCGTATCGATCTCAACCAGGATTGCGTCGAAGCGCACTTTGCCTTTGCCCACTGACAGGCGACTGGGCATCTGAGTGAGGAAGCGCTTGATTACCGAGTCAGGATCATCGCCGATAACCGAATCTATGGGCCCCACCATACCAATATCCGTGACGTAGGCGGTACCCCCCGGCAGTATCTGGGCGTCAATCGTACCTACATGAGTATGGGTGCCGAGCACGGCACTGACCCGCCCATCAAGGTACCTGCCCATAGCCACCTTTTCTGAGGTTGCTTCGGCATGGAAGTCAACGATGATGGGCATTGATTTGCCTTCGAACTTAGCCAGCAGGTCATCCATGGCTCGAAACGGGCAATCGAAGTGACCTATGAAGACGCGCCCGACGAGATTGACTACGAGGACGTTGTTCTTGACCACGTAACCGCGGCCGGGATTCTGGGGTGGATAGTTCAGCGGGCGCAGGAGGGGAAGCTCGCTGTCGAGGTAGGGAATAATCTCGTTGTAAGCCCAGATGTGGTTGCCTGTGGTTATGACATCGATGCCGGAGTCGAATAGCTCGTCCGCGGTACCCGGCGTCAATCCCAATCCGCCCGCCGCGTTCTCACCGTTGCCAATCACAAGGTTAATATCATACTGATCACATAAACCCGGGAGGATCTCCTTGACCGCCTTCCTGCCAGGTTTGCCGATGATATCGCCGATTGCCAGTATTTTCAAATCTACTTAGCGTAATCTATGGCTGTGGTCTCTCTTATCACCATTACCTTAATCTGGCCGGGATAAGTGAGGCTCTCCTCTATTTTCTTGGCGATGTCCCGAGCCAGCCTTACTGCCGCTAAATCATCCACTTTTTCCGGTTTTACCATCACACGCACCTCGCGCCCGGCCTGGATAGCAAAAGCCTTTTCCACACCCGGAAAGCTGGCTGCTATGTCCTCCAGTTCCTTAACACGCTTCAGATACTGTTCCAGGGATTCCCGTCTGGCGCCGGGGCGTGAGCCACTTATGGCATCGGCAGCAGCGACGACGAAGCCCAGAGCGCTGCTACTATTGGACTCGCCGTGATGTTCGGCAATAGCTTGAGCCACCTCGGGACTCTTGTCCCACTGCCTAACTAGTTCGGCGCCTATAAGGGCATGCGGTCCCTGCATTTGATGATCGACCGCCTTCCCAATATCATGAAGAAGGCCGGCTTTTCTGGCCGTGCTGACATTGAGTCCAATCTCGCTAGCCAGCATTCCAGCCAGGTGGGAGACTTCCAGACTATGCAGGAGGACGTTCTGACCATAGCTTGTCCGAAACTTGAGCTGGCCAAGCAGCTTGATCAGCTCAGGGTGTAAACCTGGCACTCCCGCTTCGTATGCGGCCCGCTCACCTTCGCTGCGTATAGTAGCTTCGACCTCTGCCCTTGTCTTGTCCACTATTTCCTTGATTCGGGCGGGGTGAATACGCCCGTCAAGGATTAGTTTACTCAACGCGAGCCGGGCGACCTCGCGCCTTACCGGATCGAAGCTCGAGATGGTGACCACCTCTGGCGTATCATCGATGATAAGGTCGACGCCGGTGGCTTGCTCCAGGGCACGGATGTTACGCCCTTCCCGGCCAATCAAGCGTCCCTTCATCTCATCGTTAGGCAGAGGAACGGCAGATATGGTAGTTTCGGAAACAACGTCAGTGGCACACCTTTGGATAGCCGTAGCCAGAATGTTCCGAACCCGTTCCTCAGCCTCTTCCCTTACCTGCGCCTCCCATACCCTGACCTGCCGAGCCGCCTCCTCCTCAACCTCTTGCTTCAGCATTTGGAACAAAAGGGCTTTTGCGTCCTCGACAGACGTACCAGACAGAGACTCTAACTTGGCCAACTGCTGCTGTTTTATGGCCTGCAGTTCCGCGGTTATCCGCTCAGCTTCTTTCCTCTTGTTCTCTAGGTCTCGTTCCCGCCGCTCCAGAGCTTCTAACTTTCGCTCGAGCGCCTCTTCCTTCTGATGGACGCGTCGTTCTATTCGCTGGATTTCGAGGCGGCGCTCTTTGTTTTCTGCCTCAGCCGCGTTGGCGACCTTAATCGCCTCTTCCCGGGCTGCTCGCAGCAACTCATCGTACTTGGTGGTCGCCTCATCTAGTAACTTCTGTGCCTCTTTTCTTGTTCTTTGAATCTCCCGGTTGGCTACTAGCTGCCGGACAAAATACCCAACGAGGATACCCAAGACAAGAGCAAGCGCAACTATGATAAGCAGATATTGCTCCAGATATGATCCCATTTTCCCTCTTCATTTCATTATCGTAGTAGATGCAAAACATTGCACAGTAATGATAACCTTTTGTCCCATTATCGTCAAATTGCCGCCCCAATTAGAAACGTGTCTGCCACCGCCTGGCGCTCGCCGTGGTACGGCCAGACACAATTCTCATATCCAGAAAGTGTCTCTCGTTCCAAATCCTCTATGTTAGGCATGTGGCAGCAGCGAATGCAGACCGAGCTCGCTATGGAAAGAAATCTTGGCTTCGAACTAGCTACTTGGAGATGGGGAACTCTGAGCCTAGACAAGGATGTGTCTGCACTGCCGACAGTAGGTCAAGCATTGTCACCACATGAGGCGATGTGAATTGCCACAGCAAGACGTCGGGGGGTTGTGCTATGATTCCGTGAAATTCAAGTGCTTTGGGAGGGATGGCGAAGAAAACGTGGCAGGAAAAACTGAAGGACAGGCCCTCTTTTCCTAAGGTGCTCAGGCTGGATAAGGGGCTTCCTTGCTACCATGCCATGCATAGGCTGGGAGCCGAAGTAGGTGATGAGGTAGTGCTGGTAAACCCAGCTGAAGTGGTAGCAATCATGAAGGAAGTACCGAAACGCAAACTTATCACTATTGTGGAAATATGCCAAAAGATTGCCAAGGAGCACGATGCAAAAGCTTGCTGCTCTTTGACCACCGGGATTTTCATAATGACCGCGGCCAATGCAGTAGAAGAGGCAAGCAAGGAGGGCAAGTCACTGGACATTCCATACTGGCGGACCCTCAAGGCAGATGGTTTTTTGAATGAGAAATATCCCGGCGGCCAGGAAGCACATAAGAGACTGCTTGAGGCGGAAGGTTTCAAGGTCATTGCCAGAGGCAAGAGGTATAAGGTTGTCGACTACGAGAAGTACGTATTGAGGCCGACATAGGGTTGGGGCGGGTTTAGACATTGCTGCCAGGGTGCAGGGCAGGAGCTTCCGACACCCATATTTTTGAGCTGCCCGATTTGGCCGAGTTGCCATTCGCCCCGGCGCTTCGACATCGCACAGTGTTTAGTCTAAAATACGCCGCTATATGAGCTTGAAGAGGTCGGTGAAGCTGCCTGCCGTCTATTTGCCTCTTCTTCTGTTTGCAATCGCTCAAATACTCATCCTGCTGGTCGCTCCTCGCATAGACCCATTCCTGGAACGAAACGACATAGAAATACCGACTCAGCCTCCCGCGCCAATAGCCTGGTGGCCCGGGGAGGTGACGTTACCAGACGGAGAGGTCGTTGATGTCCCAGCCCATTCAGCGTTAGGTCCGATCCTGATGTATATCTTTGCGGCAGCCGCCGTGCTCGGCCTTACCCTCTATAAGATTCCGCTTAAGGCCTTGAAGGTTCTCCTCAGGACCTTATTTGCCCTGCTGTTTAGCTGGGGGGCATTGATTGCCACCGTTTTCTTTTTGCCGCTTCCAACGTCTCTTGCTATTGCTGTAGCGTTCGGCGCATTATGGTTTCTAATACCGGTTGTCTGGCTACATAACCTGGCATTGATTGTCGCTGTCAGTAGCTTGGGAGCTGTTTTCGGTCGCTTCATTACGCCGTGGACGGCGATGGCTATAATTCTGGCACTTGCCGTTTATGACTTTCTGGCAGTTCGCTTCAAGCTTATGCTGTGGATGGCGGACAGGCTATCGCAGGTAAATGCTCTGCCAGCGCTGATCATCCCCAGAACCTATTCTGAATGGAACTCAAATCTAAAGAAACGCGAAAGAATAGTCGAAATGAATCCTGATGAGAGACAATACTCGATACTGGGCGGCGGTGACATCGCCTTTCCCTGCTTGTTGACAGCCTCTGTTTATTTTGCGCGAGGTCTAGCTCCGGCAGCCACAATTGCCGTGTTTGGACTACTGGGGTTGGTCGCCGTTTACGCAATTCAAGCGCTACTCTTGAAGGGGAGGCCAATGCCAGCTCTGCCGCCTATCGCCGCCTTTACGCTGGCGGGACTATTGATTATTTAGC
>Ga0209102_1001166_pt1 | contig 14655 bp, 12 predicted proteins | sample ConPoolayeHmetaG_FD_185483 | JGI IMG/M metagenome (GOLD analysis project Ga0209102, IMG submission 185483) | Hot spring microbial mat communities from California, USA to study Microbial Dark Matter (Phase II) - Cone Pool mat layer H metaG... ... | reverse complement strand
GACTACTTTCCCGACGATTATCTAACCATTATCGACGAATCCCACGTCACCATCCCCCAGATAGGGGGCATGTACCATGGCGATCGCTCCCGCAAGCTGACTCTCGTCGAGCACGGCTTCCGTCTTCCCTCAGCCCTGGATAACCGGCCTCTCAACTTTGAGGAATTCGTCGAGCGCACTCGCCAAACTCTCTATGTCTCCGCCACCCCGGGTCCCTACGAGCTGGATTTGGTCAAAGGAAGAGTGGTCGAGCAAGTTATCCGTCCGACCGGGCTTATCGACCCGGAGGTCGAAGTCCGACCGGTGAGAGGTCAAGTCGATGACTTGATGGGAGAAATCCTGAGCCGAGCTCAGAGGAAGGAGCGAACCCTCGTCACTACCTTAACCAAGAGGATGGCCGAAGACCTGACCCGCTATTACCACGAGCTGGGGCTGCGCGTCCGCTATCTCCACTCCGACATCGACACCCTCGAACGAGTCGAAATTCTTCGCGATTTAAGGAAGGGCAAGTTCGACGCTCTCATCGGTATCAACCTCCTCCGCGAGGGGCTGGACCTTCCCGAAGTCTCGCTCGTGGCTATCCTCGACGCCGACAAGGAAGGCTTCCTCCGCTCCTCGACGTCCCTTATCCAGACGTTTGGCCGGGCTGCCCGGAATGTGGCTGGCAAAGCCATCCTTTATGCCGATAGGGTCACGGAATCCATGGCCGCAGCCATAGCCGAGACGAACCGGCGGCGCCAGCTCCAGCAGGACTATAACCGCCGACACAACATCACGCCCCAATCCATCCAGAAGCGCATCGACGAAGTCCTGGCCAGCGTCTACGAGAGGGACTACCTGGATTACACCCGCCTTGCCGAAGAGAAAGATATCTACCTTTCGGCCAAGAAACGCCAGGAGCGCCTAAGCGAGCTGGAAAAGATGATGAAAGAGGCAGCCCGCAACCTCGAGTTCGAGAAAGCAGCGCGGCTCCGCGATGAACTGGCCAAGCTCAAGAAAAGGGAGCTTGAACTCGGACTCTGATGAAGGAAGAATTCAAGGCCAAGCTCGCGCTCCTGCCCGATAAGCCTGGCGTCTATCTCTTCAAGAATGCCAAGAATGAAGTCCTCTATGTCGGCAAAGCCCGTTCCCTCAAAGAGCGCGTCAGGTCCTATTTCCAGCCAACTCCCGACAGGAAGGTCGCGGCCATCGCCGCTGAGGCCGAAGATATCGACTTTGTCCTTACCGACTCCGAGCGAGAAGCGGCTTTTCTGGAGAACAATTTTGTCCAGAGATACCAGCCAAAATTCAACCTCAGGCTCAAGGACGACAAGAGTTTCCCCTATCTCAGGCTGACGGTCCAGGACCAATTCCCCGGTGTCTACCTGACAAGAAAAGTGGAAGACGATGGAGCCAGGTATTTTGGTCCCTTTAGCCCCGCTGCTCAGGCCAGAAAAACCATCCATCTCCTCAACAGGCAATTTGGCCTTCGCGGCTGTGAAGAAAAGGTCCCCGGCCGGCGGCCGCGGCCATGTCTGGAACACGACCTCAAGCTCTGCTCGGCGCCTTGCGTCAAGCTCATCAGCGAAGATGCCTACCGTCAGAACGTAGCCAATGCCCTTCTCTTTCTCGAAGGAAAAACAGACGAGCTCCTCAAGAACCTGAAAGCGCTGATGGATCAGGCCGCCGAGAACTTAGAGTATGAAAAAGCCGCTCACTGGCGCGACCTCATCCGAACCGTTGAGCAGCTTCGCGAAAAACCCAAGCTCATTTCGGTTGCTCTTGAAGACGCTGATATCGCGGGGATGGCCAGAGAAGAAAGACGCGTTTCCGTTTATCTTTTCTTGATGCGGAAGGGCAAGGTCAGGGAGAAAGTGGAGAGGGTTTTCTTGGTCGAGGCAAGTACGGACAAGGAGGCTGGCGATTCTGAGGCCCTCACCGAGGGAATAAAACTCCTCTACGGGGAACGCGCGGATATCCCGGGGCGAATCCTCCTCCCCGCTCCGCCCAGAGTCAAAAAGGAGCTGGAGGAATGGCTTTCTCGAAAAAGGGGAGAAAAGGTGAGGCTCATCGTTCCGCGGCGAGGCTGGGAAAAAAAGCTCGTCGACCTGGCTGTCCGGAATGCAGAATTCTTGCTCAAGAAAAAGAGCCCTGAGGAATCGGCTCTCGAGGATCTGGCCGATAGCCTGGATTTGCCCTCCCCGCCCAAGACGATCGAGGGGTTCGACATCTCGACAACGGGGGGCGAAGAATCCGTCGGGGCGGTTGTCGTCTTCGAAAACGGCCGCCCCAAGAAAAGCGATTACCGGAAGTTTAAGGTTGTGACGCCGCAGGGACCCGACGATGTAGCCAGCCTCAGGGAAATCATCCGGCGTCGGTTCCGACGAACTCTTGAGGAGAAAAAGCGATTGCCCGACCTCGTCCTCGTCGACGGGGGGAAGGGCCAGCTCCGGGCCGCCGAAAGCGCGCTCGGCGAGCTCGGTATCGATGGCCTTCCTGTCGTATCCCTGGCCAAGAAAGAAGAGATAGTCTTCAGGCAGGGGAAAAGTGAGGGACTGCGGCTTGACCGCACTTCTCCGGCGCTCAAACTCCTCCAGCACATCCGGGACGAGGCCCATCGCTTTGCCGTCACCTTCCACAGACAGCGGCGGGAAAAGAGAAGCTTCGCTTCGATACTCGACGCCATTGAGGGGATAGGCGAGAAGCGGAAAAAAGCCTTATGGAGAAGGTTCGGGAGCGTTGAAGAGATAGGACGCGCTTCCCTCGACGAGCTTTCTAACCTTATCGGAAAGAAAGCCGCCCGAAAAATCAAGGAGGCACTGGATGATCAAGGGAATCGGGGTTGATATCATCGAAGTCGAGAGAGTCGAGAAACTTGGCCTGAGAAGCCCGCGCTTCTTGGAAAGGATTTTCAGTCCCGGCGAAATCGCCTATTGTTCGAAAAAGGCGAACAAGTTCCAGCACTTTGCTGCACGCTTCGCCGCCAAGGAAGCGTTTTTCAAGGCTCTCGGCAGACGGATACCCTGGAAGGAAGTTGAGCTCGTTAACCTGACATCGGGAAAGCCAACCCTGAAGCTCAAGGGGAAGGGACGCCAGGTGTTCAAGCGAGCCCATGTCTCCGTCGCCCACCTGGCTGAATGCGCCGTGGCCGTTGTCATCCTCGAAGCCTAAGCCGGGGTTATGAAAGAATTTCCACCAAAAAAACGGTTGAGCATGAGGCTATGGGCGACGAACTTTATCATCGACCTCGCTTTCTTGATTTTCCTTACTTCCGCCGTGAGCTGGCGGGCCGAAAAAGCTCTTTCCGTCGAGGGTGAGTAGGAAATGGTGCAAGAAGGGAGGTGCTCCCGGTCTTATCCAAATCCGGGCGCCTGACCCTCATAGCATGCGTCTGATTCATTGACGGCGTTTCTTTGCGCCTTGATTCTGAGGGGAGATTTTCTCATTACCTCCGAAACAGAGCGGCAGTAATGGCTTCGTCGCTCGCCAGAGCATGGGAGGGACGCTGATGCGCCTCATCAAAAACCCGCATGAGCTCCTCCTTCTCCACCACAGCCCCGCTTTCATCTATGCCCTCAAAACGATTGGGGTCAGCTACCCTCGCCAGCGAAAGGCCCAGATGCTTGGCCATGAATCGATACATGGCTGCCCGCTTGGAGGGCCCATAATCATGCTCCTCCCCCGCCAGATGAACATTCTCGACCATCTCCTCTGCCCCGTAGAGCTTGTAGATTCTCCTCAGATAAGGAAACTCAACTTCAGGAACGTTTTTTGTCCAGTCAGCGCCGCAAGAAATGATGAGTTGAGGTCGGGGCGCAGCTAAGGCCGCTATCTCGGCATTATTGGTCTCATGAGAAGCACTCCGGTGGATGGGAAGGCCGCTTTCGCAATTGCAGCCACCGAAAAAATGGGCTGAAACCATAACCACTGGCACCGAGACCCTGACCCGCTCATCCACGGCCGCGAGAAGGAACGATTGTGTTCCACCGCCCGAAGCGCCCGTGACGGCGATTCGCGCCGGGTCCACATTTCCAAGGGACAAAAGAAAATCCACCGCCCGGATGCTGTTCCAGAGCTGGAGGGCGAGGACTTGAGGATGATCGTGGGTCGTTTGAGTTGAATCGCCCCAGCCCACCATGTCATAACTCAAAACAACGGCGCCCATCAAAGCCAGGACGGCGCTTCGGATTTGATGGTCAGGCCGAAACCTCCCACCTTTTCCCGGGTTGGTGAAATGCCCGTGAGGACAGAGGACCGCCGGGAACGGTCCCGGGCTGTCCTGAGGACGGTAGAGATTTCCGGTAACAAAAAAACCGGGCAAGCTCTCAAAGGCGACGTTGGAAACAGTATACCCCTGGTACGAGCGCTCGCTATGGATAATGGAGTTCAGAGGGCACTTGGGTGGAGGAGGTATCAACCCTGCTCCACGCCATATGCCCTGGCGGATAATATCAGCCCGCTTTTTCCACTCTTGGAGCGTCGAAAATTGCTTAGCGAATTTGGCCAATTGATGGCGAGCCGCCGCCTCGCTCACATAGTGGCCCTGACATAATTCAGCCTCTTCTTTTTTCGCTTCCTGGAAGCCCGAGCCCAAGCCAAGCACAATCGCCAGAAGGATGGGTATCATCATTCCTTTTTTCATGACCGCCTCCGTCTTCCGCCATTCTTCGGCGATGACAATTAGCACAGGCAAATCCAGTTGTCAAAGAAGCCTCAGGGACTCGGTTTTTGACATCCTCGGCAAGCCTGTGATAGACATGGTTTGATTTCAAGACTCCAAGGGAGGTCCAGGATGGCCAAAAAGGAAAATTCCCTCAGCCGCCGTGATTTTCTCGGTTCTGCCCTCATCATGGCTGTGGGCGCGGCCAGCTTACCCCTCGCTACTCCTCTGAGTTCTTTCGCCTCAGGCCAACCAAGGAAGCTCCGCCTCGCTCTCGTTGGCACCGGAATCCGGGGAAGCTCTCTCTGGGGCAAGACGCTCCTTGCCGAGTACGGAGACGCTATCGAAATGGTCGGACTTTGCGACATCAATCCGAAGAGGCTCGCCTATGCCAAAAGCTATATGGGAGCGACATGCCCCACTTTCACGGATTTTGACCGAATGATTAGGGAAACCAAGCCCGATGCGGTCATCGTCACGACGACGGATTGCTATCATGCCAAGTACATCTGCCGGGCCATGGAGCTGGGGTGCAACGCCATCACCGAGAAGCCCATGGCCACCGATGAGCGGATGATCCAGGAGATTCTCGACGCCGAAAAAAGAACGGGCAAGACCCTGCTCGTGACCTTCAACTACCGGTATGGTCCAGATGCCGTTAAAATCAAGGAAATCCTCAAGTCGGGAGAGATTGGCGAGGTTGTATCTGTCGATTTCCACTATTATCTCAACATTGACCACGGTGCTTCCTATTTTCGTCGCTGGCATGCTTTCAAGCAAAACTCCGGCTCTCTCCTTGTCCACAAAGCCACCCACCATTTTGATTTAATGAACTGGTGGCTCGAAGCGGAACCCATAGAGGTCAACGCCTACGGTGACCTTCGCGTTTACGGGTTCAATGGCGGGTTTCGCGGCGAGCGCTGCATGACCTGTCCGCACAAAACCGGGTGCCCGTTCTTCTGGGATATTACGACGGACGAACACCTGATGAACCTCTATGTCCGCGCCGAGTCGGAGGATGGCTACATCCGGGATGCCTGCGTTTTCCGGGAAAAAATCAACATCTGGGACACGATGAACGTTCAAGTCCTCTACCACAACGATATCGCTATGAGCTATTCCCTCAACGCTTTCTTGCCTTACGAAGGATGGGCCGTCGCCTTCAACGGGACGAAGGGAAGGCTGGATGTCCGGGTCTACCATGCTCAGCCATGGAAGGTTGAAGACCTGGCCGAGTTCCGGATAACGCGGAGTTTCAAAGACAGTCGAACTTTCACGCTCAGGCCTGAAGGCGAAAGCCACTGGGGTGCGGATAAGGCCATGCAAGATCATATCTTCAAGAAGAGACTGGAAGACCCCTTGAAGCAGAGAGCTGGCAGCCGTGACGGAGCACTGGCCGCACTCGTCGGCATCGCCGCTCGACGGAGCATCGAACAGAGGCGGCCTTTCAGCATCGAAGAACTCGTCAAAATATGAAACCTAACTCCGGGATCAAGATTTTCTATGGAGGAGAAAAATGAAGAAAATACCGAGGCGAGAATTCTTAGAAGAAACGCCCAAGGCCATCGCTGGTAGCGCGATGTTCCTGGCTGGCTTTCGGGCCGGACCTCCAGCCCGGCCAACGCTCCCGCCAAAGGTTAGCCCGAATGATAAGATCGCCGTTGCCCTCATCGGCTGTGGCGGCCAGGGAAAAGCGAACCTGAGCGCTTTCCTTTCGTTTCCCGAGGTGGAATGCCTGGCCATTGCTGACGTCGATGAGAAGCATCTGGCAGAAGGCATTGCTATTGTCGAAGAGGCAAGGCAGAAGAAGCCCGAGGGATATAAGGACTTCCGCCAGATTATCGACCGCCAGGACATCCAGGCCGTGATTGTGGCCACACCCGACCATTGGCATGCGCTGCCCACCATCCAAGCCTGCCAGGCAGGCAAGGACGTTTATGTTGAAAAGCCCCTGGCAACGACCATCGAAGAAGGCCGCGCCATGGTCAGTGCCGCCCGCAAGTACAAGCGGATCGTCCAGGTTGGCACCCAGCAGCGGAGCGCCAAGCATTTCCAGAACGCCGTCGCCTTCATCCAGTCCGGCGAGCTGGGCCGAATTCGCCTCGTCCGAGCCTGGGCTTACCTTGACTGGAAAGGAAGCATCGGCTGCCCACCCGATGAGGCCCCTCCCCCTCATGTGGATTACGACCTCTGGCTCGGCCCGGCGCCCCAGCGGCCCTTCAACCCCATGCGCTTCCATCATAACTTCCGCTGGTTCTGGGACTATTCAGGCGGCCTGGCCACGGACTGGGGTGCCCACATGGTTGATGTCGTCATGTGGGCCATGAAGGAAGAGCCTCTGACCGCCGTTTCTACGGGCGGAAAATACGGTTTCCCCGAAGACATCCGTGAAACGCCCGACACCCAGCAGGCCCTCATCCGGTTTTCGAGCTTCTCGATGGTTTGGGAGCACATGATTGGCTGCGGCGTCGGACCGTGGCAGAGGGAGCACGGCGTTGAATTCCACGGCCAAAACGGCATTTGCGTCCTCGACCGAGGCGGCTGGGAGGTCTACTCAGAGACGGACAAATTCAAGCAGAGCGAAAGGGTCTTCCGCCTGATGCCCAGGCCGCGGCAGCCCGTGGCTGAGGATTTTCATCTGGCTCACGTTAAAGATTTTATCGATTGCCTCAAAACCCGGCGCAACCCTCGGGCTGATGTCGAAATCGGCCACAAGTCGCTTATCCCCTCCCACCTGGCCAATATCGCCTATCGGCTCGAGCGAGCCATCGGCTGGGACAACCGGAAAGAACAAATCATCGCCGATGAGGAAGCTCAGCGTCTTGTCGGCCGCACCTACCGCAAGCCCTGGACACTGCCGAAGTTTTCACTCTAAATTTGCGCAAGGAATAGCCAAATGAAAAGAAGGAATTTTCTTCAACTCACCAGCCTCCAGATGACCGTCTCGTTGCCTTTCTTTTTTAGGCGCGAGGGAGCGTATTCGAAAGGCCAGGAAGAGACGGAAGCGAAACCTTTCAGCCTGGGCCTTGCTTCCTATACCTTTCGAGAGTACGGGCTGGAGGAGGTAATCCTCATGACTCGACGGCTGGGCTTAAAAAAAATTTGCCTGAAAAGCGTCCATCTTCCCCTCGAAAGCCCTGACTGCGAGGTTGAAAAAACGGCCCAAAAAATAAGGGAAGCCGGGCTCGATGTTTATGGCGGAGGCGTCATCTACATGAAAAATCAGGAGGAAGTGGAGAGAGCGTTCAGTTATGCTCGGGCGGCTGGGATGAGGCTCATCGTTGGTGCCCCCGACCCCTCGCTTCTCGATTTAGTTAACAAGAAAGTGCAAGAGTTCAACATCAGGCTGGCTATCCACAATCACGGGCCTGAGGATCCTGTCTTCCCCACTCCCCAGAGCATCTACGAAAAAATCCAGGGCCTCGATTCCCGCGTTGGAATCTGCCTCGATGTCGGCCATACCCAGCGGAGCGGGATTGACCCTGCCAGGGCGGCCGAGGCTTGCGCCGACCGGCTTCTCGATATCCACATCAAGGACATGACTGCCTCCTCTGCGGCCGGCGAACCCGTGGAGATAGGGCGAGGAGTTGTCGACATTCCTGGCTTTCTCCGGACGGTCATCAGACGCCGATATTCGGGGGTCATTTCGCTCGAGTACGAGAAGGATGCCAAGGATGCCCTTCCCGGAGCAGCCGAATCCATCGGCTATGTCCGGGGAGTTCTCGCGGCTTTATGAAAAATCCGCCCGCCTCAAGAGATGGCTTCGCCGCCCGGCCGGTTCCAGCATCAAGTGCCTTCCATGCTTTCATTTTATTATTTTTCATCGTCCTGATTTTTTCCTGTGGCCGTTACCAAAACGAGCAAACGGTTCTCAAGCTGGCCCACGGACTCAGCGCCACTCATCCGGTTCACCAGGCCATGGCCCTCTTCTGCCAACTCGTCCTCGAAAGAACATCCGGCCAGTTGAAGGTCGACCTCCATCCGAGTGAACAGCTCGGCTCTGAACGGGAGTGTCTGGAACTCCTCCAAATGGGGACTCTGCATATGACTAAAGTCTCGACGAGTGTCCTTGAAAATTTTGTGCCGGTCATGGCCGTCTTCAGCCTCCCCTATCTTTTCCGGGATGAAGACCATCGGCTGAAAACGTTGGAGAGCGAAATCGGCAACGCCTTATTGCGCGCTGGGGAAAAGAAGGGTCTCATGGGACTCTGCTACTATGATGCGGGCAGCCGAAGCTTTTATACCAAAAACAAACCCGTCATGGTGCCGGCCGACCTTAAGGGGCTAAAAATCCGGACTCAAGAAAGCCCGACTTCCATGAAAATGGTCCGCGCCCTCGGCGGAGCGCCGACCCCCATCTCTTGGGGGGAGCTCTATTCGGCTCTCCAGCAAGGGGTTGTCGACGGAGCGGAAAACAACCCCCCCAGCTTCTATTTTTCACGGCATTACGAAGTCTGCAGGTTCTACTGTCTGGACGAACACGCCGGAGTTCCGGACGTTTTGCTCATCAGCGCCAGGACGTGGAATCGCCTCAGCCCGGAGTGGCGAAGCATCCTCCAGCAAGCAGCCCGAGAGTCAGCCGAATTCCAGAAAAAACTGTGGCGAGAAGCCACGCGCCAGGCCTTAGAAGAGGTTGAGAAAAAGGGAATAAAAATTTTCTATCCAGATAAGAGTCTTTTCTTAGAAAAAGTGAAGGCCCTCCACGAAGAATTCCAAGCTAACCCCGAATTCACCCATATCCTTCAAGAAATCTCGAGAGTACGATGATGCTCCGCCGGGCCAGGGAAAGAGTCAACAGAATACTGGAGGGGGTTCTCATCTTCCTTTTTATCGCCAGCATCGTCAACGTCCTCTATCAAGTGTTCACCCGCTTTGTGCTGCAACAAGCCAGCCCCTATACGGAGGAACTGGCTCGCTTCCTCCTCATCTGGATCGGGCTTCTGGGCTCGAGTTATGCGGCGGTCCGGAAAATGCACCTGGCCATCGATATCTTCCTCAAGAAACTCACAGGGAAAAGGAAGGTCTGGGCTCAGACTCTCATTCACACTCTTATCATTCTATTTGCCTCCTCGGTCATGGTCGGCGGGGGCTGGTGGCTCGTCCTCTTGACTCTTCGCCTCGGTCAGGTCTCCCCTGCCCTTCGCCTCAAGATGGGCTATGTTTACATGGCCCTTCCGTTGAGTGGCTGCCTGATTGCTTTCTTCTCTCTAGCTATGCTCGTGGAGGAATGCCAAAGCCTAAGGGTAGAGCGGGGGAAAAAGGAGCCAGGGTCAAAAACCCGTGTCGGGGAGAAATGAGATGACCGTCCTCTTCGTCCTCGGGTTTGTTATCGGCTTCGTTTTCCTGCTCCTTCTCGGCCTCCCGATTTCTTTCAGCATCGGCATCCTGAGCATCTCTCTTTTTGCCCTGAGCTTGAAGTTAGGGCCGGCGCTGACGACTCTGGCTCACCAGATGACAACGGGCATCGATAGCTTTGCCCTTCTGGCCATCCCCTTCTTCATTCTTTCGGGTGAGCTGATGAGCCGCGGGGGAATGGCCAGGAGATTGGTCCATTTTGCCCAGGCTTTTCTGGGGAGGTATCCGGGCGGTTTAGCCTTTGTCCACATCCTCGCCGCTATGCTCTTCGGAACGATTTCCGGGTCCGCAGTCGCTTGTGCCGCTGCCATCGGAGGGTTCATGATTCCGATGATGAAGAGAGAGGAATATGACCTGGGTTACGCCACTGCTGTGAATATTACTTCCTCGACGACAGGGCTTCTTATTCCGCCCAGCAACATCCTGATTGTCTATTCACTGGCCAGCGGCGGCGTGTCCATCGGCGCCCTTTTTCTCGCTGGCTATTTGCCCGGTGTCCTGGTCGGCCTCCTCCTCATGGCTGTAGCCGGCGCTCTCGCTTTCCGCCGTCGCTATCCGAAGGCTACGAGGAAGACCATGCTTGAAACCCTCGTCAGCTTTCTGGATGCCCTGCCAGCTCTTTTCCTCATTGTTTTGGTCATGGGCGGAATCGTCGGTGGCTACTTCACGGCCACGGAAGCTTCGGCCATTGCCGTCCTTTACAGTTTCATCCTCTGCGTCTTCATCTATCGGGAAATCCAATGGAAGGAGCTTCCCCGCATCCTCATCAACGTGGCCACAACGACCTCCATTGTCATGCTGCTCATCAGCACGTCCATGGGCATGTCCTGGATTTTAGCTTATCTCAACATACCCCAACAGCTGGCGACCTCTCTTCTAACTTTTTCCCATCATCCGTTTGTTCTCCTCCTCCTTATGAATTTTATCCTCATTATCGTCGGAGTTTTCATGGACATGACGCCGGCTGTTCTCATCTTCACTCCCATCTTCCTTCCCATCGCCCTGAAACTTGGTCTGAGCCCAATCCATTTTGGCATCATCATGGTTTTGAACCTCTGCATCGGCCTGTGCACGCCGCCGGTCGGGAGCGTTCTCTTCGTCGGCTGCGCGATTTCGGGTATACCGATTGCCCGGGTCATCAAGCCTCTCTTGCCCTTTTTCCTGGCCATGGTCGTAGCCCTTCTCCTTGTAACCTACATTCCTGAAATCAGCCTGCTTATCCCCCGCCTTTTCGGCTACAACCCTTAATCCTCATCTGTCTTCCACCGGATCCTCAAAACCTGGAAAGAATAGCCCTTGCCCTAGGCCTGAAATTGACCCCCTCTTTTTCTTATGATATAAGCTTTTTCGATTGACAAACCGTAAAAAAGGAGATGAGGAATTCATGCCGCAGAAAAAATCGCGCTTTCCTTCCCCAGGGGCAGCCGGAAACAGAACCATGGTCAACCTGAAGTTCGACGAAATCCCGACCCAATGGTATAACATTCTGCCCGACCTTCCCGAGCCTCTACCGCCGCCGAAGGACCCGGCGGAAGGCCCGTCTCGCCTTCAGAATCTCCCCCGCCTCATGATCGGAGAATGCCTCCATCAAGAATTCTCGACCGAAAGATGGGTCGATATCCCCGGGGGCATCATGGACCTTTATGCCAAGGCTGGCCGGCCCAGGCCTCTTTTCCGGGCGACAAACCTGGAAAAAAAGTTAGACACTCCGGCGCGTCTCTATTATAAGAGCGAATTCTTCAGCCCGACGGGGAGCCACAAAGTCAACACCGCGCTGGCGCAATGCTGGTACGCCAAGCAGCAGGGGTTTGAACGGGTGACCACCGAAACGGGAGCCGGCCAGTGGGGAACGGCGCTCGCTTATGCCGCCGCGGTGACAGGCTTGAAGTGCACGGTCTTCTGGGTAAGAAGTGTCTATAATTGGAAAAAAGACCGGCTTTCTTTCATGAAACTTCTGGGCGCGGAAGTTCATGCTTCGCCGAGTCCGGTGACGGATTGCGGCCGAGCTCTTTACGACAGGAACCCCCAGCATGTTGGGTCCCTCGGCATCGCCATTTCCGAGGGCCTGGAGGATTCCCAGAAAGACCCCAAAGCTACCTACTGCCTGGGCTCAGTCCTGAACCATGTCCTCATGCATCAAACGATCATCGGCCTGGAAGCGCAAAGACAATTCGAACTCTTCGACGATTACCCGGACATCATCATCTCCTGCCTCGGCGGCGGTTCCAATTTCGGTGGCTTCGCCCTCCCCTTTGTCGGCGATGTCCTGAGAAAGGGGAAAAAGATCAGGTTCATTGCTGCCCAGAGCCAAGTGGCTCCCAACCTTCAGGGGAAATACGAGTATGATTTTGCCGACTATGCGGAAATCACGCCCATGCTCAAAATGTACACCCTCGGCCACAAGATGGATATGGAACCGATCAAAGCCGACGGGCTCCGCTATCATGGCTGCTCCCCCATCATTAGCCTATTGCGGAACAAAGGGTATGTCGAGACAGTCGCCTATCCCGGCGACGAAAAGCATGTCTTCGAGATGGCCAGGTTATTCATGGAAACGGAAGGGTGGCTGCCAGCGCCTGAATCCGCTTACTCTGTTTGCTGCGCCATCGAGGAAGCGATCCGCTGTCGGGAGGCGGGCGAGAAAAAAGTAATCGCCTTCAACGTCAGCGGCCATGGCTTTCTGGATATCTTCGCTTATCGAACGATCTTGGGGCTCGAATAGACTCCAGCGGAGCTAAAAAGAAACAAGGCGGCGAAACTCGTTGAACCTCTCTTCAATATCCTTCCGCCGCAGCGTTTTGAGTCTCTCGATGCTGAAATCTTCGATGACGAAAGAGGCGAGAACGCTTCCGTAGACCGCCGCCCGACGGATTTCTGAACGAGAAAGCTTCCCCGCTCGGTCAAGGTAGCCGAGGAAGCCACCGGCAAAGCTATCCCCTGCGCCGGTCGGGTCAACGACATCCTCGCACGGATGGCCGAGCACCCCGAAGACAAAATCCCGAGTGAGGAGGAGGGCACCGTGCTCCCCCTTCTTGACGATGACCAGCCGCGGCCCCTTGGCCAACACCTTCTTCCCCGCCCGGATGAGGTTTGTCTCCTGGGTCAACATCTTGATTTCCTCTTCGTTCGCAAAAAAGATATCCACCTGGCCCATCACCCGCCAGAGCGGGTCGGGCTTGTGAGCGATCCAGAAATTGATCGTGTCCATGGCCACGAGGGCCGGACTTTGGATTTGAGAAAGGATTCTCTCCTGAAGGTCGGGGTCGATGTTGGCCAGAAAAACGATGTTCGCTCTCCGGTAAGAAGGGGGCAGCTCAGGCTGGAAGTCCTGAAAAACGTTGAGCTCTGTTTTGAGCGTTTCCCGCATGTTGGGGTCATAACCATAACGGCCCTCCCAGAAGAAGGTTTTGCCCGGCCGAATCTCGACCCCCTGGGTGTCAATTCGTCGGGACTTAAAAAACCGAAGGATGGCCGGCGGAAAGTCCCGACCGACAACACCGACGATTTTAGGCGAAGTGAAGAAGCTTGCCGCCAGAGCACAGTAAGTTGCCGAGCCGCCGATGACCCTCTCCCGTCTGGCAAAGGGCGTCTCGATCGTATCGAAGGCCAGGGAGCCGACGATGACCAGGCTCATGGTCTTTGCTCGCCCTCACTCCTTAAGATACTTGGCGATGATAGGACGAAGCTTTTGCTTGAGTTCTGGTGGAATGAGCGCCTCCCGGGTGACGATCGTATTCTCGAGTGCCCGGCCGCACCCGCACTCGTCGCTGCGGGAAGTGGGCAGGCTGGCGATTGTTTTCTTGATGATAGCCTTGGCGTGCTCGATGTTGAGTCTGAGGTTTTCCAGGATGAGCTCGACGGAGACGGATTCTTCCTCTTCGTGCCAGACATCATAGTCAGTGACCAGGTTCATCGTCGCGTAGCAAATCTCCGCTTCCCGGCAGAGCTTGGCCTCGGTCGCACTCGTCATCCCGATGACGTCACAACCCCAAAGGCGGTAGATGCGAGATTCCGCTTTTGTCGAGAAGGCAGGACCCTCGATGCAGAGATAGGTGCCGCCGCGGTGCACCCTCAAGCCGAGCTCTTTTCCGGCAGCGTAGAGGCTCTCCAAGAGCTTCGGGCAGACGGGTTGAGCAAAACTGATGTGGGCGGCGATGCCACCCCCGAAAAAGGTGTTACTCCGTTTGGTTCTATCGAAGAATTGGTCGGCCAGGACGATGTCCCGGGGGCGTATTTCTTCCTTGAGAGAACCACAGGAGTTGACCGAGATGACGCGTTCAACGCCGAGCATCTTGAAACCGAAGATATTGGCTCGGAAATTGATGTCCGAAGGGAGAAAGCGATGGCCACGGCCATGACGGCTTAAGAAAGCTACCTTCTTCCCTTCGAGACGGCCGATAAAATAGGCGTCGGAAGGCTGGCCGAAAGGAGTCTCGAGAGCGCATTCCTCAACCCCTTCTATGCCTTCGATTTCGTAAAGCCCCGTGCCACCAAGAATCCCGACGTCTGCCTGGGGCAAATTACCACTTTTTTTCGAATTCATCCTTCCTCTCTAAAGGAGACCTTTGATATATAATTTATGTCCAGGCAAGTCAAGCTTCGCCCCAAATCCCCGAAATTGCTCATGGAAACACGTGACGGGTCCTGTCGTGGTTCACCCC